>Ga0315285_10006368_pt1 | contig 12169 bp, 12 predicted proteins | sample YL17G09_36_MG_FD_203698 | JGI IMG/M metagenome (GOLD analysis project Ga0315285, IMG submission 203698) | Sediment microbial communities from Yellowstone Lake, YNP, Wyoming, USA - YL17G09_36 | ecosystem: Environmental > Aquatic > Freshwater > Lake > Sediment | place: USA: Wyoming | collected... | reverse complement strand
TCGATGAGGCATTGCCTGTGCGTGGAGAAGCGAGATGGACTCAATGCTATAAGATACCTCTTCGTGATCTGTGGGTGGTGAGATGACTGATGGGCAAATTCAAGATGGTCAAGAAACCCAGGAAGAAAGAAGAGAAGAAGCCTCCGCCTCAGAAGAGCGCCTAGAGTTCCTCGTGCTTGAGACGGTGCTTTCACGCGTCTTAGTACTTCTCCATCTCCTCCAGTTTGGCGGGAAGATACTTGTCTACGATGTAGGCTAGGCCGTAACGGCTGAACGCTTCCTGCTCCGCCTTCTTCTTGATCTTCAGAAACGTCTCGATCTCTCTCTTCCACAGCTTGCCTTCGTAGCGTGGGTCCTTTCCGAACTCGTAGAGTCTCTTTATGTCGAGATCAGTGAGCTTGTCGCTTGGAAGGTCATACTCGACGATATCTGAATTGTGAAGGACGATGCCGCCAAGGCCCCCCACGAATGTGTGGCAGCCTGAGACCTCCAGGTCGTACACGTTTGCCGGCGAGGATCTGGTCAATGCTTTCTTCGCCACCAGCGGAAGAAGGACAACCCTATTCCTGACGAGTGAGGCGATCGTTCGGAGACGACGATCGGAGTGGCTTTCCATCAAGCTCAGGAGTCTGTTCAACCGCGCATAGCCGATCCGCGTTCTACCGGCGGTCGTGAAGAAGGCCTGATCGATTTCTGCTCTGCGACCGTACGGGACCGATTGGCGAATCTCATCTCTCAGCTCATAGAGAAGATTTCCGGGGAGCGAGAACAGCTTGGACTTGACTCTTACATTCTTACCGCACAGCTCTCTGACGAGGCCTTGAATACGTTTGGTATTGGCGATTGAGATGATGTAATACGGTCCCTGCTTGTACGTGTAGGCTACGCAGTCCAGTTGTCTCAACAAGACGACTAGGTCCGCGGCGAGAAGCTTACTCGCAGTCTTTGCCCCAAGACGAGTGTTCTCATTGTAGTTGATGATTCTGTCTCCTCTGAGATATCCCCGTAAGAACTCGATCTTGTACGTGCTCGGGAAGTTGAATACGACGTACGGAACTCGTTTCTCCCGGACTGATTCTCCTGAAGCAAGGATCTCTGAGAGGAGCTTTGCGAGCAACGATCCCCCATACCTGATCCGAATAGAGTGATCGCGCCGCTTGGTCTTGGCCTTGATTCCGAATGTGTTCCTGATACAGTCAGCCGCGTCTCTAGCATACCCCTCTTCTAGGTGAGAGAATGTGAGTTCGCAGCAGCTTCCGCGTTTCCCTTTGGAGAATCCGCCCTCGGCGACATGATAGCCCAAGAGCCGGGCAAGCCTTCTTGTCACCCTAATGTTCACGGGTATGGCATGTTTCGAATATCTCAACCGCAAGCGTCCGCCTGTCGGCGCTACATCTTCCTTCCCGAAACATGATAGTTTGATCTTTCCATGTCGCCGAATCGTCGGATACCTGAATCGGAGTTCGGTTTTCTCGCACTCTGATCGAATATTCTTGATGAGGGCATCTGCCTGCTTGCCCATTACGAAGACGTGATCGCTGAGCGCGTGGTGTTCTTCCAGTATCAGTTTCGCCAGGTTGATTGAGGTTACCGACTCATTGTTCGGAACATGGAAACAGCTTGCAAGTAGGTCGCCTTCGCGCAGCTCAGAAACGAGCTTTGAGCGCAACTTGTAGGAATGAGGGTCGAAGACTTCGACGCTATGGTTAGCGGTCGCCTTCACTCGGTAGCCTCCGGCAGTCAGCAACTCGAAAATAGTCCCGGCATACTTGTGGCGCACTACACCGGAGATCTGCCCCATACTGGTTCCGCCGTCACTGCTGCAGCACAGCGCTTCAAGCCCCGTGCCACCGTCCAACTTGACAGCACCGTCCTTGTTCGGTCCCAGGATCGGCCCAACGATCCTCGAGATAGGCTCATTCCGGATCAACCCATTTCTTGACACGATGACTGGTTCGTCTCCCGTTATCGACGCCCATACGCCAGCCCACTTCGCATCGGGGGTATTGAGGTCGCGTAGGTGCGCGGCATTCGCTGATCCTGAGATTATCACCATGGCAATATGCATTCCCCACGGGTCAGCGTCGCAGAAGATGTACACGGGCAGATCCAATTCTCGGTTTAGGCGGCGAATGAGTGATCGTGTCGCTCTGGGCGCCTGACCTGCCGTATGTACGAGGATGGCCTTGTGTTTGTCGTGAACTTTCTCTTCTACGAATCGTGTGAAGAGGCCGCCTTTCTCAATGACTATTACCTTGTCGGCCTTACATTCGGCGAACTCAGCGTTTGTGAGCGCCGGTCCTATCATCATTCCATCAGGGTGCGAGGAAAGGTTCATTCTCTTTCCTTCGTAGCCAGGCACTGTGTATTCTATCACTAGGTTTCCGAAGATCGACGATCTTTCTTCAGGGAAGACGTTGAAGTCCTCTCGAGAATGCCCAATCACAGTCTCAAGGTCTGTGATGATGTTGTCGCTTTCAGTCTGATCTGTGAAGCTCATCTCGTAGGCTTGAGCCGAATAGAATACGTCTCTGAGCGTTGACGTCCTGTCTTGTCCTCTGAGCTCGTCTACGAAGGAGGCCGTCCAGACCAGCTGAGTCAACGGTCTAATGTGTTTGATGTTTCTTGAGCTGCGTTTGACGGATTTGCTGCCGAGGATGTACTGTCTCAGTTTCTGGTCATACTGTATGTTGTGGATAGACCGATTGGGCATTTGTATCCAAGGAAATTGCCTGTGTGTCATCTGGTTGTAGAGTTGTTCTCCAAGCCCAGTCAGGGCTGTCAGGACTTTGGCTTTCTTCTCCTTGACAAGCCCGATCCTCTTCGCGCGTTTCTCAGCTGTCGCTTTCTTCTTCGTCGCTTTCTTCATGCTTCAACACGCTTCTGAGTAACGGTTTAACGTCAGGTTCCTTCTGCTTTCCAGCAAGCTTGGTCGAGAACAAAGCTATCTTGGGTAGAAACTTCTCAAAAACATCCAGTCGCTTCTTCTGCCGTTCGATAGTGTGCTTCCGCGAGAGGAAGACGGATAGGCGTCTCGCGACCTCTCGAACAGCGTTCAGCATCTCCCTTTCCACATCGGGGCGGTCAGCAATGAATTCCTTGCCCACGGTCTTGTAAGGAACCTTTGTGGAACAAAGATGAACAAACACCGCAATGGGCATGTCGGGTAGGACCTTGTAATGTCGCCAGTCAACCAGCGAGTTGACGACCTTGTAGGAGACATCACTCGCCTCATCAAACAACAGTGGGATCTTGTTTGCGAATCTGTAGAGCACTATTCCTCCCGTGTTCGGGATCTGGCCGCCGTATGCTGCTCCAACCTCGACGATGAATGGAAAGCCCGAGTAAGCAGACGGCTTCCGCTGATACACCTCCACGTACTCTGGCGAAAGTTCCTTCTCGATTCCAGCCTTGAGCAGTTCTTCACCCAGTGGTGAAAGACAGCTTGAGTCTGGCGGGAGGAAGTCCTCAAAGTTCTTCATCGAGTTGGCGAGGCTGACGATTTCCTCGTTGGTCAGCTTCTTTGGATTCTTCTTTCCTGGTATGCCGGCCTTTTCAAGGAATCTCCGAGCAATCGTGTCTCCAACTCGTTGGAAATGCATCTTCATGAACGCGTGAAGAGATCGGGCCTGCGTCACATCGATGACACGCTTCATCGTCTCGACATCGACTCCGTGTGGATGAAGGGTCGTCTCTTTCGGAGGCTCAGGCATCTGAGCGGTGGCACGCTCGAAGCGGTATAGCCTTCCTCTCGGATCGACGAAGGTGAGATTCGCGTATGGTGCGACAATCGCTGTTTCTTTCAGATAGTCAAGGATCTTCGGCATTGCCCTTGTGTAGTCCGCCTCGGTTGAGAATTCCACTATAGTGCCATGCCAGCGGTCCGGATTCGGATGTGTGACCTCTTTGATCTTCTCAGGTTGGTTGCGCTGAATGTCTATCCGAAGTCTCACGTCGTGAATCTTCGTCGGTCCGGTGCTTGAGATTATGGTAGCTTCTGAATGCGTAGTGATTTGTCCATACAGGATGGCCATTTTGCCACCAAGGCCAAACTGTCCGCGTGTCTGTCTGAGTTTGTATTTTGATCCGAAGAGGACTTGACCGAATGCTGAAGGGATGAGTTTTGAAGGGACACCCAACCCGTTGTCAGCAACCCTGACTCGATATACTCCTGGTCCGTCGGCGGGACCTGACTCGTGTGAGATCCTCATGTATATGTCCGGAGGGATGCCGTGGACCTCGCAAGCGTCGAGAGAATTCTCGACTAGTTCCCTTACGGTTGAGTAGATTGCTCGAGTCGGATTCGTGAATCCTGCGATGTCTCTGTTCCGGTAGAAGAAGTCAGCAGGTGAGATCTCCTGGAAAACCTCGGGTGCTTTCATCGCGAGATTCCACGCGCGAGGACTTCGTCTTTCTTAGTGCTCGCTGTTAGGCTCGGAGGCCTCATCGTGGCGGCTTCTCCCAGAGTTCCAACGTCTTTCTCTTCTTGCTCTCGCTCTTTGTTCTTCTAAGGAATTTGTACACGGATGAGTGCTGTTTTCCTTTGAGTAGCATCATGATTGCTTGCCTTGCAGCGGAAACCTCCTCGAATTCCCCAATCATCGATATGGTGGAGCCAAAAACGGAGACTTTCGCGTCCGTCATCTCCTCCAGAAGGCGTCTCATCTTCCCCTCGCTGCCTATGACTCTGCCCTTCATTCGGTTGATGTCGCTTTCATTCTTCCCGAAGAGTTCGCGAAGGTCTATCACGTCGAGTACTGTGTTATCATCTAGCAGCGTCATGGCTCGGTCGGGGGCGAATCCCCTTCCAATAGCCGTGACCACGTCTCTCGCGCGGAGTATTGTTGAAGGGTCATCGTTGTCTTCAGAGGGAACGACTTCGATCGTTCCTGAATCGCTGCTGATTGTCAGTTTAACCTTGAATGCTTGTTCAATCTCGGTCTTTGTGGCGCCTTCTCGACCCAGCACCACACCTATCCTCTCATGAGGAATCATTGTGCTAATCTTTGTCGACACTCTTCCTTACCACCAGATCGTAAACATCATCATCGCTTTCGGTCTCGACGCCGATTTGGCCGAAGTACCTATTCAAGTTCAGGATGTCTCTCATAAGTAATCGGTCCGCCAACGGATGCTCAGTCGCGACAGCCTGAGACAGATCAAAGATCACAGGGTGACCACGCCACATCATGATGTTATACTCGCTCAAATCCCCATGAACCAGCGAGGCTTTCTGATAGAGGAGTCGAATAAATGAGAGGAGATCTCTGTAGGTCCTCTTGGGGCTCCTCATCACAGTCTCCCTAAGCAGCGGCGCTGGCTCACCATTCTTTCCCACGAAGCCCATGAGGAGCACGTTCTTATCGACCGCAATCGGGTTCGGAACCCGAACTCCTGCTTCACGAGCTTGTTTGAGATTCCTGAATTCCTTCTGAGCCCAAACGTATACGAGAGACCGTGTGTCGGTGCGGGTTCTCGCAAATCTCGGATCTCCCTCTATGTACACCAGCCTGCCTTTCTTGAACTCGGCTGACAATGTCAGGTATATCTTGACAGCGATCTCTTTCTTCTTTGGACCGAGTCCCCAGTAGACTCTTGCTTCTTTCCCTGACCTGACAACACCAGAAATCTTGGCCAACTTGCCAGTGTCGAGCATGTGGTAGATTACCATGAGGGTGGACTTGTCGAAGACCTGCTCGAGAGCTTCCAGTTCCTCGCTTCTCTTCTCCCTCATCAAGCGAGTGGTTTCGTATCGAACCTGCCTTAGTCTCAGCCGTTCCTCAGTCTTTGAACTCCACGCCACAAACAGGCACCCTTTGGGTTAGCTCACATTGCAAGCTGACCCTTTGAACGAAGTATCTGCGCTTGGGCTTCAGTGTACCTCCAGAGGATGTCGCCGCGGGTTTCAAATTGGAAGTCCCACGGTGCGACAAGCACAAGATCTCCAACCTTGATCCAGACGCGCCTCTTCATCTTCCCTCTGATTCGGCAGACTCTTTCGTGTCCGTCCGCGCACTTCACCATGAGTCTGTCGTACCCGAGCATCTGCAATACAATGCCATACATCTGGCCCTCTCCGGGCGTTACCATCTCGCGAAGCTGGCCTTCGCTGAGGACCTTCTTCTTGCCCAATCGCTCACTCTCAATACTCGCACGTTTTAGTCTACAAGTGACATTAAAAGGGTAGGGCTCACGGGTCTCCTATTCAAGGGGTCATAGACAGTTTCCCGGCCGTTTTAGTGAGTGTATGCACAAGGTCATCATGTCGTTCCCAGTTCTACAGTCTCACTATCTGGACATGCGGGACTTCGCCGAAGTAGATGACGGCTTGAGGATCGACAAACCCTTTCTGGATGGCCGCTTTGACTGTGGCTTCGCCAACAAGGTTCGCAGTGTCTGCCTTCGCCAAGGCCCCCATAGCTTCCTCGACAGCGCACAATGGACCGCCATAGAACCCCGCGTTGACTTCGAGTTTCATCTTCCCCTCTCTGAAGGTCTCGCCTAGTAGTCCGGAGTCGCAAATCGCTACTAGGACATCTCTCTTGTCTTGGACGACTCTGAGATGCACTTCCACTGCTACGCACTTCTCACGCCATCGATAAGGAGGATCTTGCGCCGCAGGCCTCGCAGACAAGGAATGTGTATCGTTCATGCTTGTCCATCTTGGTGTCAGGCCTCTTACAGACAGGACAGATCACAAACCTCTGCGTGTATATGTTCAAAAGTCTATTTATTGACTGGACCTTGAAAACACCTTGAAAGATCGCTCGGGCTCCATCCATCGTCGCAGCGGTTGCAAGGTCCTTTGAGAGGAACTTTAGAATATGGTGTGGGTTCCGGTTCATGCGGTCAGCGATCTCCTTGAAGTTCTGGATGATCGTTCTGTTTCCAATCCTCACACCCTGAACACTAGGCAGTTCGAACCTTTCTCCCGACGAAGTTCTCTTAGGGATCTTCTCGATCGCGCTGTCCAGAAGCTTCGTGTATTCGTCGCTCATCGCTTTGTTCCTCGCAATCACATGAACTGAGCTCTATTTGTCCATTCCCATTTGACGCCTCACCGATAACGTTAATCTATCTGAAGAGTCGCGTATCCAATATTCACGCTTTGGAGGGGCAATTTCGAGGCACCTGCGCGGTCACACTGCACTTGTGATTCTGCAGGGCTTCTCACCTGGTCAAGCACGTGCTTTGGGGGAACATGAGATGGGCAAGTGGATAGTCTGTTCAGCATGGCCGTATGTCAACACGCTTCCCCACCTGGGCACTTTCATCCATCTTCTTTCTGCGGACGTCTTCTCTAGATACTTGACGCTCAAAGGTGAAGACGTGATCTCAGTCACTGGATCCGACGAGCATGGAACTCCCATCGAGGTTGAAGCAATCAAGAAGGGCGTACCACCAAAACAGCTTACCGACCAATATCATGCCGCAATATGCGACCTGCTCGACAAGTACCAGATTCGCCTCACAAACTACACGAGGACCGAGAATCCAGTTCACAGGCGATTTGTCCAGGAGTTCTATCGTAAGGTATACGATAACGGCTTCATCTTCAGCGAGACAGTCAACCTTCCATTCTGTCCGAAATGTGCGCGTTTCCTTCCAGACCGATTTGTCGAGGGCATATGCCCGCACTGCGGCCGAGATAATGCCAGGGGAGACCAGTGCGACAGCTGCGGTAGAGTCCTGGATCCTCTAGAACTGAAATCACCCCGCTGTGCATTCTGTGGTACAACCCCCACCGTGAAACCCTCAAAGCATTGGTTCTTTGATCTTCCCAAGTTTGCCGACCCATTGAACAAGTACATCGACTCGAACACCCAGCTTCCAGAGAATGCTCGCAACTTCTCAAAGCGATGGCTAATGGAAGGGCTGCACCCCAGAGCACTCACGCGTGACAACAGATGGGGAATACCTGCACCATTCCCTGGAGCGGAGGACAAGACCATCTACGTCTGGCTAGAAGCAGTCCTCGGATACGTCTCCGCAGCTGTCGAGTGGGCAGAAAAGAACGGACGACCCGAAGACTGGAAGCGCTTCTGGTTTGAGAAGGAAACGAAGAACGTGCACTTCATCGGCAAGGACAACATCCCGTTTCACACGATAATCTTCCCAGCGCTACTGATGGCGACGAAGGACCCGTATGTTCTGCCTTGGCAGGTATCCTCGACCGAGTTCATACTGTTCGACAACAAGAAGTTCTCGAAGAGTCACCGGATCGGTGTCTGGATGGATGAAGCGCTTCGGGTTGCACCTTCAGACTACTGGAGATACATGTTGATCGCACTTAGACCTGAGACCAAAGACGCCAACTTCACTTGGAAGGAGTTTCAGGCACGCGTGAATGCAGACCTCAACGACGTACTCGGCAACTTCATCCACAGAACTCTGACTTTCATAAAGAACAACTTCTCCGGCTCGCTTCCTAGCCCCGGCGCGTTCGACGAACGTGACAAAGCAATTCTATCCGGAATCAAAGAAGCACCTAGGAAAGCCGGAGTGAACTTTGACGAATGCAAACTGAGAGAGGCCCTTCAGGTAGTTATCGATCTTGCCAGAGATGGAAACCTCTACCTGAGCGAAAGCGAACCATGGCACACGATAAAGCGAGATCCTGTTCGCGCCCGTACGACGATGTTCATATGTGCACAGCTTGTCAGATCCCTCGCAATACTGCTTGCACCATTCATGCCTACAACAGCGGACTCAATCTGGTTGCAACTCGGTTTGCAGGGGAGCGTAACCGGTGCCCGTTGGGAGGACGCTGGGGAGATACGCCTTCAAGAAGGTCACGCCATTGGTGCTCCTACTCCGCTGTTCAAGAAGATCACTGACGAACAGATCAAAGACTACACGCGCGACACAAACTAGGACAGGACCTCACGGATGAAGCTGAAGATTGATCTCCATGTGCACACGACAGGCTCAAAGGATGCGTTCACAGAGCCAGAACAACTGCCAATCATTCTCAAGCAAAGAGGCCTTGACGGCGTGGCAATCACAAACCACGACACATTCACAACAGTCTCCATCCCCGGAATCATCATCTTGCCCGGAATCGAGGTCTCAACACGCCAAGGACACATCATCGGACTCGGAGTGTCCGGCCCTGTCCCGAAAGGAAGGCCAGCCGATGAGACTATCTCAATGATTCACCGTGACGGAGGGATTGCAGTAGTCCCCCACCCGTTCGATCCGGTATCCCCCTGTGTCAACCCGTACAAGTTGAAATCCAGACCCGAGGCAATAGAAGTGATCAACTCCGACGCGCTTCTCTTCAGCCTCAACAGCGCTATCGCGAGGCGCGTCGCCGAGCGGCTCAAGTTGCCGATGGTTGCGGGGAGTGACTCGCACATACCTGAGACTGTCGGCGATGCTTACACATTGATCGATAGTGATTCCATAGAAGTCGAGGACATACTGGATGCGATAAGAAGAGGATCCGTGCAACCAGTGGGCGGGCCAACGCCACTGGCAGAGAAGTTCCTCAAGTTGGCAAGGACGCTCAGGAGTCTCTAGGGCTATTCGAGCTGGTCCAAGTCCAAGTCCAGATCTATCTGTCTCTCTTCTTCTCCGTTAGGTTCCATCTCATACATGTCCAATGGCAGTCTCCTGTATCCTCCAGGAATGTAGGGGTACACTCCTCCAGTAAGCAGGATTGAGATCTGACACCCCTCAAGCCATGACTCTTCCACATGAGCACCCACCACGACCGGCATATTCCATCCGGCGCGTTCTGCGACAAGATCAGCTGCTATCTGTGCCTCCTCAATCGTGAGGTCGGAGCCGCCTCGCACATTGACCAGAGCTCCACGATTCCGCGCAATACTATCATAAAGTAGTGGGCCTCTGAGAGCGCCTATGGTCGCCTCCTCTACTCTCAGTGCAGATGATGAGTGGGCGACTCCAAAGTGGGCAATGCCTCCATGAATCGTCAGCTCCCGGAATGCTGCAAGGTCAATATTGATGACGCTCGGGCACGCGAGAGTCTCTGCCAGTCCAGAAACCATGTCGATCACAAGGTTGTCTGAAGAATCATCATACAAGCCCGGTGGGAATGATGCAAGTTGCATCGATCTAACGGGATCCACAATCGCTAGAGTATGGCAAGCCTGTCGCATTCCGGCAAGTTCGCGACGCGCGAATCCACCACCTATTTGGGATGGTGGCGGCATGATCGCCATTCCAACCGTCACAGCACCAGCTTGCCTCGCAACTTCAGCCACGATGGGCGCTGTGCTCGGACCGGTCTTTTCTCCCATCTCAGCAATGATGAAGACGACGTCAGCCCCAGCTAGAAGAGGCGTGAGAAGACCAGCACACTCGCCGATGTTTTGCTCCTTGGTTTCGCTAGTGTCGACCGATGCCGTATTGTGTTCGATGAGCACCTTCTCGTGTGAGTAGACGTGCTCAAGACGTTCTTTGTCGGTGTTGACGGCTATGCATTGAGCGCCGGAGCCACCGTCTTCGAAGATGTGGCTGACCATTGAATTGCCTTCGTTGCCGAGGCCTACAATTGAGACACGAGCGAATCTTGCAGTAATTTCACGCAAACGCTCCAGGGTGGGGTTCACGATCATGCGAACTGAGCTCCAAGGTACTCGGTGTCAGTGCGACCCAGAGTTCGTGGAAGTGATGGGGGCAGCTATATAGTGTTGCGTATTACCATTGAAATACGCCTGAATTACGCATCCGAGCATCCGGAGCTCAATAGCTCCGGCAGTTCGCTAGATCAGCATCTCTCTCGCAATCCGGTACCTCAAGCGGCTTGCATCTACAGTCCATCGTGACAATAGTTGTTAGCCGCCGCCGACTGGCGGGAGAATTGCGAAACTACATCCCTCTTGCAGGGTTGTATCGAGCCCCTGCATCAGTACGATGTTTCTACCGTCGATCAGGAATTGCAGATGTCCTCTTGGCTGTTTGGATACGGGGTCAAAAAGGTACTCGTCAAATCTCTTGCCGTATTCCTTCACGAGCTTGCCGAGGAGCACACGCACAGTCGCATGATCGTCGAGGTCAACAATCTCCTCTCTCTTTCCTGTGAGTTCTCTCACAAGGGCAAAGAACTTCACTTTGACTTTCATGGAAGATCCGGCAGGGCGTGCTCTACCGCCCAAACCTTCGGAAAAATGTTGTGTTCTTCAGGATGGTTGCGCATTGGATCTCCATGTCAGCTTCATAGTCTTGGGATGAGAGGCTCGTGCCTCATCGATTCTGCTGACGGCAGTGTTCTTCGGAGCATCCCTCACAACATCAGGGGTTGAGTACGCTTCTATGCTAGCCCTTGAGAAGGCCTCTACGGCCTCGTCTAGGTCCTGCTTGCTCACCGTCTCAGTTGGTTCGATCATCAGAGCTTCATCAACAATCAGAGGGAAGTACACTGTCGGGGGATGTATTCCAAAATCAAGTAGTCTCTTTGAGAGATGCGCGGCTGTGACCCCTGTCTCACGTGCCATCTTGGCGGCGCTGAGGACGAATTCATGCTTCCTCAACTTGTCCGTGTACGGCAGCTCGAGGCCGCGTACCTGGCTGAGTTTCTTGGCGAGGTAGTTCGCGTTCAATACAGAGATGTCTGCCACTTTCTCAAGTCCGTCTTGCCCCATCATCAGTATGTAGGCGTAAGCGCGGACTAACACAGATGAGTTGCCCCAGAAACTTCTGACCTTGCCGATGCTGTCAGGGCGGTCAAAGTCCAAGTAGTACTTGTCACCTGCACATTCGACGGTCGGAACAGGAAGGAATCTCCCGAGCTCTTTGGTGACGCCGACGGGGCCGGAGCCCGGCCCTCCGCCTCCGTGTGGAGTCGCGAACGTCTTGTGAATATTGATGTGGACTATGTCGAATCCCATTCGCCCAGGCTTTGCTTTTCCCAACATGGCGTTCAGGTTAGCCCCGTCGTAGTAGAGGAGACCGCCGGCTTCGTGAACGAGCCGCGCAATCTCCAGTATGTCTGCTTCGAATATCCCGAGCGTATTGGGGTTCGTGAGCATCAGGCCGGCTGTTCTCGGCGAAAGAGAGGAACGAAGAGCCTTGACATCCACGCATCCATCTTCTCCTGAAGGTATCTCGACAACCTTGAAGCCCGCCATCGCTGCACTTGCCGGATTCGTCCCATGAGCAGAATCAGGTACGATCAACTCGTCTCTCTTTCCCAAATCCCCGT
>Ga0315285_10006367_pt1 | contig 12172 bp, 16 predicted proteins | sample YL17G09_36_MG_FD_203698 | JGI IMG/M metagenome (GOLD analysis project Ga0315285, IMG submission 203698) | Sediment microbial communities from Yellowstone Lake, YNP, Wyoming, USA - YL17G09_36 | ecosystem: Environmental > Aquatic > Freshwater > Lake > Sediment | place: USA: Wyoming | collected... | reverse complement strand
GGGGAAACGAACGAAACTTCTGAAGGCCCCAGAAACCGGTTCGTGCGTTCTTCGGTGGAAGGATCGGAACATCGCATCCGTGGCGACCTTGGCGTCATGGCGGTTCAAGGTTTTTCTCGGATCAGGGTAGATTGCGGATTTCGGATTGCGGATTTGCCGGGTCAATCTGCCCCAATCCGAAATTATCAACCGCCAAGGCGCCAAGAACGCCAAGACCAGAAGGCCTTATTGGGGAAGACAAACGGAACTTCTGAAGGCCTCAAGAACCGGTTCTCGTGTTCTGGATTGGAAGGTTCCGAACATGCCATCCATGGCGGCCTTGGCGTCATGGCGGTTCAAGGTTTTTCTCGGATCAGGATCTGCTATGCCTCATTCATTCCGCATTCCGCAATCGGCTTTTCCCCATTCCGCAATCCGCATTCCGCAATCCGCAATTGACGCTGCCCCCCTGCTCCCTCTCTTCCTCCGCCCCCTCCGCACCCTGTCCCACCGCAGTGCTCCCAACGGCAAAGTGTGCCAGGAGGCGAACCACAGTATCCACGAGAACGCGCGGGGACACCGGCTTGGTCAGGAACTCGTCGGCTCCAAGGGCGAGGGCCTGTTCCGCGTTCACGCTCTCCAGCCCGGTGACCACGAGAACCGGGAGCGTCCGGACGTCCTCCGCCTCACGCACCCGTCGGAGGATCTCCCGCCCATCCAGATCGGGTAAGAGAATGTCCAGGATCAACAGGTCAGGGGCTCCTTCTCCCATGGCAGCCAGGGCGTCGGCCCCGGTCGCCGCCTGCAAGACGGTAAAGCCGGCGCTCTCCAGGGCAGCGGCCATGGGGATGCGGACGAGCGCATCATCCTCCACCAGCAGGACTCTCTTCGCCTTGGGCACCTCCAGGCGCGGGAGCCGGACGACGAACCGGGCACCTTGTCCCGGCCCCGCGCTCTCGGCCCAGACGCGGCCCCCGTGCAACTCAACGAGCTTGCGGACCAGGGCCAGACCCAGCCCCGCCCCCGCGTGGGCGCGGGTCTGGGAGCCGTCCACCTGATAGAAGGCCTCAAAGATCGATCCGAGATTCTCGGGGTGGATGCCGATGCCGGTGTCCTCCACCTCGATCTCGACGAACTGCTGGGGGGCAGTGGCGCCGGGGGGCTGGGGAGCACTTTCTCCCCTGCTCCCGTGCTCCCCTGCTCCCGTGCTCTCGCTCCCGGGAACTTGCCTTGCCGTCACTCTAATCGAGCCGCCGTCCGGCGTGAATTTCACGGCGTTGCCGACCAGATTGTGAAGGATCTGGGCGAGCTTGAAGCGGTCTGCAACGACGAACGGTACCCAGGGGTCCAGCGCCGTGGTCACCTTCAGGCTCTTCTGGGTGGCCTGGACCTGAACCAGTCCCAAGACCTCCTGGATCAGGGGACCCAGAATCACCGGCTCCAGGTTGAGGCGGCTCTTTCCCGCGTCCACCTGCGCGATGTCCAAGACGTCGTTGACCAGGCTGAGCAGCCGCTTGCCCCCGGTCTGGATCCGGTCGAGGTAGGTGGTTTGCTTGGGGGTGAGGGGGCCCCCCATCCCCTGTTGCAGGAGATCGGAGAAGCCGAGGACGAAGTTGAGCGGGGTCCGCAGCTCATGCGACATCTTGCCCAGGAATTCCACCTTGACCCGCAGCGCCTCCTCCAGTTCAGCGGTCCGCTCCTTTACCCGAGCCTCCAGGGTGGCGGCGTGCTGCTGGATCTCGCCGTAGAGCCGGGCGTTCTCGATGGCGATGGCTGCTTGCGCGGCCAGCATCTGTAACAGGCGGAGATCATCCGGCGTGAAGCGCTTGCCAGGCTGCGTGGTGTGGGAGTGCAGGACGCCCAGCAGCCGGTCCCCAAAGAGGATGGGCACCGTGATCGTGGCCACAACGTCTGGGAACCCCGGCAGCGCGTAGGGCGATGCCTGGTAATCGTCGAGGACCATGGGCTTCCGGGTGAGGGCGACCGTGCCATTGGTGCCCCGCCCCAGCTCGAACACCTGCCTTCGCACCCGTTCAGCCTGAGAACCCACGGCGGCCCCGTAGTGGAGGCTCTGGCTCGCCTCATCCCAGAGGATGATCTGGGCCAGGGGGTTGTCCAGGAGGCGCATGACTCCCATCACTACGGCCTCCAGGACCGCCGACAGCTCCAGGCGCCCCGTGATGGCTTGGCCGATCTCCCGCAGGGTGCCCAGCTCGGCGGCGCGCTGTTCGGCGGCAGTGAACAACCGGGCGTTCTCAATGGCGATGGCGGCCTGGGTGGCGAACAGACCCAGGAGATCCCGGTCAGCCTCGGTGAAGGGCCGCTCAGCGGATTCCCGGTCGACGTTGATGGTGCCCACCAGCCGGTCGTAGTACAGAAGCGGTTGCCCCAGCGTGGCGTGATGCGTTGTCTGCTCCAGGATATATGCGGGCACATAGGGGGACGTGCGGAAGTCGTTGACAATCATCGCCTTCCGGCGCTCGGCGACGACCCCGGCGATCCCCTCCCCCAGGCGCAGCAGGTAGAACGGCTTGTGGGGGCTGACCCCCGCCCGGTGGCGGGGGATCAGGACTCGCTCGGCCTCGTCCCACAATCGGACCACCCCCGAATCCGCGCTGACTAGCTCGACCGCCCGGCGGATGATGAGGTCGAGCATCCGATCGAGGTCCAGCTCCCGGGTGATCTCCTCGCTGACGACCCGGATCGCCTCAAGCTGCTGCGTCCGCCGCGCCAGCGCCTCCTCGGCCTGCGTGTGCTCGGCGAGTTCCCGGCGGGCCGCCTCATAGAGTCGGGCGTTCTGGATGGTGATGGCCGCCTGGTCGGCGAAGGCGGACAGAAAGGCGATTTCGTCCTCACCATAAACGCGCGGAGCATCGGTGTTGAAGAGAAGAACCCCGATGACCCGATCTCCCACCTTCACGGGGAGCCCAAGGTAGGAAACGAGACCGTACTGCCCAGCATGCTGGGCATAGCGCAGACGAGGATCGCCGCGAGTGTCGGGGACGGCCAGAGGCTTCCCAGTGGCCACCACCTGCCCTGAAAAGCTCTCGCCAAACGGAATCGCAAGGTCACGCTCCGCCTCTGGAGGAAGGCCGATCCCCACCCGCCAGCGGAGAACATGAGAATCCTCGTCCACGAGAAATAGCCGGACTGCGGGTACGCCCGTGATGCTGGCCGCCTCGCGGACGATGGCCCGCAGGATTTCTTCCAGATCCAAGGAGGAGGCGATCGCCCGGGTCGCATCGACGAGCGCCGCCAGCTCCCTGTTGCGGCGAGCGAGGTCCGCCTCCCGCGCTGCCACGGCCCCCAGCGCGTCCCGGAGCGCTGCGGTGGCCTTATCCACCTCGCCTGCACCCTCCATCCTAGATCTCCCGGTCGCCGGCGCCAATCCTACGGACGGTCGCGGTCAGCGCCTGCAGTGGTCGCCAGATATCCCGGGCCAGCAGCAGAGCGATCAGCCGTCCTCGGAGGCCCACACTGCCGGGGCGCATCATGGCTCCATTCCGCGATCCGCTATTCCCGATTCGCTGTCGCAGGCTGGCCATTGAAACGCACCCTATTGTCCATTCAGCACGGTTCCTGGTCAATCGCAAACATCCCCACCCGCGAAAAAGGTGCGCCGCGCGGTGCGGAAGAGCTCTGCGCACTGGTACGGTGAGGCTGAAGCAGCAGTTGGAAACCTGGATTGCCGATCGCGGTTCGACCGCAGATCGTCGGTCTGAAATCCTGAATCAGTCGCCCGGCCCCGCAAACGGCAACACAACTGTGAAGGTGCTGCCTCTCTCCTCACATTCAGATTCGGCCCCGATCTGGGCAAGGGTGCGCGGAAAAACTGGCCCATCACCGCCATCAGCAGCGGGGCATGCCAGTCAGTGCGGCCTCGATGGCGGCGATGAGGCCTTCCGTGCGGAAGGGCTTCAGCACACAGGCCTGGGCGCCCGCAGCGTAGGCCTCGCGATTGAGGTGGGGATCGTCGCTGACCGTAAGCATGACAACGGGGATTTGCCGGGTCTTCGCGTCCTGGCGGAGGACCCGGCAAACCTCGTAACCGTCCATCCCCGGCATCTGGACATCGAGCAGCACGACGTCCGGCGGCTCGGCGGCAGCCAGGGAGAGGCCGGGGCCGCCGCCCTCCGCGCCGCGCACTTCATAGCCCGATGACCCCAGGACCGCAGCCACCAGCTCGCGGGTCTGAGAATCGTCGTCAATCACCAGCACGCGCCTCGGCCTTCTGCCTGCTGCCTTCGGCGAGTCTGACGGGCGATTGTTCATTGCCGGTGGCGGATTACGATGGCGCATACGGTTCAACCCAAATTTTTCACGCCAAGATCGCCAAGGGCGCAAAGAGAGGCAGGAATCGGCCTCTTCCTTGCTGAGCCTAGGCCAGATCTTTCCAGTGAGATCCCCGGTTTTTCATGCAAAAGACCCAGCAAGTCTTGGCGTTCTTGGCGCGCTTGGCGAGAGAACTGCAACGTTTCGGTTCAATCGAGACTCGGCAACCGCAAATCTCAGGTCACCTGCCCGCTTCGGGCGGCCTCCAGTTCCGCGATGCGGGACCGGAGCTGTGCAACCTCTTCTCGCCTTGCGAGAATCTCGCGCCGATGCCGGACCGCCCGGTGAACCGCCAGGAGAATCAGCTCGTGGCCCAGCCCCTTGACGATGAAGTCGAAGGCCCCCAGTTTCAGCGCGGCGATGGCGTTCTGGGAACTGGGAAAGGCGGTCAACATAATGACCGGGAGATCAGGGTCTTGCGCATGCAGCCGCTCCAGTACCTCCAGCCCGGACATTTCGGGCATCATAATGTCCAGGATCACCGTCTCCAGCGGGTGCTGGCGGGCCAAATCCAGACCCTCGACGCCGTCACGGGCTACCACGACCTGGAACCCGTGCTCGCTGAGGAAGTCGCTGTAGAAATCACGGGTGAGCAACTCATCGTCCACCAGGAGGATCGGAGGCGCCGTGGGGGCCGGTTGTGGCGGCAGCGGGGACCCGGTCACCACACTGGCCAGGGACTCCCGCCGCTGGGCGTGCCGGGCGGCGTCCAGCTCGTGCAGGTAGGCCAGGGTTCGGTCCAGGTCCTGGCGGATCCGGCGCACCTTCAGCATGGCCCTCACGCGGGCCAGGAGATCCTCGATCCCCACTGGTTTTGTCAAGAAATCGTCGGCACCACTGGTCAGGGCCGCCTCTTTGCTGCGGATCTGCCCGAGCGCCGTCACCACGATGACGGGCACGCTCGCCGTCGCGGGATCGTGTTTCAGCCGCTGGCAGACCTCAAAGCCATTCATCCCCGGCATCATCAGGTCCAGCAGCATCAGGTCGGGGGGCGCCGCGGTCGCCTGGGCCAGGGCCTGCGTGCCGTTTTCCGCCTGCTCCACCAGATATCCGTCCTCCGTCAGAATCGCTTCCAGCAGTTCCCGATTCCCTGCCTCATCATCCACCACCAGAACCCTCTCGGCCATGCCACACCTCCTCGATCAAGGGACAGAGTGACAAAGGAACCAGGGGACCGACGGTTGATTTCAGATTGCTGATTGCAGATTGTAGATTGAAACAGTGCAACCCTTGCAATCATCAATCGCAAATCTTCAATCTACAATCCCGCGGGCGCCTCGCGCTGCGGGAGGAACCGGCGGAGTGTCTCGCGGAGGATCCGACCCTCCAGCGGCTTCGTCAAGTAGGCATCACACCCGGCCTGTCGCCCCCGGGCCTCGTCTCCGCGCATGGCCTGGGCCGTAAGGGCCACGACGGGGATGGCGGCCGTGGCCGGATCGGCCTTGAGTTTCTGCGTCGCCTCATAGCCCGTCATGCCAGGGAGCTGGAGATCCATCAGGATGAGATCCGGCCGCTCGAGCCCTGCCAGACGCAGGGCGGCTTCGGCGCACTCCGCCGTGAGGACCTGGCAGCCCTCTTGCTCCAGCAGGGCGATCACCAACTCCAGATTGACGAGACTGTCCTCCACGACGAGGACCCGCGGCGCCATGTGTGTACCTGTTTCTCCTGCAAAACGTTCGACGGTTTCCGCCTCTGACGGATTCACCTGTTCGAGCGTTCATCTGAAACCTGAAGGGCCGAACAGCCGAACCCCCGACCAGTCGAACGCTTTTTATCCCTTCCCATTTAGCATGTGACGGAACGCTCGCACGATCCGCAAGTCCCACCAGCCCTCCTGAACCTCGCGTTCGAGGATCTCCAGGGCCGTGGCTTGCGGTAAGGCTTGGCGATACGGACGGTCCATGGTCAGGGCGTCGAACACATCCACCACCTGGAGGATCCGCGCCGCGACCGGGACCGCCTCCCCCCGGAGGCCGTCGGGGTAGCCCGACCCGTCCTGGCGCTCGTGATGGTGCCGGATGATGGGCCGGACCGTTTGGAGCGAGCGGAGTGGACGACAGATCTCCTCCCCGATGATCGGGTGCTTTTTAATGACGTCCCACTCTCCCGGAGTGAGGGGGCCAGGCTTCAATAAGATAGCCTCGGCGACTGCCACCTTTCCCAGGTCGTGTAGATAGCCCCCTCGCCGGAGAGCAGCCAGCTCCTCCTCCTCAAGCCCGATGGTTCGTCCCAAGCTGACGCTGTACTCGGCCAGGCGCTCGCAATGCCCCTCGGTGTGGGGGTCCTTGGCCTCGATGCTCTTGCCCAGGGTGCACAGGACCGCCTCGGCCGATTCCAAGTCGTCGAGGAACGATTTCATCCGGAGGAGGGAACGGATCCGAGCCCGGAGTTCTCCTGCACTGAAGGGCTTTCCCAGGAAGTCGTCCGCCCCGGCCTCGATTCCTTCGATCTTGTGCCCGTCCCCGATCCCCGTGATCAGCACCACCGGGATGAGCCGGGTTGCCGGATCGGCCTTCAGTCGGCGGCAGAGCTTGAATCCATTGATGCGCGGCATGTTCACGTCGGAGAGGACGAGGTCGGGCGGCTGCGCGGCGATCGTGCCCAGGGCCGCTGCGCCGTCCGGAACAGCGATGGCGTCGTGCCCGAGATCCTCGACCATGGCAGTCAGTAACTCCCGCATCGCCGCATCATCCTCGGCGATCAGGATCCGCGCCCGCCGGCCAATGCTGGGGATCTCATTCGGGAATGTGGTCATTCCGCAGTTCTCCCGCTAGAATCCAATTTGCGATTTTGGATTTCCGATTTGCGATTTGCAATTTACGATTTCCCGCTCAGGGCAGTGACAGAGTTACAAAGACGGATCACGCACGTTCCCCTCCCTCCTGCCTCCTGCCTTCTGCCTTCTGCCTCCTGCCCCCCTGCTCCCCCGCCCCCCTGCTCCCCTTCACGTTTCACGCTTCACGCCTCACGTTTCCCGCCTCCTGCCTTCTGCCTCCTGCCTTCCGCCTTCTGCCCTCTGCCTCCTGCCTCCTGCCTCCTGCTCCCTCGCTCCCCTGCTCCCCTGCTCCCCTGCTCCCCTTCACGTTTCACGCTTCACGCCTCACGTTTCACGCTTCACGTTTCCCGTCTCACGTTTCCCGTCTCCCCCGCTCCCCCGCCCCCCTGCCCGCTGCTCGCTGCTCGCTGCCTCCTGCTTTCTGCCTTCCGCCTTCCGCCTTCCGCCTCCTGCCCTCTGCCTTCTGCCTCCTGCCTTCTGCCCTCTGCCTCCTGCTTTCTGCCTTCTGCCTACTGGCTCTCCGCAATCCGCAATCGGGACATTCCGTAATCCGCAGCGGGTGGCTCGACCCAGAGGCCGCAAATCAGTCTTGACCTGTGTATTCGCTTGTGTTACACTCCAACCGATCGGTCCCTCTGACTCCCGAGGTGAAAGGAGGCAGCCATGAGCGCCGTGACGACGCTGCGCCTCGAGGACACCGTCCGCAAGCGCGTCCAGGCCCGAGCCCGGGCGAACCGCCGCTCGCTGTCCGAGCAGATGAAGTATTACCTCTTCCTCGGAATGGTGGCCGAGGATAATCCCGACCTGCCCCTGCTGTTTATCAAGGACCTCCTGGAAGCCAGGGAAGAGGCGAGGGCCGGGCTGGCCGTCCCGTACCGGTGGGGCATCCTGAAGTGACCCTTCCACCGGAAGAGCGGCCGGTCACCGCTCTGCCACGCTTCCTCCGAGTCAAAAAGAAGTGGCCGCCACATCTCCAGCGCATCCTGGACGAAGAAATCAGAAAGATCCTGGCGAACCCGCCACACGGCGAACCAAAGAAAGGCGCCCTTGCCGGCGTTCGCGCGCACAAGTTCAGCCACCAGCAGCAGCTCTACCTGATCGGCTACCAAATCGGGAAAGACGGCGCGATATGCCTGCTCGCCCTTGGCTCGCATGAGAACCTCTACCGCGACCTGCAGAAGCACCTGAAGGCTCGCTAACCATCTTCCCTTGATGGCCCCGATCCCCCCCTCCTGCCTCCTGCCCTCTGCCCTCTGCCTTCTGCCCCCTGCCTTCGGCGATTTCAGATTGCCTGTCTGCGTGCGGCCACGCACAGGCAGGCAGATTGAAGATTGCAGATTGGGGGCGTTCCTCCACAGGTCTGTGAAATCTGCAATCCCAAATCTAAAATCTGCAATCCCGACGCTGCCCTCTGCCTTCTTCAATCTGCAATCTCCAATCTGCAATCCCCGCGCTGCCTTGACATCCCTCCCAGCGGGTGCTACGGTGCACACCATCACAGCCCGGGAGGACGCACTGATGGAACGTGTCGTTCGTGTAGTGTTCGAGAAGGAAGTATTGAAATCACTTGCGCCGCTCCGCCTGAAGGAGAGGTCTCATTTTCTGGTCACCCTGTACCCCGAGGCCCAATGGGGAGAGGACTTCGAGCGATTGCGCCGGCGTATGCGTCTCCGCACAAGAGGAATCCCCCAGAGCGAGATCGAGACGGAGATCACCCGAGCCCGCGCCGAGGTGAAGGCGAGACGCCGTGCGGGTTCGCCTGGCCGCCGGGTGGAGCCCTTGCTCGTTACTTGACGCCATCAAGCCATCCGGGTATGCTCAACCTAGCCACGCATTCCCTGTTAGCCGCTGCCCAGCGTTTTATTCCTTTCTTGACGGGTCATTGGAGTTGGATCATGCTGCATTTCAGCAAATCGCTGAATTTCGGAGTCTGCCATGATCACGACGTTGCCGAAGCCCGTGAAGCTCTGGGGTCGAGGCCAGTTGACGATCCCGAAAGAACTTCGGGAAGTCTTGAAACTTGACGACGCAGCCGTGCTCAATGTGTTTGTCGTCGGTCGCTGCCTCATTCTGACGCCGAAACGCCTCCTTCGAGCCTCGCTGGCCAAGGACGTCGAGCGCGCGATGAAGGCCAAAGGTCTGAGCCTCCAGGATCTGCTGCGAACCCTGAAGGAAGAACGAAGACGCTACGCCCGCCAGACCTATGGCCGCTGACCGCTGGCGGGTCTTCCTGGACACCAGCGTCCTTATCGCCGGCACGGTTTCACGGACCGGAGCGTCAGCGGCCCTCCTCGATCTTGGCGAAGCGGAAGAGATCCTCATCGTCGTCAGCCAACAGGTGCTCGTTGAAGCCGATCGTGTTTTCCTAGCCAAGTTTCCAGAGCTCATCGGCCGTTTCCGTGACTATATCCACAATCTCGCTCCGCTGTTAGTGGATGATCCACCGCCCAGCGCGGTCCAAGAGGCGGCGCGGGTTATCCATCCCGATGATGCACCCATCCTCGCCGCTGCCAAGCTTCACCCGCTCGACTTTCTTGTCACGCTTGACGCGCGGCATTTTAAGACCCCTCAGGCCAAAGCGTTCTTGCCCATACCAATTGTCACCCCTGCAGAGTTCCTTGATGCCTTCCGGGCATTTTGGGAAGCCGGTACGTAAGACGACCAAAAGTCCGACAGCCTCTTGCCCTTGACGAACCGCCAAACCGCCGAACATCCAACTGCTTTCTTCCATTGACCCGCAGGAGTAACAAAGGGACAGAGGGACAAAGGGAGCAAAGCAAGACAAATCGGTGCCGCCAGCCTCCAGTCTTCAGGTCTCACCGCTCACCTTTCCCACTCTTCAATCTGAAATTCGCAATCTGAAATGGCCAATCCCTCCCCCGCCTCACTGCTCCCCGCCTTCCGCCTCCCGCCTTCTGTCCGCCACAGGCGGATTTCGCCTCCGGCTCAACCTCCTGCCTTCCGTGTTCTTTCAAATCTGCAATCTCCAATCTGAAATCTGCAATCCCGACGCTGCCTTCTGCCTCCTGCCTTCCGCCTCCTGCCCTCTGCCTTCTGCCTTCTGCCTTCTGCCTACTGCCTACTGGCTCTCCGCACTCCGCATTCCGCACTGCGCATTCCGAAATCCCCAATCGGGACATTCCGCAATCGGCAATGCATTTGCGATTCCCGCGAAGTCCCCACCGAGCTTGACACTCGGATCACGGCGTCATACAGTACGGTGAGAGCTAGTGAAACCTATTTCCCCCGAAGTGTCTCGATGAGTACGCAAGCTCCTCCAATCCTGCACCCGCACATCACCCATGACGATGAGGTCTGCGGGGGGAGCCCCGTCATTGCCGGCACGCGATTCCCGGTCCGAATGGTGGTCTTCTATGTGCTTCAGCTTGGGTATGTACCGGAAGAACTCATCGAGCGATTTCCTCACGTGACCCTCGCTCAGATCTACGATGCCCTGGCATACTATTATGACAACCGCCTGGAGATCGAGGCCGACATGGCCGCCAACCGTGAGGACGCCGTCCGCACGACGCGCTCCCGCGACCAACGCCTGTCGCGCCGCCTATGAGAGTAATGGTCCCGCTCGCAGCCATCAGCGCTCGGCGAACGAAAGGAGACAATGCCATATGAAAGCTTTCAAGTACGCGACCGAAGTTGATTCCAAGGGCCGGATCACGCTGCCCAGGTTGCGCCTCATGCGAGGCGCCAGGGTCGAGGTGATCATCTTGGAGCATGAGGAAAACACCGTTGATCTCCTCAAAGCGACGGAAACCACCCTCGCCTTCTGGGAGGACCCCATTGATGACGAGATATGGAATACCGCCTAGCCTGATCCGCATCGACAAGATCTACACCCTGAGCAAGGCCATCATCGTCAAACGGTTCGGCCGCATCAGCCAAAGCATCTTCCATCAAGTTATTGCTCAGCTCGACTTGCTGGTTGGTCGGTAAAAAGGCCAAACAGCAGACGCACCGCCTCCTCATCGCATTGAACTTACGCTTGGCGATTGCGGATTTCGGAATACCAGTATGCAGTAGGCAGCGGGAAGAACCGAGTAGGCAGTGGGCAGAATGCAGTAAGCAGCCTTCCTGCCTTCTGCTTTCTGCCTTCTGCTTTCTGCTTTCTGCCTTCTGAGTTTCCAGCTTCCCGCCCCCCCGCTCCCTTGCTCCCCCGCTCCCCCGCACTCCTGCCTACTGCCTTCCGCCCACCACCCCGCAACCGAAGACTCCAGCAACCGCCGAACTCCCCTTGACAGCCAACCCAGGGGGCTGTTACGCTCTCTCCGGTCGCCCACGAGCCCTAGGGTAGGGTTCGGGCATGCGAGGTGACCAGCAATCGAGGTGTCGAATGACGATTGAATCCCCGCGCATCATGCATCCGCACGTGGCACTGGACGAGGCGATCTGTGGCGGCAGCCCCGTCATCGCCGGGACGCGATTCCCGGTACGCTCCGTCGTCTTCTATGTGCTTCGGCTTGGCCTGGCTCCCGAGGAACTCGTCGAGCGTTTCCCCCACCTGACGTTGGCACAGGTGCACGATGCCCTGGCGTACTATTACGATAACCGCCAGGAAGTCGAAGCCGATGTCGCCATGAACCGTGAAGATTCCGTTCGCCATGAGATCGCTTCTCGCGGATGACAACGCCTCGTCTCTACCTCGATGAGGACGTAGACCCCCTGCTGGCACGCGTCCTCGCCGATAGGGGGTACGACGTCCTTACCACTCAAGACGCTCGCCGAGTATCCTCTTCCGATGCCGATCAGCTTGCTTTCGCGGCAAAGCAAGGCCGAACCATCATCACCCACAATGCCGCACACTTCGCCACGCTTGCTCGGAAGTACGCTCAGAGTGGTTTGGAGCATCATGGCGTCGTACTTTCCGACCAGCTTCCGTTCAAGGAGCTGTTGGCACGAACGCTCCGGTTGCTCGATCACCACTCCGCGGAAAGTCTCCACAACCAGCTTGCGTGGCTTCAGGATTTCCGCTAAGCCTGCGAACGCCTTCAGCCAATTGCGGATTGCGGAACTGGGGAACGCGCCCCCCTCACTCCGCAATCCGCATTCCGCAATATCTCTTCTGCCCTC
>Ga0315285_10006365_pt1 | contig 12174 bp, 11 predicted proteins | sample YL17G09_36_MG_FD_203698 | JGI IMG/M metagenome (GOLD analysis project Ga0315285, IMG submission 203698) | Sediment microbial communities from Yellowstone Lake, YNP, Wyoming, USA - YL17G09_36 | ecosystem: Environmental > Aquatic > Freshwater > Lake > Sediment | place: USA: Wyoming | collected... | reverse complement strand
TTTTTAGCAGCCCTTGATTACTCCACTGCCTTACCGTGTTGGGATGCACATTAAGTAGCTCAGCTACCTCCTGCACCGTAAGTAGTTTTGCCGGTGTCTTAGCCATCTCGCTAACTCCTTGGTTCCTAATAGTGTTAAAGATAATATAAGTAAATATAGGTTAAGATAAGACACGTAGGGTTATTTATACAATACTCTTTAGTAATTGTCAAGTATTTTATAAAGTATTATTTAAGGCGTCCATAATAGTGGTTTAAGATAGCCTCAGTAACTTTAGAAATCATGTAGGTAACTAGAGGTAGTTATAGGATAATACAAATTGACTTGTAGGATAAATGATGTCAAAGTGATTACACAGACGCAGCAGGTTTTTTATTTGTGAAGTCAATAAAGCATACAATCCTGCCCGATAGGAGCACTGTCCAGTTGGATGTGTGAATTTAATCCTATGGGGGTCGATCAGGACTTGGCTGAATATTAAATTGGAAAGTAACTAGATTATTTAAAAGAGGAGGGAAAGACATGAAAAAGATAGTCGGATTTCTTGGTATCCTGACACTGGTTCTATCCATGCTTATGGTTACATCTCTGCCGGTGTTGGCAGCCAAGCCTGCGGACAACATGGCTGGAGCTCAGAAAGTCGCCTGGAACCTTTCGGCGAAAGTTATGCCGGTTCCACCTTTGGGAGATTATGGCACAATCGACATCCCCGGTTCGGACACAGCTTCCAAGCTGATTGTAAATCAGCCGAACGGTAAGACTGCAGTTACAATCACCGGAGCGATGAACGGTTTGCATGCAAACACAGTTTACACCGTGTATCTGTCAAATGGATATACGAAGTATACTCCAACGAATGTGGTAGGCAGCTATACATGGCTGGTGTTGGGCACCTACAGCCATGATCTGGTTATTACCACACAAAATCCCGACGGAACATTCTCGGGCACAGGAGGCTATCCGGCTGGTGGTCCATATCAAACCACCGAAATCATCACCGGACAGGTTACAGGGAACCAGATAACATTTACGACTACGTATCTTGGGCCATATGGTACGGGTTACACCGCAACAGCTTCGGGGACCATTGCTGCTGATGGTTCAATGAGCGGCACATCTCCCTGGGAATGGCATACAACTTCCGGGGCGGCGCAGTTGGGTTCGGGCTCAACCGGTTGGCCTAACCTATTCACCGGCACCGTGCCAGAGTTTACGTTCACAACCGATGCCAGTGGAGCCGGAAGCTGGCACATTAACCTGACTGCTGCGAATTTCCCGGCAGGAGACCCGGCGGGAAAGATCTACCAACTTTCGGTCTGGATTAATGAGGCCGGTTGGACTATGCTCATCAGCAATACTTTCTCAGTCACAAAAAGGTAACTAGAATAAAATAATGTGCCCCGCGTGAGATGGTACCTCACCGGGGCGATGGCATCAGGGGCAGTCAGCACCCTAATACATGCTTAAAATAGCATAAAATTTTATTAAGGTCAATTAACCAGCTGCCGTACCTGATGCAAGTGAAGCTGGTTTTTTGTCGTCTAAAAGAATAGGCGGCTCGATATAAGGTAGCTTAAAAAACGAAGAGGGGAGGGAAGTAGATGAAAACAAAGTTCAAAGTTAGTCACTATATTATGCTTGCAGTTCTACTCTCGGTAGTAGTGCCAGTTGGAATGGTTTTGGCAAGCACTGTACCGGCAATGGCCGAACCGACCGGACCATCCGTTTCGACGGATAAACTGGACTACGCTCCAGAGGAGACAGTTGTCGTCAGCGGTAGCGGCTTCGACGTAAATTCCGACCTACTGGTCAAGGTAATCCGTCCTGACGGCTCTGTCGTCAAGGGCGATGGTTCTTTCACTCCCGGCTCAGATACCGTGACTGCTGACAGCACCGGCAGCTTCACCTATCAATATATCCTCGATGGTGTCGAAGGCACCTACACCGTGGAGGTGCTGGCTGGTGACACTGTACTGGCAACAACCACATTTACAGACAGTTCCCAACTTGTATCCGTCAGTGTGGGGAGTCAAACCGGCACGCTTACTTCTGGCACAGCCGGTAGTGCAACCTACACTGTAACCGTCACTAGAACTGGTAGTGGGCTACTCGAGGTAATACTCTCCAACTCAACATTACCCGCAGGAGCCAGTGCCACTTTTACCCCGAATTCCTTTAGATTTACCGGAAATACGCCTACCTCAAACACCTCGACTCTGACAATAACCACATCCACAACGACACCGGCAGGAACTACAACCTTCACTGTAACCGCTGTCGGCGACACCACCAAGACGGCTACCGGCACCCTTACAATAAACCCCGCTCCGGCTGGTAAGTCAGACCAGACAATCGCCTTCGGACCTCTGGTTGATAAAACCTACGGCGATGCTGACTTCGGCGTCAGCGCAACTGCCACTTCGGGTTTGCCTGTAAGCTTTACCGCTTCGGGCAACTGCTCTATCACCGGCTCTACTGTCCACATCACCGGCGCTGGCAGCTGTACTATTACCGCAAATCAGTCGGGCAATGCCAGCTACAATGCCGCACCCGACGTTAGCCAATCATTTACTGTCGGCAAGGCAACCGCTTCCGTTACACCAATCGCCAATGGCAAGATTTACGGCGCTGGCGATCCAGCCCTTACCGGCACCCTTGCAGGCTTCTTACCGGCTGACGCGGTGACCGCAACCTATAGCCGCACTACAGGAGAGACTGTCGGCGGCAGCCCCTACACCATCAGCGCCACTCTTCTCCCAACCGAAGTGCTCGGCAACTACGACATCACTTATAACACGGCTGTCTTCACTATCACTCCGAAGGCCGCTTCCGTTACACCAAACGCCGCTAGCAAGACTTTCCACGCAGCCGACCCAACCCTCACCGGCACTCTCACCGGTTTCTTGCCGGCTGATGGGGTGACCGCAACTTATACCCGCACTTCAGGCGAGGCTGTCGGCACCTATACCATCAGCGCAACACTCAGCCCAACCGGAGTGCTGGGCAACTACGCCATTACTTACAACACGGCTGTCTTCACTATCAACAATTACGTATTCGGCGGCTTTGGCCCTCCGCTTATGATCAGCAGAACCAACTACAAGCAGACGAGTACCATTCCGGTGAAGTTCAAGCTCTTCGATAACTCTGGCAATCCAGTAAGCTATGCCGTGGCAACGCTCACGGTGAACGGCGTCAACGCTTCCTCAAGTGGCGGTTCCAATACGGGCAACCTGTTCCGCTACGATTCAAGCGGGAAGCAATATATCTTCAACCTCACAACGAAGCCGCTTGTAATTGGGGTCAACACTCTGACCGTTACGCTTGATGACGGTAAATCGTACAGCTGGACGATTACACTCAGATAACTTGCTGTAACCAACTAACTAAACCTATATAAAAGAGAGGGGCTGCTTAATCCGCAGCCCCTCCTTCTTTCTGGGATTGACAAAGCGATGCGATAACATAGAATAAAAAAGGGAGGATTTAATCCTCCCTTTTGCTATCTTGATAGCTCTAATTGTGACCACTGTTTGTGCGCCTTATGTTTATTTGAGTTTGGCCCCGCACTCGCCGCAGAAGCGCGTTCCAGCGGTAGATTAAGGCTCGTTGTCAATGAGATTCTGGCAGAACTCGTATAGGTCAACGCATGTTTCTTTGTAGTAATACTGCTGAGTTTCACCCCTGGCTGCAGTAATCCAGTCGTCGCCAGCATATGTGAGGTAGCCGATAAGGAACTCCTCCCATGCAGTATCACCAGCCAGAGAAACTGTGCCGGCGTTGTAGGTAGCATCAAATTCACCCTGAGCTTTAGGGAAATATATAGCGAGACCGTGAGAACCGGTCCATCTCGTTCCATGTCTTTCGTAGATCACAGCCTCATCCAGTGTAGTGGTAACTGTGCCCGCATATTCTTTAACGGTCTGGGCATCTGTTCCAGCATATACGGCCAGGGCTTGTGCTAAATCGTTCAGGCCACTGACCACCGCATCGATCTTGGTGAGGTCAATAGCAGCCATTGTATAGCTTGTCGGTATGTATGCGATATAGTAACTTTCTACGATGATTGTCGCCAGCTCGGCGGCGTTTATATCCGGGGTCGCGGTTAATTTTGTTAAGATCGCGTCATATGGCCACCCTGAAGCTGGCACCGCATCCTCGGACGCTACCATAACGGATGCATAATCGTGAACCTCATAGGCCACCTCTGTCATGCCCATGAAGCAGGCGTCAAATCCCATTATATCTAACGGCCGCCCTATGAACGCGGATATGTCACCGAGTGCGCTTCGCATCTCCGAGAGGTCCAGGTTGTCATTGCCTGAAGTTGCATCCCAAGAGCAGCCGCTCCATCCCTTGCCGTGGCTGGAAATGATCAGTGCATATTTTTCTGCCGGGTAGTTGGATGCAGCCCATTCCGCAAAGCTGACCAGAGTAGCGGGGTCGCCCATATTTACCTCGCCGATATTTATTATCTCGTTGCCGTCGGCAGGGGTCAGCCCTTTAGTTACCAGGAAACGTCGGCAATCGGTCCAGTCGCTGTATGAATCGTCATATCCGGGGATGCGGTCGAGTTGAACAACGATATTGATATCTTCGTTTGAGCCGATATCTGCCATTTCCATGAAGTCGTTGATAGCCGTTTCTTCAAGTGTGCTGTCTTCGGCATCGATATAAACTATGAATGTCCACTTGGCAGGTTCAGCAGGGTTATCTGTTAAAGCTGATCCAGCCTTGGCGTTTTCTTGTTCTATTGCGGAAGCAGCAATAGGATTTGCTGCGGCGGCGCTATGGCCAGCCTTATCGGGAAGACGACTAGATTCGAAGGGGGAAGTAACTATAACAACTCCAACTAACAAAGATATTAAACCTGTTAATACCAGTATAGAGACGTATCTATTGATTGTGTGTCCTTTTCCTCTGGTATTCATTTCTATTAACTCCGTTTACTACTGAGACGATTGTACACCCAAAATAGAACATTGTCAAGTAAAATACTATAATATACATTAAACCATGATAATAAAGGATAAAGAATACTATTAAACAGTGTAAATACACAACAGGGGGAATTATTAAACCATCATAAAAATAGATAAAGAACACTATTAAACACTATAAATACATAACAGGGGCATTAGATGATGGTGTCACAATAGTGGTTTAAGATAGCATCAGTAATTTTAGAAATCATGTAGGTAACTGGAGGTAGTTATAGGATAATATGAATTGACTTGCAGGGTAAACAATGTGATAGTTATTACATAGACGCAGCTGGTTTTTCTATTTGTGAAGTCAATAAAGCATGAAGTCCTGCCCGATAGGAACGTTAAATACTTAAACATTGATGTGTAAGTTCAGATTCGGGGGTTGATCAGGGCTTGGCTAAATAGTAAATTGGAAAGCAACTAGACAAAGTAATTAGATTATTGAAAAGAGGAGGCAAATGATGCGAATACTGAATTTAAAGCATAGTCTGCTACGGAAGAAGGGGGCGAGAATAGCTTTGACGCTGGGTTCAATCCTCGTCATTGTTACAGCTCTTGTTAGCCCTCTTGTTAGCCCTATGGTAGCCTCGGCAGCTGATCCGGTCCAGATAGTCGCATTTGTTAACACACATACTGGAGAAGTGCGAATAGCTGCTGCAGATGACTTTGCAGCCATTAGTAGACTTATGCACTTAGGCAAAAACTGGGTACAAATAGACTTGGGTGCCCAGGGTTTCAAGGGTGATACAGGAACCACTGTTGGTGAGCAAGGACCTGTTGGTGACAAAGGACCTGTTGGTGACCAAGGTCCAGTAGGTCCTCAGGGACCCGCTGGTGCCCAAGGTCCAGTAGGTCCTCAGGGACCCGCTGGTGGTGCTACTGGAGATACCGGTGCTACTGGTGCCACTGGTGCTACTGGAGCTACCGGAGCAGTAGGTCCTGCCGGCCCCGCTGGTGGTCCTCAAGGTCCTAAGGGTGATACTGGTGCCGCTGGCGCAACTGGTCCTGCTGGTGCCACAGGTGCCAAGGGCGACACTGGTGCTGCTGGCGCTGATTCAACCGTACAGGGTCCTAAGGGTGACAAGGGTGATACCGGCGCTCCTGGCGCTGCTTCAACTGTACCCGGTCCTCAGGGAGACAAGGGCGACAAGGGCGATCAGGGTATCCAAGGCCCCAAGGGTGACCAGGGCATTCAGGGTATCCAAGGCCTCACTGGCCTCACTGGCTTAACTGGTGACAAGGGAGACAAGGGCGATCAGGGTATCCAGGGCCCCAAGGGTGACCAGGGCATTCAGGGTATCCAAGGCCTCACTGGCCTCACTGGCTTAACTGGTGACAAGGGTGACAAGGGAGACAAGGGCGATCCTGGTACTCCCGGAACAGTAGTCAATTACAGGGCGGGTACTGCAACCATTATCAAAGATGCCAGTTCTGTCACTGTAACGTTTAGTGCAATGACTGATGCCAATTACAGTGTATCTGCACTCATAAGCAACACTCCAAATCTTGGTGGTAACGGCTATCTCCAAATATCTGCTAAGACTGCAAACCACTTTGTCATTACCTTAAGAGGTGGGAATGGCGGCGCAGCAAAGGCTCCGGATGGTGGAGTCGCATTCGATTGGATAGCTATCGCAAACAATTAGTGTTAACCGGTTTGCAATAGAACAGCATTGACAAGTGGCAGGCTGCACTCCGGCCTGCCACTTCTTTTTTGGTATAATGGCGGAAGTACTTGTAACCTGACGGAGGTTTACGTGAAAGAAAAACACAGCGGCCTGTTGAGTAAGAGTGTATGGATTTTGATATCATGCCTGCTTCTGATCCCCTTGCTGATTAGCGGATGCGGGGGCGGCAGCGAGCAAACGAATATTGTTACAGTAGACAGCGTGAGCACAGCCTCAAACGTATCTATGACCGATGGCGTGTGGGACTGGCAGCAATACGTTCAGCAAGATAGCTTCCCTTCAGGCTACAATGGGACGTTCTGGGTCATGTTCAACTTCAGTAATATACTTCATAAAGATACAGTCAACATCAAAGCCAATATATATATACTGTCCAACGGGGAGACCTGGGATGTGCAGAGCAAGAATGCCAGCATAACGGACACCACGGATAATACACTATGGTGGGGGGGCCTTTTCGATATCAGCAGTTATCCGGATGGAGATTATTCAGTGATTGTAAATATAACTGATCTAATAGCGGGAACAGCGGCCGCCAAAGCGGCATATTTTGAAATCGGAGCAACACCCTAAGCTGGAATCTGGTGCGATACTGGGGAATAAGAAAGGGAGGATCGCTAGAACTCGATCCTCCCTTTTGATATATAGATGGTTTTGTAGCTATGGTAATAGATCGTTCAGAAACTTGTCGCTTATTGTCGGTGTATTACGGATGCGGTTTGCATTGGCATAATCAAAGGCTTCCTCTACAGTAACATCAGGCAGGCCAGGAATAGAGTCATACTTGTCAGCCTGTCCTAAGGACATCCCCTGTTCGATCATGTAGTAAGTAAACTCACCATTTTGTAGGCTAGACCACTCGTAACTTAGGGTAGTAGCTGTTGACGCCATAGCAATTACCCGGCCATTTCCATTGAGATCGTCGGCCATGCCCCCTGCGTAACAGGAATCAAAGATGAAGATTATCCTTGAGGTCTTATATTGGCTAAACGCTGCTCTGAGCTCGCCGTCCCAGATGGGGACCAGTTTGGTGCCGTCGTGAGACCAGATACACTGGTCTGTCTTCTCATTGTCCCCATCGTTGGCCTTGCCACGTCCCCCGTGCCCAGAGAAGAAGAACACTACTTCATCATTAGTAGTTGCCATGCTTCCGATAGTTTCGATAGCGCTCATGATATTGAACCTTGTCGCATCTTGATCAATAAGACTAATGATCTTTGTAGCATCGAAACCATATTGGACGGTAAGAGCTGTATACATGTCGAGAGCGTCGTCATCAGAGTAACTCAAGTCGGAGCCTGTCCCCGGATAGTCCGAGATGCCTATTATAATGGCATATCTGTTCCCGCTGACAGGTGATCCCAAGATTCCAGTTGCCGACCCCTTTGTTTTACCAGGTTTATTAGCCGGTGATTTGTCCGACGGAGCACCTTTTGGCGTATCGGCTACCGTTAGCTTCATGGCAAGCTCGACATCGGTGGCGTAAACAGGGTTGTGCTTGTCAACTTTTATAGGCTGATCTGCATATACTATTGAGAAAGCGAATAGATTGACAATCAGTGCGAGTCCTATAACAAAGTAAATAGCAGCTCTTTTCATATAACACCCCCTTCTCCTTCAGAGCTTTTTCAGCGATGGAATTATTTTATTATTACCATGGTAAAAAAGCAAGATATTTGCACTGTTTGTGCGGCCTTCTGTTTACTCAAACTTTGCACCGCACTCGCCGCAGAACCGCGTTCCAGCCGGGTTCAAATCAGCTTGTAATTAAGCCTTTTTACCGCTATAAAAAACAAGAGTTGCTGCTTAATCGCCCCGATTTCGTAGCCAAATTCGTAAATGCCAGCTTTGACGCCGGTGTTACTGCTGTAGTGTTATTTCTGTCGAAAATAAGAGGGAAGAGCGATCAGCCCTTCCCTCTTATCTATACGTATTTGTTTGTCAATCAGTTTTTATTTGTACTGTATAATCTTGCCGCTGGCGCCTACAGCGAAGACGTTAGCAAAAGAGCTGCCCCATATGCCATAAAGTGCTGTAGTGACGCTGCTGTTCATAGTGCTCCAGGCGATGCCGTTGTAATGTAACACGGTGCCGCTGTCGCCTACAGCAAAGACGTCGTTGGCCCCAGTACCCCAGACACCGTAAAGGTTCTTCGTAGTACCGCTGGTCATACCGCTCCAGGAAGTCCCATTGTATTTGCGGATGGTGCCGCTGTTGCCTACAGCGAAGACGTTAGAAGCAGATGAACCCCAGACACTGTTCAGTTGCCATAGGGTTCCGCTGCTCGAGCCGCTCCAGGAAGTCCCATCGTATTTGCGGATAGTGCCTAGAGCACCAACCGCGAAGACGTTTGAGGAAGATGAACCCCAGACACTGTTCAGTTGCCATAGGGTTCCGCTACTCGAGCCGCTCCAGGAAGTCCCATTGTATTTGCGGATAGTGCCTAGAGCACCAACCGCGAAGACGTTTGAGGAAGATGAACCCCAGACACCGTTCAACTGAAATATAGTGCCGCTTGTCATTTTGCTCCAGGCATTGCCGTTATAGTATCGGATAGTGCCGCTGTCGCCTACTGCAAAGACGTCATTGGCCCCAGTACCCCAGACACCGTTCAGCGACGGCGGAAATAGGCTTGTGATGCCGCTTGTCATTTTGCTCCAGGCATTGCCGTTATAGTATAGGATAGTGCCGCTGGCGCCGACAGCGAAGACGTTTGAGGAAGATGAACCCCAGACGCTGTTGAGTTGTACCGTAGTGTCGCTGGTCATTGCGCTCCAGGCAAGAGGTGTATACTCAACCTCCAAATACACCTGAGTGCATCCCGAGCATTGCAGCAATCCCCCTCTTAGAGATACGCCAAATTTGCAATCCCTTATATCGTCCCAAGACCAATTCTCTTTAAGATCTGTAAAATCGTAAGAAAATGTCTTGAAACCTTCGTTGATTGCCACAGGTGAGCTCTCGTGCAGTTCGCCGTCATCAAATAAGAACTTGGCCCGCTCGTAAGTTCCTGAAGAGGTTTGAACGCAAATATATTCCGTTACCTTCTTTACAACGCCATTGGGGTAGTCAGCCTCATCAAAGCCGTGACTGTACACATCAGAATGCCAGGACCCGGTTATGTCGCAGCAATAGACCTCGCTACTTGTCCCGTCAGGGGTCTCATCATCTACCAAATCCCAGTGCGTGGAATGAAATATTGGATGAACCAGAGGGATGTCTTTTTGAACATCTCCTGCAGGGCGAACTATCACAGCGAACGACTCACTCCCACAAGCATCCCCTATGCCATCGCCATCCGAGTCCGCTTGGTCTGGATTGTAAGTATAGGGACAGTTGTCGCTGTCATTGTCTACGCCATCACCATCCATGTCAGTGGCAGTGCAATACACCTGAAGCTCCATGGTCTGCGTTTCGGCGAAGTTAGCCTCGTCTACCACCTTCACAGGGCAAAGGAAATCGCCATCAACAGACCACCACTGGGTAATCGTCCCTGTGTTTTTACCTGTCACGGTGATCACTACCTTATAACAATCATAAGTCGCCTCATAAGCTGTCCCCTGGCGCACTGTTATCGGTTCCCCTGCCTCTACCAGCGAACTCCAGCTATTATTGAAACTCCCTATCACGACGTCAGTCACACAGTGCTCCTCATTGGTCCACGCGTTCCCAACCGAGAGCGGCGTGCCGATGTTGCCATTCACCACGGAAAAGTTGTCGTATGTCAATGTGGCAAACCCATTGATCCAAACAACAATCCTTGCCTGAGCCAGATTGCGCCGCTGCATGATGACCCTTTCGGTTTGGTGCACCCACGTTTGCCCGCCATCCAGTATCCGTATATGCTGGCCGACTGCGTCGCGCTCCGGGTTGTCGGGGGTAATGTCGCATATGGATCTATAGCATAGAGCCGGCATCCCGCCCACAGTTATTTCCTCGGCAGCATCCACTGTATCAGTCCACTCGGTATCAGGTTGACCGGGGTAGGTCACGTAGTACGTCCAGGTATCGCCAACATGAACGGTAGCGGCCTCCACTCTAGGGACTCCCTGGTATGTGAACAGAGTGCTAGGCATGGCCAAAGCCATCGTTGCAGCCAGCAACATTACCAGCACTAAGACTATTAATCTAAAACTTCCGCGCTCTCTACTCATTTGAGACCCCCCTTACACGATTATCGCCAATGCTAATAAATATTATTACATAACAAGTAATCGTCTTGCTAAACCCTATCGACCCGACATATTTAGCGTCGCGCCCTACGATCGCTTGTGGTTTGCCTTTTTTGGAGCCGAGTATTGGGTTATTCAATGAGTCAGGATCTGAGAAAACCGTATGCGGATGATACTCCCATGTTCTCTAGTTTGTCAATAAGAGGATCTGTTAGTTAATTTAATATATACATGCCCCCAAGAGTAACTGAACGGAACGTCAGAATGTGCACTTTACTGCCCCCAAGTGACGCAGGTTTCTTGGCTCCCTTCTTGATATCCAGGTATGTAATTGTCAAAAGTTCACAAATATGTTAACCTGTTAACGCATGAGAGAAATACGCTTTTACAGGACTCAATCCGGCCATTGTCCTGTCGAAGATTTCTTGGATTCACTGCCGGCGAAGACAGCGCAGAAAGTCGTTTGGGTTCTGCAACTGATTGAGGAACTAGACACGGTACCTGCGACTTATCTCAAAAAGCTGGATGGTACTGATGATTTATGGGAGGTCAGAATCCAAATCGGCGGCAGCTCTATTCGTTTGCTCGGCTTTTTTGCCGGAAGGAGTCTATTCGTCCTGAATCACGCATTCATCAAGAAAACGAATAAGACGCCGCTGAAACATATCAAAGTAGCCGAAGCTCGGAAACGGGATTATTTAAGACTAAAGTGAGGTCAGATATCATGAGCGATGTTAAGAAATATGTCACAGAACGTAAAAAGGCCGACGCATCTTTCGATGAAGGGTTTGATGCCGGATACGAGACGTTTAAAATAGGCGTTCTACTAAGACAAGCGCGGGAAGAGGCGGGAATGACGCAAGCTCAGATTGCGGAGAAGCTGCATACCAAGAAATCAGCCATTTCAAGAATGGAAAACCATGCCGAAGATATTCGCTTGTCAACACTGGAAAAGTTTGCTATAGCCCTGGGCAAGAAAATGCATGTGGCGATTCGATAAACCTAAGCCTTAGGGCGTGACCTGCCCTCCCCCAAACCGAGCCAGTTCCTCACCACCGATGTCTCTGGGGAGCTTCATGCCGGAATAACCTTGTCTTTAACAATATGCAAGCGAATAATCGGCGGTTTGTGTATCTTATCAAAGTGGCAGCGGACGGCATCCTGCGTCATCGCCTTGAGCTCTTCCAGGCTCTCCGCCTCGGTAAAGATGCCATGATCAAGAGCCTTAGCTGTGAACCCGTCTTCAGGGTCTTCTTCAACCAGAAATATTATTTCCGTATCCACGCCGCTCTCCCATTACAGGATTGTACCATGTTTATATTCTTG
>Ga0315285_10006363_pt1 | contig 12175 bp, 9 predicted proteins | sample YL17G09_36_MG_FD_203698 | JGI IMG/M metagenome (GOLD analysis project Ga0315285, IMG submission 203698) | Sediment microbial communities from Yellowstone Lake, YNP, Wyoming, USA - YL17G09_36 | ecosystem: Environmental > Aquatic > Freshwater > Lake > Sediment | place: USA: Wyoming | collected... | reverse complement strand
CACGATGGTCTTGCGAAACCGCAATTCGACGCCGGTCCTTGCCAGGATCGGGCGCAGCTCGCGCACGGAGGCCTCGAGGCTGCGGTCGGTCCCGGTGCATCGTCCGCACGTCGAAAGGTCCAGCGCCAACAGCTCGACGACAAGCGGGCGGCTATCGGAACTTGCCGCGTTGATCCCGCTTCGCCTTGAGTTGGCACACCCGGACCCCACGCAGCATAACGTCACCGCTACGGCGGCCCATCCGATACCCCCGATCTTGTTCATTTGCTTACCTCGTGGCATTACTGATTCCGCGACCCCCGAATGGCTGAACAATCGCCACCAACCGTTCGGTCCTTGACGATCATCCGCGTATATACTAGCCGTTGTCGGTTCGGTCATCGACCCGACATTTGTCTCATTCCATTGCTGTCTCGCCCAAATCGTCGAAGTCCGGCGCTCGTGCGATTCGCTTGCGGGCGTAGAGTGCATCTTGATGCACCTTTTCATTTTTCCCGCCGCCGACATGGTGCATTAAAATGCACCCTACAACTGGATTCGCGTGAGACGCCAAGCTACCGCTTCGGGCTCTGACTCAGTGTCCCTTCCCCACACCCTCCCGTTTGAGGCATTCCGCGAACTCGGCGCGTTGTTGGACGAGTTCCGGCGGGAGGGTTTTGTACATGTAGTCGAAGCAGTCGAGGGGATCGGCGCTGCGCATGGCCTCATAGCGCTCGACCGCGGCGGCGACCTCCTTCAACACGTCGGCCTCGATTTCGTCGATCAGCTTCTTGTTCAGAATCTTGCGCTCAACGAGGTACTTCTGGTAGCGGGGAATGGGGTCGAGCTTCTCCCACTTTTTCACTTCTTCGTCGGAACGATACTTCGTCGGATCGTCGGCGGTGGTGTGGAAGCTGAGGCGATAGGTGACGGCCTCGATCAGCGTCGGACCGCCGCCTTTCTTGGCCTTGTCGACGGCTTCTTTCGTGCCGACGTAGACGGCCAGCGGATCGTTGCCGTCAAGCTGCATCCCGTCGAATCCGTAGGCCAACGCCTTCTGGGCGACGGTCTGGGAGGCGGTCTGCCGATCCCGCGGCACGGAGATGGCCCACTGGTTGTTTTGAATGAGAAAAATGACCGGCAGGCTGTAGACGCCCGCGAAGTTCATCGACTCGTGGAAGTCGCCCTCGCTCGTGCCGCCCTCGCCGCAATAACACAACACGGCGTGGTGGTCGCCCCGAATCTTCATCGCCCAGGCGATGCCCATGGCGTGCGGACACTGACTGGCGACGGGGACGGCGATGGGGAGGTCGTGTGAGCCTTCGGGCGGGCAACAGCCCTCTTCGTAGCCTCCCCAATACTGGATGATCCGTTCGAGCGGCCAGCCGCGATGATAAAACGATCCCGGCTCGCGGAAGGCGTGGACGACCCAATCGTCCTTCTCCATGACGATCGTCGAGGCGCAGTGGGCCGCCTCCTGGCCCCGGCAGGGACCGTAGGTTCCGATCCGACCTTGTCGCTGCATGTTGATGCAACGTTCGTCGAGGCGTCGGGCCACGAGCATGAGGCGGTAGAGGTAGATCGAGCGGTCTGGGTCGAGCTTGGGATCGAGCTTGTCGTCCACCTTCCCGGAGCCGTCGAGAATGGAAAGATACTCGACTTTGGGTTTAATCTTGATCGACGTTCGCGGCACTCTTGGGCACACTCCTTCTGCCATTGCGTAGCCGGAGTGATCGCAACTCCGAACCGTAACAGCGGGGCCATTGTAACGAGGGCAATCGGTTTGTGCACTCGACTTGGCGAAGGGTCTTGGAAGTCGAGGGCGGGAGTAGGCGGGTCTTCCCGGTTTGACGCCACGGGGTACTGTGATGGGGGTATGCGTGTTCACACGGCTGAAAAGAGGCTGGGGGGGATTTGATTCTCGGTCCAAAAGCGTGTATGCTCCTATAATAAGGGGTAGTCCGGTTGCCGAGGTTCGGGCCGAACGCGGCGACGGCGGGCAGGTCGGGGAGGATAGCGCAGGGCGTAAGAATCGACAGTTGATCCGAGTGTTCGGGGGTGAACTCCGCGCGGAACGACGCCCATCGCGTCGAAGGACGCGGTTGCCGCGGGAGTTAGACGAAGAAGCTACTTTGGGGGCGAGGGAGTTCAGGCCGTGAAGCGCATCCACCTCTCCATCGGTGCGTTGGGCTTGATCGGGTGTTTGTCGCTCGCCACGTGCGACCGGTCGGGAAGCACGACGCTCAACAACCTTCTTTCGGGAACAACAGGATCGTCCAACGACGTCTCGGTGGCCGATGTGACGGCGAACGGCGGGACGACTACGCCACCTGGGGAAACGACTGCGCCGACCGAGGCCGTCCGCGCCCGGGTACGTAACGAAAGTTCGGCCCGCGCGGATGTCACGATGCGGTTCATCCGTGATGACACGGTAGTGCACTTGGCGTTCGTCCGCGTCCTGCCCAGTACGATCACGACGGTGGCGAGTCCGGAGGCGGCCGACACGGTCGAGCTATCCGGGCTTGATGACCGGGGACGGGCGCTGACCGACGTGACGTTCGTGTACGGCGTCGATTTTAGTGCCACCGTTCCCGCCGAGTATATCGTGCTGGATCCGGGGGCGGTCACGCCGCCATCGCAACCGCCTACGGAGCCGCCGACCGGTCACCCCGCTCCGCTGCGATTGACGATGGTGGAGCCGTCGCATGATCTAACGGTCTCATTGGGCTTGACTTTCACGGTCTCCTGGGATGATTCGGTCGGTTCCGCGGGCGTGGTGGTGAGCCTCTTTCTGCAGCCCGTCGCATCGTTCGGCAGCCATGATCTGCACGCCGTCGGGCCGGGCGTCAGCGCGACATTGGATGGGATCAACGATGAGCTTGAGGCTTTGGTCCAGAACGTCGAACCGGGCGCGTATCGAGTGGTCGGACGCATCGAGGACGGTTCCGTCTCAGCAACTTCGACCGCGCCGGGTGTCGTGCATGTGGTTCGAGATCCGACGAACGTCGCCCCCACGTTGGCCATCCGCTCACCCGGCGGCACGGTGGAAGTGCGCAACGGCGATTTCCTTACCGTGCAGTGGGACGACTTCGATCCGGACGACAACGCGACGATCACCTTTACGTTGGTTTCGACCGGTCCGGCGGACGCGGCGGTGGAGAGCTTCGCGATCGGTCCGCCCATCGCGGAGAACCCCGATGGAGCGGCGGCCGATTCGGCGACGCTGGTGATCCGCAACGTATTTCCAGGGTACTATGACCTGGTGGGAACGATCGACGACGGGCGGTTGATCGGTACGGATCGCGTGGAACGTGCGGTGCACGTCCTGCCGCCGGTGGACAACGATCCGCCGCAGCTGGTGCTTTTCGAGCCGGCGAACGATGTGGACGTCGAGGTCGGACGGTCGCTGTTCGTGCGTTGGACGGACTCGGACGCGAACGACGATGCCCGCATCTCGTTGTTGCTTGATCCGGACGTGGGGAACGTCCCGCTGAATGGGAACGAGTTTCTGCTGGTCGCGTCGCTGGGGGAGGATGCGGACGGTCCCGGTGACCAGATCACGCTGGGGATTCCGTCGGGCGTGGGGGAGGGAACGTATCGACTGGTGGGGGCGATCACCGACGGGTTGACGCAGATGCTCACCTCCGCGCCGGGGCTGGTTCACGTTCGTCAGGCCTCGTCGAGCGGCAACGGGAATGATAACGGGAACGGAAACGACAACGGCAATGGCAGTGGAGGCCGTGTCATCATTGTCGGTGTTGTACCCCCTCCGCCGCCCCCGCCGTCGCCGTGGACGGTTACGCCGCTAGATCCTTCGGGCGCCGTGGTGATTCAGCCGGGGGAGGTTGTGACAACGCTGCTCGAGGGGACGGTAAGCCTTCCCGGAAGCTCACGTCGGGTGTATCTCAGCAATCGCAGGTACGGGGGGGCCGTCCGGGTCAACGTGGCCCCCGCCGAACTGCAGCAGATCGACGCGAAAACCCTGCTCGTGCTGCTGCGAAGCGATGCGGCGCCCAACGACTCTTGGCCGCGGAGCTTCGATGTCGAGCTCGAGACGGTCGTCGACGGCGTCGTGCAAGTCATTGTCGCGTCGCGCCCGGTCTGGATCGTGCAGGAGGTCGAAGTTGTCGGCGTCGCGTTGATTGGCGGCTCGTGCATTCCGACGGCCGCTGGGGGATTGCCGACGGTTCCCTTGGAGATTACCTGGTACGGCGGTGGGCTCCTGGAAGAGGGATCGAACCCCGTGGTGCAGTTCTGGCTTACGAAGGACGCGAGCGTTCCGGAAAGCGGCGAGGACGACGCGTCGCATCGTTTGATTTGGGAGGGGCCGGGAAGCCCGCACGTCGTGCGGACGGTGCCCGTCGACGTTGGAGCATCGTCTTCTTCCGTGAATACGGCCGGCGAAGTGGGCTCTTTGACGCTCGCCGATGTGCTCCCGCTCCTTGCCCTGGAGGCGGGGGAGTATCGGCTGGTGACGGTGTTCGATCCCGACGGGGTCAGCCGGACGGTTTCGGAGCCGTCTTCGGATCCGATTGCGGTGTGTGATCCGGGTCGCTCGGCGGACATCGGCAAGCAACCTTGAGGATCAGTTTGCGAAGCGACGCGGACACATCGACGTCCGCGTCCGCAGCCGGGGGCCGGGCGACGCAGACAATATCCAATCCCCGCGGCAGATCAGCTTTGCTCCTGCGAAACGCCTCGCGGACTCTCCTTTTCACATAGTGTCGGCGGACGGCGTTGCCGATGCGCTTGCCGACGCTGATTCCGATCCGCGACCACGTGAGGTCGTTGGCGGCCGCGTAGACCACCAGGACCGCGTCGGCGGCCTTACATTTCCCCCCGAATACGCGGGCGAAGTCCCGCTTCAACCGCAGCCGCTCACGCGGATGAAATCGTTCATCGTGGGGCATGGAACAATTCACAGTCGTTCGCCGCGCGCCGGCGGAAACGCGCTCGCTTCCGGGTGCCGGCGCGTTAGAATCTCGCCCGCCGACGACACCGTCGCCACAGGAGGTGGCGAGCGTGCGGTCGAGCGGATTCATTATCGCGGACGCCTGACCCTTGCCCAAGCACCCGGCGGAAGAACAGACCGCATTATTCGCCGGCACAGATCGGCTGATTCCGCCCTCGGTTCGCCTTCGGCGGCACCTGGTCCTTCCCAGGGCCCTCCGCCGCGAGGCTCAGGGCATTACCAACCACGTGTCGGATGAAGAGCGGGGGTTCGCGATCATCCGGCGTTGGGCCGATCTTGAGCGCGAGGGTCACCTGCGCCGACGCGAAACCTCGCTGGACGCGGACTTCCTCAACGAGATTTTCTGCAACGCCCTGGGATACAAAACGGCAACGCAGAGTCCGGAGCGTTACCAACTCGAGCGCGAGTTCCCTGTGCGCGGCGTGGGCACGGTGGACGGGGCCCTGGGGGAGTTCATGCCCGATGCTCCATCGAGTCCCGTGGCGGTAATCGAGCTGAAGGACGCCGAGACCGACCTGGACCGCGACCGATCCGGCGGACGGACCGCCGTCCAGCAGCTTTGGGATTACCTGAACGCGCTGCCGGAGTGCCCCTGGGGGATCGTCAGCAACTTCGTCTCGCTTCGCTTGTACCACCGGTCCAAGGGAACTCTGACGTACGAGCAGTTCACGCTCCAGGAGCTACGGGAGCGGGAGCGGTACCGCGAGTTCATCTGTTTGTTCGAGCGCGGCGGGCTGCTGCCGTCGCGGCTGGCGAAGGAGCCTCGCGCTATTCGGCTGCTCCGGGCGTCGGAGGAGCGGCAGCGCGAGGTCGGCGACGAGCTGTACGACCGATATCGCGAAAACCGCCTGGCGCTCATCCATCATCTGCACACGCGAGACGACAAGTCGGTGGATGACGCGATTCGCATCGCACAGAAGCTCATCGACCGCATCATCTTCGTGGCCTTTTGCGAGGATCGAGAACTGCTGCCCGAAAACAGCATCGGGCGGGCGTATGAGCGGATTGCGCCGTTTGAACGAGTGACCAACCCCCGGTGGCGAAACTTCCTCCATCTCTTTCGGGCCGTCGATGCCGGTTACGAGGACATCGAGCGCTGGCACGGTTACAACGGCGGACTCTTCCGGCACGATCCCGAAGTCGACGACCTGCAACTGTCCGACGAGTGGACCGGCTTTTTCAAAGCGGTGTCGACGTATGACTTTCGCGACGAGGTGGATGTCGATGTCCTCGGGCATTTGTTTGAGCGGTCGATCACGGAACTGGAACGTCTGCGGGCGGGGGCGTTTTTCGAGGTCATGGAAACGACCGAGACCGGGCGCATCCGTATGCCCAAGTCCGCGGAGCGCAAGCGCTTCGGCATTTACTATACCCCGCCGCAGTTCACGAAGTTTCTTGTGGAACAGACGCTCGGCGAGGCGATCCATGAGTCGCTGCGGTCGGTGGGACAGCGGCATGGGATCGCGTGCGATGATCCGTTTTCACCCGGCGAGGCGGCGAATGCGGACTATTGGAGGGAGGGTCTGGAGGCCCTTCGCGCGATCACGGTTTGCGATCCGGCCTGCGGCAGCGGGGCGTTTCTCATTCGCGCCTACGACGTGCTCGATGAGGCGTATCACCGGGTAATCGAACACCTCGACGCACACGATCACTTTGAGGCGCTCGAGCTTCAAGATCGGGTCTCGGACATGATCCTCGCGGACAACCTGCACGGGGTGGACGTTTCGCCCCAGGCGGTCGAGATCGCTCAGCTTTCGCTATGGATTCGGTCCGCGAAACGCGGCAAGACGCTGGCCGACCTGTCCAAGAACGTCGTCTGCGGCAACAGTCTGGTGGACGATCCCGCGGTCGATCCCCGGGCGCTCAATTGGCAGGCCGCCTTCCCGCGGGTGTTCTCGCGTCCAGAGCCGGGCTTCGACTGCGTGATCGGCAACCCGCCGTGGGAGCGGCTCAAGGTCCAGGAGCGGGAGTTCTTCGCCTATTCAGCCCCCAAGATCGCCGAGGCCGTCAGCGCCGCGAAACGCCGGTCCCTGATCGGAGCGTTGGAGAAGAAAAACCCCGAACTGTTCAGCCGTTACACGCAGACCAAGTCGAGCGCCGAGCGGACGATGAACTACGTGCGGTCCTCCGATCGTTTTCCCCTCACCGGCAAGGGGGATGTCAATACTTACGCGCTCTTTGCCGAGCAGGCCCGACGGATCGTTGCGCCGACCGGGCGCGTCGGGTTGCTCGTGCCCTCCGGCATCGCCACCGATCACACCACGAAGGAGTTCTTCGCGGAACTAATGGATTCCAAGACGCTGCGGCGGTTTTACGATTTTGAGAACCGCGAAAGAGCGTTCCCCGATGTCGATGGCCGTTTCAAGTTCTGTACGCTGGTCTACGGCGGGCCGAAGCAAACTGCGACAGCGGCGGATTTCGTTTTCTTCGTCCGCAACATGGAGGCCGTCGAGGATCCGAAGCGGCACATTGCCTTAAGCGCCGACGACCTAGCGCTGCTGAATCCCAACACGCGGACCTGTCCCATCTTCCGCTCGCGGCGCGACGCCGAGTTGACCAGACGCATCTACAAGCGCGTTCCCATTCTGGTTGAGCACTCCCGCGGCGAGCGCGGCAACCCTTGGGGCGTGCGGTTCTATACGATGTTCCACCAGACGAACGACGCGGAGCTTTTCCATACCGCCGAGCAGATTGCGAAGATGGGTTTCAAGCTCAAGGGCAACCGGTGGGTTCGCAAGAAAGAGGTATTTTTGCCCCTCTACGAGGCCAAGATGGTTCAGATGTATGACCATCGCGCCGCCGGGGTCATCGTGGACACGGACAACTGGATGCGCCAGGGACAGACGGTCGCGACTTCGGTCGTTTCGCATCAGAAGCAGGAATTCGTTCCTCTGCCGCGCTGGTGGGTGGCGGAGTCCGAGGTGTCCAGGGCGCTCCAAGGCCGCGGGCAACCGCCGTATCTGTGTTACAAGGATGTCACGAGTCCCACGAACGAACGGACGATGATCGCGGCGTTCATTCCCCACGTGGCGGTCGTCAACTCCGCGCCATTGATGTTCGTCGAGGACGAGATTTCAGGTCGCTTGCAGTGCTGTCTGCTGGCGAATCTGAACAGCTTTGTGCTGGATTTCGTTGCACGGCAGAAAGTCGGGAACGTGCATCTCAACTTTTTCATCGTCGAGCAGTTGCCGGTTTTCACGCCCGACGCGTATGCTGAGCGTTGTCCGTGGAGTCGCAATCAGAAGTTGGAGAAGTGGATATCGGATCGGGTGCTGAAGCTCACCTGCACGGCGGATGACATGAAGCCGTTGGCGGAGGCGTGCGGGTTCAAGGAGGGGGTCCATAAATGGAAGCCCGCCGAGCGTGCGGAACTGATGGCCGAGCTGGATGCCGCCTACTTCACTCTCTACGGCATCAAACGGGACGACGTGGAGTACATTCTCTCGACCTTCACCGGCCCGGGGCGTGAGCCGCCGCCGGGCATGGGCTGGCCGCAAGTGCGCGAACTGATTCTGGAGGCCTACGACGGTCTCGTGCGCGGGTGAATCGAATGCGGCGCCTACGAGGGGCGGCGCTACACCAGTGCGGTTCGCTCGCGGGCGACGAGTTTGTCGGCCTGGCGGGTGGGTTCGGGGAGGCGGAAGCCGTCGCAGCAGGCGAGGGTGATCTGCACGGCGGCGTCGAGGGAGAGGCGGTGGCCGACGCTGACGAAGACGGGCTTCACGTCGTCGCGGGTCCGGACGGCCATGCCGATGTATTCGCCGTCGTGCATGAGCGGTGAAGTGGCGCCGCGCCTCCGTCTCGGCGGTTCGCACTCTCCAAGCAGGATCGTCTTCGCGCAGCCGAGGCTGGGGCGATCGAGCAGCAAACCCAGGTGACAGGCCAATCCGAATCGGCGGGGGTGGGCGTAGCCCTGGCCGTCAAACACAAAGGCGTCGGGTTCGCATCGGAGTTGCTTCAAAGCGGTGAGCAGGGCCGGGGCTTCACGGAAAGAGAGCAGTCCCGGCACATAGGGAAACGACACCATCCGGCGGGCGACGTGTTGCTCGACGACCTCCCGGCGTTGCAGATCCCACACGACGACTCCGGCGATGCACTTTTCTCCATCCGGCGAGAAGGCCAAGTCCGCCCCGGCGACGAGTCGCAGCTTGGGCGGACGCCCTCGCCGTACGACCGATGGCGCGAGTTTGCGCTGAATCTCGATGGCCTCGACGGGCGCGACCGACCAGCGGTGGGGAACACGGGGGATCTTCATTTCAAGGCACCGGTCGGAATGTTAAGCGAATCCCGGCGCGCCGGGGCTGTCCGCGCGGGCGGGTGTTGCCGATTCGTCGGCAGGTCTTGCGCCGCATTTCGGTTGCCCGCAGTTCGGGTAGGTGATCGGAATCGAGACGCACGAAAGTTTGTAACCTATTGTCTCATATAGGGTAACGGATTGTTGCGGATGCAGGCCATGTCGTCCGGGGTGACCCGCCGTCGGGGTCTGGCACGTGCGGTGATGAGGTGGGGACCTGACGACGCGCCGTGTCCCGGCGCGGCGAACTGGCGGAGAGCGATATGCGATTCTCGACGGAGCGAGTGGAAGCGCCGGACGGTGCGGGGGATAGGGCGCTGGATTGGGCGTCGCTGGGACGGTTGGTTCGGAGTCGGACGCTTGAGGCGGTGGCGATGCACTTTGCGACCGTCGAGCTGGACCAAATGTCGGAGGGAGAGGGGTCGCGCGGGCTGAAGCCCGCGGCTCAGGTGGGATGACGTGATCCATGAGTAGTTACGGCCTGTGGCTGTCGGCGGCGGGAATGAAGGTGAATGAGCACCGGCAGACGCTCCTCGCCAACAACATGGCCAACGCCCAGACCACGGGATTCAAGCACGATTTCGCGGTGGTGATGCAGCGTCGAGTGGAAAGTAAGGAAAACCCCGGCGGGTTGCCGTTCGCCCATCCGGTCCTGGATGGTTTGCCGGGTGGGGTGAATGTTCTGCCCGCGTATCACAGCGCCGAGCAAGGTCCGATCGAATGGACGGGAAAGCCGTTGGACGTAGCCATCCAAGGAGACGGGTTCTTCGCGGTCAGCGACGGCGAAGCGACGCGATATACGCGAAACGGCGAGTTCACGACCAATGCGCAGGGCGAGTTGGTGATGTCCAACGAGGCCGGTCGCTGGCGGGTGCTCGATGAGGGCGGCGCCCCGATCCGAGTGGATGAGGCGGGCGGCGGGGTCGAGGTGTCAGATGGCGGCACTGTGCGTCAAGGCAGCACCGTCGTGGGAACGATCGGGTTGATGACGAGCGACGACCCGCGGTCACTCCACAAAGTGGGCGAGAACTTGTTCGAAGCGACGGGCGGGGAGATGAAACCGGCGAACGGACGGCTGATTTCAGGGTCCCGCGAGGGGTCCACGTTCGACGCTATGCAGGGGTTGGCGACGATGATCGAGGCCTCGCGGGCGTACCAGATGAACGCGTCGATGATCCAGCTTCAGGATCAGTTGACGCAGCAGGCGGTCACCACCCTGGGGCGGGTCGCGTAGGAGCGGTTGAGTAGATGTCGACCACAGCGTTATATGCAGCCGCTTCGGGGATGCGGGCGCTCGACGAGAAGCTCAACGTCGTCGCCAACAACTTGGCCAACATCAACACCCACGGGTTCAAGCGCTCGCGGGTCAACTTTGAGGACCTTTTGTACCAGGTCAAACGCGAGCCGGGCGTTCGCAATGCCAGCGACGAGCCGATCCCGCACGGAATCCTGGTCGGCACGGGGGTGAAGGTTTCGGGCACGCAACTGAACTTCGAGCACGGGACGGTGGACCCGACGGGGCGACCGCTGGATTGGCAGATCGAGGGCGAGGGGTTCTACCAGGTGACCACGGTCCAGGATGGGGCCTCAGTGACCGCCTACACGCGGGCGGGCAACTTCGCGCAGAACGCGGTGGGCAACGTCGTCCTGGCGAACAGCGATGGGGCCGTGTTGGAGCCGCCGATCAGCATTCCGGCCGATGCCATCGAAATCAGCGTCGGACGAAACGGCGAAGTCCGCGTGCGTCAACAAGGCTCGAACACGCTCAACACCGTCGGGCAGGTCCAGCTTGCCCGTTTCGTGAACCCCGAGGGCCTGAAACAGATCGGGCGCAACCTGTATCTCGAAACCGACGCCTCCGGGGCGCCGGTCACGGGGACGCCGCAGAGCGACGGATTGGGGTCGCTCGCCCAGGGGAACCTGGAGATCAGCAACGTTGATCCGGTCCGCGAGTTGATCGATCTCATTACAACGCAGCGGGCCTTTGAGCTGAACAGTCAGTCGATCAAGAGCGCCGACCAGTCGCTACAGATTGTGTCGAACTTGAAACAGTAGTCGTGAGAACGGAGAGAAGTTGAGCTGAGTCGCGGAGTTAAGGCTACGGATGGTCGCGCGGGCTAAAGCCCGCGGCTCAGGAAAGCAGCGGATAGACGCAGGACGCAACGATGGAACGCAAGGATTGCGAAAACGCAGGATGCACGAGCGCACGATCGGGTGGAACCGGATCGCTGCGACCGCCGCTTTGCCGCCGCGCGTCTTGGATGCTGGCGGGAGCGAGTCTTGTTCTCTGCGCGCACCCGGCGGGCGTACGCGGGGAATCCCTTCGGCTGTGGTCTTCGGCCGTCGTCGTGGACGATTCGATTCGCGTGGAGGACGTGTGTGAACTGCGCGGTCTGGATTCGCAGACCGAGCGACGGCTTGCCCAACTGGTGGTCGGGGAGGCCCCGGCGGCGGGCGGTTCGCGGATCATCCATCTGGAGTTAATCCGCTCGGTTCTGGCCGCGAACGGGGCCAACCTCGCGCGTCTGACCCTGAGCGGGGCCACGCAGTGCGCGGTCTCCCGACCGTCGCAACCTTCGCCGACGCCCGGTTCGGTCCCGGCGCGCCGGGATTCCTCGACTTCGTCCGGGTCATCCAACCGGCGGAAGGCGGAAGGCAACCACAAAGCGACGTCGGATGCGTCGGAGAGCGCGAACCGGAAGACGCTGCGCCAGGCCGTCATCGACCATTTCAATGCTGAGTTCGCACGCTACGGCGGCACGGCCGAAATCATCTTCGATCGCACCTCGGAACAGGTTCTTGATCTTTCGGGCCCGGCGTACGAGTTCAAGGTTCGTCGCAAGGGAAACTCGCCGCTGGGGCTGTGTCCGTTGGAGGTGGAGGTGCTATCCCAGGGGCGGTCGGTCCAGACCGTGCCGCTGGTTGTGCAG
>Ga0315285_10006362_pt1 | contig 12175 bp, 11 predicted proteins | sample YL17G09_36_MG_FD_203698 | JGI IMG/M metagenome (GOLD analysis project Ga0315285, IMG submission 203698) | Sediment microbial communities from Yellowstone Lake, YNP, Wyoming, USA - YL17G09_36 | ecosystem: Environmental > Aquatic > Freshwater > Lake > Sediment | place: USA: Wyoming | collected... | reverse complement strand
CTGAAGGGTGGAGGGTCGATCGTCTCAAAGGGACGTACAGCGTTCGGCGCCATGAGCCCGCTCGACAAGGGGTTCCTCGGGTACAGCGCGCTGTCCACGGCGAAGGATCTGAGCAACCCCGAGTCCAAGGGGCACCGCGGCGAGATCGTCGGCAGCGCACTCGGCAACGCCGGGGCCATGCTTGCCGGTGGCCGCTGGGCTGGCCTCCGCGGCGGTCGCAAGGGTTCGCTGATGAAGAGCATCGGGCTCTACACTGGCGGCGGCATGGCGGGGTCTGCCATCGGCAAGTCGTTTGACCGACCACAGGAGGTCCCCGGTGTGTGACGTGATCAACGGCTTCTTGAAGGCGGCGGGCTGGGGCACTGCGGCTGCCGCCGCCGGCGTTGCCGGCGCAGGCCTGTTCGGGGCGGGCGTCTACATGGGCGCGAAGGCTCAGAGGAAGATCACTCGTGCGGTGATCGGCAACGCGCTCGCACCCAGTGGCGTCCCCGCAAACGTTCCCGTGGAGCCGAAGGCCGAGGAGCCGATGAAGACGGCTGGCGTCCCGTGGAAGCTCGTCGGAATGGGTGGTCTTGTGGCCGGTGGTGCGGTGGTTGGCGCAAAGGCCCAGAAGGCGCTCGGCCGCGGCTCCATCCTTGAGTCTGACGCCTACCGCACCCAGGTGCGGCAGAAGCAGCTCCAGCGCCAGGGTTCGTTCGCAGTCTGATGCTGCGGTTCATCCCGATCGAGCGCCCGGGCGGAGATCGCGAGCTGATGCGGACCGCGCTGCTCTCGGCGCGCAAGAACATCCAGGAAGCCCTCGGCCCGGACGCCCAGGTCGGCCCCATCGCCAACGGCGGCTTCGAGGTCGTCACAGAAAACCCCGAAGCGGAGGGGGAGATCCGCGAGGCGGTGTCCGAGTCCTTGACGCAGGAGAGCGCCCCGGGACTGCGGATGACCTCGAAAGGGGCGATCGTCCAAGATCAAGGCCCGGCGGACGGTAGCATGATTGGACTGTGAGCCAGCAGAAGCGCTACCGCCCTGAGCACCTCCCCGTCCGCTACGCGAAGTACATCCTGATCGACTGGGCGCGGGAGTGGTTCACACAGAACGGGATCTTCCAGGTGGACCCCACCGGCGGCGCCCCGGTCCCGCCCCCGCCTCTCGACAAGGACGGGCGGCCGCAGATCCGCGAGTCCCTGGCTGGGATGTTCATCCGGGACCAGTTCGCTGAGAACACCGAGGTCGACAAGACCACTGGGATCGTGGTGAGCCGCGGCCGCCTGCAGTTCAGCTACCAGGGCATCGGGCAGGTGAAGGGCCCGATCATGCAGCAGCGCCCCGGGAACCCGCGGCGGCCGGGCGACACGTCCAGGGACATCCGGAACTGGGAGCAGGGGACCGAGTTCACCGACACGATCAAGATCCCGCTGACCATGGTGTGCCTCTCGAAGGAGGGGCTCGAAGCCGAGGAGATCGGACAGCACGTCTTCTTCGGACTTCACTTCATGAGGCAGCTACTCCCCCAGAGGTACCCAGGGCTCCGTGATATAGTAGGTCTGTCCCTCGATGAGGAACGCCCAGTGCGCCAGTCGACAAGCAGGCAGGAGCTCGTGGCGGTCCCAGTCGGGGTGAACTTGGAGCTCCAGTACTTCTGGCAGGTGTACGAGCGCGGAGACCTGCCGTTCCGGTTCGTGACCCTCGGTGTACAAGACAAGGCAGAAACTCAGAGCGGAGGGTGATCCGACATGGCGGACACACAGGTAGGTCGTCTTGCTCGCCCGGACGTTCGGGTGTACCAGGAGTTCGAGGCTCAGACCCCGACACTCCTCCGCCCACTGCTCGAGGCAGCGGTGATCGCCCAGGCGTTTCAGATCGTCGACCGGGCGCAGGCCGGGTCGTACGTCGGCAACGCCATCACCAGCCCGATCGGGTACCCCGGTCTGCTGGCGGGCGCCGAGGTTGACGACTTCTCGTCCTACCCCGGGGAGTCGAACCTCGTCGATGAGGTGATCGTCGAGATCGAGGACGTGAACGGCACGTTCGACGTCTCTGCCGACGACGAGACCGTCATCACCGCGGCGGGCGTCACGCTCGCCAAGGCCCTGACGCTCTACCTCACGGAGCTCTCGGCCACGGTGGTCACGACTGAGGCGGGCGCGGTCGAGCTGACCTTCCCGTCGACCGTGGACCTCAACGATCTGGGCGTCCGGATCGGCGACAAGCTGGTCTTCGCCACGGTGGTCGCGGACCTCGTGGACCCCGCTGTTTCGATCCCCTCGACCGAGGTGGATGCGGACTCGGGCCTCCCGATCCAGTTCGACATCATCGCGGTCCCGTCCAGCCGGAAGGTGCGCGTCGCGCGCCTCGGCAAGGACTGGAGTGGCTTCATTGGCGAGGCCAAGATCCAGGCCGAGATCCGGCGGCTCCCCGCTGGCACCGGCACGGTCATCGCCCAGGACGCAGACGGCGCGGGCATCAACCTCTCGGCGACCGCCACCCTGGCGATCAGCAACCCCGCGGTCAGCTTCATCGCCGACCCGGTCCAGCCTGGTGACCAGCTCGTCTGGATCTCCAACCAGCTCGACATCATCGGCGTGGCCGCGACGATCATCACGCCGGTCTGGACCCCGCTCACCACGCTGCCCGGCGGCGAGGACTCGAGCGAGGGCATCCTGGGCCTCAACCTCCCGATCCTCGCGGGCTCGATCTTCACGGACCCCGACGGCATCGACTTCGACACGGCGGGCGTCACCGACGACGGCTCGTACTTCATCGAGTTCATCACGGTCGCGACCGACCTCGTCGGCCCCTCCGGCCAGGTCTCCACGCGGAACCTCGGCCGCTTCCAGATCCTCGGTGTGGCGGGCGAGGTCCTGACCCTCGGTCGGCCGCTCATCTCTGAGTCCCCGCTCTCCGGGAAGACCTTCCAGTACAAGGTCGTCCGGATGAACCAGCCGGTCGCTGTCGCCAACAACAAGAAGACCTTCTACGTCCAGCAGGTCCTCGGCGCGCAGAGCCTGCTCCTCGACCGTGCCATGTCGGTCGAGGCGCGCGTCGCCCCCCGCGAGTTCGAGTTCAAGATCATCCGCGCCGGCGTCCCGAACGGCGAGATCAGGATCAGCTACCGGGCGCTGCGCACGGACCTGAACAACGACGTGCTCGAGATCGGCGCCGACTCTGATGGCGGCTTCCTCGACCTGCAGAACCAGCTCGGTCCAGTCTCTGTGAAGAACCCGCTCGCCCTCATGGCGGCGGCCGCCTGCGGCAACACGACCGCTGCGGTCGCCTGTGTCGGCGTCGCTCACTGGGACGAAACCGGCGTCAACTCGGCGCTCGAGGTCCTTGGGGCCAACGACGTCTACTCGATCGTCGCTGGCACGCAGGAGCCCGGCCTTCTGCAGCTCGTGCAGTCGCACGTGGACTCGTACTCCGATCCGGACGCCTTCGCTGGCCTGGAGCGGTGCACGTACCAGTCGATGCGGTACCCCTTCCAGGACACGCGCATCGAGAAGCAGACGGCCTCGGCGAACAACCTCACGGTGGACTCGGAGCCGGACAAGCTGAAGCTCGGAGTCTCGGCCACGGTGGACTTCCTCGAGGTCCGGCCGAACGACATCATCAACTTCGACCCGAATGCCGATGGCACGACGGTCGCCTTCAACATCAACGGCCAGGTGGTCCTGCGCTCCTCGATGGAGATCGTCTCCAACCTGGGCCCGGACGCGATCCGCCTGCTCGAAGAGGTGGACGCCAGTCAGGGCGGCACGGTCGCCGTCCCGTGGGAGATCCTCACCCACACGTACTCGAAGGACGAGGTCGGCCGGAACGTCGCTGCGACGTCGGCTGCCATCGGCAACCGGCGCGTCGTGAACCTCTTCCCGGCCGACGTGAAGATGCTGATCGGGGGCGTCACCGAGACGGTCCCGAGCTACTACTACGCGGCCGCGATCGCGGGCAAGTGCTCGTCGGTCAAGGCGAACAAGCCGCTGACCAACGAGCCGATCGCCGGCTTCGTCGGAACGTACGGCGGCCAGGGCCTGTTCTCCGAGAACCAGTTCTCGGTCATGGCTGGCGGCGGCACCTGGGTGCTCATCCAGGAGAGCCGCAACGCCCCCGTGGTCTCGCGCCATCAGCTCACGACGGACGCCTCGACGGTGTCCCGCCGCGAGGACTCCCTGCGCCGCGGCGCTGACTTCGCGGCCAAGTTCTTCCGCCTGGGCTTCCGAAGCCTCATCGGCCGGTTCAACCTCACCGACAAGTTCATCGCTCAGGAAGCGCGGCCGCGGGCCGAGGCGCTCTTGGCGCAGCTCGTGGCGGACGAGATCTTCGAGACCTCGGCCTCGATCATCGAGTTCGGCCGGCACCCGCAGAAGCCGGATGGTCTGCGCATCGTCATCCGGGCGCCGCAGCCCAAGCCCAACAACTACGACGACATCGTGCTCCTGCTCTCGTAGCAGCTGACGGAGGATCAACATGGCCGGACTCGGTGACTGGGATTTCAACAACACCCACGTTCAGGCAGGCCTGAGTGGGGGGAAGTTCATCGGTGCGCACAGCACGCTGATCGCAGCTGCCCCGCCCAAGCTCAAGATGGCGGGCATCGTCGACACCTCTGGGCAGGCACAGGACGACCTCCTCCAGGAGTTCAACGTGAACTCTGGAAAGGTCGAGACGAAGCGGGCGAGCTCGTCCGTCTTCGCCTGGCCCATCGGGGTCTGCGAGAACGTCGGCATCGGCCAGAACAAGCAGCTCACCCGCCTGTTCGAGATCGGCAGCCGGCGCAGCTACTTCATCGTCGGCCGCAACATCGTCAACCTCTCGCTCGCGCGCACGATGTACGACGGGCCGAACCTCCTCCGCGCCCTCTACGCGTACTGGCCGGTGAGCCTCCTTCCGACCGGCGCCGAGAAGCAGAACGTCGCCCAGCTGCTCGCCACCCAGAGCCTCTCCAACAAGTTCAAGGCGGTCCAGCGCACCCCCGGCTACGCCGACTTCTTCATCAACCTCGACAGCGACCTGTTCGACCACCCCTTCGGCCTGTTCATGATGTTCTTCGACTCGCTGAAGGAGCCCTACGGCGCGCTGTTCGTCGAGGACTGCCACATCCAGAACCATCAGTTCGGGGTGAGCAGCCAGGCGAACCTCGTCGGCGAGGGCGTGACGGTGCAAGGGGATCAGCTCCTTCCGGTGAACATTGGAGCGAAAAACTTTGAACAGTCGGCCGAGGGATCCTCGGTCTACGAGACGGCGATCTAGCCCGCCGCCATCACCAGCGCCACGTCGATCGACTTCGGCACGACCTGACAGAAGAAGGGTCGTGCCGAGTCGTTTCTGAAGGCCTGCTGGACCCAGACTCCCCACACGAGCGGCAGCCACTCGTCCCGCCAGCCCTGGCACGCGTGCTCGTCGTAGGCGGAGCCGAGGCCCTTCTTCAAGGCCTCCTGGATCTTCCGCGGGTGCATCTTCTGGGCCTTGCTCTTCAGCATGATCTCGTAGACAGCGTGGCCGCGGATCTCGAAGACGGCGATCTTCGAGTGCTCGAGGTCGTGCTCGGCCAGGAGGACGCGCTTCACGATCGCCGCGCCGATGTCCACCGGTCCGGGGGCGCGGCCGTCCTTCACGGCGGCGGCGACGTCCTGGATGGAGCCGGCGCGCACGGCCTTGACGTCGGCGATGATCTTCTCGATCTCTTCCCGGACGTTGACCTCGCTGGCGGCCTCTTCAAGCATGAACTGGAGGCGGGGATCGTTCTGGGGCATTGGACGTGGCTCCTTGTGTGCGCCTATCATCGCTCCAAGTCACTCAGGAGACAACTCGACCATGCCGACCCCGAACCGCAAGGACGCCTCTGCTCTCGCTTCTGCCGCAGGCGGAGCGCCCAAGGCATCAGAACCCGCCCCTGCCGCCGCGAGCCCTGCGGCGGCCATTCCCGCGCGCCGGGAGCGCGTCTGCAAGTGGGCAGACGACTCCCAGTTCAACCTCGAGTCCTGGGTGGCGGGGAAGCTCCGCGCCACGGTCGAGGTGTACGACATCCCGGGCGTCGGGAAGCTGGAGCTCACCTTCCGCGAGCTGTCCGGCCAGGAGAACCGGGAGATCGACGCGATGATGGCGAGGGCCGTCGCCGAGCAGTCGGTCTTCTCCGAGGGTGACGTGATGCGCTTCCGCAACGTGGCGATCACCGCGGCGTCGATCGTGGCCATCAACGGGAAGCCCTGGCCCGAGATGCCCAAGACGGACAAGGACCCCGAGGGCAAGCGCCGGATGTCGGTCGAGGCTCGCGACTCCCTGCTCCGTGAGCAGACGAAGCAGACGATGCTCGACCTCTACGTGAAGGCGACGGCCGACTTCCAGGACCAGGTGCTGCAGCTGGTGCAGGGTGTCGACCCAAAACTCTTCGCCAGCCCGTCTGGCAGTTCCGCGCGGCGCTCGCCCTCCGGGGCGTAGCGTTCGAGCCGAACTCCCGCATGGAGCATCTGGCGTTCAGAGAGTGGACGCGCCAGCAGCTCCTTTCGATGCGGCTGGCGAAGCTGATCTTCCTCGCGATCCCCCGGCCCAGGCCTCAGAGCCAGGAGGAGGTCGCCGAGTGCCAGCAGGCGGCCCACACAGCCTCCACGGCCTTCCGGGAGTACCTCTGCACGCTCTTCCCCGAGATGACTGACCAGCAGTTCGAGAAGGAGGGCGAGCTGGCCGAGTTCCTCAAGGACTTCGTTGGGAAGCCGTTCGAGCTCCGCGTCACAGAAGATCCGAGAGGTAACATGGACGTCACGCTCAAGCGCTGAGCCACTCCATGCCCGACCAACCACAGACCCTGGCCTACCGCGTCGAGATCGACCAGTCCTCGCTCAGCGAGACGGTCCAGAACATCCAGGCTGCAGTCGGCCAGGCGATGTCGACGGCGATCGCCTCCGTCCGGGGGTTCTCGGACAGCGCGCAGGCCACGACCTCTACGGCGCTTGGAACGGCCTCCGGCAACCTCGCCTTCATGGATCAGCAGCGCAGTCGGCTCTTGACGCAGCCGACCGCGGCGCCGGCGACGGGGACCTCCGTTACTCAGGTCATCCAGGCAGTCGCCGTGAAGACGGGGATGATCGACCCTGGCTTCAGCCAGACTCAGACCGGCATGATGGGCGCGGCGAACGCCACCCTTCGGGATGTGAGGAGCTCGATCCCGGAGATGGCCTCGAAGGCGGGGCACTTCCTCAGCGGTGTCCTCGGCTGGGGGTCCATGATCGGCCTTGTCCCGGGGCTCGGTCCCGTGGGCTTGGGTCTTGGCGCCGCAGGCACGGCCCTGGACCTTTCGATGGTCGGCCTCGACCGGATGAACGACCGGGACGCCATGCAGCGGATGCTCATGCGGTACGGGGACACCTCCGCCCGCGCGATCGTCGACCAGGTCGAGCGAGCCACCGTCAGCATGAAGAACGTTGGGTTCGACGAGGCGTCCCTCGTCGCCCGCTCGGCGATCCTGAACATCGGTCCCGAGTACCTGAACGCTGGGAACGCCGGCAAGGCGGTGATGGACGCCATCGCGGACTGGCGCTTCGCTGGCAAGGCCCTGGGCATCTCGAAGGAAGACGCGCTTGCGGAGACGGGCTCTTTGTACCGGATGGGCATCCGTCCAGGGGACGCGGTCCAGAACTACTTCGCGGGCGTCTCCACGGCAGCGCAGGGCCTGGGTGTCTCGACGACGGCCCTCTCCCAGCAGGCCATGCAGGTCGGCCAGGCGTCGATGGGGCTCGGGTACGACGGTCTCAATGCGCAGAACCAGTTCCTGATCCAGACCTCGATGGTCGCGGAGGGGCTGCGGCGTGGGGCCATGGACCAGGGCAAGCTCTCGATGATGGCCGGGTTCTTCGGCTCGCAGGCTGACCAAGGCATGGCGATCGCTCAGCAGCGCATGGCCTCGTCGCGCGTGCTCGCGAACTCCACCTTCGGTCAGTTCGCGATGATGGGGATTGCCAGCGGTCAGACTGGATCGATCAGCCAGATGCACGCGGCCGCCAGCGGGGCCTCGGTGCAGGACATCCTCACCATGCCCATCCGGGCCCGCAGGATGATGGGCACCGCCGGCGGCATGGAGGCACTCGACAAGGCGTACGGGAACACGGTCGAAGAGTACCTCAAGATGAACTCGCTGGACCCCACCCGGGACAACTTCGTCTCTGCGGCGATGATGATGGCCCCGGACGCGTTCCAGACTGAGGGCCAGGCGGACAGGCTCTTCACTTTCAGGAACATGCCCTGGCTGGCCGAGAACACGCGTGTTCAGACCATGGTCACGGAAATGGCGACGTCTCGAGCTAACGCGAGGCCGGCTGCCCCTGTCGCGCAGGTCCTTGACACGGCCGCCGGTGGCTTGGGCTACGCGTTTGAGTGGGCGTGGGGCAACAACAACCGGCTCTCGGACGATGGTTACGCTGTTAAATCCAGGATGGGTGGCGCCGCCCGCGGCCTTGCGCGGCGGGCCGCCCTGCAGTGGTCGAGTCGCACGCAGCTCTTGGGGTACCTCCCCAGCCTCGGAGATGCCCTTGAAGACGTGATTGATGACGCGTTTGGCACTCAACCATACGCGCGACGCGGTGGCGGGATGGAGCGGGATCTTGTGCTCGACGAGAGCGAACTCTCTGGAGTTACTGCTGGCGAGATCCGGGCGGCAGAGAGGTCCGGTCTTTTCGAAGCCAAGGCCCAGGGCTTCACCGGATCCAAGGCGACTGGTTCTGCGCGTCTCGCCGCTCTGGGCAACCAGCGCTCAACGATCATCGCTGAGGCGTTCCGCAACCGAGTTCAGGGCACAGAGGTCGGGGCGGGCTTGGCCTCCCTGTCGAGCCGCTTGGAGACGGACTACGGGGTCGACATCGAAGGCATGGAGCTCGTCTCGAACACCATGGGCCTGCGGGCGGACATCGCCAAGGACCCGGGTCGAAGGACCGAGCTGGTCCAGAAGTTCTCGCAGCAGATGGGCAGGTGGGATCAGTTCCGTGGACTGAAACTTACTGACGATCAGCTTGTTGAGGTTGTCAATTTGGGTCTCCGTGTTGACACCACGCAGATCTACTCGACGGAACAGGCTGCGGCTCTCTCCAAGCTGGAGCGCGAGGGGAAGATCACGCAGGTCTTCAACTACACCCTCGGCGATGACGTGAGGCGGAAAGAGTACCTTGGGCGGACCTTCACCAAGGGCAGCAAGGCCGCGGCGATGCTTGAGGGGCTTGGCGGCAACGCACAGTCGACAGACCTCGCGGACGCCATCAGGATCGCGACCCTCAACAACGAGTTCACCAAGGAGTACGCTGGAGGTAAGGGCGGGATGACGCCCGGCGAGGCTGCCACGGTGGAACTGATGCAAGCCGGGACGAGCGGCAAGACGCGCGCCCCCAAGGGGTTCGACGCTGGTAGTGGGACACTGGACGATAAGCTCGACCGGCTCATCGTGGCCGTGAGTCAGTTGGTCTCGGCCATGTCCAACAAGGTCACCGACGACAAGGTCCAGCCGAAGAAGCCCGGGGAGCGGTAGCCCATGCCAGAGCAGCGTGTCGTCAAGGTCACCATCGAATACGAGCGGTCGGTTCGTGTCGGCGCCGAGCAGGTGCTGCTGCGCGACGTGCTGAAGGACGTTGCTCTCCTCCAGAACGACAACGCGCTCGGCAATGCCTACCGACAGCTTTACGGTCGAGGTCCAGCCTTTGATCCGTCCACGGCCAACAACCTCCTCAAGGAGGGCAAGACCGTTCTGGTGACGGGGAGCACGACAAGGGGCAGTAGCTATCAGGTGTTGACCCCGAGCGCTCTCGCGGACCTCCTGAACTCGGCCTGGCGGGCGGGGACCAACCAGATCTCTGATGAGGTCATGCCTGTCGACAAGGACGGGAATGTGAGGACGTTCAGTGCGAACGACGTCACTCTGGATGAGAAGGGCCAGTGGAGGCTGATCAACGGGAACAAGGGTCCCGCCAGGACGGCCCAGTTGGCCGCACAGCTGCTCCTCGGCGGCACGCCAGTGCAGCTGACGCCGGAAGACCTCGAGAAGATCGAGCGCCTGAAGACTGACGCGAGGCGCCTCGGGGTCTCTCCGGACGAACTGATCAAGATGGGGTCCTTGGGTGGGGGCTTGAAGATCGCGAAGGGCGGGAAGGTCGTTGTGTGGTGGCGCGGGACTCCGATTGATGACTCAGCGCTGGCCATCAGCGGTGAAACAGACGCGCTACGCGCTCGAGGGCCGCGGCCAGGCGGCGAGAACCTCTGGTCGAACCCGTACGCCCAGGTGGACGACGCGGACGCCGTGCCCGTCCGATCGGCCGAGTACGACTCCTTCATCCCCAACCACCCGCCCCTGGCGAGCCGCCAGAAGGATGACAGCTACGCTGTGCTCCGCGTGGTGTCTGGCTTCTCGCCCGCCGCCGGTGACGTGCTCTCCCCCGGCAAGAACGAGGACTTCAAGGTCCTCTTCCAGACGAACCATTTCCTGGTCGAGAGCGCTCAGGAGGGGCAGGCCGAGCGCGTCTCCCTGGTAGAGACGTTCGGGGAGACGCTGCTCTACGCCTTCGGTGAGCGGCCGAAGATGTACACGTACACCGGCGTCCTGATGGACACCCAGGGCCTCAACTGGCTGAACGAGTGGCGCGAGGCGTACCGGACCAAGTTCCGCGCCACGGCCTCGTTGAAGCTGAAGGCCCGCGTGTTCTTCGTCTACCGCGACGTCGCCCGCGAGGGGATCATCGTCGCGAACATGGCCTCCCTCTCGTCGGCCGAGCTGGGCCTTGGGCGCTTCTCGTTCCAGATGTTCGTGATGCGCGAGTACTTCCTCGACGGGCGACCAGAACTCGATAGCCAGACGAACCTCCCTACAGGCCTCGAGAAGGCTCTGAAGGCGGACACGGACGAGGTCCTGTACAAACTCTCCGGGATCAACGACGTCACGCCGAAGGCCGACGCTCCCAAGACGGCAGACGGCGTGAAGAACTCGGCTGCCATGCGCGCGGCGATCGCTGCCGAGAACAAGATCAGCGCGAACCGGAAGGCGGAGATCGAGGCCAAGATCGAGGCTGACGCGTTCCCCAAGGGGAAGTACACGACGTCCAGTGGTCAGTTTGAGTTGAGCCTCAGCGAAGCCGACGTCGATGCGGCGAAGTGGGGCTACGAGAAGCGATTTTTCGACGAGCAGTGGGACGCTAGCCATCCGGCCCAGATCGTCGAGGTGAAGTAGTGGCCACCTCCGAAGGACGGGAAGAAGTCGTCAAGCGCCTGCAGGGGCCTCCTCTGTCCACGCTGTCGTCCGGCGTGCTGATGCCGCAGGAGCCAGACCTCCTGTGGGACGTCCTGACTCTCGAGCTCCGCCACGCCGAGCTGCAGGCGAACCTGAAGAAGGCCGACGGCACTGTGGCGTTCAGCATCGCCCAGGAGATCCGCCAGAACCGGCAGAAGTCCACGGAGCTGCTAGACCGCCTCGGGCTGACCGGGGCCGACCTGATCGCCCTGAGCCACGACACCGCGCCGGCGCTGATGTCTCTGTCCTTCGGTCCGATCGACGCCGACGCCGTCGAGGTGCCGCCGAGGTCCACGGCGCCCGACGACTTCATGGTCTCGGTGCGTGGCCGCGGCATGTCCTTCGCCACCGAGATCTCGGCGCGCCTAGAGTTCAAGCTCGCTGGGACCCTGCGCTCGCAGCCGCTGGTCCTGTCCCGCCGGACCGAGGACTGGGAGTACACCGAGTTCACGGCGCAGCGGTCTCTGGCCGACCTCGGGTTCGTGGTGGGCACGGAGGCCGCGGTGCTGCTCGAGATGACCCTCGGGAGCGAGCGCACGGTGACGCGTTGCCTCATGAGGTTCGTCAGTGAGTAGAACACGGGGCCTCGGGTTCCAGGTCTACCTGGAGGGGGTTCTGCTCCCCATCCAGCCGCGGTCCGTGACCGTCAGCTCCACGTACGGGCAGCCGGCCCAGGTGGCCGTGGCGATCCCCCCGTTCCGGCACACCGTCTTGCTCTCCCTGAAGCCGAGGACCCACGTCGCCGTGTTCTGGCGTGACCTCGACAACCCAGCCACGGACGACAGCTCCTGGCGCCTGCTGGCCGAGGGCGAGATCACTGGCTACCGGCACGGCAAGGCTGCGCAGGGGAACCTCTACATCGACCTGATGATCGAGACCCTGGACAACCACTGGGCCTCCACGTACGCGATGACGTTCACCAGCGCCCAG
>Ga0315285_10006360_pt1 | contig 12176 bp, 14 predicted proteins | sample YL17G09_36_MG_FD_203698 | JGI IMG/M metagenome (GOLD analysis project Ga0315285, IMG submission 203698) | Sediment microbial communities from Yellowstone Lake, YNP, Wyoming, USA - YL17G09_36 | ecosystem: Environmental > Aquatic > Freshwater > Lake > Sediment | place: USA: Wyoming | collected... | reverse complement strand
ACCCGTCCTCGTCTGCTTGATGGCTTTCCTGGTCCGTTTTTACAAGATGTTGTTTATTTTTTCTAGCTTTGCCCATGGCACTTGCCCTTATCGACATTGCGGCTCTGGACTCTGGAGAGAAATTCTTGTGATTGTGGCTTTCACCAGTCCTGAACGGGAACAGTGGGCATAATGGCGACGTGCAAGATTCTGTGCTTCCCTCCCATCCCAGGCATTCCCTGCAGTTTGCCTTTATGGCAAGCAGCGGGTTGAGTTTAACCGTTTCCGTACCACCTTCCTTCCTGCGTATCGTATGACTGATCATCAGAACTCCTTCGGGTTGAAACCCCGCGTGTTTTTTGGGCCGCCCTCGGAAACCTGAGCCCAGATCTGATCCCGAACCTGAGTCTGAACCTGATTCTGAGCCTGATTTTGCACCTGAGCCCAAACCTGATCCCAAACCCGGTTCCCAACCTGATCCCAAATCCGATCCCAAACCTGAGCCCGAACCCGAGTCCCAACCTGAGCCAAAACCTGAACCCAAACCCGAGCCAAAACCTGATCCCGAACCTGAACCAAAACCTGAGCCCGAATGGTTTCCACTGACGGCGTCATTTCGGCTCCGCTTCCGAGGAAACCTGAGCCCGAATCGGTACCACCCGAACCTGAGCCCCAACCTGAGCCTGAACCTGAGGCCAAATCCGAACCCAAATCTGATCCCCAACCTGATCCCGAACCTGATTCAGAACCTGAATCCAAACCCGAGCCAAAACCTGATCCCGAACCTGAACCAAAACCTGAGCCCGAACCTGAGCTTCAACCTGAGCAATCACTTTTGCACCCCGTCCCTCGTGTCGCGCTCCATCCGCGCCCGCTCCCGGGCGTGGCTCAGCCTCGACTCGCATGCCGCCCGAAAGGCCGCCAGCGCCTCCGGCTTGACGCCGTTGGCCTCCGCCGCCGCCTGGAGCGCCTCCCTCAGTTCCCACGCCGCCAGCGCCTCGATCTGCCGCATCTCGCAGACCAGGTCGGCCGTGCCCTCGTGGGACACGTCGCGGCTCAGATGCACTGAACTCTTGAGGATGTTGCGGTCCGCCAGCCAGACCGACCCCTCTGTCAACACCGATACTTTGGTTATCACTTGTCACCCCCTTTGTCCGACGTCATCACCCGGCGCATGTGCGCCGCGTGCCAGCCCCTCTTCCAATTTTCCCATTCCGCGTCCGACAGGTACGGATACCTGTCCGGCAGCCCGCGGTCCAGCCGGATGACCGATCCGGCGACATGCCCCATCCGCCACATCTCCGGCTTGCCCCGCGGCGAGTCGGACTCATGGTAGAGGGCGAGGTGTATCCGTGCCGGTATGTCCGTCCGCGTCGGTTCACTTTTTTCCACTTTTGGCCTCCGGCGGCTCAACGAGCAATTCCTCTCCTGCGGCCCAGCGCCTGATTTTGTCGCGGAGCCCGTCGAGCGTGTCTTGGGAATAGTCCGACAGCCTGCCGCCCCGCATCACCGCCGACATGGAAACCGACATGTCCTGCGGGCACCCGACCACATAGACGACGGTGATCCTTCTATCGCCCGCGGTCAGCCTCTCGTACATCAGGTGCTGTCCGGTTGGCACAGGCTCGACCTTTGCCTTCCACTCTAGGGCCAGGAAGCGGTTCTTGACCTCGACGGCGGCATCTACGTCCGTAAACTCTATCTTCCCCGGGAGGCATCCGCTGAACGCCCGGAACTTGAGCTGCTGCTTCTGTGCCCAGCACCCGTCCCTGCCGCAATCCCACTCAATGTCAACCCTGGCCTGGGACGGGAGTCTGGCCAGCACGCACCCGTACCGCTCGAACTCCGAGGAGAACTTGTCGTGGCTGGCCCCGAAATAGAGGACCGCCTGGCCCTGGAGGGCCTGCGACGAGTCCGCCTTCGACGGATGCCAGAAACGCATCCGCCCCGACCACAGGCAGACTGCCGCCGCACGCTGGAGCAGAGCCTGGAACCACCGGGTCTCGGTGGAGTTGTTAACTAGCAGGCAAGCCTGGGACACGCGGCCCGACTCCAGCTCGACAATTAGTTTCCGTGCGAACTTGGCGGCAAGGCCGGACTGGTACGGGGGATTGAGCCATATCCGGCCCCGCCATTCCCGCGAAAGGCCGTCGTCCTGCCTGGTTAGGATGGCCGCCGCCCGGACGGAGGCGTTCGCCTCCGGCGTGGACGCCGGATCCAAGTCGATCCCGCCCATGGCCCTCCTTGCCGCGGCGACGGCTTCGGCGGGGGAAAACCATTCGAAGTCCCCGCTGTTCCTGGCCACCTTGGCTCGCCTCCTTGGCTGCCGGTCAGGCTCAAGGCCCGGTTCAAGAAAAACATCCCGCATCACTGCACCTCGATCCTGTCTCTCCAGCTCGTCCCGTCCCAGTCCCGCGCCTTGCATTCCGGGCACTCGCTCGGCCGGCCGTACTTGCGCGATGTCCAGCGCCAGCCGCATTTCCGGCAGAGGCATTTCTGGCGGTCCAATGGGAGCCAGTTGATTTTGTCTTTCACTTTGTGCTCCTTTCTGTAACTCGTCATAATCATAATATAACCCACCGCGGCCGGGGTGTCAAGCCCTGGGCCGGATTTTTCCGGCAGCTCCGCGTGCCGCTACTTCACAAGCCCAATCCACTGTTAAGTGACAGCCGGAGGATTTCCCGCCAGTCGGAGGCCCCGGAGGGGCCGCCACGGCGTCAACGGGGGGCGGGTGGGGCAGGGACAAGGTTCAAGGCGTTCGCCAATCGTGGGGCAACGTGGGCCGTCCGGGGCTTTTTTGGGCCCAGAATATGTCACAACTGCAAAAAAGTTGGGGAAGGCGGCGTGGGAAAGGGGACCCCAAGCCCCGGTTGGGGGCTCCGCCGCCAAAAATCGTCAGCACGGAGACTGGGAAACGGTCGGAGAGCCCTCGAATGTCCCAAACCCGGCATAGGTTTGTGCGGGATCTCCGGGCTTGGCCTCGACCGACCCCTGCCAGCCGTTGTCGTACAGGCCGTCGTTCACGCTGATTATCCAGCGTCCAGAGCCGCCCCCGACATCGTACCACCATATCCAGTAATTGGACAGCCCTATGTACTGGTATTTTGGGAGCCCGCCGTAGGTCCCGTTGGCGGAATAGGTGCCATCAACGTCGGACGGGTCACAGTCCCCGCAGCAGCAATACAGGATGTCGAGTGACGACGACGAGCTGCCCGACGAGCTGGAACTCGACGACGAGCTGGACGACGAGCTGGAACTCGACGACGAGGTTCGGGCTGCAGTGGAGCTGGACGACGAGCTGGAACTCGACGACGAGGTTCGGGCTGCAGTGGAGCTGGACGACGAGCTCGATGACGAGCTTGAGCTGGAGCTCGACGAGGTTCGGGCTGCAGTGGAGCTGGACGACGAGCTGGATGACGAGCTTGAGCTGGACAGGGAGCTGGAACTGGAGCTCGACGAGCTGGACAATGAGCTGGAACTGGAGCTCGACGAGCTGGACGCCGAGGAGGGGCTCGACTTCGACGAACTGGAGCTCGACGACGAGCTTGAGCTGGAGCTGGAGCTTGACGAACTGGAGCTTGAGCTCGACGGGCTGGACGCCGAGGAGGGACTCGACTTCGACGAGCTGGAGCTCGATGACGAGCTTGAGCTGGAGCTTGAGCTGGAACTTGAGCTCGACGAGCTGGACAGGGAACTGGAGCTTGAGCTCGACGAGCTGGACAGGGAGCTGGAACTTGAGCTCGACGAACTGGACGACGAGCTCGATGACGAGCTTGAGCTGGAGCTGGACGACGAGTCCATGAAATTAATCACGTTTCTGATTTCAAACGGCACCGTCATGACAGGGTTGCGGAGGCCGGCGTTGTCGGTCGCATAGACCGTCAGCCAATACTCGCGCGACTTGGAGGACGCCAAGGCGGCCTCGAGGGAGGGCGCCCAGAGCCCGCAGCGGAAGCAAATCCTTCCCTCCGCGGCGTTGCAGGCGGACCAGTCGGCCGTGTTGTTGAAGTCGGCGTTCGGGACGTAGACGAGCTCGCCCGAGCCGCGCTTCCCGATCCCGGCCTCGAACGAGCAGTTGGACAGGTCCAGCGGGGCGTAGGGCGGGTACTGGCCCCAGCTCCCCGAGGACGAGACGGAGCTCTCCGAGGACGACTCGGGCGCGGACCCGTCAAAAACGGAAATCCGCACGACTATGCCGTCGTCGCGGGCGCAGACGGGGTGGCCGGCATCCTGGGTGCCTCCGGCCGAGTTGGTGCACCGGCCGCCGTCGGTGTCGTAAAATACCTGTGTGTTGTGCCTCATGACGTCATCGGCGAGGAGACCCACGGCTTCAGCCGTGGGAGGAATCGCCGCCTTTCTTTTAGTGTTTCTCGGCAGGGATTTTCGGATATCTTGTTGTATAATATGGTGTGATGAAACAAACCAGAACCATCAAGCTCAAGATCGGTCAGTCGAAGGACTTTGATGATGTCTGTGGCAGATTCCTCTTCGCCTGCAACTGGCTGTCTGATATCGTCTTTTCCACCCGGGAGACCAATTCCATCAATCTCCACAAGGGGAACTATTCTGTCATCAGGAAAAGATTTGGCCTCCCATCCCAGCTCACCTGCTCCTCCTTCCGCCACGTCACTGCGGCCTTCCTTTCCCAGAGGAGCCAAGGAAGGTGGCATCCTGTCAATTTCAGGAGGCTGGTTATGCCTGTGGTCTGGAATCGTGATTTTTCCTTCACCAAGACCAAGGGGCTCTGCTTCTGGGGAAAACCAATCAAAATATCTGACAAAAGAATGCCACCAGTCGAGACGTGGAAGGACTCCGTCCTTCAAAAAAAGGGGGACTGCTGGTACCTCATCCTCTGCCACAGGATAACCGTTCCCGAACCCAAAACGGAGGGCTGCATAGTCGGCGTCGATTCGGGAATCAAACGCATCTTCACCGCCACCAATTCCGCCAACTCCCGGACATTCACATTCTCCGGAGGGGAACTCAACGGCCGGAGGAGAAGCATACGGAGAACAAAAGCCAAAGTCCAGTCCAAGGGAACCCGTTCCTCCAAACGTCTTCTCCAGAGGATGTCCGGACATGAGGCCAAGGTGACAACCCATCTGATGCACATCGCCTCCAAGAAGCTCGTCCAGTATGCCGAATCCGTGGGAGCCCGCAGGATCGTCATGGAAAAACTTTCCAACATCCGGGAGGCCAGCCTTGCCAAGGGCAAGGAGATGAGGGACAGGATATGCAGATGGCCCTATGCCCAAGGCCAGTTCTTCGTCCAGTACAAGGCGGAAGCCAAAAGCATCACCTTCGAACTGGTCTCGCCCAAGAACACGAGCCGAGGGTGCCCGAAGTGCGGGCACATCGACAGCCGCAACCGGAACGGCCTTAAATTCCGTTGCCTCCTTTGTGGACACAAGGGGGATGCAGACCGAGTCGCGAGTGCCAACATCCGCAACCGCTCTGTGGTGAGCAGGCACAACCTGGTCACCGAGGGGAGCCGTAATACCCCCGGAAGCCCGGAACCGTTCGAAATCAGTTCTGAGGATGCCGTCCACAACGCCTCCTTGGTATTGGTCTAGGTTCGCGGCTAAAGCCAACGACTTCAGTCGTTGGTAGTTTACCTGATGCTGTCCGCCTTGACACGCCACCGTGCCAGGTCCTCCTTGACCGTGTCCATTTTTACTTCCATGCGGATCGTGCGTTCACGGATGTCCAACAAAAGCAGCTTGTTGGACTCCGATTCCCGGAGGATCCCGGCGATGGAAGACTCGCATGCCGACATCCTGGTTGACAGGGCCCCGTAGCTCAGCCCGATGCCGCACCCGAGCGAGGCGAGCCACACCGCCCACTTGACCCATTCGCCCATCCTGTTCATGGCGTGCTGCTTTCGCTTGATTCACTTGAGGAGCTCGACGAGGAGTTGAGGGAGCTGCTCGACTCGTCGGCCCCGACTATGTTGCGGACTAAGACGGGGAAGGTGGCCACCACCGTCTGGGCTCCCGCCGCGTTGCGGCCGCTGACGGTCATGCAGTAGGAGGCCGCCTCGGCCGTCCCCATGTCGGCGGCCACGTTGGCGCCGATTGAAATCTGGAACCCGATGAGCCCTGCGGACGCGTCGGCGGCCGGCCATGACGTTGTGTTGCCGAAGTCCGTCCCCGCCTCCAGGCAGTTCCCGCCCCAGTCCCCCAGCCCCGCCCTCCAGTCTGTCAGGGTTGAGTAGTCGGGGGCGCTGGACACGTTGCCGTCCTCTATGCACGTCAGCCGGACGACGGCGTTGGCGGACAGCATCAGGCCGGGCATCCCGGACTCGGGGTCGCCCGTGTCCGGATCGGCCAGGTGGACCGCGTTGACATCGTAACAGGCATCCATCGGTATCAGCATCTCACGCCTCCTGCGGCACCCCCGGGGCCTCCGGGGCCTTCTGGGCCGGCCGGACCGCGGCTTGGCCTCCGCATATCGGGACCGTCTGCGGGGCCGGCCCCTGCCGCCCGCGCTCGGCGAGCGCCTTCTCAAAGTCGGCCTGCGCCGTCGAGGTGAAAAGCCCCGTCGGGTCGCACCTCCGCATGAGCTCCAGGCAGAGCCGGACGACATCCAGCTCCAGTGTCATCTGCACCATGGGCTTGCGGCCCTGCAGGCCGTGTCCCCGTTCCATCGCATCCGTCGCATCCGTCGGTACCATGTGCATCAGTCCTTACCCCCTTTCACTCTTTCACTTGACTTCCTTCCCGGCCTGTGCCATTATCGTCTTGTCGCACCCTGTGGTGCGTGGATTGAAACAGAAACCATTATACCCCGCAAAGCACATACCAGTGCCCAGCCGCGCCGTCAGCCACGCACAGGCAGTCCCACTGCGAGAGCGTCCGGGAAGGGCTCCCGTCGATGTCGTCGGAGCCGGCCGCGGAAAGCACCACCGGGTCGCTGATTGTTGATTTGACGTAATATGTTTTCCCGCCTCCCGATGCCGCCGGGAGCGTCAGCCCGACGGGGGTCGAGCTGGATGAGGACGAGGAGGACGCGCTGGACGACGATGACGACGAGCTGTAGCTTGCGGGTTCCGGGCACGGGTCGTCCGACACCACGGGCGTGCCGACGGCTCCGTTCTGGGGCGTGTATGAGTTTTCCATGCCCTCGCCCTCGGGCGCCTCCCAGAACGGCTGTTCCGGATTTGGCGAGGTCCCGGCGTTTATGTGCCAAGAATCAGTCCACCAGATGCAGTATCCGTCATCGTCCCGGACATATTTTGTCCGCCCTCCGGCGGTGCCGTTTGCCAAATAGGTCCCCGAGCAGTCGGGGACGCATCCCGGGGTGCAGACATAGTAGGTTGCCAGGGAGCTGGACGAGGACGACGAGCTGGGGGCCGGGGTCTGGCTGGATGAGGACGAGCTTCCGGTGCCCGACCAGGCCACGATGACGATGTCGTCCAGGGGGCGCAGGGTGTATCCCCCCTGCCCGACCGTCCGGATGGACAGCCCCGCCCCGGTCAGGCGGAGGCCGTTCGGGGCGTTCTGTATCCCGCCCGTCTCCGAAGTGAAAATCAGCACCCTGCTCGGCATCCTATCCCCCAATCGTCAAAAGCTCCCTCGGCCCCACCAAATCCCCGTTAGCAAAACACAGGTACAGGCCGTCCTCGGCCAGGATGTCGTCCCCCACGACGCCTCCGACGCTCGTCCAGTTGGCAATCGTCATGCCGGCCAGCGCGTTGTAGCTGACGTTGCCGGACCCGTTGCAGAGGTCGACGGTGCCCGTGTTGGGCCAGATGCTGACCGAGTCGACGGAGACCGTGACCGCGGCATTGGACGCGCTGGTGTTGCCGTAGCCCAGTGTCGCTGAAACGTCTGCCGACAAAATCACGTTGCCGGAGTACCACCCCACGCAGTCCGCCGCATTCGAATGCACTTTCAGCCCGTTGCCGATCCAGTATCCGCCGGCGGCGACATTGCAGTTGATCTCGGCCCCGCCGGCGCACCGGATGCTGGCGTTCGCAAAGGCTGCCGAATTGACGGCATCCGAGCTGTCAGAGAGCAAGAACCGCGTGCCGGACGTCACCTCCCACTCCGAGCCGTACGCGGTCAGCGTGTGGCTGTCCCAGTCGACCGAGTTGGAGTGGCCCGTGTTGTCGCGCAGCTGGCAGGCCGCCCAGTCGGCCGTCCAGTTGGACTCGACCCCGTCGGGTGTGAGCTGGCAGTTGGAGAGGTCAACCCTCAGCGATCCGGAGCCCGCCCCCGCACGCGGGCGTGCGGTGCCGAACCCGATGGAGGTCCAGTATGCGTTGCAGCACAGGTCCCCGATTGGGGCGTAGTCGTAGTCGTGGTCGAGGTTGTTGGAGCCGTTGCCCGTGGTCGACGCGGAGTAGTCGAGCAGCGTGTGCGCCGCCCCCTCGATGGGGTCGCAGTTCGAGACCTTGTCGCAGATGTTGTAGTTGTCGACGCAGGCGTCAACGTCGCTGCAGTCGTGGATTGACGTTGCGTTGTTCGCGGCGTCCTCCACCGCATTCATCAGATCCGCATAGCGGTGGTACTCGGAGCACCCCGACGAGTTCGCCCTCAGCAAAAAGAGGTCGTCCGCGTCGGGCGGGCTGACGGTGTGGGCGTCGGCGTTGTGCCACCACATTATCTCCCGCTCCCAGAGGTATCCCTCGTCCGACGACTCCGACTCGCCGTGGTCCGTGTTGACCCACCCCAGCGAGCAGTTGTCCATGGGGGCGTCGTAGGTGTACTGGAGGTCGCCCCTGCAGTTCATCTCGACGTTTGTGACGGCCAGCACCTCGGCGTTGTTGGAGTCGAGCGAGTTGGCGACGGTCAGGCGGGCGAGCGCCCAATCCGACCTCGGCTCGCCGTCCTCTCCCCACGGGACCGATTCCCTGATGACCGGCTCCAGCGTCCCCGCCCCCAGCGGGTCGGTGGAGCGGAGCACGACATACTGCGTCACGGCGTTGGAGGTGACGGACAGGGTCCGGAAGCTGGCGTAGTCGGCGGCGGGGCCGCCGTCGCAGGTGAGCGGGATGTCGCTGCGGCCCCCGAGCGCGTCGTAGTGCATCATGCCGCCGTGGACGATGACGTTGGGTCCCCCGGACAGGTCCACCTCAAAATGGCTGTCGGGGGGTGTGGACAGCCCGGATCTGAGGCTGACGTGCACGCCGCCCTGGTCGTATGACGACCAGAACTGACGGGGGTCGAAGTCCAGGTTCCGCAGGATGCCGGTGATGGCCGACATCCTGTTCAGGGCCCTGGCGTTCGGCACCAGGGTCGATAGCTGCCTGCCCGGGGCTTTGCCTATTGAGAGCACACTACTCCTTCTCGTTCGCCAGGTCCGTAACGAGCTTCCCCGGCGACGCCACCGTGAACATCAGCTCGAAGTTGTCCTCGGAGAACCCGTACAGGCCGGTGGTGTAGGACGAGGCCTCGACGGGGGCGTCGAACTTGCCGTTCTTGGCGTCGAGGGAGTTGCGGATGACGTAGTTCCATCCGTCGGTGCTGGTCCCGAAAACCCCTGTGGTCCGCTTGGCGGAAAAGGTCAGGACAACCTGGAACTTGCGGACGCCGTTCTCATCCCAGTAGTCGCTGAGTGACGCCCCCTGATAGAGCACCATGCCCTTCGGGAACCCGTAGAAGGGCCCGTTGTTGAGCTTGCCCAGGTTGTCGAACGACTGGGTGGTGAACGTCGACAGGCCCACGGCGTCCATGATCCTCGTGATCTGGATGGACATGCTCAGGACCATCTTGGAGAGCGGCTGGACGACGGGCGTGACTGTGGGCAGGTCGCTGAGCCAGACGTATGCCGAGGACTTGGCGTTGGGGTCCCATGTGGCCAAGTCACAGCCCATCTCCATCGTGACGGGCAGGTCCTGGTACGGGACGGGTTTCTCTCCCCTGTTGATCCGGTATTGGGAGCCGTCGTTCTTGGACGACGAATATTCCAGGCGGAAAGACCGGCCGCAGGACTCGCTGGCGGCGTAGGACATGTGTATCGACCGGCATGTGCAGTTCGGGAACTCGTCATCCCACTTGTCGCCGAGATCGGGGAGCATGACCACGGTCCCGCCTCCCGAGTACGACCCCGGATCCACCTCCTGGTACTTCCTGACACCCTCCTGACCCACGGCGGCCGAGATGCTCATCTCCCAGCTGTCCAGCAGCTTGACTACGCTTATGGTTGACATCGTCACTCCTTCTGTGCCGCCGCCGTGTCTATCATGGCCAGGCGGAGGATCCTTACAAGCTCCCTCTCATCCTCCTGCCACCTCTGCCGTGAGCGCTCGGTCTCGGTCGCCGCGGCGATGAACTCCCTGTTGCGGTCCTGGATCTCCCATTTCCTCTCGACGCCCGCCCGCGTGCTGGTCGTCGTCATGTCGGTGATTGTCTCCTGCCTCCGGCGTGCGGCTTCCTGCCCCGTCATCACCGTCTCCCAAAGCGACTCGGCTCCCTTCGAAAGCGACACGGGGCCGGGCCTGAGGAACCTCTCCATCTGCAGCTCCCTGTCCTCCTCCTGCCACCCGTAGCGGATGTCGCCCCGCTCCTTGTCGCGCTCCATGCCCAGCGTCATCTGGCTCTCCGACCCCTCCTCGCGGATCCTGTCCTGGCGTGCCATGGTGAGTGACCTCTGGGCGTGCGAAATCCTGCTGTTCAGGGATGCCTGCTGGCTGTAGACGGCAAGGGTGTCCCTGTCGCCCCTGGACAGGCTGTCGGCCCCTGCAAGCCGAAGGGCCTCATCCTCGGTCAGGCCCTTGGCCCGACCCTTCTTCAGCTCGTCAAGCCTCTTCTGGGATGCCTCAACGGCCCTTTCCGATTCCTCCACGGCCCGGGTCAGGCCCTTGCTGAAAAGCCTGGCGAAGCCGATCCCGAGCTGAGCCCCGAGGCCCGAGGAGCGGCCGGTGGCGAAGAGCTCGATCCCCTCCGAGACGATGTCGGTTATGGCCGTGGCCACGATTGTCTTGGCAACCATGCCCCTTGACTTTATTTTGGGTCCGGGCTGCACCCCAGGGGTTTTGGATGCCGGACCCGGGAACATGGGCATGGCGGCTTCCTGGAAGCCGCTTGGCATCTGAAGCCCCAAATAGGCCCTCTTCAAGCCTGCGACATATGAGGGCCGGTTTGTGGGGCTGCCCTTCGAACCAAGCTCGCCTATGAGCCTGTTTTCCGTTATCGGCATCATGTCACTGATGTTTTCGAATGCCAGTCTCCTTGACGCGGCTTTGCGTACCATTGGCGACACCAGCTGCGGGCGCAGGATCTCGTAGTTGGCTGCCTCAAAAACGCCCCTCCTTGCTGCGAGGGTTCTCGACCTGCCCATGTATTCCCGCGACAGCGCGGCTCCTCCAAATTGCGCCGTGACGTTCCGGGCCCATTCAGAAGCCTCCACTTGTTTTTTTGGAGTTATCAAGCCTCCCCTTCCTCCTCTCGACATCCATGGAAAAACCGGCGGCATCCCTCCATGACTTCCGGGTGCCGCTCCGCCGTCGCCGACACCTCTCCCGCCTCCTTGGCCAAGTTGGCTTGAAAGCCGCTGCATACTCCAGAACAGGTTCCCCGCTATTGTCAAGCCCTTGAGGACGACCATGGCCCTGATCAGGTTCTGGAGCACCATGACGAACCGCTCGACCTTGGCTGAATCCAGACCCTGGAGAAACTTGCCCAGGGCGTTGCCCCATCCGACGGGGGTCTTGCCGAAGATTGGCGTCCGGGACAGCTTCATCCCGGCATTTACAAGCCCTTTGTCCACCCCCTCCGTCATGTTAAGCCACTGCTTCCGGAACTCGCGGCCGCCGACGGTGGTAGACTGGTAGAGCTTCTTGAGGGCCATGGTGTAGCCCGCCACCATGGGCGTGAGGGCCATCTGCGCCACTGAGGCGAGCCTGCCGGCCATCCGGGCAGTGGCCCTGGACATGGATCCCGCGTACGCCGCCCCCGCCGCCGCGCCCCGCCGCTCAATCTGGCGCGTGGCGTCGGACATGTCGGAGCCGAGGTGTGAGGAGTCGGCCCTGAGTTCGATAATCGCCTCGCCAACCGTTGTCGCCATGAATCACTTCCTGTCCTGCATCATCTCGACGAGCCGCGTCTTCTGCTTCGGCGTCAGCCCCTCCGGCAGCCCCTTCCGCCTGTTGTCCGACTTCATCGCCTCTGCGGCGGCCGCATACCGGGCCTCGCCCAGCCTGAGCCTCGCACCCTCGCCGCCGTCCGACATGTCCGCCGTCAGCTGCCCCAGCT
>Ga0315285_10006356_pt1 | contig 12182 bp, 5 predicted proteins | sample YL17G09_36_MG_FD_203698 | JGI IMG/M metagenome (GOLD analysis project Ga0315285, IMG submission 203698) | Sediment microbial communities from Yellowstone Lake, YNP, Wyoming, USA - YL17G09_36 | ecosystem: Environmental > Aquatic > Freshwater > Lake > Sediment | place: USA: Wyoming | collected... | reverse complement strand
AGTATATGATGGTCTAGGTCCATAATATCCATAAAAGTCTGAAATAGGCAAAGTCCAACCAGTTGTATATGTGCTAGTGTGCCATGCGTTTCCTTGAGCATAAACACCATAACCCCAAAGCCAGTCTGTGCCTCCAGGATTATTCATTTTGTATGGACATGAAAAAGTGCAGTGGTCAACAACACCATAGCACGTTGAAGTATAATTGCCTGAATCACCAGCATTAGCAAAGACAGAAGTGCCCCAGTTTATGAATGTACAATGGTCAACTCTGAAATTGTAGACTTGTTCAATGACAATTGGACAGTCACCACTACCTTGTGCGCGTGTATTTTCTACTGTTCCAGTTGAAGGAGCAGTCACAGCAAACTCTATTCCAGAAATTCGTGTAGGAGCATAAGTATTTGCAGTATCACCTGGCATGCCTTCAATCACAAACATTGTATTTATTACAGTCGTAGAACTCGCAACAGTATAATTTATTATTGTTTGTGGTGTATAATCTACGTAGTTCGGATGACCGTCGTTTCCAGCAAGTCCTGTACCGATAATGTTCACTCCAGCGGGAACGGTAACAGTTTGGGTAGTCCAATTCCATATACCCGCTGGAACGATCACTGTGCCTAAGCCATGCCCAATACCCGCAACTTGGTTCACTGCACTCTGTATATCAGCTGGAGAGCCGCTTTTCGCAGTGATTACAGCTAGTGATGATATTGTGCCGCTGTTAGAAATAACGACACTGTTGATCGTTGCATAAGAAAAGTATGAACCTGCAAGAATCGCTATTATGAAAGCTAACACAAACTGTTTGGGATTATCGAAGCGCAATTTGATTAGTTTTATTTCCTCCACGCTCCCCGCGCGCGAATTCCTGAAGACATTCCTTGTAGACGCGCTCCTCCATATAAGATTCCCTGTGCACACGTTCTTCGCATATACAGATAGGATTCGCATTTAATAAATATTGCGTCGCAAGATATACGAAAGCACTCGCTATGTTATGCACTTATTATAGGTGAACGTTCATGCGGCCCTATTTCATCATGACTATTGACATGGATCCTCCGGTGTCATTTATACCGAAATTCATAATTGAGGATGGAGTCATTTCTCTCCTGAAGTTTCTTGAAAAATTCGCAATCAAAGCAACATTTTTCATACCAGCAGTGGTTGCTCAACAATTTTCAGCTACCGTGGAGGAAGTCGTTAAGCGAAAGCATGAAGTAGCTTGCCATGGACTAAAACACGATATTAGGGAAGCAACCTTAAATGTCAACGAACAAATTCGAAGGATAAGAACCGCCACGGAGATAATCCAATCCACAACCGGACTAAGGCCCGTGGGTTTTCGCGCACCCCTTTTTAGAATTAACAGAAATTGCTGGATAGCGCTACAGAAAAACGGCTATGAATACGATTCCTCGGTTGTATCCTCTCCTTTTTACGGAAGCCACAGGATATTTTTCCCAGTAAAGCCATTCCCCCTTCCAGTCTTTGAAACGAATGAAAAACATAGTTTACTAGAAATCCCAGTCTCAACGAATCCCTTTTTGCCTTTTCCATTAGGAGGAACTTGGATGAGGATTTTTGGTACAAAATGGAGCGAAATTGGAGTGAAAATGAATCTCATATCCAAGACCCCGGTAGTATTCTATATTCATCCTAAAGATGTGATAGCAAGAGAATACGGACGGGCTTGGCATTACTATCGAAACACTGCTAACTGCATGAGAATGCTTGACAAGATCATCAAATATGCTAAACGAAATGGAGCAAGCTTCTTGACGGCTCATGAACTGGCAAGATTGTCCAAAGCAGAGTCCTTGAAAACTTGAATGTTTCCTAACGTTATATTTCTTTACTTATAAGTGTGGGCGTGAGAATTCTTGCCAATGAAATCCATGTTTAAGGTTTTGTGGAAAACAGAAAGCTTCTTATTTTTGGCATTGTTTCTCCAAGTTACATTCGACGCTACACTGCTCTTTGATGTTCCAGTTGCCAAGCAAGTTATTGGAGTTCTTTGCCTAACTTTTGTTCCAGGCTTCATCATTGTTAAGTTGTTGAAATTAGACGAGTTAGATGTCTTAGAGATAATCCTCTTCTCAGCTGGGTTTAGCGTTGCGTTTCTGATGATTATTGGGCTTTTAATAAACGAATTGCTTTTCTTGTTTGGTGTCTCGCAACCGCTTTCAGTCGTACCTTTAATGATAGTTTTGAACAGTTTCACTCTTGTAGGTGGAGTTTTGGTCTATTTAAGAAGCGAAGGTGTGAAAATTCGAGTTAGCGAACCAGTTAAGGTGTCTCCCTTTTCATTTCTATTTCTTTTTCTTCCATTTTTGAGCATTGTCGGAGCAATGTATGTAAATGCTTATCAAAACAATTTACTTCTTCTTTTTATGATAATAGCAATCTCGTTGCTTTTCGTCTTCGGTGTTGTGTCCAGTAAATTGTTGCCTTCAAAACTCTATCCTTTCGCTTTGCTTATGATTGCTATCGCTATTCTTTATCACGCTTCACTCATTTCCAACTACATAAATCCCTTTGGCTCAGATGTCCCCATTGAATATTTCCTTTTTAAGACTACCGAACAAAATGCGCATTGGAGTTCAACTCTTCCATTCTTGACCAGCCGCTCGATCATCGGCGCGGATTATGGCAGGGAGAATTCGATGTTATCTATCACCATTCTTCCCACAGTCTATTCTGCCCTATTGAAAATGGACTCAACATGGATGTTCAAACTACTATTTCCATTTATCTTTGCTTTAGTGCCTTTAGGTTTATACCAAATCTGGCAGAAATATGTGGGTAAAAAATACGCTTTCATCGCGGCTTTTCTTTTTATCGCCCAGGAAACTTTCTTTTCCGAAATGCTAGGACTAAACAGGCAGATAATTGCAGAATTGTTCTTCGTCCTGTTATTACTCGTCATTTTGAAGGAGAAGATGAAGCCGGTTAATAAGATGCTGTGTTTCATGATTTTCAGCTTTAGTTTGGTAACTTCACATTATGCACTAGCTGAGATTTTCCTACTCTTCGCTATTTTCACTACAGTTACGCTGTTCGTCTTGAAACGTCCAAGCAGAAAAATAACGGTCAGTATGCTTGTTCTCTTCTTTGCTGTAATGTTTACTTGGTACATTTACACTTCTGGTTCAGCAACTTTTAACAGCTTCTTGGAGTTTGGAAATACTGTCTATGGACATCTAGGTGATTTTTTCAATCCCGCATCACGCGGACAGACTGTGCTGACAGGTTTAGGACTTGCCGAATCACCATCCATCTGGAACACTGTCAGCAGGTATTTTGCGTACGTTACGCAAGCTCTAATTGTCGTTGGCTTCATTGGTTTGGCGAGCAAACGTGCGCGTAGGAGATTTCACATTGAAAACGAATACTTCATTCTCACCTTCGCAGCAATAGTGCTTTTGGCGTTGGTTATACTGGTGCCATACCTAGCGAATACCCTTGATATGACACGATTTTACCATATACTCCTGTTTTTCCTGGCTCCGCTCTGCGTTATGGGTGCGGGTTTCATTGTTACGCTGTTGTTTAAGCAAGAAAAGGAATTTGTTGTTATCGCTTTGTTGTTAGTTGTGCTGATACCTTGCTTTCTGTTTCAAACAGAATTTTTGTTTGAAGTGACTAGAAGCGAAAGTTGGTCGATACCTCTCAGCGGATATAGAATGAATACTCTTACATTATATGGTCACTTTGGATACACAGACGCGTATAACGTATATGGAGCACAATGGTTGTCGAGAAATGTTGAGGTCAAGAATTCAGAGTTGTATGCAGACGACAGCTCGGAGACTTCTGTACTGACCACGTATGGCATGATCTATATTGGTTACGTTAATGTGTTATCTAATGCTACGACAGTGGCGGATAAAGGCGTTGTCTATCTGAGCACAATAAACGCTGTTACGGGCGTGGTTCCGTTCGGAGGGCTTTTATTTAATTCCAGTAAACTTACTTTCATCACTAATGATCTTAACCTAGTATATTCCAATGGTGGCAGTGAAACCTACAGGAATTCCCGTTAGCGCGCGCTTAGGAAGCAGACCAATCTCATTTCATTCCTTACCAGTGCATCGTGCATCGTGGATGTCAGAGTCAGAGTCCTCCTTGTCGTAAATAAGGCTTAAAAAGAAGTCAACAAGTAGGTGCTCACAAGGCGTGAAGGAAATGAACGTTGGATTAATAGGTTGCGGGAGAATCGCTAGCACCCATATGCGTGCCTATGAGACGATTAACAAGACAAAAGTGATTGCGATATCAGATACAGATATCAATAGAGCGAAAGCTTTTGCTGAACCTTATAAGATCGATAAAGTCTTCTCAAACTATCTTGATCTTTTTGAGATCAAAGATCTGGATTTTGTAGATATATGCACCCCTACGTCGACGCACGAGGCGATAGTGTGTAACGCTGCAAAATCAGGAATCAACGCCTTGATGGAGAAACCAATGGCGCGAAACAGCAAAGAATGCGAGAAAATGATTGAAGAGTCCAGAAAACACGGAACAAAGCTGTGCATCTGTCATAATCAACTCTTCTACCCATATGTCAGACAATTGAAGAAAATCGCAGATTCCGAAGGTTTTGGACTGACATATTTCAGAACACGTGTCAATGAGAACTTTGAGTTCCTCAGAGCTCATGGGCTAGCCCATGATTGGAACATTAGCCCAGAGCATGGGGGGATTCTTTGGGAGGTAGGCTGTCATCTCGCATATCTCCAGTCGCACTTCTTAAAAGACATAACAGAGGTCTACTCATTAGGTGTCAAAGCCAAGTATCAGGTATGGGACGACCTTATGGTACTGCTGCGGACCTCGTCTCAACGCTACGGTATCATAGAGATCTCATGGATCATACAAGAACCTGAAATGATGTACGAAGTAGTTGGGGCCAACGGAAGAAGAGTGCAGGCCTTTTTGCCCCATGGTTATATAATAGACAGAATGCAGAATTCTATCGGGAACGCAGGAGACGTTGTGCGTAGCTATTTTTCAGATGAAAAAAGGGTTTTTACAAAATGGAGCAAGTTTGTGAAGGATCAAGTAAAGAAGCCACAGTTAGGACACATAGATCTGATAGGCAGTTACGTTGAAAGTCTGGAAAAAGGATCTCCATCACCTGTCACAGGCGAAGATGGAAGGAATGCAATCATGCTTCTTGAGTGCATTGAAAAATCATTGAAGGAACAGAGGGCAGTCAGCTATTCCCCTTTGTGAGCGCGAGCGCACGCTGGATCTTGTTCAAAATCGCAGGTAGGTTAAGTGTTGCTTGTTTTCGCTGTGATATTGATTAACACCCTAGTTGATTTCCAATGAAAGTACTGATGGTAACGCCTGCGTTTTATCCTGTGAAATGATGTATAGAAGCGGTAGGGCGCGCTAATACAGGCTTATGTTTCGGAATTGTTAGGCGGTTTTTCGAATCTGAGCAGCTGACACATATGAGTTGAAGGATGAAAACCGAGATGAGTCTTGTCAGTTTCGTGAAGGTCAGAAAGAACGCTCCAGAATCTATCAGGAGTAGCATTCTTGAATCTTTGGATTTAGTCGGCTATCGTTTCAGCAAAGAAGTCAAGAACGTAGTTATTAAGCCAAATCTATGCTACTATTGGGATCGTTCCACAGGTCAGACCACGGACCCTGATTTCATAGCCAGTTTGGTTAGTTTGCTACGTCAAAGAATATCGCCTAATGTAGATGTCTCTATAGTGGAGTCTGATGCTTCGGCGATGAAATGCAAGCATGTGTTCAAGATGCTAGGTTATGAGAAACTATCAAGGGATCAAAATGTTAGATTGGTCAATCTTTCTGAAGATGATTATTCTCCTTTAAAGGTGACTGTCGACGGGCATGTTTTCACGATTATGGTCCCAGAAACAATTCGCAAAGCAGAATTGAAGATAAACGTTCCAAAAATCAAATACATGCGCGACCCAATGTTTTTGACTTGCGCATTGAAGAACGTCTATGGATGCAACCCGTACGCTCGGAAATCCAAGTTACATGCAGACATCGAAAGAGCGATAGTCGGTCTGAACAAGGCGATGGGATTCAATCTCTGCATCGTGGATGGTATCTCAGTCTCAGGAACTCAACCTAGAATGCTTGGCCTCGTAATGGCAAGTGAGGATCCAGTCGCAGTTGACGTGGCTGCTGCAAGAATAGCCGGACTCAATCCGAGTAGAATAAAATACATCAAGGTCGCCGCAAGCGAAGGTTTGGGCAGCTCATCTTTCGTTGAAAAAGGCTCTCCAATGCGGTATTTTAGTGCAAGATATCCCAAGAGAACCGTCAGGGACAAAGTGATGAGTACAGCATACCGATTGATGACTCTGACCCGGATGAGCAGGAGAATCGGATTGGAGTAGCGATTTAGGTAGCGGAGGCATATTGTGAAGAAAATCGGGCTCGGTATAGTTGGGTTGGGATACATAGGAAATCTGCACCTAAGACATAGCTTGAAAGTTCCTGACGCTCGATTGGTCGCAGTTGCAGACATGTCAAAAAAAGCCCTGGCTAGAGCTAGAGAAACAGGGGTAAAGAAATTGTTCACGAATTATGAAGACCTTCTAAAGGATCCAGAGGTTGACGCCGTCGTAATCGCTTTGCCAACTCACCTTCATCTGGACTGTGCATTACGTGCAGCAGAAGCAGGGAAACATGTCCTTTTGGAGAAGCCAATAGCGAAAAACCTTGAAGAGGCAAAGCAGATTGTAATCGCTGCCAGAAGAAACTCCATAAAATTGATGATCGGCTATCCACTAAGATTCAACAGTCTTTTCCGTGATATCAAAGAGAAAATTCAGAGTGGAACCTTGGGCGACGTCGAAGTTGCCTATTCAACATTCATAAGCTCAGGTCCGTTTCTCCACAGAGCCGAAGGACACACGCCAATTCCTGTACCCGAATGGTGGTTTCACGCAGAGTCCACTGGAGGAGGTGCCCTGATCGATCTGGGGAGTCATCTGATCAATCTGACACGGTGGTACTTCGGAGAAGTCACAGACATCAAAAGCCATCTAAGACATCGATTCAATTTGGAATCCGAGGACGGAGCAGTCTGTTTAGCCAAATTCAAGTCAGGAGCACTCGCAGTGATAAATGTCGGGTGGTTTTCTCAGAGCTACAAACTCGCCATAGAGGTTTTTGGAAGCGTAAGCAATGCTTATGCCGAGCATACCTCTTCAAACCCTATCATGACCGTGGCCCAAGCATTGACCACCGGAACGACCAAACTTCATTGGCCCCACCTTGCGGAGCTTCAACATTTCGTCCACTGTTTGTCTAATGATCTAAACCCGTCCCCGTCAGGCGAAGAAGGATTGAAAGATTTGCAGGCAATTACACAGGCATACAAAAACCAATTCTCACTAATCTAACGCACGCGCGCACTTATGAAATCGGACGTAGAAAACGCACTAGAAAACTCTTCTAGAATTGTTTATAAATGACAAGCGTACAAAAAATACAATGTACTGGGGGGAAAGGGGTATTGGGTGTGCATCGGAAACGCTATATCACACTTCTTCTACTCCTCGTGATTTTTATTCCAGCCATTGCACAATCAAACGTGCGCGCGCTAGCAGCGGCGCCAAACTGGTCTAAATACGCAGATAATCCAATTCTTGGCCCGAGTACTCCTGAAACAGATGACTCGTTCTGTAGTGTCTTTCTTGTCGGAAACACCTACCACATGTACTATAGTTACAGAACAGCTGCTGCTGTTTGGATGATTGGGCATGCAACATCCGCTGACAAAGTAACTTGGACGAAAGATACTGTTCATAATCCTGTCTTAACTGGTGCTGGTGATAGCTACGCTTATTGTCCTATCGCATGGAAGGAGGGTTCAACTTGGAATATGCTTTATACAGGATGGGACAATTCAGGACGTGTCGTATTCTTTGCAACCTCAACAGACGGTTTGTCATGGACTACGCAAAACAGGGGTAACGCAGTTTTGAGTTCAGCCTCCGGATGGGATCATAATAGAGGTGCCGGTGATGTGGAAGGATGGGGCCTAATAAAAATCGGTTCTACTTATTATCTGTGGTATGACACATTGGCTGGCTCGCCCAGAAAAGTTGGTTTGGCCACATCCACTGATTTGGTTACATGGACGAAGGATAGTAACAACCCCATATTCACGGATAGCTCAATCAATTACTTTTGCTGTTCTCCATTTTACTTTAATGATTACTATTATTTGTTAGTATCAACAGAAGGTTATGGTATTGAACTCTACAGAGATTCTAAACCAACTTTCTATTCAGCAGATAGAGTATTCCTAGGGACAGTTATTGATTATGGTTCAGCGGGGAGTTGGGATGCTTCTCTACTAGACACGCCATTCATATTGACAGACGACATCACGAGAATCGTGAATCCGGCAACAACGATCTACACATACTATGCTGGATCCCCTCCCTCGAATGAAAATGGGCAAATTGGTGTAACAGTGATGCCGAGCATGGAGCAGTCTTTACCGCCTGACTATTTGATTTCGGCATCTCCTTATGCTTTGTCTATCCCAGCGGGATCTTCAGGATCTTCTTTGATAAACGTGGCGTCCGCCAACGGATTCAGCGGCACAGTTTCATTGACACCGTCTGCTCCATCTGGTTGGAGTGCTACTGTTAATCCATCTTCACTTTCAGTTGGATCGGGAGGTTCTGGTTCGGCGACGTTGTGGATAACCGTTCCGTCCACTGTTTCTGCTGGGACATACACAGTCACTGTAACGGCCACAAGCGGTTCTCTAATTCATTCACCGACTGTAACGGTGAACGTGCCTACGGGTCCTGATTACGCGATCTCAGCGTCTCCTTCTGCTTTGACGATTGTCGCAGGGTATTCTGGAAGTTCGACTGTGACGGTGACATCGTTCAACGGATACAGCGATACAGTCTCACTGGCAGTGTCTGCTCCCTCTGGTTGGGGCGTCACTGTTAACCCGTCTTCAGTTACAGGAGGTTCTGGTTCGTCGGCACTGTCGATAACGGTGCCATCTACCGCCATTGCTGGAGCATACGCTGTCACAGTGACGGGCACGAGCGGTTCTTTGATTCATTCAACGAGTGTAACGGTGAATGTGCAGACCGTGCCCTCTTTCCCACAGAATCTTGTAGCAGCTGCGGGCAGTTCTCAGGTTGTATTGTCTTGGTCCTCGCCCTCATCCAACGGAGGATCTGCAATCACGAATTACAGAATTTATAGAGGCGGTTCGTCAGGGGGTGAGACACTGCTCACTGTGATAGGTAGCGTGTTAACCTACACCGACACGTCGATCACAAACGGGCAAACCTACTATTACAAGGTCTCCGCAGTCAATTCTGTTGGCGAGTCTGGTTTATCAAATGAGGTAAGTGCAACGCCGTCTGCGGCAACCGTTGGGTATTTTGGAAACACAAACATTGGGTCAATTGACGATAGCGGAACAAATCGCTATATCGTCGGAGGTAAATATAGCCCGACCGTGTCTGGGACAGTCACCCGGATATCTTTCTATGTGCGTTTGGATGCAAGTGGTCACGTGAAAGTTGCTATTTATTCTGATTCGAATGGTGTGCCTAACGCGTTGCTTTCTCAGAGCGATGCCGTGGTTGTTGGCACCAGCTTTTCTTGGGTTAATTTCTCCATCAGCCAAGCAGTTGTTGGAGGCACGAATTATTGGCTCTGCTGGATTACCGACGCAAGCTTTCACGTCAAAGAGAATGCTGGAAGTACAAACCAAGAAGTATATTCTCCCAGAAGCAATTATCCTACCTTTCCAAACACGTTTCCCTCGCCGAGCTACAACAACCTTGCTCCAAGCATTTATGCTACTGTCAGTTACGTACCAGTAAACGCTGATTATTCGGTTTCTGTGTCTCCTTCTGCTTTGACTGTTGTTGCAGGGTCCTTTGGAAGTTCGACTGTGACGGTGACATCCATCAACGGATTCACTGATACGGTTTCATTGATGCCGTCTGCTCCGTCTGGTTGGAGCGTTACTGTTAACCCATCCTCAGTTGCAGGTGGATCTGGCTCGTCGATACTGTCGATAACCGTTCCATCCAGCACTTCCTCTGGGACATATGTAGTTACGGTAACCGGCACTAACGGTTCTTTGATTCATTCAACGACTGTATCGGTGAACGTGCAGACTGTGCCGTCTCCACCATTGAGTCTCGGAGCCGCTGCAGGGAATGCCCAAGTCACGCTGTCTTGGTCTGTGCCCTCGTCTAACGGTGGTTCTGCAATCATACACTACAACGTTTACAGGGGCACTGCATCAGGCGGAGAGACATTACTCACGACGTTAGGCAACGTGCTAGCTTACACCGACACGACCGTCACGAACGGGCAGACCTACTATTATCAAGTCACTGCACTCAATTCCGTAGGCGAGTCCAGTAGATCAAACGAGGCAAGTGCAACGCCTTTTGCATCTCCTGATTATTCGGTTTCTGTGTCTCCTTCTGCTTTGACTGTTGTTGCAGGGTCCTTTGGAAGTTCGACTGTGACGGTGACGTCGCTCAATGGTTTCAGCGATACAGTTTCACTGGCGGCGTCTGCTCCGTCCGGTTGGAGTGCTACTGTTACTCCATCTTCAGTTGCAGGTGGGTCTGGTTCATCGACGCTGTCGATAACAGTTCCATCGACTATTTCTGCTGGAGCATACACCGTCACAGTGACAGGCATGAGCGGTTCTCTAATTCATTCAACAACTGTAGCGGTGAATGTGCAGACCGTGCCCTCTTTCCCACAGAATCTTGTAGCAGCTGCGGGCAGTTCTCAAGTTGTGTTATCTTGGTCTGCACCATTATCTAACGGAGGATCTGTTATCACAAACCACACAATTTATAGGGGTGGCTCGTCGGGGGGTGAGATGCTGCTCACCACGTTAGGTAACGTGTTAACCTACACTGACGTTGCGGTCACAAACGGGCAAACCTACTATTATCAGGTTTCCGCGGTCAATTCCGTAGGCGAGTCCATTAGATCAAACGAGGTGAGTGCCACACCGTCTGCAGTAACTGTTGGGTATTTTGGAAACACAAACATTGGAACAAGTGATGATAGTGCGCCAAACATGTATATCGTCGGAGGTAAGTATAGCCCGACCTCGTCTGGAACAGTTACCCAGATATCGTTTTATGTGCGCTTGGACGCGAGCGGTCACGTGAAGGTTGCTATTTACTCTGATGCAAATGGTGTGATTAACGCGTTGCTTTCTCAGAGTAGCCCTGTGGCTGTTGGCACCAGCTTCTCTTGGGTCAATTTCAGCATTAGCCAAGCAGTTGTTGGAGGCACGAATTATTGGCTCTGCTGGATTGCTGATACCTCAAGCTTTCGCTTCAAAGAGAGTGCTGGGAGTACAAACCAAGAAGTATACTCCCCCGGAATCACTTATCCCACTTTTCCAAGCACGTTTCCCTCGCGGAGCTACCACAACCTTGCTCCCTCCATTTATGCTACTGTCAGTTACATACCAGTAAACCCTGACTACTCGATTTCAGCGTCTCCTTCTTCTTTGTCTATTCCAGCTGGATCTTCGGGATCTTCCTTGATAAGCGTGGCATCGCTTAATGGTTTCAGTGGTACAGTTTCACTGTCAGCCTCTCCTCCATCTGGTTGGAGCGCTGCTGTTACTCCAGCTTCAGTTGCGGGAGGGTCTGGCTCGTCGACGCTGTCAATAACTGTTCCGTCCACCGCTTCCTATGGAGCCTACACAGTTACTGTGACCGGCACTAGTGGTTCTTTGAGTCATTCAGCTACTGTGACGGTGAGCGTGCAGACTGTGCCGTCTTCTCCTCAGAGTCTTGGGGCCGCTGCAGGGAATGCCCAAGTCACGCTGTCTTGGTCTGTGCCCTCGTCTAACGGTGGTTCTGCAATCATACACTACAACGTTTACAGGGGCACTGCATCAGGTGGAGAGACATTACTCACGACGTTAGGCAACGTGCTAGCTTACACCGACACGACCGTCACGAACGGGCAGACCTACTATTACAAGGTCTCTGCAGTCAATTCTATTGGCGAGTCCGGCCCGTCAAACGAGGCCAACGCAACACCGTCTGCAGCAACTGTTGGGTATTTTGGAAAGACGAGTATTGGATCCAAAAGTGACAGCACCGGCGGCGGCGAATACGTCGTATTCTGCAAGTACA
>Ga0315285_10006355_pt1 | contig 12183 bp, 2 predicted proteins | sample YL17G09_36_MG_FD_203698 | JGI IMG/M metagenome (GOLD analysis project Ga0315285, IMG submission 203698) | Sediment microbial communities from Yellowstone Lake, YNP, Wyoming, USA - YL17G09_36 | ecosystem: Environmental > Aquatic > Freshwater > Lake > Sediment | place: USA: Wyoming | collected... | reverse complement strand
GCTACCAAACTGCGCTACGCCCCGATTTTTTTATACCAAATTTAATGAGCGCACAACTTACAGAGCGTTAGCGATGTAAGTTGTATGCGCGAATTAAATCCGCCGTAGCCAATCTACTATGAAGCTTCTCCTCTGGCGAAGGCGGACTGAGCCTCGCCCCGATACAAATTTTAGATTTTTATGCAAAGAAATTTATATCGGGGCACGCCCCGTTAAAATTTTACCCCTCTGCCTTCTTTTCCCTCAGCATCAGATCGCTCACGGCTTTCAAAGGATCTTTATTTTCAAATAAGATAGCGTATATTTGGTCCGCTATCGGCATTTCGACTTTATATTTTTTGGATAATTCCTTGACTGATACCGAGGTCCTGATGCCTTCGGCTACCATCGGCGTTTCTTTTTCTATCTCGTCGACTTTTTTGCCCTGTGCTACTTCCGCGCCGACTCTTTTATTCCTGGAGTGCTCGCTTGCGCAAGTCGTTATCAGGTCGCCCAGCCCTGAAAGGCCGTTAAATGTTTTCTCGTCCGCGCCCATCGCAACACCCAAGCGCTTCATCTCGACAAGGCCTCTTGTCACTAAGCCGGATTTGGCGTTTGTCCCGAAACCAAGCTTGTCCGAGACGCCAGCTGCTATCGCTATGATATTTTTAAGCGCTCCCCCCATTTCAACGCCCACGACATCGGTACTTGTGTAGACCCTCAGGCGCTGCGTCATAAAAACATCCTGGATCTTTTTTGCTATTTGCTCGTCCTTGGAAGCGGCAACCACAGTTGTCGGCATTTCCCTTGCTACTTCGTATGCGATACTTGGGCCTGAAATCACGCCTATTTTTATATCACCCAAAACATCTTTCGCGACTTCCGACATCCTCATAAGCGTTTTATTCTCTATGCCCTTTGTGACACTTACAAAAACCGCCTTTTTTATATCGGCGCCTTTTAGTTTTTTTATAACGTCTCTCAAGAATTGGGAAGGAACAGCTAAAACAATAAATTCCGCGCCTTCAACCGCTTTCTTAATATCCGCGGTTATTTTTATACCGTCGGGGATCCTGACCGAAGGTAGGAATTTTATGTTTTCCCTTACCCTTTCCAAAAATTCGGCATAGTCAGGAAACGCGCTCCAGATAGTGACATTACAACCTTTTTTAGAAAGCAAAATGGCAAGAGTCGTCCCCCAACCGCCATCGCCAATAACAGCAATTTTCTTGGATTCCAAAGTTTTTATCCCTTTTTAATTATTGGAGATATAGACATGTAATTATATATTAGGAGGGAATTTCTGTCAATACAATGTGGTTATGCTTGCTGGTCGAGCCAATTTTCTATTTTTATCTTAAGTTCATCGATTGTTTGAGCTTCTATGACCAGGTCCTTTTTTATCTGCGACATGAAGGCATCTATTTCCGACTTTTTAGCTCCAATGAGGTTTATGACAACAAATTTTTCCTGTTTTTGCTTTAAGTCTGCGCTTACAGACTGGGCCTGGCTGATTGATTTCGCGAATACCACGTTTTCAAAGCCGATTTCCTTTAAAATCCCGCTTAATTTCTGCCTGCGGTCGTCTTGGGTGTCTATCACAACCGCTGTGATCTGGGACGCGACTTCCTTTAAACGCTCCAAATTTTTACTTTTATCAACATCCAGCCATTTGGCGCGCAGGCCTGCCAAGGCATCTTTTGTCTTTTTTAATATTACAATATCGCCTCTTTCTTTGACTATCCTGAAGCCATTCGAAGCGTAAATGCGCCCGAAACCTGTTTCTTCAAATTTTTTCCCGTTTTTCATCAGCGTTTTTGTCAGGTCGTGCTCTACTTTAAAAGTCAACAAGCCGTCGATTGGGACCATGTTTGAGATAAATTCATTTATCGCGACAGCTACTGTATCGTTCTCGAAGTTATTCCCCAATTCCGCGATATGATCTTTTATCTCCTTATCGCTGTCGATTCCTTTTCCCTTCAAATAATTTAAGAACAGTTCCACATGCCTTCTGCGCTTGTCGCTGTTCCTTCTTAAATCATCGTTAAGCCCATACAGTCCGTCTATCAGCGGCAGGTAAAGCGGGGCTGGGCTTCTTCTTCTGAAAGAGTCGAGATCTTCCATGAGCTTCGGATAATTCATGGTCCCTCCCCAGTCCAGGACAAGCATCGACCCTTTATCAAGATGAAAATCCAAGAACCCGGCAAGTATGCTTTTGCCGGAATTAAGATCCTCATAGTAAACCCTGATGGTAAAAGATTCCATCCTGTTTACGATTTTTTCCCTGTCAAGCTCGACTGAAAGCCTGTATCGGCCTTGCGGGTATTTTTCACTCTTAAAATAATAATCATGCTGCGCAAGCGCTTTTTGCACATTCGCTAAAACATCAGGCATTTTTCCCAGGTCTCCATCTTCTTTTACCGGATTTTTTTCATTGGGCTTTGCCGAATCCATGATTTCGTTTAAAACAAAATAAAGCTCGCCATATATCTTAAGCGCTTCTTCTGACTCTCTCGGCTTGTTATCTGTCCTTAACAGCTTCAAGTATATGAACATGAAAAGTTTATTTATATTTTCTTTTCTTGGGTTAAGCAATGCCTTCTGAAGCGTAAGGCCCTTTTCTATCTCGATTTTCCCATGGTCTTTAAAATCGCTTGCGAAAGCGGTGAAATCTTTCCTGCTTTTTAGCAGCCCATTGATCGTTATGCACGCATCTTTTAATCTTTTTATAAATGGCCTATATGACGGCTGTTTCGAAGCCTTCCGCAGAAATGATTTCATCCCCCTATTATTATAAAGCCCGATTTTACTGAGCTCGAATTCCTGGCGCGTTTTTCCAATCAATTTCAAACACTTGTTTTTAAGCTCGACAAAAGCGATGATCGGGAAATAAAAATAGGAGACTTTCCATTTGTTATACGAGACCTCAGTCGACATTTTGCCTTTTGAATTTATGAGTGCAAATATTCTTATGCCTTTTACTATGCTGATGCTTGGCTCCCGGCTTCCCCTGTAGCTGGTGTCCACTTTTTTCCCAAGCTCTTTCTTCCTTTCCGGGTCTTTTTCGGATAAATAGTCATTAAGCAGTTGCTTTGCCCGAAATATCTTGAAAACGGCCCACACGTTGACAGCTAAAGTATAAACAAACGCTATACCTAAAATGATAATGACGGCTGCCACTACCGTTTCGCCATGGTTTGACTGGCTGACTTCTTCATGCATCGCGCCGGCAATCACGGTACCTGTGTTTCCATCTTGGGTCTTTGGACTTTCATCTGAAATCCCTTTGATAATATCGTCGATAAAGCTTTTCTCCTGGTCGCTCATCCCGAAAATCTCTCTTCCGGCTTTAACAGACTCAGGCAAGCCTGAACCGGGAATTTGCGAACAAAGCGAATCTATTTGCCAGAACAGGGGCTTTATCTGGGTTTCAAGCATATCGTAGAAATATTCTTCAGGTAAAAGACCCCTGAATCTTCCTTGCAGGCAATTGTTTTTAAATCTCGCGAATTCTGTTTCCATTTCATCCAATGCGTCCACCATCGCGGCCTTCTGGTCGCTGCGCAGCAAAGAACTCAACTTACCCGCATCTTGTGCCATGGCTTCGAAAATCTTCTCCATTTTGCTAAGTTTTTCCAAGATCTCCGCGCCTTGAGGGCTTCTGTCAGATATCCAGATGGAATCCCTTTCTCCCAATGGAAGATACAAACTGAAAATCGAGCCTCTATCTACCTGGCTCTTCTCAAGCGCGAGCTCTCCGCCGATGCTGCGAGCAAGCTCCCTCGCCAGGTAAATCCCCAAGCCTGTCCCCGAGACCATTTCCTTGGTCTTATCAAGCCTGATGCCTGCTATGAATAGCTTACCCCTGTCTTGCCTTGATATGCCGTAACCGGAATCCTCGACGCTTATTTTTATAAATCCTTTTTCATGGTTTAACTGGACACGGACTGTGATCTTGTCGCTTTCAGGCCTGCTGTACTTTATCGCGTTCTTTATAAGGTCCGAGATAATAAATACTTTAAGCACCTCAGGATCTGTATCAAGCCCAATCATCTCTTTGGGCATATCGATCTCAATTGGTATGAGATCAAAATTTTCAGCCTTTGCCTCAAGTATGCCCAGGCTTACCGCTTCCTGGACAAGAGACTGAAGCTGCACTTTTTCTTTTTTGACTTCAAATCTCATGAATTTGGAAGTGGCGCTTACTAAATGCTCCAGAAGCTCGCTTACATTTTCAATGTCAAGGTACATCAAAAGTTTATACCTGACGTCGGCGCCAAGTCCTATCTCGTTTTCCTTGACCCATTTATTAAACCGGTCCGGCGTCCTGCAATCCTGCGGTACGCTTGCCGCGAGTTCCACGATCCCCTGGTTCTCTTTTTTCCATTTTTTGAGGTATTCATAATATTTTTGCATCATATCGGGTATCTCAGATAATTTTTGGACCGCCATCGCGAATTCCGAGCGCGCCTTTTTATTGACTTCAAGTACCGATTCCCAGCCGCTTCTCTGCCTTATAAACTCGCGCATTATATCGGCGCTCCTGTTGATATCCTCGTCATCTTTCGGGAAACCCGTGACCGCCAGGTCGACGTCTTCGTCAGTTTCCGCCTTCACAATGCTGTTATAAACATTGAAACGGGATGCCACCGGCGTGGTTGAATCCAGGCCCGTGGTTTGCGACTGCTCTGGCAGGTTCCTTAAGCGCTCCAGGAATCTTTCTATTTTCACGATATTGCCTGAAGTCTCGGTTTCAACCAATTTCATATTCTGCAAAGATGTTATTCTTGTCAGGATTTCCCTGAGATTAGCGTCAATACTTACGCCCTCAGCCTTGACTGCCTGGCCTTCACCTGCCGGTTTTTGAGCGCCAGGCAATTTCTTCGCCCACATATATTGCGTGTTCAATATCTTATTCGCCGCATGGAAAAAGCAGGAACGCATATTGACCGTCAACTGCAGATTCATCGTCAATCTTATAAATTCTTCCTCAAGCTCTTTGATCTTGGGTCTTATTATCTGGGAGATCCTTATCCTGTCATGGACAGAGCGTACCTGGGACATGACCGAAGATATGAGCGCCTCTTCTGTCTCATCCGCCCTGCCCATTATCCAATATACACAACGCAAGGCGTTCGCGTTGCCGTTATTGTATTCGCTGAAATATTTTATCTGGTTGTAATCGACAGGATATTTTTCTTTATCCGCCGCAAGCTGTTGGCTGTCGGAAGCGATGATATCCCTGTAACTTTCGTTACTTGACAGGATCTGCTGCAATTTGGTCCTGTCATAAATGGTCCATTTGCTGTCTTTAAATTCACAGACCATCTTTGTCCCGCCATCAGGGTCCTTGAGGTTTATCGGCTCTATCTGTCTTGTAGCCATTAATTCATACAATTTCTTTTCACCGCTAAACGGGACATTGTCTACCCTTGAATCGCCTTTTAGGCCCAAGCGGTAAGCAGCGTTCCAGATCTGTATGTTGCGTTTTTTATCATCTTGCGTTCTTACGATTTCCGCCGTGTTATCCAGGGTCGGGAAATAGATGCTTACCCTTGCGACGCCTACGGCCCTTGCTATGCTTTCGATGACCCTGTTTATAATGCTATTGGCTTCGGTTTCGGTTTTCTTGACATCCAGCGCTTCTATCAGGTCCCTGCTGCATTTCAGCACAAGCTCAGGATTCACTTTCGGGCCGCCAAGTTTTTCTCCAAGGATAAAATATTCACCTTCATCCGATACGTTGCCCAGCAAAAACCCGTATTGCACCATCTTGCGCGCAAATATATTTGCCTCAAGCGCGTAATAGCGGAATTTTATCTTGTTAATTTGCGTGAATTTCAAAAAAGATACCATAAAACTTTTGAACGTGAAGGCAGCGACGCCCCTGTGCCTGAACTTGTCCTTGACAGGAAATTCGCGCAAGATCAGGGTATCTTTTTCCACTCTATAAGCGATAGTCGCGACCTCATTGTAAAAATCTCTCAATTCAGGGTATGTATCTTCTGTTATCACGTCTTCGCTGAAATGACCGTTAATTTTGCCCCTGAGCTGCTCCGGCATGCTAAAACTGACTTTGTCGCCTTGCGTTAAATCGATAAACTTCCAGGAACTTGCGTAATGCCCCCTGAGATCCGCGTCGAGTTTGATCGTAAATCTCTTGTATGTAATAGGCCTTTTTTCCGCCTGGGCCTTCCTGCGCAAGCCCTCTAAAAACGCGCATCTTTCCGTATAATAAAACATGTTTTCCAAAACATCCTCGACAAGTCTCGCGTCTTCGCGTTTCTTGACCATTGCCGTTAATTTTCTCAGTATATTGCGCTCGGCTTCGTATAATTCCCTTTCAATGCCTGGTTTTACAAATGATTCCTTTTTCTGGAAAATGCGGGATTTTTCATCAAGCTTCTTTTGCAAAGCATCCCAAAGAGCGGAATCTTTGTCGGCAAGAGGCGGTTCTTTGGCGGTTTCCGCGATGGGTTGCTGGTCTTCCTGGGATTTTTTCAAAGGAACAACCTTTAAAATTATTTTAGTGGCGACTTTTGCCTTTTCTATCTTGCTTTTGTTCTCCAATGTATACCCATGCGGCTCAAGGCCGTTAAATATGTTGTCAAGCGTCCAGCGCAGCTCTTCTGTCTCCTTTGTCCTGTGGACTATTTTATTTAAGTCATCCGAAATATCCTCCAGTTCCGCTTTATCGGCTAAATTCCCGAAAATCTGCTTGACAGTATTTTCCAGGCGGGATAAATATTTTGTGCGGGACAAATAAAGGACCCACGACATGTGAAGATAGCTCTCTCTCTCCCTTGCGCTCCTAAACCCTCTCGGCGCTAATCTTTTGCTTGGCACGACCAATAAACTAAAATTGTTCACTGTTTCAAAAACCTTCTTCAGGTCCGTCATGGTTCCGTATTTTCCTATCATCTCATTTGCGAATATAAAAGCTTTATCTTCGTTGTAATCCGGATATTCCAAAGATATACTTAAAGCGTTTATCAGATGCCAGTGTATTTTTGCCCAACCGTGTTTCTTTATCAGCCCCTCAACAACGTTTCTTATCAAGTCATCATCAGCGTCAATCAAGTTAAACAGCAAAGGCTCTATCACATCAGGCCCCTGTTTGATCAATAGCGCCATCTCATGCTGCCTTGTATCCACTCGTCCTTTTAAAGCGGGAATTTTTAGATGCCCTCTTATGTCTTTCCTGCATTGCAACTCGTACAACAAATCAATAAATAATATTTTGTCTTTTTCCGTAAATTCCGCGTCTGTCCTCTTGAATACTTTTTGTAATCCTAGCAGGATTTTGGTCTTGATCCCATTTCCGGCGATTAAATACCCCGGGTCAGGGTATGTGTGAGCCTTTGCCTTCATTACGAATCTTGCAAGACCGATGCTTTGGGTGCTTATACCTCTTGAGATCTCTTCCACAGCGCCAGAAAGCATTTCATCTTTGTTTTCATGCATCGCGCCTGAGATCTGTCTAGGCACAGACGTGCCCTCACTGCTGCGAGCGCGCAAAGCACGAGCTTGCATCCCCACTTGCGAAGTCCGCCGAAGCATATCTTCCCTGAGTCGCTTCTCCGGCGAAGGCGGATATGCCCCGGTGCTTTGCATTGTGAATGCAAGGATTAGTATTGTGGTTATCAGTTTTCTTGCCATATTTTTATTACTAGTTACGAGTTACTAAAACTATGCCTTTATCCATGCCTCTATTTCCTGCTCGAATTGTTTTTCAAATTCATTTGTCATTATCTCGGGTTCTATATCAGGGATAAGGTTGTTTTCTATTCCCTTCTCATTTATGGTATTTTCACTTGGCGTCCTTGAGTACTTTACCACATATCCGCATTTATTCATTGTAAGCATGAATTCCTTTGCCTTATAAGCTTGAGCGACATATACGCGATTCATTATTTTTTCGTCTTTTATGGTCTCCAGCATTTCGTATATATTACGGCGCTGTTCATCATTTTCATAACATAATACAACAAACGCATTCTTGTCGCTTAGCGACAATAGCTGCGCTATGTTCAGCACAAGCCTGAGCACTGTCCTATTTTCACATGCCCTTGGGGAATAAGCTAAAATAAGTGAGCCTGGGATACTCTCCCCTTGCCTTTGCATGCCAAAAAGTGACCTGGCTACAGCTGGCGCCGCATAGGATGTGCTTGCAAGCGCGAATGTTTTTACTATAGAACTGGTGTCATCATATTTTATAGTAACCTCGCCCTTACTGTTAATCAAAACAGTCTTTGGGGCATCTGCCTCATCAGTTTGGATATTCTTGATATCCACCTTATTCCTGTTTTCCAGATACCCGGATAGTTCACTTGCGCTTATAATGTCAAGGGGGCTGGGTCTAGTTTCCATCAACGCTGTTCCTGAAGAAACGATCATCACCTGCCACTCCGGCCCTTTGACGTCTTTGAGCAATTTTTCTATATATCGTTCTTTTGCCGCCGCTTTGTTATATACGTCACCCTCGATAAAATCCTCGCTGTTAAAATGCCCAGTTGGGAGAAAATGGGCCATGACCCTTTCTTTTGTCTTTGTGTTAAAAGCTGCCACAGCCAGGCAAAGATCAAGCCTTGCCGTTAATATTCTTCCGTCATCCTTTGGCAATTTTAAAACATCATTGCGCTGTATCTCTATAGTCTGTTTTGATCCCGCCTCATGCATGGCGCCTGAGATCTGTGGTGAAAATCTTCCGTCCGCGGCATCTTCCAAAGAACCAAACCCTTCGTCTTTTGCCAGCCTGCTTAAGACATGCAGGTTTTTAATAAGAAGCGTCAGCTTTAACGGTATTTTTATGCCGCGTTTTTTAAGCTGGGTGATTATCTCTAATATGACATTTTCCAGATCTGTTTTATCAGCAGGCATCTCGGCTAATATCTCGTTAATAAGTTCTTGCTTGCGTTTGGGGTCCTTGAGCGCGGCATTGACATCCTGCTCAGCAAGGTAATCTATAAAAACATTGAGCCGCTCCGTAAAATCGCGGCCTTTCTTTATTTCATCGACCAATTTCCTGTCCCTGTAAGTAAGTTTAATATAAGAGCTCCTGTCAAGGATGGCTATTCTTCCATCCGGCGTCAACCTGAAATTCCCGGGGTGTACATCTGCGTGCACTAAAGTAACGTCATCAAACTTGCCCTTGCCGAAAAATCCCGCCACATTGGCTCTTACACTCCCACTCATCTGTTCAACATAATTAGAGACAATCGTGGTCATGATATCCCTTTTTTGCTCCGGGGATAATCCGATGCTATCTATTTTTGTAAGGTTATTACCTGGCACGAACTCTTCGCGGATAACGTACCTGGAACCCGAGGGATAGACTTTTGGCACGTAAATCTTGTATCCGGATCTGCGCGACCATGTGAAGCCGTCGTTGCCGCTTCTAAAACGCTCGTCATCCGCCATAAACGTATCATCATGGATATCGTTTAATATCCATTCATGCAAATCATCTAAAAGCGGTAGGGCCTGCTGGTACCGTTTGTCCTTTTTTGCCAATGCGGTCAAGACGCTACGGAGCAGCTTGAGTTTCTCTTCCGCAAAATATTCTGCGTTAGGATTAAAAACTTTCACAACTTCCTTTGTCCCGTCCTGAAGCTCGACTTCATATACAGTCATAAGCGAGCCGCCGCCTATTCTGCGGCCGAATTTCTTTATCTTCTTAAGGTATTCCGGGCATTCGCGCTTCAGTAGCTGGTAGGCGGAAAGTCGCGACTGGCCTGCCATGGAATCATAGACATTCAAGAACTCTTTCCTGTACTCTTTAGGAAGGTCTATAAACTGCCCTAAGAGCTGCAGGAACCTTACGCCTGGGCTGCCCAGTTGTTTGGCCATGTCAATTATAAGCGCCAGGGATGACATGCTTTCTGATTTTTTGCCAGGATCTTCTTTTGGTAAGATCGAGACGAAGCGCGCGTCCACACTCTTTTCAGGCGCTGAGCCGACAGGATATCCATATGCCCACAAGAAAAGCCTGTCATGCATGGCTTGTCTCTTAACTTTTTCTTCCACAACATCCTCGCCTTGCTCTTCTTCGGGAACGTCGGCATCTTCATATGCAAAAAATTCATCTCTGTCTTTTCCATGACGCTTTCGGAAAAGCATTTCTTCAGCCTCGACATCATTATAAAGCTGCGAAATCCGCCTTTCATCATCGGGAGAGTCTTCTGTTGCATGCAGCGAGGAATCAATTCTTGCGTTGAAATTTTTTATTTTATCCCAGGCCGTGCCCTTTGCCGGAGGGTTACTCAGGCGAGGCAGGAATAACGGGTTAAGCACAAAATAAAGCTGGTCATCATCTGCGGTAGAGACAAAGGCATCAAACACATCAAGCAATATTTTTTCCAGTTCTTCCTCGCCGTCCTTAAAATCCACGTAAGTGGACAAGAAGTAGGTCAAAAGCGCTGTCCTGCTGGTTTTTTGTTTCAGGACGCCTCCGCTGCCGACAAGCAATTTGCGCAGCAAAATATATTTTGACTTCCAATCCATGTTGTAAAAAAGATTGATGACTTCTTCAAGCGAAATATATGGCGGGATCATGCTTTCTTTATCCATTTTTTCACGGACCCACTCCCTGAGCTGGCTTTTATCCATATCTAACGCGCGTATTAAATCAATCTTAGTGCTAAACAGAGGGAACCATATGTCAAAAAGATAATTTCTCAACAGGCTGTCCCCTGAAGAAGTCTTAAGGAGGGCGCGTAATAACGTCTCCTTTTTCCTGCCAAAAAGCTCAAACAAGCCATCGATACCGACTAATGAGCCCATACTTTTAAGCGAATCGCTTCCGTTAAGAGTCGCCACGTGCAGGATATTCTTCTCAAGCAGTTCCAGGTCCTGCGGAGTCTCAGCCGCGTCTTCAATAAGATATTCCCAACATTTCATAAAACCTATCGGGTGTTGGCGGCTGAAACCATCTCTGACGAATTCTAAAGCGTCTTTGAAGCTAAGGCTTTTTATTATGTCCATTGCCAGGTATTCCTGTAATTTTGATTTCAGGAACACATCAGATAAGAAGAAAGTAAGCATCAATAACCTCTTGGCAAGCAGCGGGTCTTTCTCCAGATCCTTACCATCAAAACTACCCAGGAGGTCCAGGCCTTTTGAAATCAACTTATTAAACCATTCCTGTTTCGGCAAGTCGTATTCTCTCCTGCCTGAGACGATCTCACGCAGCTCCTGGTAGCTTATTAACGGCCACCGCTTAAGAAAAGCGCTGAGCGTATCAAAATATTTTTCTTTGCTTTCGCTACTCAAAAGGCTGTCGTTAAGGTCATAAAACAAGATGGCTCTAAAATCAGCTATATCTTCAGCCTGGAAGTTGACTTTGCTGATAAAGGGTTCAAAGCCAAATTCATTTTTGGCAGACTCTACATCCGTTATTGTCTTTGCCAGTTCTTCAAATTCATCATCACTCATATAGAATTGTAAGCGGCTTGATCGCTCATCTTCTCCAAATGGGTAAATATAAAGAGCTTCTAACTGCCTCATAATTTCATCAATGCCATGCCTGTATTCATATTCACTCCTGCTACAAACTAATAAAAACTGTATCAAAGAACGCCTGAGATCTGGGTCTTTCAAGTAGTTTTCGCCTAAGTCTGTCGTGAAAAAATCAAGAATGCTGTTAAAAATGTCTGCGGCCAATAGATCCTTTTCATTAAGCTGCCTTAAAGCCTGGGCTATCTCCTGCAAGGAATATTTTTTATAGAATTCCTTTTGATAAATGGCTCGCCGTCCTTTTAATAATTCCTCTTTTAACGACTCTAGCCGGTCTGCAAGTTCCGTAGGTTTGCCGTCTTTTTCTTCGATCGGGAATTTTGCCTGTTTCATCTTGCCAAAGATCAGGTCTTTGTTTTCTATTTCTTTGTCGCCTGCTATTAAAGTCTGCAAGAAGATGGCGTCCAGCATTTCCTGGTCTATTGCGCGGGCTTCTTCCAGATAAGCTAAAAGATTGTCCCGCCCATCCATAGCGCCTTGCTCCAGCTGGTTCAGATCGCAAAGTTCCTTTAAACCATTGAATACAATCCTGGTCCAGACCACCCTTGCTTTAAAACGCTCCATATCTACCGTACTGCTGCTTGAGCTGACGGCGTTTATACTGGCATGGGCGTCGAGGAGGTATCTTTTGAAATCCACTCCCTCGGGTGTATCATATGCCCCTCTTGACTCCGCTGTCGCCATTAGTTT
>Ga0315285_10006354_pt1 | contig 12183 bp, 9 predicted proteins | sample YL17G09_36_MG_FD_203698 | JGI IMG/M metagenome (GOLD analysis project Ga0315285, IMG submission 203698) | Sediment microbial communities from Yellowstone Lake, YNP, Wyoming, USA - YL17G09_36 | ecosystem: Environmental > Aquatic > Freshwater > Lake > Sediment | place: USA: Wyoming | collected... | reverse complement strand
TCGCATCGAGCCGCGCCCGGAGGACAACGCGCTTTGAGGCGTGTATGAAAGGGGGACATCTCTCATTAGCCCCTCGATTCATCGAGGGGCCGTGGACGCGATGACCACGATTCTGTAACCGTTTCAACGGTTTCGCCTCCCCGGGATGGACCGTTGAAACGGTCGCCTGGGGGGAGTTCCCCTTGCACGCCTCGTTGGAACAAGGCGCCGATAAGAAACAGCACTCGAGCCGCCTCCGCGCGCATGAAGCGCTCGAGTGTGAGCTTTTCACACACGCTCCGAGAGGCGGCAGGCGCCGAGACAGAAGAAGGGAATGAAGAATGAGCGAATCCACACCGTTGTCTCATCTCGACTCGTCCGGGGGAGCGCGCATGGTCGACGTCGGCGGCAAGGCCTCAACGCGCCGTGAAGCGCGCGCGGAGGCCGTCGTGAACGTGGGGCCCGCAATCGCCGCGCTACTTCGGGAAGGGGGCGGCGTCGCCAAGGGCAGCGTCCTGGAGACGGCTCGCATCGCGGGCGTCATGGCCGCCAAACGCGCGGGCGAGCTGATCCCCATGTGCCATCCGCTGACGTTCGACGTCTGCGAGGTGGACGCCGCGGTCAAGGGTCCTTGCGTACGGATCGAAACGCGCGTGGCTTGCGAGGGGAAAACGGGCGTCGAGATGGAAGCGATGACGGCCGCGTCCGTTGCGGCCTTGACGGTCTATGACATGTGCAAGTCCGCGGGAAAGGGAATCGAGATCACGCGCATCCGGCTCTTGGAGAAATCGGGCGGGAAGAGCGGGAGGTGGGCGAGGGAGGACGGATCTTGAGCCCCTCGAGCAAGATCGGAACGATTCGGGCTGTGTGCTTGAGCGAGCGCAAGGGCGAGCAGAAGTCGCCGGTGGACGGGGCGCGCTTGATCGCCGGGTTCGGCTTCGAAGGGGACGCGCACGCCGGCGACTGGCATCGCCAGGTTTCCTTGCTTGACCTGGCGGACATCGAGATCATGCGCTCCAAAGGAGCGGAGTGCGCTTTCGGGGCCTTCGGCGAGAACCTTGTCGTGGAGGGATTGCCGCTCGGGGAAATCGGTTTGGGGAGCGTTCTGAGGATCGCCGCCGACGCCGTCTTGCGGGTGAGTCAAATTGGGAAAAGATGCCACACGCGGTGCGCGATCTACTACCAGGCGGGGGACTGCATCATGCCCCGGAGCGGACTTTTCGCGCGGGTCGAACAGGGAGGGCGCGTCGCGGCGGGCGACAGAGCAGAGATCAAGAGCCTCGTCCCACGCAGTCGCGTACAGGCGGTCGTGCTGACCATCAGCGACCGCGGCGCGCGCGGCGAGACGGCCGACACGGCCGGCCCGGCCGTCGCCGATCTTCTGGCCGAGCGTCTCAACGCCCACGTCTACCGCCTCGAAATCCTTCCGGACGAACGGGAAAGGATCGAGCAACGTCTTCGCCACTACTGCGATGGCCACTCGATCGATCTCGTTTTGACCGTAGGCGGCACGGGGTTCTCGCCCCGCGACGTGACGCCCGAAGCGACGCGCGCCGTCGTCGAGCGGCCGACCCCGGGGCTTGACGAAGCCATGCGCGCCGCGTCGCTCGCCCTCACGTCTCGCGCCATGCTCTCGCGCGCCGCGTCGGGCATCCGGGAGACGACCTTGATCGTGAACCTTCCCGGCTCGAAGCGCGCCGCGGTGGAGAACCTCGAGGCGATCCTGCCCGCCTTGCCTCACGGCGTCGAGAAACTGCGCGGCTCCCAAGCGGACTGCGGTCGCCGTGGAATCTCTTGAGGGATCTGAAGGGATGACGACGCCCCTTCTTGCCATTTGCGGTTGGAGCGGATCGGGGAAGACGACGCTGATCGAGGCGTTGCTGCCAAGGCTTCGCGCCCAAGGGCTGCGCGTCGGCGTCATCAAGCACGACGCCCACGGTCTTCAGGTAGACGCACCCGGGAAAGACACCGACCGCTTTTTCAACGCCGGCGCCGCGCAGGTCGTGGCGTACGACGGGACTCAGTTGTTCTCGCGGGAGCCGATCCAGGAGGACGCAGACGGCTCAGATCTCGCTCTGGAACGAATGCGAGCCGACCTCGATCTCATTCTCGTTGAAGGCCACAAGGACACGGCTCTGCCGAAGATATGGATCGATGCGCCCGATCTCGAGGGAAGACCGCAGAACGAAGAGGGTCCCGAAGCGAAAGGAAGCAGACAGACAATCGCGACGCTCCCGCGCGACAAGCGCCTTGTCGACCGGGCTGAAGAGATCATCCGTGATTTCCTTGGCAAGGCGCGAAGCGCCTGCTAACGAAGCAATCGCTGGATGGCGGCGTAAAGGAGGGGGAGCATGATTTCGTGATGCCCCGTGATCGAGTAGGCTTTGCCCCCCTCTTTCGTCGGTCGGTCGAGGACGTTGGCCTGCGGGCGGTAGTGCTGGATCATGTCGAAATCGGCGGCGACGAAGTTGCGCACCGAATGGCCCAGATTGCGGGCGATGGTGAGCGCCTTCAGAAAGACCTCAGGCATGATGACGGCGGACCCGAAATTGACGACCACGCCGCCCTGATCGATGCCGGGCAGCTGACCGGCGAAGATCTGGAAATCCTTCATCGACCCCTTGCCGATCATGGCGCCGTCGGCCGACGGGTGCTGGTGGATGATGTCCGTTCCAAGGGCGACGTGGACGGTTACGGGAACCCGCAACCCGACGGCGTTGGCGAGGATGCTGTACTCGTCGTGGCGCGCCCGCCGATCGAGGATGCCGCGGCCCAGACTGTAGCCAATGCCGAAGCCCCGCCGCACGCCGTCGTTGATAAGCTCGTTCATCCACTCGCCTGTTTCTTTCGCCATGCCGAAGGAGCCGTCTTTGAGGCCCTTCTCGACGTCCTCGGAGGTGTGGCCGAAGCAGGCCAGTTCGAAGTCGTGGATGGCGCCCGCGCCGTTCATGGCGACGCAGTGCACGATCTTCTGCTCCATGAGTTTGACAAGGAGCGGGGAGAGGCCGCACTTGATCAAGTGGGCGCCCATCATCCAGACGACTTTGCGCCCGCCCGCCGCGGCGACGACAATGTGCTCGGCGATCTCAAGGAAGTCCCGCGCCTTGAGGGTTTTTGGAAGGCATTCGAAGAACTGCTCGAGCGGCTTGTGAACGTCGGGGACCCGGGCCATCTGCGAGGGATCGAACTTGCTGGCTCGTTCTCGGATGGAGTAGGTGGTCACCTGGCTGAGGTCGATTGGCTTGCCGCCGCGGTCGTTTGCCATGGGCGTCACATCGATCTGCGAAACCGCAACAGGGCGCGACGCCGAAGTCGCCGCGCATTTCCTCAGGGAAGATGTCGAGGCGCCGTCAAGACGACCCCCCTTCATCTAACGGGCTTTCCCGCGGGGATGTCAAGGAGTTTGCGTCCTTACTGTTTGTCTCCCTGCGAGGGAGGGGCAAGCACTTCGCCGTGGGCGAAGTCCATGGGCAGGATGGTGTTGACTCCCGGGGGCACGATGTAGGGAGTGATGTAGAAATAGATGTCCGTGTCCTTAATCTCCCTGTGTTCTTTCTTGAACATCCGGCCAAGAACGAAGATCTTCCCCAGGAAGGGAAGGCGACTTTCAACGACCACCTCTCGCTTGGATTTCAGGCCCCCGATCACGAGGGATTCGGCGTTGTGCAGCCACACCCGCGTGTTGACGTTCGACGTGACGAACACGGGGCGGTTCACGTTGCGGATCGTCACGAAGGTCGACACGCCGCTGACCTCGAGCTGCTCGATGTTGAGTTCCACCAATTCCTTCGCCAGCGGCTCGACGATGCGCGGCGTAATGGTGAGCTTCACGCCCACCTTTTCGAACTTGACGCTGAGCCGAGCCTCGCCCCCCACAAACTCCACGTCCTGGTAGGGAATTTCATCGGCCGTTGTGACCTCCGCTTTCGTGTTGTTCAGGGCAACAACGATCGGCAGGGTGCGGATCTCGGCCTCGCCTTGCTCGAGCAGGGCGCGCAAGTTCGCCCAAACCCGACCTGCGTCCCCCACGTTCATCCCCACAAGGGACGCCCCGATCCCAGGCGCACGACTGACCTGGCCGATGGCGAAGTCTCCAAGGGTTCCGACGTCTTCAAACACGGGAACCAGCACGGGGTCGAGCGAGATGGGGAACCGCACGTCGGTCGCCTCGAGGGCGCTGCCGGGATGTCGGGTCTCGTCCCGATTGTAGGTGTAGTCGACTCCGATGTCTCGAGTGCTGTCCCGATTGACCTCCACGACCATCGCCTGGATGGCGACCTGCATCATGGCCGGGTCCCAGGGCGCGGGCGCAAGAGCGTCGTCCTGGGCGGGGGCGTTGCCGGGGCGAGACAGCGCCACGCCCATGAGCAGGAGGCAAAGCAGAGACTTGGCTCGAGTGAGTCTCATGTCGTGTTTTCTCTTACTCCATTGGGCGAAGGCCGGTTGCCGGGACCACGGCGTCTCAGTCCACAATCGTCTCCGGCCGGATCAGAAACAGGAGTTCCTGGTCCGTCTTCTTGCGCTGCTGATTCTTGAAGAGGTAACCCGCCCAGGGGACCCTTGCCAGCCAGGGCACCCCTTGCTCGCGCCCGAAACTCGTCGTGGTCTTCAGGGCGCCGCCGATCAGGGTGTTGCCGTTGCGAACCAGAATGGTGCTCACCATCGACCGAGTGTTGGTTCGTGGCACCAGCATGGGATCGCCCTGATTGTTCAGCGCCACGGCGACGTACCCGCTCAAGGTGGTCACACTTGCGTTGACCAGGATCCGAACGAAGTCCTCCTGAATGTCCTCAACGGTGACCGTCAGTTGCGTGGAGGTGTCCTTGAACAGAGTGATCTGGGCAAGCGTGTTGCCGACCGCCTGGGCCGCCTCATAGGGAATCCGCGACTTCGTGGTGACGGTTCTCGGGATCGCCGGCTGGCCGGTGTCCCGGGTGTTTGGGACGATGATGTATGGCTCGCTCAGAACCCGGACTTCCCCCCATTGCTCGAGCGTCTCGACGACGGCCTCGAAAGCCCCTTCGCCCCCGTTGACGCCCAGGTTGTCGAGGAAAACCGTCAACCCCTGCGACAACCCTCCCTGCTTGGGGAACGTCATGTCCGCCGACCGCACGATGCCGCTGCGCTCTCCCAGGAGTTTGGCGTAGAGGATGCTGAACCCCCAGTCGAGCTGGGAATCATGGGTCCACTCCAGGATCTTCGCGTGAATGCGGACTTGACGTGGGTGGTTCGGCCCGTACTCCGCCGCGGGTTTCGCTGTCCGCAGAGAGGAGGTAGTCGCGGTGTCCTGCCGAGCCGGGAGGGAGGAAGAGGAGGTCGCATCGGCTCCCTGAACCGTCGCGATCGAGGAGGTCGCATTCTCTCCCTGAGCCCACGCGCTTGCGGTCAGGACTCCCGCCAGTAGCAGGCAAGAGGCTCGCCGTTTTCGAAGGCGGACGCGCTCGAATCTGTCGCGCGGTCTTGTCACGGTTGCCTGTTCCTCTTCCGGGGCCTTGCCGGCTCAACCGGCGCGTCGCCGGCTAAACCGGCGCCCCGGCGGCTGCGTCCTCGCGATCTACTGCTCGTAGGCGCGACACTCATAGCTCGCGATGTTGTAGATGTCGTCGTAGCGCCGGGCCTGGACGCCGAAGGCGCGAACGGCGCCGGGAGGGAGGTCGCCGACTTGACAGCGCTGCGCGTCCAGTTGCTCGTGGGCGGGGTTGTAGAATATGACTTCGATCGCCACGTTGCGCAGGAGGCGCGCGCCCTGATTGCGCACCATTCCCTGGACGTTGTAGTAGACTTCCCGCGCTCCAAAGACGCTTTGTTCGAGGCGCGATTTGTATTCGTTCACCCCAAAGATCACGATGGGATTCCGCTCCTGCTCGATCCGGCGGGCCACATCGGGCGTCAAGGGAACGACTTTGCCGTCCTGGTCCAGCATCATGCGCTTCTTCAGGAGGTCGTATTCTTTCAGAGCCGCATTGATCTCTTGACTCTTGAGGTAATGCTTCAGCGCCTCATCGTAACGCTCCAACTCCCAGAGGGCGTTGCCCATGCGCAGGTGCAATTCCGCGTCGTAGGGGTGCTCGTTCAAAGCGGCCTGGATCTTCTCGACGTCCCCCTCCGCTTGGTCGTACTTGCGTTGGACCTTTTCCTCCCGGTTGGCCCGAATCATCTGGATTCGCGCGAGCTCGTCAGCGATTTCCTGGCGGAAAACGCCCTGGGGATAGCGCTCCAGGTACTCGGAATAGACGGCTTGGGCGTCGTGGAGAGACTGGACCTGGTCGTTGTAGGAACAGCGGCCGATCTGAACGTAGATCCTCTCGCGCGTCTCCCCCTCTGGACAGCCGTCAAGCGCTTGCCGGTAGAGCGCCGCCGCCACCTGGTACTGCTTCTCCTCGAATCGCTTGTCGGCCTGCGCAAGGGTCCCGCCCTGGGACAACCGGTTGACCGACTCCCCGAGGGATATCTCCCCCGATGACCGGCAGCTCGCCGGCAGGAGGGCGGCGATCAGGCAGAAAGTCGCGATGGAAAAGGGGCATCTCATAGTCACGGCTCTCTCATGCTCGAGGGGAGGACGAAGACCAGAAACCGTCGAGGATCGGGCTCGGGGGCCGGCTTCGCAAGATCTGTCTTTCTCGAAGACGGACCCGCACACCAACTGCGAGCGCCAGCCGACAACGAAGCGGGCGGGCAAGAGACGCGCCTTCTCTTCCTGGCGGGCATCCCGTCGGCTTTCCGACGCGACCCCTCCGTGCGTCTGCCTAACACAGCCGGGACCGGGAAGCAAGCGCCATGCTTTCAGACGGGGTCGAGTCTCGGAGGAACTGACACTTTGCTGCGCCCCTGCTTCCGCCGTCCCGGCCCTTCGGCGCGCCCGTTAGACCCCAGGAGGCCCGCTAGGTTCCCGACCCGACGCCGATTTCGTCGAGACGGCGCAAAAGAGCGTCCGGGTCCTCCACTATCAGATCGCGCGGCTTACTGCCAAGGTAGGGGCCCACAATGCCGCGCTCCTCCATGAGATCCATCAGCCGGCCGGCCCGGGCAAACCCGATCTTCAGTCGCCGTTGAATCATCGACACGCTGGGCTTGCGCGTCTCGAGCACGAGCCGCAACGCCCGGTCATACAGCTCCTCGTCGTCATCCGTCCCGCGCGTCATCTGGATGGAGGGGAACTCAACCTGAGCCGGGAACGGAGGAAGGGACGGGATGGCGGCGCGGTCGGCCGACGCGACCTCCTCGCTTTCGGGGTCGCTTTCTTCCTCAAAGTCGGGCATGTCCGCAGCAGGAGCGGAGAACGTCTCTTTCTCGTAGGCGGCGGGCGTCTGAGAGCGAAGGTAGTCGGTCAGTTGCTCGACGTCCTCGTCGGAGATGTAGGCGCCCTGGATGCGCATCGGCTTGATGCCGCCGGGAGAGAAGAGCATGTCGCCTCTGCCCAGCAGGGTCTCGGCCCCGTTCATGTCGAGAATCGTGCGGGAGTCAACCTTGGCAGACACGCGGAAGGCGATGCGCGAGGGGAAGTTGGCTTTGATGATGCCGGTGAGGACGTTCACCGACGGCCGTTGCGTGGCGATGATCAGGTGGATCCCCGCGGCGCGGCTCATCTGCGCCAGGCGCACCACGTACTCTTCGACCTCGTTCCTGGCGATGAGCATCAGGTCGGCCAGCTCGTCGATGACGATCACGATGTGAGGCATGTATCTCAGGTCGCCGCGCCCTTGCGTTTCCTTGCCCCGGCTGCGGTTGCCCGCAATCATGGCGTTGTAACTGTCGATGTTGCGCACGCGAAGCTCCGAAAACATCCGCAGCCGTTCCTCCATCTGCTGGACGGCCCACATGAGGGCGGCGGCGGCCTGGCGGGGCTCGTTCACCACGGGCGCGATCAGGTGAGGAATCTCGGAGTAGACGTTCAGCTCGACCCGTTTCGGGTCGATCATGATGAGTTTCAGTTTGCCGGGAGGCATGCGACAGAGCATGGAGGACACGATCGAGTTCACACAGACGCTCTTGCCCGAGCCGGTGGTGCCGGCGATCAGAAGGTGGGGCATGGTCGAGAGATCGCAGATCACGGGCTCGCCGGAGATGTTCTTGCCAAGCACGAAGGCGAGGGGCGAGTGGTGCTCGCGGAACTCGTCGGTCTCGATCAGGTCCCGAAAATAGACGGGAGAGATCCTGCGGTTTGGCACCTCAACGCCGACGGCGGCCTTGCCGGGGATCGGCGCCTGAATCCGCACGCTCTTGGCCTTCAAGATCAAGGCGATGTCGTTCTCAAGGTTCAGGATGCGGCTCACTTTGATGCCCGGCGCCGGCTGTAGCTCGTAGCGGGTGACCACGGGGCCCTGCGTGACGGCCACCACGCGGGCCGAGATGTTGAAATCGGCCAAGGCCGCCTCGAGTTCGCCGCTGACCCGCAGAACTTCCTCTCGGTCCATCTCTCCGGACGTGGGAGGGGGGGGGGTGAAAAGGTCGATGCTGGGAAGCTCGAAATCGTCCGCGTTGAAATCCAATTCCGTCTGGATGATGGATGCCGGGGTGGTTCCGTTTCTTGACCGGGCCGTTGCCTTGCCGCTCGGCGATCCCTCCGCGGTCGCCGCGGAGGGCGCCGCCGGCCCTTCGATCACCTCGCGCTTCATCTCGTTCCGGCGTGAAGAGAGGCTCTGCTCGGATTCCGCGACGGGCGTCGGACCTTCCAGAAGCCGCGTTGACTGCCTTCCTCGCTGGCCCTCGGTCTTTATGACAGGGAACACGCGCTGTCCCGTGTCCCGCCCGAAGTGCAAGGTGGCCACGGGAGGCGGCCTCCGCCACCGAGCAACGACCGAGCGCGCCGTCCTGGCCAAGCTGCGAACGAGGGGAACGAACAGGAAATCGGTCGAGAGCATTGCGCCGACGATCAGAGCGGCCAGGCACAGAAGGTAGGCCCCCGCGGGACCGCAGAGATGAACGAGGCGAAGGCCATATCGCCCATCACTCGTCAAGAAGTTGCCGAGCAGGCCCCCCGCCTCGAAGGCGGCGTGCGGACTCTGCGGTCCGCCTCGCAGAACGTGGGGAAGGGCCACAAGGGCGCAGAGGGAGAAAAGGATCAAGAGGCCCGAGATCGTCTTGCGGACCGGGTGAAACGGCGTCCGTCCGCCGAAGGCGTGGAACGCCGCCAAGAGGAGCAGGGCCGGCAGAACGTAGGACACGGCGCGTCCGAGGACGAAGGCGGCTTGGCGAGCGACGAAGGAGCCCAGCGTCCCGATCCAGCGCTTGTCCAGACTGCTGCTGATCAGGGAAAGCAACAGCAAGAGGGCGAGCAGCACGAGGATGAACGCCGAGATCTCCCGCCATTTCTCCGCGGGAACCCCCCAGATCAGAGCCGCATCCTTTGTCGAACGTCTTGGCGCCATGGCTTTACCCGGCCTCCCCACGACCCATCCCGGCAAGCGCGCGCTTCCCGAGATGCGGACGGTCCGGAGGGAAGCCGCGCTCCGGAGTGTTGCTCGACGCCTCATGCGGAACCCCGCCGCGGGAGGCGGAAACGCGATGGCCAGTTGTGCGACCGTGGGTAGGGACGGGGCGGAAGCCCCGTGGCGCAGGAGGGCCGGCAGACGGGGAAACCTGTGGCGGTGGCGTACACTCGGGATAGTCTAACGAACCGGTTCCCCACAACGGTCCGGGCTCCGCAGCCCACAGCATTCGCACACTGCGTGCCACCCCACCCACTCTATGCCCTGTGCCGGGCGCAAATCAAGAAAAAAGACGCCCCAAAAAGACGCCGCCGGGCGCAATCTGTTGTCGGGGTCCAACCGTTCCCCGGCATCCGTCCGATCCGCCTAATCCCTCCGATCCCTGTTGCACCCAAGAGAGGGGGATAGAACGCGGATGACGCGGACCGAACGGATGAGGCGGATAGTCTAATCTGCCGTTCGAGATCGAGCGGCGCGTCACGTGGCTGGACATCCCTTACCCTCCAACGCGGAGGATCTCCGCCATTGCCCGGGCTTCGAGCGGGTCGTCTCTGGAAAGGCCGCACACATGGGTCAGGACTCGCTCGAGCCCTTTGGGGAACTCCTGTTCCGCGAAGGCCGTGTCGTCGGGGAACATCTCGCCCTTTTCGTCCGTTGCGCGGAAGCGGGCGGCCGCAGCCACGGCGCGGGCGATTTCTTCCGTCTCGCAGTCGTGCTTCTTCCCCAAGAGCAGGGCGCCGATCAAACGGTCGGTCTTGCCGAGCTTGCGGTACAGATCGCGGCCGACGCGGAAAACCGTGTCGCCCAAGGCGCGGTTGCGGAAGCGGCGGAGAAGATCGTCCACGTGGCCTTCCAGCCGGCTCATCGAGAAGGTCTCGGGGTACTCGCGGCACAGGGCCTTCGCCGATTCCATCATGGCGCGCCGCGCTCTCTCGAACACCTCCGGCGCCTCCAGAACCTCCCACACGTACGTCCGGTCCGGGGCGGATTGGAAACCGAAGTAAGCGGCCGCCGCATGACCGAGATTGTGAATGAAGAGCTTGCGGTCCACGTACGCCTTGATGTTCTCGACCGGCGCGAGACCTTCAACGGCGGGGATCAGATTGCGGAAGCCGCGCTTGTCTAAGATGAGACGATTGTAGGGTTCGGCAAAGACCCACAGCGGGTCTCTGCGGCGATCCTCCTCGCGCATGATGGGAACCATTTTCCCGATGCTTGTCTCGATGAGTCCGACCAGCCCGCCCAAAGCAAAACCTTCAGGCAGGGACTCTCGCAGCCCGTCTCGGAAGAACTCGGACGCCGAATGTAGGTTCTCGGCGATGATGATGTCGAGGGGCCGGTCGCCGTAACATTCGCGGCGCAGCGCGAGCCCCTTCGCAATGAGAGGAAGAACCCCGTCCAGGGCGCGCGAACCGACCGACGTCCCAAGGATCGACGCCTCCGCCACCTCCACGGCGACCGCCTCGGCGTCGCGCGCGTTAACGGCTCGGACGTTGCGAACCCAGATCGTTTCGTCCGGCCGGTCGCCCTGCTTGATGATGACGCGGTAGGCCCGGCGGGAGTTCAGCGCCGCAACCAGGGCGACATCGATGTCGATGAAAACAACCTCGTAGCCGCCTCTCGCGAAAAGCTGCCCCAGAAACGAACGACCGATGTTGCCCGCCCCGAATTGGACCAGCTTCTCCATGGACGGATCCCGCCCGACGTCCTGCGGCTTCGGCGCATCCGGCCTGCCTCTTTATGCCGGAAACTCGGCGCTCAATCGGCAGGCATCCCTCACTTGCTCACGGTACCTGGCGTAAAGCTCGCCGATCTCGCGCGCTCTTTCCCCCGGCGTCTTCTCGATGACCGTGCCCCCCAGGTGAAAGCACGCGCTTCCGCCCGCACAGACGCCGGCCGCCACCGCCTGCGCGAGATGGAGGCCGTCGCGCACTCCCCGCCCCGAACCGCCCCGCATCATCTGCGCGGCCAGCGACGCGATGACTCCCGCGGCGAAGTTGTCGCCGCAGCCCGTCGTGTCCCCCGTCGGCTTTTCGCCGGCGGCCATCGCTTCCCCCACCGCTCGGCACACGGGCAAAGGGGACAAGGGACATTCCCGGAAGAGCCCTTCGCGCGAGTAGAGCCAGACCGGCTCGGGACCGTTTGTGATTGCGAACGCAGAAAGACCGTTATCCTTGAAGTAGTCATAGGCCTCCCGATCCGACCTCTCGCCGCTGATGCGCAATGCCTCCTCCCGGTCCGCAATAAGAAGATCCGTGCAGGCGTACGTTTCCTCGCTCTCACCGAGCGGCCATTTCGCGCCGGGATTCGCCTTCTCGCTGCGGAAGTCGTAGACCGTCGTCACGACCGTGACGCATCCCCGTTCCTTGGCTTTCTTCAGCAGGTCCGTCAACCTCGCGTGGAGCCGAGGAACGAGCGCCGTCGCGGCAAGCAAGACGACATCGGCGTCGAAGAAGCGATCCGGCAGATCCTCCGGACCGAAGCCCGCCGAGACGCCCATCGCGTTCAGAAACGCCCGTTCGCCGCGCCCCGCGTCGTATTTCGGATCGGACAGGACCATCGTGAAGGACGACGGACCCTCGACGGCCTCATAGCCGTCGGTCCTCAGCGGCGTCCGTCGAGCGATGTCGAGGAGACGCGCCCCGGCGTCATCCTGGCCCCTCACGCCGTAGTACTCGACCTCGACCCCGCGCGGCGCCAGGAGCTGCGCCACGAGCGTCAAAGCCACGATCGCGGGACCGCCGAGGTTGAAGGAGTCCGGCTCGCGCGACCCGAC
>Ga0315285_10006353_pt1 | contig 12183 bp, 13 predicted proteins | sample YL17G09_36_MG_FD_203698 | JGI IMG/M metagenome (GOLD analysis project Ga0315285, IMG submission 203698) | Sediment microbial communities from Yellowstone Lake, YNP, Wyoming, USA - YL17G09_36 | ecosystem: Environmental > Aquatic > Freshwater > Lake > Sediment | place: USA: Wyoming | collected... | reverse complement strand
GTCGCCGACAAGATCATAACCGTATCTCAATCGAATAAAAACCGCATCTATGCCCATACCAAGCGGGATGCTATCGTAATCTATAACGGAGTTCCACCAGCCACCCAGCTTGATGATGATCGTTATCTCCAAAGCCTGGGTGTAAAGGCGCACAAGTTCTACCTTACGGTGGGGCGTTTGGTTCCCGAAAAGGGAATCCTCGATATGGTAAAAGCTTTCAAAGAAACCACTATGGACTGGCACTTTGTAGTGGCGGGAGCCGCCGACTTTGAAAATGAATATTCGAGGACAGTCAAAAAAGAAGCAGGCAGAGATCAAAGGATAGTTCTTACTGGTTTTATTACAGGCTCAGCCTTAGCAGAACTATACTCGAATGGGGGTTATTTATAATAGCCTCCCATTTCGAGGGACAACCGATAGCGCTGCTAGAAGCAATGAGCTACGGCTTACCGGCTCTAGCCAGTGACATCGATGCTCATAAAGAGATAGGCCTTCGGCCAAAATCTTATTTCGCTACGGGCGACATCGGCATATTGCGGCTTAAAATGGAAATGGCTCTCTCTGACCGAGAGATCATGGGTTCTGGCAAATATAATGCCGATATTGTCGCTAAGCATTATTCGTGGGATACTGCTGTAGCCAAGACCGCTACGGTGTTCGGTTCATGTTTTAATGATTGAACGATCACGCGGTAGCAGTACGAATGCATGCCAAAAACAACTGAAAAAATGCAAATAATTATTACCAGACCAAAGCCAGGGAATAAAACCGTGTCGATTCCGGCAATCCGAGTGTAAAAAAGCTATATTTTCATGTTCATCCAGGGGGTAGCATCGCAGCCTTAATAAATGGAATAAAGCTTTATAACAGCGGGTGAAATAACCTGAGGGTAAAAACAACAGTTATCCGTAAAATATAAGGATGATACCATGGAAAAATCCGCAAAGATATTCGTCGCCGGCCACAAAGGTCTTGTGGGTTCCGCACTCATCCGCCGGTTTAAAGAAAAAGGCTACGCCAATCTTGTATTCAGGAATCACAGCGAGCTCGACCTGACCAACCAACCTGCCGTTGAACGGTTTTTCGTGAAGGAAAAGCCGCAGTACGTGTTTCTCGCTGCGGCGAAAGTCGGCGGCATTTACGCGAACAACACCTATCCCGCAGAATTCATCTTCAGTAATTTGCAGGTCCAGATGAACGTCATCAATGAATCCTGGCGGTCAGGCGTAAAAAAACTCCTTTTTTTAGGTTCGTCCTGTATCTATCCTAAATATGCACCCCAGCCGATGCGTGAGGATGCGCTTCTTTCCGGTCAATTGGAGCCGACAAACGAGGCCTACGCAATCGCCAAAATTGCGGGCATCATCATGTGCAGAAGTTACAACAGACAGTACAACACCGATTTCATATCGGTAATGCCCACCAATCTTTATGGCCCGAATGACAATTACCATTCGATGAATGCACACGTACTGCCTGCGCTTATCCGCAGATTTCACGAAGCAAAAGTAAATAATATTCCGAAAGTCGTGATCTGGGGGACGGGAAATCCGACACGGGAATTCTTATATTCTGACGATCTTGCTGACGCATGCATTTTCCTGATGGAAAAACATACCGGCAACGAAATCGTCAATATCGGGTCCGGTGTTGAAGTGACGATTCGTGAACTCGCGGATTATATAAAAAGGGCCGTTGTATACTCCGGCAAAATCGAATTTGATCTCACGAAGCCCGACGGAACGCCCCGCAAGCTGCTTGACTGTTCGAGGCTGCACGCAATGGGATGGCGGCATTCCATCGAGCTTGAAGAGGGGATACTACTCGCCTATACGGATTTCCTGAGGATGCTTGGAGACAAGAATTATACAAACAGATTCTGATAAACGTTGGATCTATAACGTTACCTATCTTAAGTTCCGATAAAATAGTAGAGGCATTGTAAGAGGGAAGTTATGAAAAAAGTATTTGTGTCCGGATGTTATGACATCCTGCATGCCGGTCATGTTCAATTCTTTAATGAGGCAAAAGCGCTTGGAGATCATTTAACCGTGTGCTTTGCCTCAGACGAGGTACTGTGGGAACATAAAAAACGAAGGTCATCAATGCCTCAGGAGCATAAACAAGTCTTAATTCAATCTCTCAAGATGGTCGATGATGTTGTGATTGGTCAAAATTTTGAGCTGGGATTGGATTTTAAAGACCACTTTCTGCAGATTCGACCGGATATCCTCGCGGTCACTGAAGACGATCTATACGGTGAGAAAAAACGGGAATTATGCTCTCAAATAGGCGCCAAATACTATGTTTTGCCAAAAACACCGCCGAAATTCACTCCGGTTTCAACTTCAGAAATAGTTGGATGGATTCGTGCGCCGCAGGAAGCGCCATTAAGGGTCGATTTTGCCGGAGGCTGGTTAGATGTACCTCGGTTTTCTAAAAAAGGGGGCTTCATCATAAATTGTGCAATATCACCTTTAGTTTCTTTAAAGAAATGGGATTATGAAAGATGCTCCGGATTGGGTGGAAGTGGTGCCTGGGCCATATTGAATGGAGAAGATGGCGTTGCCAGCGAACTTGATTTAGGTGTCGGCTGGCAGGATCCGGCAATTATTCAGGAAACTGGTCTATGCGTCTGGAAAAGCGGGCTTCGTCCGGAGTTATATTTCAAGCGAAATGGTGAGATGCTTAATGGTCTTATGGCAATACTCTTTACTGATAAGGCGCATGATACGCCGGGTGTTGCGGCTGGAAAACGGAATTATGATTTGATATATAAGGCCAGTCAGGTGGGGGCGACCGCTGTAATGCAGGAAGATGTGGAGAAATTAGCAGAAGCGGTACGGATGAGCTATAAAGCGCAAGTCGAGGAAGGCATGGATTCATTGAAACAACCTGATAAATGTCTTGCCTATAAATATTGCGGAGGAGGATGGGGAGGCTATGCGGTATATCTATTTCCGTCACGCAGGGATCGGGATGAATTTGTCAATTTCCATTCTCCTGCCAAAGCAATTGAACCTTTTATTACAACCTGTTAATCAGTTTAATTTCACTGATCAGCGGTTGTTTCAACTCGGCATTTTTTAAATTTTCATCAAAGGCAGATCTATGATCGTCATCACCGGTGGAAGCGGCTTTATCGGAAGTGCGCTCGTTTGGCGTCTGAACCAGAAAAGCGTCACCGATATTCTGGTCGTCGATCATCTTGTAGAATCGGAAAAGTGGAAAAACCTGGTCCCGCTGCGGTTCAATGACTATCTGGACCGGCAGGAGTTCATCACCCGGCTTGAACGCGGTGATTTCGGCAAATCCATAGAAGCGATTCTGCATATGGGCGCCTGCTCGTCGACCACGGAAAAAAACGTGGACTACCTATTGGAGAACAATTATCGCTATTCGCTCCGTATCGCATTGTGGCGTGAAAATCATCCTGCCTGCCGCCTGATTTATGCTTCGAGCGCAGCAACGTACGGTGACGGCAGCCGGGGATATGCCGACAACGAAGAGGAGCTCTCTGCGCTGCGGCCGCTCAATATGTACGGCTATTCAAAGCACCTGTTCGATTGTTACGCTCAGCGCAGGGGCTGGCTGAAGCAGATCGCGGGGCTCAAATATTTTAATGTGTTCGGCCCCAACGAGTATCACAAGGGCGATATGCGCAGCGTCATCAACAAGGCATATCCCGAAGTACGGGACAAGGGGATTATGCGGCTTTTCAAATCGTACCGGAAAGAGTATGCCGACGGCGAACAGAAGAGAGATTTTATTTACATTAAGGATGCTCTTGAAATGACCCTGTTCTTTTTTGAAAAGCCACATATTAACGGAATTTTCAATATAGGTACTGAAACGGCCCGGTCATGGAACGACATCGCCCGCGCACTGTTTGCCGCAGCCGGGAAAAAACCCGCCATCGAATATATCCCTATGCCGGAAGCCATTAAAAATAAATACCAGTATCTCACCTGCGCCGACCTCACCAAACTCCGGAAGGCCGGCTGCAAACATCAGTGCATGAATCTGGAAAAAGCGATTGAAGCGTACGTAAAAGGCTATCTGTCAACAGGAGCGACTCTCGACTTGTAGAATAGATATGAACTTTCTAACAAAGTCGTTGTTCTTTCCCCCGGCATTTTGAGGGTGCCTTTTTTTGTACGTAACATTTCCCCTGCCTTTCAAGTCTAACAGTATGAAAAGCTATTGGAACATTATCGGAGCAATAACGCATGGTCGATTGTGACCGCGTTACCATAGAACGGGCCGCCGGTGGGGATGAAAAGGCCTTCCGAAAGCTCTACGACCATTATGCGCCGTTTGTCTGGCGGATCGTCTATAGGACATCCGGAAGCGACCATGAGATCGCCCAGGAGATCGTACAGGAAACGTTTGTGCGCATCCACCGTTCTTTGAAATCGTTCAATGCCGCATCGTCGCTGGGTACCTGGATCTACCGGATCGCCTTCAATGCGTCACAAAGTTTCTGGACGAAGCGGATGCGGTATAAAGAAAAAACGATTTCTCTGGCCGATGACGAGCCCGATCCGCGCTCATCGGCCGATGCGTACGAGATAAGCGAGATGGTAAAGAAAACTCTCGACGAACTGACGGTTGAGGACCGGTTTCTGCTCGTCGCAAAAGAGGCGGATGAATTGACCTTTGAAGAGATCGCCGCAATAAGCGGGAAGTCGCCGGAATCGCTGCGGACCAGGATGTCGAGGATGAAGGAAAAAATCAGGTCTATTGTGGACAGAAAATCCCTCCTCAAGGAGGCTATAGCATGATAAACGAGCAGGATTTTTATCGGGAACTCGGCAGCGTGCCGGAGTTGCCTCATGACCTTTATGCAACCGTCCGAAGAAATATCCGGCGCCGGACTGTTTTTTCCCGGACCGTCCTGGCGCTCGCCGCAACCTTTATCCTGGCAATCGGCACAACAGGCGTTTTAATCACCCACAAGGGAAATGCCCAAAATCTTTCACCTGATGTTGCAAAAGAACTGCAGGCTGTCCACCGTTATCTGACCGGCGAGGATATTGATCAAGAATACGCATCGTACGCGCTGTATGAAGGAGAGATGGTGAATAGTTTTTGACCTTATAAAAATGCTGTTTAAAAAATAAGTAGATAGGGGTCTCTATGAAGAACACAACAATCATGATGGGTATTATCGCCGGCGCATTCATGCTGTCGCCGCCAACGGCTTCTGCCCAGCCGGACGACACCATGATGCAAAAGCCTTTTCAGAAAATGATAAACGATCTGAAACTGACGCCGGACCAGCAGACCAAATTACGGGCGCAACATAAGAAAATGAGGGAGGAAGGGAAACTGATCTTCGAGCAGATGAAAAAAATCAGGGATAAGGTTAGATCTGAATTGTTGAAAGAAAAACCCACAAAAGCCGCACTGGATGATTATGCGACGCAGCTCGCCGAACTCCACAAACAGCTTATCCAGAAACGTCACGAACACTTGCTTCAGGCCAAGACGATCCTTACACCGGAGCAGTTTTCGAAGCTGGTGAACCATGAATGGAAAAGACCTGGGCCCGGGGAAGACCGGCCGCACAAGAGAAAGGGCAGTGGACACGGACCGGAAACGGGCGAAATGGATGAAATGTAAACCTGTATCTGTCTTCTCTCGACGAATGGGCCTGCCTCTCCTGAGGCAGGCTTTTTTATTTCATTCCGGGGAATCTCCGCCTCTCCGCCATTACCAAGCGGGGCTCCTCGTGAGAATCCGGGGAAGCCCCGGGTTCATTTAATAGAATGTACGAAAACCGGCGCGGATCTTAAGGCGATTAACCGGCGGCACAAGAAATTCCGTACCGTTGAAACCGGCACGGTTTTAACCGTTAGGTTCCGAATCGCGCAACGATTATAACCTTGTCTTTTACGTCAGAAATACCTATTTTTTTTCTGTTGTTAACACTGGAACAATACCAATATGGAAATACAATCAAAAATAGCCTTTTTTTGCAGCCAATTTTATAATAAACAAGGGGTTACATAGGTCCGACCCAAAATATGCGCAGGTAAACAAGCGAAAGACTTGATTATCTATAACGGATAATGTATTATTGTTATTATGGATAATCCGAAATGGATAATACCAAGGAGGGCATTATGAAAAACCCATTTATATACGGGCCGGTTGTCAGCGGAGATCAATTTCTTGATCGTGAGTCTGAAGTGTCCATGATTACCCGGGCGCTGCTTTCCGGACAGAATATCATCTGCTATTCTCCGAGAAGGTATGGAAAAACTTCGATGATGATGCGCATTAAGGAGGAGCTTGCGGCAAAGGGCCATCTGGTGTTTTTTATTGATCTTTTCAGGGTCACATCGCTTGAGGACCTTTATAATATTTACGCAACGTCAATAGTAGAAGAAATCCGGAGCCCGATAAAGGCGCTGATTGAAACCATTCGGAATATTCTTCCTTCAATTAATCCGAAAATTGTTATTAAGAGCCGGAATGCGCCTACGGTAGAGGTTTCAGTACCAATTCCTGTTTTAACAAAATCCGAGACTCTTCATGAGTTGTTTAACTCGCTCGAAATATATTGCACCAGGAAAAAAAAGAAGGGGACCGTTATTTTTGATGAATTTCAGGAAGTGGCGAGCATTAAGGACGGCAATGTTATCGAGCGTGAAATGCGGTCTGCTTTTCAGCACCACAAAAATGTTTCCTATGCTTTTCTAGGAAGCAAACAAAACCTTCTAAAGGGCCTTTTTAAAAACAAGAACAGGCCATTTTACAACTTCGGCCGGCATTTTGAGATTGATGTGATAAAATCCGACCACTGGAGGGATTTCATAGCGAATCGCTTGGGTTCGCTTTGCCCGAAAGAGCTGATAAGAAAGATACCGGAAATTACTGAAAATCATCCTTATTACACGCAAATGCTCTGTCATTATCTATGGGACTATGCAAAGCAGAATAAATGCTTGATAAATGCTGATGTTCTGGAAAAAGTCATTCAAGAAATAATAGAAAGAGATACCGTTCTTCTGGCAGAGCTATGGGATAGGATATCCATAAATGAGAGGCACCTTCTGAAGGCAATCGCGGAAGAGGAGACGGGAAGTCTTTATGAAACAAGGTTTTTGCTGAAACATAACCTTGGGAGCGCTTCGTCAGTCCAAAAGGCCGCAAGCAAACTTATGGAGCTTGATTATATCCGCAAATTACCATCCGGCAAAATTGCTTTTATTAATCCAATCCTCAAGCAATGGATTATCAGGAATGAATCTCCTGTAAAGAATCCGTATTTTGAAGAATAGTTGAATGTTTTGGGTTGAACGGAGAATGGGTAAATCGGTTTATCGGTGGATCGTGAATGGGTCGATGGTTGAAGAGTATTGAAGGGCGGATAAGGAATCGTGATTAATTACCAGAAAATAATAACCGCTTGCGATAAAAACTCAACGCGCGGGCGCCCTGTGCCGAAGGTCTTCCGAAGATTTATCGAAGGAAGATGCCCTGCGCGTGTGGCCTGTCTAAAGACCTTATAAGGATAACTGCCGTAAAGGTCTTCTAAGGATAACTGTGTTATACTTAGAACGATGTTATTCTTAGAACGGCCATTAGGCCTTATTCGGAATAACAGCGTTATTCTGAAGAACGGCGTTTTAACGCAGGGTACTGAACACTGCGCCCGAAGGGCACACGATAACAGTTCCCCCGGAAGAAGCACTGCGACCTCCGTTCCAGGCAAGGTATGTACAGAGTTCTTGACTATTAACCCAATATGGAGTATATTATAACCATGGCATACAGGATTTTCCTGAAAAAGAAAGTACTGAAAATATTACTGCAATTGCCTGAACAGGCGCGGAAACGGTTCGAAATTCTGTATAAAGTGCTTGAGTTGAGCGGCCCGTCCGGGCCTCATTACTGGCAGAACTACGGAAAGCTTGGAGAAAACAAATATCATTGTCATTTAAACTATCACTATGTCGCCTGCTGGCAGCATGAAAAGGGAACTATAACCATCGAGGTGTATTATGTCGGTAGCCGTGAAAATGCGCCCTATGCTTAGGGTTGAATTCAGGAAAGCTACGCCCCCGCGTGTCTTGCGTGATGTGTATCGCCGGTATTCCCGGTATATCGTTCAGGGAGACGAGAACGAACTGGTCGAGTGGAAGAAGACCGACCTGCACGGAGAGATCGCTGCGAAGATCACGCCCGCGGACTATCTGCGCAATCTGCGCCAGGCGGCGGGGTGGTCCCTGCGGGAGCTCGGCGAAAAAATAGGCGTGACCGCCCAGCGGATTTACGATTTTGAAAACGGCCACCGCGGGATCAGCAAGGCGGTCGCCAAGCAGTTGGGGGAACTGTTCAATATTTCCCCGGCGGTGTTTATCTGACCTCCCCGCCCCCGAAGCCCTGCCTACCTACCTGCCTCCCTGTTGGGAGGTTTGATTATTGTAGCCTTTGTCTGTATCTGCCGGATGGCAGATTTGATTAGTGTAGTTTTTTAGGTACCAACCAAATTATTATAGCCTTTATTTGTACCTACCTAAAGGCCCCTGAGGACTTAAGTTATTATAGCTTTTTAACTGGGCGAAATTGATTTCGGGGTAAGATTGTTGATTAACGTTGACAAGCTTAAACAAAGGAGATAGTTTCTATTGGTTAAGCGCCCCATAGGCCTTATGAAGATAACAGTGTTATCTTTAGAAGGGGAGGCTTGTCTCCTTTCAAGGAGTTTCGCTCCTTTACAGGAGATTTGAATATATTAGTCTTATTTGTACCAAAAAAGCGTTGGAAGGTCAATGCAATTATTACTCAAAACTCATGACTCATAACTCATTATTCATAATGCGGCGGGAGATGCGAGGGAAGGGCATGAGATTACGGTGATGCCCCGAGGCCTCCTATGAATAACAGTCTAAAGACGTGTAAGGAAATAATGGCCTAAAGGCGTGTAAAGAAATAATGGTATTATTTCTCGCACGTATTATTTCTGCACGTGTTATTCATAGGAGGGAATCATTAATGGCGGGGGATGTTTGCAGGAAAGATAAACGGTTAAGAGGCGGGGAGCTGACTTATTAACTGACCTCCGTCACGGAATATCACAATGTGATTGAATGGGGTAATCAATGACCGGACATGAACTGATTAGTTCCGATGGAATTCAGAGACATATCTATACAATCAGAGGCCTGCAGGTAATGCTTGATAGAGATTTGGCGGAATTATACGGGGTAGAAACAAAAGTCCTGAACCAGGCAGTAAAAAGAAATATTCACCGATTTCCCCATGAATTTATGTTCCAATTAACCAAGCTTGAAGTTGAATATTGGAAGTCACAAATTGTGACTTCCAATCGGGAAAAGATGGGGCTTAGGAAATTTCCATACGCATTCACCGAGCAGGGCGTTGCGATGCTTTCTGCGGTTCTAAGAAGTGACACCGCCGTTAAGATAAGTGTTAAGATAATGAATGCTTTCGTTGTTATGCGTCGTTTCATGGCCTCAAATGCGCAGATATTCCAGAGGCTTGATACGCTTGAAGTCAAACAAACCGAAACCGATAAAAAAATTGACAGGGTTTTGAATGCCATAGAGAGCAAAGATGTTCACCCCAGGCAGGGCATTTTTTACGACGGACAAATTTTCGACGCGTACCGGTTTGTGTCCGACCTGTTCAGGTCCGCAAAGCAGGCAATAATCATCATCGACAACTATATCGACGACACCGTGCTCGCGCACCTCGCCAAACGGGCGGCAAACGTGAAAGTCACCATCCTGACGAAGGCGATTTCCGCACAACTTGCGCTTGATGTAAAAAAGTTCAATGAACAATATCAAGCCGTGGAGATAAAAGAGTTCAAGATCTCCCATGATCGCTTTATCATAATTGATGGCAACACAGTTTATCATGTAGGCGCCTCCCTGAAAGACCTTGGGAAAAAATGGTTTGCGTTCTCGAAAATGGACATAGGGGCTGTGGAGATGCTGAGGAGATTGGAGGGGATGACATGAGGGAAATGTCAAGGAAATTCGCCCGCTACCTGCCGTTCTGGGCCTGATTTTTATTTAAGGCACCGGCCGGCCGGGAGATGCCGAATGGTTGTAATGCGTTGATGTAAAACAAGATGCTTATTTAAGCGTTTGCCTTTTCAGTGGTGATTAAGAAGAAATTGAGGATGGAATGATCGAAGGGCTGAAGCCGTATCAGGAATATAAAGAGAGCGGGGTGCCTGTGGGCTGGATTGTGCCGAAGGTCTGCCGAAGATTTATCGAAGGAAGATGCCCTGCGCGTGTGCCCTGTCTAAAGACCTTATAAGGATAACTGCCGTAAAGGTCTTCTAAGGATAACTGTGTTATACTTAGAACGATGTTATTCGTAGAACGGCGTTTCAACGCAGGGTTTTACTGTTCGAACATTGCAAGTTTTACGACCTCCCTAATGGGAGATTTGAATATTCCAGCTCTTATTTGTACCAACGAAATCGATTACGTTGTCGAATGACCAATGCAATTGTATATTATAAGCACGTTTCGAAGACCTGCCGAAGCCCCCAAGGCCTTATATGGACAATAGCATTGTACATAGAAGGCAGGCAGGCACACATCACCTCGTAGCCTGTTTTAGGCAGGCGGAGATCTTTCATGAATGCCGCGATTTTTACTGCAATTGTATTTCCTTCCGAAGATTATGCGCTTCAACCGAGCGCTAAAAAATCTGTGAGTGAAAATAATTGGCAAAAAACAGACCTGCCTGAAGAGGGTAGAAGGAAATATTGAATGGGAATTGAAACAAATAAAACAACCGTCCCCAAGTATTCGTTCTTCAATCAACCGATTTCTGGAATCTCATTTACGATGCAAGTCCAATACCCGCGATCCGGAGCGGTGCCTGGCGATCTATTTTTTCTGGGACGACGAGACGCAGCAGGTTGCGATAGGATGGTTGCCAAGTCACTTGGAGAATAAGATGACGTGAGACGGGAACAGTGATTGATAAGAGGTATTGAAATAAAAAAGCCGGTTAAAAACAATAATGGCATTATTCACTAGAGGTCTGCCGAAGATTTATCGAAGGCAGAGGACCGAATTTTTGGATAAGAATGTTACTATATTTTTAAACCTCCGTCCCGAAATAAAGACTAAACGCGGCTAACTACCTATGTGGCATGGTCTGAAAAATCTGACGAAAGATGAGAGCATAAAATTTCAGGACCACGCCAGCCGGATTGCTGCCAGAAAAAAACTTGCGCGAGTCCATCTGGATGTAGGCATGTGGGTGAACAACAGATAAGATGGTTGAAATTGCCGAGTGAAAAAAATATGGATTCCAATCATCATGATATAGAATCTTTCTTTGGGCTCATTACCGGGACTACGCATCTGGAAAACAGGATTTCAAGGGTTTTCCAGGCGTGTTTTATTCATTCACTCGTTTTCCGGCGAGCGGTATTGATAAAATTGGGGGAATTAACAGGTATCGGAAGCTGTTCGAAGTATGAATTTGACGGATGGAATTGCCGATATCAGCCACCTACCCCAAGCGGGAAAAGAGACCGGCCGGACCTGCTTATTTTCAGGGAATCAGCAAGCGACCCCCGGCGTGACCGTTCTTCAATTTACATAGAATCGAAAATCCGCAGCAGTTTAACCGAAGGCCAGCTGGGTCGATACAAGAAGCAGGGTGTAAAAAACCTTATTGCTTTAACCAAAAACTTCCCTGAATTGCCGAATCAAATATTTGAAAACCTGCATGTGCATACGGTACGGTGGCAGGACATCCATGCATCATTAAATGGCCTTACAATAAAAACGCAAAAAGACAGATTCATTTGTCAAAATTTCTGTTCATTTCTTGAGGAGGCGGATATGGCCTATGACCCAAGAGAGCTGACGGTGGAAGGTATGGAAAAGATACACCGTATGTTTCGAAGAATAAGCAGAACTAAACCTAATAGAGCAATTAGCAAACCTGACGATTCGTTTGAGTGCGCTTCACGTTGTATTTCCCTTTCGAATGAAATATACCTTGACCTTACAGCAAATATTACAAGGCTAAAAAAAGCGAGGAAATGGGTTGGCTACTGGAAAGAAACCGATAAGCAAAGGAATATTAACTTCCATGCGCTTTCGTGTGTGCTTTCTAAAAGGCCCTTTTCAAAGAATAATTTCCATTGGAGTTTCTGCTTTCCACAGAAAC
>Ga0315285_10006351_pt1 | contig 12184 bp, 12 predicted proteins | sample YL17G09_36_MG_FD_203698 | JGI IMG/M metagenome (GOLD analysis project Ga0315285, IMG submission 203698) | Sediment microbial communities from Yellowstone Lake, YNP, Wyoming, USA - YL17G09_36 | ecosystem: Environmental > Aquatic > Freshwater > Lake > Sediment | place: USA: Wyoming | collected... | reverse complement strand
TTGAACGAATTAAACAAAACGAAAAATAATTCTTATAAAAGTGAAAGGATGTATTTTATGAATGCAAAAATAGTTTCGCTAAGTGCAATGGAAATTCTGGACTCACGCGGCAACCCAACCGTTCGCGTATTTTGTACACTCGATAATGGTATCCGGGTATCTGCATCAGTTCCATCCGGGGCATCTACCGGCGAGAACGAAGCAGTGGAACTGCGAGACGGGGATAAAAAACGCTACGGCGGCAAAGGCGTGCTGAGGGCCGTCGAAAACGTCAACGCCATCATCGCCCCCCAATTGGCGGGAATGGACCCCTCGCATCAGGTCGAGATTGACGGCTTGATGATTGATTTGGATGGTACGCCGAACAAGGCCAAGCTTGGAGCGAATGCGATTTTGGGCGTTTCAATGGCAATTGCAAGAGCGGCAGCGATGGATAAAGGACTACCTTTGTATGCTTATTTAGGCGGTTCCAAAGCGGTTAAGCTTCCGGTTCCTATGATGAATATTCTCAACGGCGGGAAGCACGCCGACAACAGTGTCGATCTTCAGGAGTTCATGGTCATGCCGGTTGGCGCTCCCAATTTTGCAGAGGCGTTACGGTATGGCGCGGAGACATTCCATGCTCTTAAAAAAATTCTGGCCAGTAAAGGATATGCTACCAGCGTCGGCGATGAGGGCGGGTTTGCCCCGAACCTGAAAAGCAATGAGGAAGCCTGTGAGGTAATCGTCGAGGCTATCGAAACGGCTGGATATAAGCCTGGCAAAGATGTATCCATCGCTTTGGACCCCGCAGCCAGTTCATTTTATGAAGACGGGATATACAATCTTGCCAAGTCCGGTCAGGGCAAAAAGACCAGCGACGAAATGACGGAGTTGTATAAGCAATGGATTGCCAAATACCCCATCGTTTCCATTGAAGATGGTCTGGCCGAAAACGACTGGGATGGTTTCCGTGCGCATACAGCAACGCTTGGCGATAAAATACAGATTGTCGGCGACGACATCTATGTTACCAATACCAAGTTCATCACCCGTGGGATTAAGGAAAAAAGTACAAATTCCGTTCTTATCAAACTTAACCAGATCGGCACCGTCACGGAAACAATCGAGGCGATTGATATGTGCCGCAAGGTAGGCTGGGGCTATGTGATTTCACACCGAAGCGGTGAGACGGAAGATGCCTTTATGGCCGACTTTGCCGTGGCGATGGGCGGCGGCCAGATTAAGACCGGCTCTGCCTGCCGCAGTGAACGAATCGCGAAGTACAACAGATTGCTGGAAATCGAAGCCGAATTGGGTAGGGCGGCCTTGTTCAGCAATCCATTGCGCTAATAGATATGAAGGAACTGACAAATATCATATTCTCCATAGCAGCCATTTTAAGCCCCCTGGCGGCGGTTACGGCCTTTTTAATCACTTATGAAGAATATGCGCGTCATTATTCCGACAAGCGAGACGTGTTGAAAACGGCTTTTGAAGCCGGCGGTTTTACTTTTGTTTTCTTTCTTGTTTTGGGGCTGTTGTTAAGTGTGATATTGCCTCTTTGTTTTTGAAAGATATTTCTCCGATGGAAAAGTATTTTACGTATGGGCAACAGTTTCCATAAAATAGCAATGCGGTTTGTATTACTTCTGGGAGTTGTCAGCCTCTTTGCTGATATGACCTATGAAGCGGCAAGGAGTATACACGGGCCTTATCTTGCACTTCTTGGTGTCACAGGCGCGGTGATCGGATTCACAGCCGGTCTGGGTGAACTGTTGGGATACGGCCTGAGGTTTTTTTTCGGCCTGCTCAGCGATAAAACGCGGCGATATTGGGCCATTACCATTGTCGGCTACGTGGTCAATCTTCTGGCTGTTCCATTACTGGCGCTGGCGAATCATTGGGGATTGGCGGTTGCCCTGATAATGGCAGAGAGAGTCGGCAAAGCGATTCGCACTCCTGCAAGAGACGTTATGTTGTCTCACGCCGCTGCTGCCGTGGGGAGAGGATGGGGATTTGCCGTTCATGAAGCTATGGACCAAGTCGGGGCTATGGTCGGACCGATTATCGTTATGGTTGTTCTTGCAGTAAATGGTTCCTACAGGTTAGCCTTTGCCGTCCTTGCCTTGCCAGCGTCACTTGCGATAGCAGTGCTCATAATGGCTCGAATAACTTTTCCTCAGCCGCAAAACCTCGAAAGCGGAGCAGACAATCATAATGCGCATAATCCGGGCGAGTTGCCGTCTGTATTTTGGCTTTATCTTGGGGCCATCGGCCTTGTCGCCGCCGGATTCGCCGATTACCCGTTGATTGCATTTCATATAAAGTCCCACAACATTTTTGAAGACAAATGGATTCCTTTGCTTTATTCATGCGCCATGGGCATTGATGCTTTGGCTGCCCTTGCATTTGGACATTGGTACGACAAGAAGGGAGTCTTTGTTTTGGTTACAGCAATTGCTGTTTCATCGACCTTTGCTTTCTTTGCCTTTTCATTTATTCCAGCACTTATTGTTGCAGGGGTGGTTCTATGGGGTGTAGGTATGGGTGCCCAGGAATCGATCATCCGGGCAGTTGTAGCTGACATTGTTCCTGTCCGTAAGCGAGGCACCGGATTCGGCTTGTTTAACGCCTGTTATGGAATTGCATGGTTCATCGGAAGTGCCATTATGGGCATCCTTTATGATTTCTCGCTGCCCGCCATGATCATTATGTCCTTTGTGTGTCAAATCGTTTCACTGCCTTTATTTGTTCAAATACATAAGCGGCTTTCTAAATCGGGCGCGATGAGATAATCGAGGCAATGCGTCAGAAAATTTCTTTAGAAAAAGGGGTTGACTTGCCGAATGTATTTTGATATAGTAAAGTAAGGTGTGAGGATGGAGTCCCCCGTACAACTGCCCAATGGGCTGATGACTCCTACCGGTTCAAACTGGTAGGATGATCTGTGTGAGTTTCGCAAGACTCCTTCCAGGCAAAGATTGGGAAGGAGTCTTTGTTATGGCCTCGACGTGTGAAGCTATAATCCCAGTGCCACGCGGGCAGTCACCCCGCGCGTTCCCTTCGCCTTGGACCATTCGCCCTAAACCTTGTTGGCTGGCGCACGATTCGCCCACTGTTTAACCGTCGTAAACCCGAAAGAGTCATGGACAAAAACGAAAGGAGAATGAACAGATGGAAGGTTTCAATTTGCTGTGGCTGGCGCCCCTAGGTTCTCTTATGGCACTTGCCTTTGCTGGTTATCTGGCCTATAAAGTCCTGCACAGAGAAAGGGGTACGCCGCAAATGAGAGAAATCGCCGACGCCGTAAAGGAAGGCTCAAAAGCATATTTGAGAAGGCAGTACTCCGTGGTGATGCTCTTCTTTGGGGCCGTCTTTTTCCTGTTGCTTTGGCTGAGCCTTCGAGGATATCTCGTCATCTTTGTGCCTTTTGCCTTCCTGACCGGAGGTTTCTTTTCCGGTCTGTCCGGATATATCGGAATGTCCATAGCGACCAGCGCGAGCGACAGGACTGCCCAAGCGGCGCGAACCAGTCTCAATGGCGCGCTACGGGTTTCATTTTCCGCAGGAGCGGTGATGGGCCTCGTAGTCGTGGGCCTGGGCCTTCTGGATTTGAGCATCTGGTACTGGCTGCTCAATTGGTACTATTCCACACACCCCCTGCCGGCGGGAATTGATAAAATAGGCGCTATTACGTCCGCCATGCTCACCTTTGGAATGGGCGCGAGCTCTCAGGCTCTTTTTGCACGCGTGGGAGGCGGCATTTTTACCAAGGCCGCGGACGTAGGCGCAGACCTTGTCGGCAAGATGGAAGCGGGAATCCCCGAAGATGATCCGCGAAATCCTGCGGTGATAGCAGACAATGTCGGAGACTGCGTAGGCGATTGCGCGGGGATGGGTGCCGATCTCTATGAGTCGTACGTGGGCTCCATCGTGGCCACCATGGCACTGGCGGTGGCCGCCGGCCTGGGGGTGGCCGGCGTTACGATCCCGATGGTAATGGCGGCCGTGGGAGTGATGGCCTCAATCATAGGCACTTTCTTCGTCAAATCCGAAGAGAAAGCAGAGCAGGGGACATTGCTCAAGGCGCTGCGAAAGGGGATTTTTTCCAGCGCGATCCTCATCGCAATTTTCTCCTACTTCATCGTCCGGGCCGTTCTGGGCACCGAACATATCGGCATCTACTGGTCGATTATTTCCGGACTCGTTGCCGGACTTCTCTTGGGCCTCGCAACGGAGTATTTCACTTCCGACAAATATGCACCGACACGGTTTCTTGCCCACACGGCTCTGACCGGTCCGGCCACTGTCATTATCGGGGGGCTGTCCATTGGCATGCTATCCACCGCTCTTCCCGTGATTCTGGTCACCGCAGCAATCCTGGCCAGTTTCTATTTTGCTGGCGGAGCCTCCAATTTCAACCTGGGTCTGTACGGAATCGGCATTTCCGCGGTGGGCATGTTGTCCACGCTCGGGATCACGCTTGCGACGGATGCGTACGGGCCTATCGCGGACAACGCGGGCGGAAATGCAGAGATGTCTCATCTGGGAGCGGAGGTCCGGCAGAGGACCGATGCATTGGATGCCTTGGGCAACACGACGGCAGCGACAGGGAAAGGCTTCGCGATTGGCTCGGCGGCCTTGACGGCCCTGGCATTGATCGTCGCATACAACGACAAGATCGCCTCCTTGGGGAAAACCATGGATATGAACTTCATGAATCCGCGCGTCATCGGAGGATTGTTCGTCGGAGGAATGCTTCCGTTCCTGTTCTGCGCACTGACCCTGGGAGCCGTCGGCCGTGCGGCAGGCAAGGTCGTGGATGAAGTCAGACGGCAATTCAAAGAAATAACGGGCCTGATGGCCGGCGAAGCTAAGGCGGATTATGCACGGTGTGTCAGCATTGTCACTGCCGCCGCACAGAAAGAGATGATTTTGCCCGCGCTGTTGGCGATAGCATCGCCAATCCTCGTGGGCATCTTCATGGGGCTTGAGGCGGAGGTCGGATTGCTTTCCGGGGCCCTCGTTTCGGGATTCGTGCTTGCCGTCATGATGGCGAACAGTGGATGTGCCTGGGACAATGCAAAGAAGTATATCGAAGGGGGCAGGCACGGGGGAAAAGGATCATCAGCTCACATGGCGAGTATTGTGGGAGATACCGTGGGAGATCCTTTCAAGGACACGTCAGGCCCTTCGCTCAACATTCTCATCAAGCTGATGTCGATGGTTTCCATTGTGTTTGCGTCGTTCATCGTTTCCAACACGATGTTCCAATGAGTCGGATGCGCCCATGTTTTGCTTGCCTGACGAGCACAGTGCCCCTATGATTCTGAACGTCGTGGGGATGGAGTCCCCCGCACAACCGCCCATCGGGCTGATGACTCCTACCGGTTTTGTCTGGTAGGAGTATCGGTATGTCAGAATCACCTTGGTTGATTGCCGCCTTATGGGTCGGCTTGGCCCTGCTGGCCAGCGTGATATCCATTCGTATGGCCATATCCGTGGCGCTAATTGAAATCCTTGTGGGGGCAGCGGCTGGAAATCTCATCCCCTGGTTCGGGTCTCTGATCGGCGTGCCGGCCAAGTTGGAGACCACGCCCTGGATCAACTTTCTGGCTGGCTTCGGCAGCATCCTATTGACATTTCTGGCTGGAGCGGAGATCGAGCCAGACGCCCTCAGAAAGCATTGGGGATCTGCTCTGGCTATCGGATTCCTGAGCTTCCTGACGCCCTTCCTCGCAACGATGGCTGTAGCGTACTGGCTCCTGCACTGGACGCAACAGGCCAGCATGATCGCCGGAACGGCCCTGTCCACTACTTCCGTAGCTGTCGTGTACGCCGTCATGGTCGAAACGGGCCTGAACAAACGCGATATCGGAAAGCTGATCCTCGCCTGCTGCTTCGTCACAGACTTGGGCACGGTGCTGGCGCTGGGCGTCATGTTCGCGAACTACAACTGGTGGCTGGTATTATTCTTGGGCGTATCAGCCGCCATTATGCCCTTTGCGCCCAATTTGACCCGTCACTTTCTGCGACACCACGAAGGGCAGGTCAGCGAGCCGGAGATCAAGCTACTGCTGTTCATGCTGTTCGTTCTGGGCGGGCTGGCGGCCCGGGCTAACAGCGAGGCAGTTCTGCCAGCCTACATTCTGGGCCTGGTGGTGGCTGGCGAATTGCGGCACCACAGGGAGACCGTCTATCACATCCGCGTGGCCGTCTTTGCCCTGCTCACGCCGTTTTACTTCCTCAAGGCCGGCACCCTGATCAAAGGTGGCGCCATTGCCCAGGGCGCCCTGGTAATTCTTTTGCTCCTGGTGGTTAAGGTGGCCGCCAAGTTCATCGGCGTGTATTCGACGGCCAGGCTTTTTCGCATGGACAACCGTGTCTCGATGTACACCACGCTGCTGATGTCAACGGGCTTGACGTTTGGGACAATCTCGGCCATGTTCGGGCTTTCCCGCAACCTTATCGATTCAAGCCAGTATTCGACACTGGTGGTCGTCGTCATCGCCAGTGCCGTCGTCCCGACCTTGGTCGCCCAGAAATGGTTCCACCTTTAACATGTACTATCAGAGGAGACCGCCAATGGAGTATAAGAAAATTCTGCACGGACTGGATGGGTCCGAAGGGTCGTTCAAGGCGTTGGAGCACGCCATTGAGCTGGCCAAACGTTTCAACGCTGAACTCCACACGATTAGCGTTGAGGAAGTGCCGCACTATCCCGGTACTGTGGGCGAAGTGGTCGAGGCCAAACGGGCCGCCGATGGCATATACGCTCAGGCGATGCAGCGAGCCAAGCAAATGGCTAAGGAGCAGGGCGTCGATCTGCAATGCCACGTCCTCGTCGGCCACGAGGTCAAAACCATCGCGGAATTCATAAAGGAACGGAGCTTCGACATGCTCGTCATCGGATTCATGGGCCATTCGGCGCTCTACGATCGCGTCATGGGGAGCACCTGTCAAGGCCTGGTTCGCTTGGCCAGTCGTGCGGTGCTTGTCGTGAAGTAGCCATGACGTCCAAGGTCATCAATTCGCTCGGCGACTGTCACCGAAGAGGAATCGGTACGGCACTCTCATTGTTCGATCAGATGCTCTGCGAGGTCGAGGAGTATGCCCGTGGGCGAGAGGCCCGGTCCGTGTTCTACCAAGAGCGGAATGGACTCTCGGATGAGCAGAAGTCCAGGTTGCTTGACGAAGTATCCCAGATGCGTGCTGCGCTCCAGGAGCTCAAAGACGGCCTGGGGCTGAAAGCCGAGATCGAGGACGTGGGGCGCAAAATCTGCGGACAAAGCTCCACGTTCTATGAAGTGCTCGTGGAGACTAAGAGCCGGTATCTCAAAAGGTATGGCCAGCCGCCATCGGAACTCGCGGAATACTTGGACCCTCGGATCGACGTCCTAATCCAGCATTTGCGGAACCTGACGGCTCTCGTTCTCAGCAGTGCAGATCGTACGTCCTCGCACAACCGGGGAGGTGAACGGGACACGATCGCATGAGATATTACTGTCCAGGATGTTGTGAGGACTTCACCAAGTACTTTGCTCGGCGTCCTCGGTACATCGCTACGGCGGTGGTCGAGGCTCTGGGCAAGATTGGGATGCCTGAGACTCTGGCGTTTCTGGAGACGCTGGGCGATTACCCCGTCCGAATGGTAAGAGCGATGGCGAAAAGGATCGTCGAGACTGGCCATGAGCGGGCAAACCGTTGACAACCGGGATCAGAACGAAAGACGCGAGGATGCCCTGCGGCCCAACCCGCACTTGGGGTACGACCGCGATGCGTTGGGTATGCACTTGATGTCCCGCGAGGCCTTCTGGATTGCCGAGCCGCAGTTTCGGCGAGCCGTCTGGCTCAATCCCTTCGAGCCGGAATTCAAGAACCATTTGGCGTGGTGCCTCTATAAGCGGAATAAGTCTACCGAGGCGCGGGAATGGGCGCAAAAAGCGCTTGTCCAGAAGGACGATCCGAATACCCACCTGCTCCTGGACTTGATCGAACAGAAAATCGGCTGCACGGAAGGACCGGGCTGAAGGAAACGGGCCTGCTGATGAATGAAGCCGATCTGCGTCTTAATAAAGAATATGGCGGCACATAAGGTCGTTGGGTATTGGAGAATCATGCATGACCTGAAACGCTGCCGTAGTTTCGTTCTCTGGTGGAGCATGTATTTGTTTTGACACAGCAAGAAAGAACCCGATAGAATCAAACGCTACAACTTTCTGAAAGGTGCTACGAAATGAAAACTGCAGGCAAGATACTTCTTTTCATTGTCTTTGGCTGCGGCGCCTGTGCCGCGGTCGAGGAGCAGCAGGAACGCAAGGTCCTCGTCTATCACGGCGTCAGCGATGCATCGGCTGCGGTTGCCGTGGGCGATGATATGTTTTTGATGGCTGACGACGAGAACAACATACTGCGGGTCTATAAGACGGACGGCGGATCGCCTGTTTATTCTTATGATGTCAGCGAGTTCCTGCAGATTGAGCAGGACCATCCGGAGGCGGATATCGAGGGGGCTACGAAGATCGGCGGCAGGATATACTGGATTACGTCCCACGGCAGAAGTAAGGACGGCAAGCCTCGCCCGAACCGCTACCGATTTTTTGCCACCGATGTTGAGGTCAAGGACGGTAAGATAGCGATTCGGCCGGTGGGCAAGCCCTGCAAAACGCTTGTGCGCACGATGGTCGCAGTCAGGGCGCTGCGCGATTTGGAATTGCACAAGGCGGCGGGACTTGGTTTGGCGGACCTCTCCGGGAAAGAGCTTGAGAGACTCGCGCCCAAGAATGAGGGCCTCAATATCGAGGGGCTTTGTGCCTCGCCCGATGGCAAAACGCTCTATATCGGATTTCGAAATCCCCGGCCCACCAATAAATCGACTCGCCGCGCCTGCGCCCTTGTTGTGCCGTTGAACAACCCGGCGCAGGTGGTTGAGAATGGCGATACGCCTATCTTGGGTGAGCCGATGCTGTGGGACTTGAATGGTTTGGGTATTAGGTCTATGGAGTACTCGGCCTTCCACAAGGCGTATTTCGTTGTTCCGGGCAGCCCCGATGAAGGCCCGGAATTCACCTTGTACCGGTGGTCGGGCAAGAGCCAGGACCAGCCGCAGCAGGTCAAGCAGTTGAGTCTGAGCAATTTCAGCCCGGAGGCGTTGATGCCGTTGGGCAGCTCCGAGAGACTTCTGCTGCTCAGCGATGATGGGACTTTGCCTGTCAGCGTGGCCGACAAATCTCAGTGTGCCGAAGGCGAGCTCAACGACGACGGCACCTGCCCGAACAAATCCCTGCTGGATCCGAATAGGAAAACCTTCCGAGCAATCTGGCTCAAGCCCTGATGGCTTGTCAGTGGGGCAGGCTGGCGTGACTTTCTCGCGTCTGTACGCGTCGATTAACTTCAACCCGCCAAGCCACAATTGCGCAACCGTGCTGAGAATCCCCTGTTGGGGCTTGGGAACAAGCAGCTTTGCGTATAAAACTCACAACTCTGTGTTAGAAAATCACTCTGGCGGGCAGCAGCGGTTGCGTTTACCTAAACACTTCTGCCTGCTTGAATTAGAGTCGCGTCGGTGACAGTCCTATAACAGAATCTTGCGAAATCTTGAAAAAAAGTGTGTTCCGCTGTTGACGTAGTGGTAGAAAGTGGTAGAATCACCCATGTACGATTAGATAAGTGGGACAGATGCCATGTTGTTACTAACAGGCGAATATCAACACGTTGTCGATGATAAGGGCAGAGTCCTCGTCTCGAACAAGCTCAGAAGCCAGATAGACGCCGATGAGCACGGCAGCAATTTTTACCTCGTCCTCGGCGCCAACGGCATACTGTGCTTGTATCCACAGAAGTACTTCGAGCACATCGCCCTTGCCGTGGCGCCTGGAGCGGCTGCGCCGGATGAGGCTGTGGCGTTCGAGCGTATGAGCTTTGCCCTTGCCAGCAAGATTGAGCTGGATGCCCAGGGGCGATTGCTCTTGAACGATAAGCTGCGGAAAAGGGCGGGTTTGAAGGACCAAATCACGCTCATCGGCGTCAGAGACCATATCGAGCTGTGGAACAGCGAGAGCTGGGAGCAGTATCTCTCGGACCACATGCCCCAGTACCAAAAGCAGATGTCTCAGGCAAGGCAGATTGTTTTGCAGAACCAGAACGAAGACCTTTAGCACTTGGAGCGGGAAGCAGAATGATTGAAGCTGATTCGAACCATTGCGGAATTGTAGCCGAAAGCCTGGCTGGCAAAAGGCAGGTTGATGAGCAGACCTTTGCCTCGCTGGCGGTTCTTGGTGAACGCCTGGAGCGGCTGAAGGAACGTAACGAGATGTTCTATGGCGTTGCATTTTCGTCCGCCGTCGAGAGGCTCCATGCCCATAAAAGCGCCGTAATGGTTGGCTGAAAGACCGGGCGCCGGGCGTATTGATTATTGCGGCAAATCCCGCTGAGCAGGCGGTTAATGCGATATACGCGATGTGATAAAAGTGAATGGTTCGATAGTAGAGCATATTCCGGTCCTTGCGAGGACCTTGACCGAACAGATAAACTTACCGCCGGATGGGGTGATGGTCGATGCGACCATTGGACACGGAGGTCATAGTTTTCTGTTCGGCAGAATGTTGGGCCCCGGTGGAGTCATTGTCGGGCTTGACGTGGATGAGGACGCCATCCGAAGGGCCCAATCGAAATTGGCCGACCTTGAATGTAAGGTAGTCATAGTCCGTTCAAACTTTGCGCAAATCCGCCGTCAGCTCCACGACCAAGGCATAGAACAGGCCGATTTCATCTTGGCGGATCTGGGCCTCTGCTCGGCGCAGTTGACCGATGCGGGCACCGGACTCAGTTTCCAGGCAAATATGCCTCTGGATATGAGAATTGACAAAAGATTAAAGACCACTGCTGCCGATATAGTCAATGATGCGGACGAAAAGTTTTTGGCCGATTTGATTTATGAATTTGGTCAGGACAGGGCATCGCGACGTATTGCACGTTTCATCGTCCGGCATCGCGTGAATGAGCCTATTACCACGACCGGACAATTGGCTGCAGTAGTCTGCAAAGCGCTGGCCCGGCCTGAGCGTAAACAGAGAAGCAGGATACATCCGGCTACAAGAACTTTTCAGGCGCTGAGAATTGCAGTCAACAACGAGCTGGAAAACCTCAAAGAGCTGCTCGCTTCGGCGCCAAGTCTGCTCAAAAGAAACGGCTGGATAGCCATAATCAGCTACCACAGCCTCGAAGATGGATTGGTCAAGCGCAGCTTCAAACAGTGCGAGAAGGACAATATCTACAGGATCATAACGAAGAAGCCGATTGTGCCCACAAGGGCCGAAATTGCCGAAAATCGGCGGGCAAGGAGTGCAAAACTGAGGATCGCTCGAAGGGCGTAGTATCCTCGTTGGTGGATTGGAATCGGTAAATTAAGGGACATTTGTGTAAGGGAGTTCTGCCATGACTTCGGACGCCAAGATTGGATTGCTGTTAGGTTTGGTTTTCATATTTATCATCGCGTTCATTATTAACGGCCTGCCAAAACTCCGCGGCGAGACCGACAGTAATGAACTGACCACGAATATGGTCAGAAATGACCCTCCGGGGCTTGGCGCCTGGGAGCGCAAGGCCGATGAGGTCCTCAATCCTCCGCCGCAGGCGCCGCAGCGCCCCTTGTTTGACCCTGCCCGCACCTTTTCGACGGACGATGCCGGCGTTCGCTATACAGCCCCGCTTATGAATGGCATTCTCGGGCGGCAAAACACTGTCGAAAATGCGATCGGGCCGATTGGCCCGGTATTGGGTAGCGGTGAAAAGCAGTCTGTCAGCCCGCCTATGGCGCCAAATGACAGACAAACAGAACCGAAAACTACCGAGTTGAAAACTACCGATCCTCTGCGGCCCACCGAGCCAGCCAAGCCCATAAAGCCTTCTGGACTCAAGACTTACGTTGTCAGCGGCGGTGATACCCTGGCGACCGTAGCGAAAAAGTTCTATGGTCCCGAAGAGGGCAATAAAAGGGCGAATGTTGCGAGGATATTCGAGGCCAATCGCAAGCTGCTCAAGTCCGCCGACGCGATTTTTGTGGGGCAGGAGATTGTTATTCCGGCGCTGCCAGCCGTGGCTTCCGGCAAGGCCCCAAGCAGCGGTCCGTTGTCGGGTCCATTGTTTGAGCCGGTCAAGTCCATCGGCCAAAGAAATCCTCCGGCCAGTGCAGAAAGTAAGG
>Ga0315285_10006350_pt1 | contig 12185 bp, 9 predicted proteins | sample YL17G09_36_MG_FD_203698 | JGI IMG/M metagenome (GOLD analysis project Ga0315285, IMG submission 203698) | Sediment microbial communities from Yellowstone Lake, YNP, Wyoming, USA - YL17G09_36 | ecosystem: Environmental > Aquatic > Freshwater > Lake > Sediment | place: USA: Wyoming | collected... | reverse complement strand
AGCCGTGAGGCGTAGTCAATCAGCTTGCGGTCGTCGCGAGCTTTGCTCTCGAAATAGGCTGTGACCACGCTGCATATGTGGCGCATGCCTCCGCCGACCACCGGGTCAGCCAGCACGTCGACGAGCGTTCGCGAGGCGTCCGACACCTGGACCCGACTCCGCCCCCGCCACACCGATACAAGGCCGAACATCCTGTCAGGTACCACCACCTTCACCCGGAAGATCGTCCGCTGGATCTCGTACCGCCTCCGGGACAGGTTGCGCGCCGAGAACACCAACACGTCCCGGAAGATCTGCTCGGTCAAATCCCAGTGCGCGCACGCGGTCCAGCCGCCGAGATAGCATGGCTCGAACGCGTCCATCGCGACCAGCCAAGGATCCTCGCGCCAGTCTGCTGGCGAAGTCGCCCCTAGGGGCACGACTGAGTACGTCCCCCGTCGAACGCGGGTCAGCCAGCCCCTCGCGGCGAAGTGTGCCAGCAGCCGGCCAGCCCTCGTGCGGTCAGCTTTCCAGATCCGAGCTGCGTCGGCCGCCGCGAACGGGCCGTGCACCTGCCGATGAAGCACCTCCAACAGTTTGCGGTTCGCTTCCGAAATACCCCGTGCGTGCGCCATTCGTCTATTCACCTCATCGTTCGGTCAACGAGAGTGAACGAACGATGAGGAAACTATACCAGAATGCGATGGGTTGCGCTCGGCTACCCCGACCCCTTCCAGCGCCGCCAAAGCGCCCGGAGGTCGATCCCGACACCGTGGTAGTTCGGGCGGAGCATCAGCACCTCATCGAGCTTTGTGTCCTCGACCACCCGAAGAGGTTGGAGCCGGCGCAGGCGCTCGGCGAGCTCTGTGCGGATGTGGGAGAGGATGCCGACCACGTGCACGGCGGTGAAGCGGTAGGCATAGACCTCGACGTGCAGGTGCTCGCGGATGCGCTGGCACATCCAGGGGTCGTGCATGGTCACGACCTTGTGTTTCTCCGCGAAGAACTCGAGCTCCTCCACGCCGTGGCGGAGCCGCGTCTCGTTGATGAACTCGAAGTCGGGCTCGAGCAGGAGGACCTGGCCGAAGACGTTGACGTGCTGCCCGACGACGGCGCGGTATTCCGGGACGGTGATGTCCTCCCCCATGGCCAGGTTGGAGCCCCAGTAGCCCCCGAGTTCGAGGCGGCACCACCGCTCGAGGTCTGGGAGGTTCGCCTGCTGCGCCAGGCGGAGCGCGTTCCGGAGCGCGGTGCTTACGCGAGGCTCGTCGAGGACCTGCTGGACGCGCCTGTCCAGCTTGGTCATGCACCCTCCGGTGGGCGCCTCTTTGGTCGGTAACGCTCCCTAGCGTGGAGCCAGAGAAACTTATCCACCTGCCTGAACATCAGGGAGCCGAGGCCGAACCGGGCCATGAAGGACAAGATGACGGCAACGTAGCGCGGGTAGTCCTGGAGGTCCTCACGGCCGAAGTCGCCGAAATTGAAGTGCCGCTGGTAGCTCCAGAGCAGCCGCTCCACGAGGTTGTCGTAGATCGGGAAGGACTCGGGCTGGTGCCAGCTACAGTACTTTGTCGCGAACGAGTAGTGGCGGTCTCGTGTGACTGGGAATGCTGCGATCCGGTCAACGACAGCGAGATCCCCCGCCGCGAGCGCCGGGTCGATACCCAGGCCGCAGATGTGCTCGGCCATCTCGGTTACGGCGAAAACGTTGGTGTGGTAAAGCGAGTTGAGGGCCGCGACCTTCACGAGGACCTGGCTTGGCTCGACGTTGGCTGGGTAGGTACCGAACAGCCAGGCCAGGGCCCGCTCGTCCCCGCCGGTCCGCCCGTCCGTGCTAAAGCGCCTCCCGTACCCAAGGACGATCTCCACGGTCGGGGCCTGCGGGGCACGATCACGTTCACCGTGAGAGGGACAAGCAGTAGGGCCACTTCGTGCTTCCACGGTGCGGCATTGTAGGTGATAGCCGGTTTCCTGCTGCAACGGGCTGGCAGCGATAAGATCAGTACATGGCAAGGGGTTGGCTTGACGCTGAAGACCTGAGGCAGATCGCGAGGTTGCTGCCGGACCTCTCATGTGTCCGTTCGCTCGCGCTCGCCTTGAATCCGCAGTGGATCTCGATGAAGTTACCGCACCACAGCACGATCCCGGCGGCTGCTGTGTGCTTTCAGGACTGCGAGCACACCCTGTCCGCAGCGGGGTACGCACTGCATGAGGCGTACGCCGAGAAGCTCTGGTACGAGCAACGGCGCGTGCCACCTGAACCGATGTCGGCGATCTTCTTCGGGAAGTTTTTCGCAGACGACTGTGCGTTACGGTTGTATGCGGCGGGTGAACAGCTCGCCGATGCCGTCGCCGCGATGATGGAGACCGATGAGCCAAGCCTCGCGAGGTACAAGAAGCGGTTTACCAGTCGACAAGCACGGATCGGTGCCTATCTTGCCGTGGAGCGACCGAGCGATCCGACAACAACTGCCCTGACCGCGCTGCAACAGGCAGATGGTTGGCAGCGAACACGCAATTACCGTGACTTCTGGGTACACGAGCAGCCGCCACGGGTCGAGGGCCTTGGTATCTCCATGCGGCGTGGCACGCGTTGGACCAGGACCGAGTCCGGCTGGGCGATGGGCCTCGGGTCTGGTGACGCGCCCGACCTCACCGTTGACGAACTCCTGCTCTTTGTGCGAGATGGTCTCCTAGCGTTTTCGAGGGCGTTCGCTGCGGTGCTTGACCAGTATATTCAACGGCTCGCGTCTCACGGAGTTACGGTCACAACTCAGGACCGTGGGGATGACCGCGTAACGCTAAGCGTTCACCTACTGTAGGTTCCACTCCCCTGCACGAAGCGCACAGATCGGCCTCAGGCGAGGGTGCCTGAGGATGCGGAGTGAAGGATGGACTGGCGGAGCTGATGGTGCGGTGGAGGCTGGCGGAGGCGATGCGGCCGGGGTCGTCGGCGGGGGACGGGCGGCATCTACGCCCCTGCGCGACCCGGTCGCTAGCCATCGGGCTGCCCAGCCTGGCGTAGCCGCCACTTCAGCCAAGTGTTGTGTTGAGGGTTGGAAACGAGCGAGGCCGCCTTGGCTGGGTCGAAGCCGAATTCGCGAAGTACCAGGGCGACGAGAAGCAGGCGCATCTGCTCAGAACATAGGAAGACCTCATCCTGGGCCCTCTCGACGGTCGATCCCTGCTCACTGCCCGGGTGCGTCAACTCGTTCCGAAGGTTCGCGACGCGATCAGCGAAGAACTTGGCGCTCCCGAGTAGTGGGGTCAGGTGATCTACAAAAAGGTGATGAAGCTCTCGAAGCCGCTTTCGCAGCGAGTACTCGTTGAGGAAAGCGAGCGATTGAATGAGGTGCGCCCGGAAATCCGGGTCGATGTTCTCGGGCACTGCCTCCCGAAGTGGTGGAAGCACCTTTGCCATGTATTCACTTGGTGGAACGTACGTCCCGCCCTGAACACGTCGGTGGAACGCCTCAAGGGCCTGCGCCAGAGATAGGAAATCCTGCTCCCCGATACGGCTCGGCCGTGCCACGGTGCCAAGCAAGAGCTGAAGGCTCGGAGCGATTCGACCTTGGCCCTCAATGACGCCACGAATGAACGACGGTGGATCTGGTTCGATGTCAGCGAGGTGAAAGACGAGATCATGGGGCGCGGAACGGGTCCGATCCTCGTCATGCTCCTCGTGCTCCAGGAGGATTTCGATCTCCCGATCGAGCAACCTGCTCTCACGGCCACGGAACCGAGGATTGCGGAGGGTGTGCCTCGCAAACATCCACTGAGGCGCGACTGGTGTCATCGAGGCAAGCGAGAGAATCATCGAAACTGCCTGCAGCACGAAGCAGTAGTTGTAATAGGGCTCCAGTCGTGTGCTCCTTATGTCCAACTGCCAGAAATCGCGCAGCGTGAACTCGTTTGCCGTTGACGACGCCTCCCCCACATGGCGGAGACTGACTGAGAGCCCTGCCACATCGCCAAGCGGGATGGGTGGCAAGTGCCTCTGGTGCACGGCCCAACCGCGGCGCCGCTGGCCCACTGTGCTCCGGCGACCTGATCGCCGAACCCAGTCCGAGAGAACGGGCAGCCCCGTCATCACTCTACGGAAGCGGAGGGTCTCGACATTGTCGAAGTGCATCCCTATGAGGACGAATGGCGACGAGACGGAGTAAGACGCGACGCGGTCGGCAATGGCGGCGAGGTTTGGTGTGCAGTTGAGGAGAGTGATGAGGCGCTGAGTCCCGAATCCTCGCGTTTCCCCAAGCATCGTAAACGGAGCGACTGGGAGCGTCACGATAAGGGAGTCAAAGAGATTCAGGGTCACGCGGCCGGACGGCCCCACGACCGCCTCGCCAGCGACGCGCGCCTCGGGCTGATGCGGAAGCCACCAATAGCCCGGGATCCGGGTTCCCGCAAGAGTCTCGCCAATCACGATGACACCGGCGATTTGTCTGCGTAGGCCCTGGGCTCCTCCGCCACGTGGGGGAGCTCGAGGGCTTCGCGCACGGAGGACTCGTAGCGCTCGCTCAGCCGGCCCGTGAAGGCGGCGGCGAGGATCGCCTGGCGGAGGCGAGTGGCGCGGTGGAGGTTGGCGGAAACGACACGCTCGAGCTCGTCGGCGAGGGAGAGGCGGCGCTCGACTTCGGCGACGATGCGGTGCTGCTCGGCGAGTGGCGGCAGCGGGACCGCGATGGCTTTGATAATGGTCGTGTTTAGATTTGGCTGCGCGGCCCCTTGGTTGATGCCTCGCAGGGGTTCCGTTAGCGAACGCAGGTAATACAGGAGGAACAGCTTGAGCGGATAGTCGAGCCCGAGCAACGCTGCGACACCGTCGTTCATGCAACCGCCAATGAGAGTTATCTTTGGCACCCCCAGCGTCGCCCCGCTGTTGGTGAGCAACAGGGTCCCAGCCTCGACGTAACGGCTACGTTCTCTACCAGCTGGAGTCACGGTGGCTGGCACAGCCCGGAGGAAGGGATCATTGTCGGCGGTTATTGGCCCAACCGTGATCCAAGGGATGTCCCCGCCGAAGAACCGCGGATCTCCGGCAGGCCGAGGCGACGCCCCTCGCACGACCTCGGCGATCTGGTCGACCGTCGTCCACGCCCAACCCTCTGGAAGCGGAGAGAGGGCGGCAGGAAACGTGGCGACAGTTTCGCGCTGACCGCCACGGCGATGGGCCGCGGCCACGTTCGCCCGATCTGCCTTGATGCGGCTCAGAAGGATGGAGGCGGGCTCGTAGGAGCGGCCTTCGCGACGGGCGAGCTCCGCTTCGGTGGGGACGAGGCGGCCGTCGCAGGCGGTCTTCAGCGCAGCAGCGCGGAAACGCTTGAGGTTGGCCTGCACGCGCTTGAGCACCGCGACGCCCGCCTGTAGCCGCGTGAGCTGCTGCTCAATCTCCTCGACGACGCGGCGCTGCTCCTCGATCGGCGGTAGAGGCGTAACTGCGTCGGCGAGGACTGCTTCCGGCACTCGCAACTGGCCAGCGGTGCCTTTCATCCTTGCCTTTGCTAGCTGCCGCACCTCCGGGGTGAAAAGGTAGTAGAGCAGGAACTTAGCTTCGATCCGCGGCCCTGGTCGCAGCACGTGGAACTCGGTAGAGCCTGCCGCGCGACCGCCGTGCAGGCCTGTCGCAAGAGCGTATTTGCCGTTCTCCATGCAGGGTGTGATCTTCGCGAAGAGCACGTCACCTTCCTGGAATGGCGTGTAGCCTTTTCGGACCTCCGCCCACGGCCGGGCTGTGGTTGCGTCAAGCCGCCCGGTCTCTTCCTCCACAGCCTTCATGGGGACGAAGGACACCACGTCGTCCGGCGAGGGCGGCTTGTCAAACCGCCTTGGGTTGATTTCCACCACGTCGGCGATTCTGGCTCTGGTCCACCGTGTTGCGAACCCTGCACTGGGAGCTTGATTCATGCCGCGAGCACCTCATTCAACTCATCGAGCAACTTGCGCAACTCGGGGCCGAAGAGCTGGGCGGCGCGGCCGAGCCCGCCAGCTTGAGCGAACGGCGAGAGGTCGAAGTTGGCGGGCTCGATGGCGAGGCTCGTGGTGATGTGATCGCGGATCAGCTGGAGCCAGACGCGCTGTTCTGGGGTGAAGGCGCGACCGAGAGTCGCCTGCTGCGCGAGCCAGGCGTCGAAACGGCGTCGCACACCGTCAGCAAACGGGATGAGGTCGTCAGTCTCGTGCAGAGCCAGACGGACGAGGGTGACAAGGTCGCTTAGAAGGCGCTTGGTTGCCCTGGCTGTGGGCCGCGCCGGTCGGTCGGCGCTGGTACAGAGCTTGTCGTAGGCGGCCCATAGCTTCTCGGGCGTCCAGTGGCGGGGCGGCTGCTCGATGGCGTCGGCCAGCTCCTTGAGCTGCTCGAAACGGAGCCGTTTGGTATCGGTGTAGAGGAGTTGGATGGCGGTGATCTCGTCACGGTGTTCCTGGATGTACTTCTCCCATGAGTCCACCAGGCCACGCGCCGTGGCGAGGGCCGCCTGGCTGTACCCGGCCTCGATCACATCGTCCTTGCTCACGGTGTCGATGGTTTGCTCGGTGGAGCGCTGAAACTCGACGACCCAGTTTCGCAGCTCGGGCTTCGAAGCGAGGATTTGGACGGCCTGATCGGCGAGTTGGCGCTGCACTGCCCCCAGCTCCTTCTCGCTTGGCTCGTGGCCTGGCGGCTTGCTTTCCTTGGCTTTCGCTTGGACGACGTCAGGGTCGAGGGCGTCGAGGACGTTTCGGGCGATGTTCGACAGGGTTGGGCCACCGGTGAGCCGCTTAAGTTCGCGAGTCGTGCGGTCGTCGAGCAAGCGCTCGAGGCGTAGAAGCCTGGCAGCCAAGGACTCCAGGGCTTCGGGCTCCCTGTTGCCCAGGGCCACGGCCTCCAGGAGCTTGTCAAAGGGGACGTGCCGCTTCCGTTCCAGCGGCCGGGAGTCGCCCTTGTCCCGCTCGCAGACACCAACCGCGTCAACGATGACAAAATGGGTCTTCTGTTTGGCGTCGGGCGTAACCGCCTGCAGGGCGGTCTCCTCGATGACGCGCACGCCGCGGCCCTTCATCTGTTCGAAAAAACCCTGCGACACGACGGAGCGCATGAAGAACACGATCTCCAATGGCTTGATGTCCGTGCCGGTGGCGATCATATCCACCGTGACCGCGATGCGCGGGTTGTAGCTGTTGCGGAACGAGGCTATCAGATCGGCGGGCTTGATGCCGGTGGTTCGGTAGGTGATCTTTTGGCAGAAGTCGTTTCCCTTGTCGAAGACCTCGCGGCAGATGCGAACGATGTCGTCCGCGTGGGAGTCGTCCTTGGCGAAGATTAGGGTCTTGGGCACCTCGGTGCGCCCAGGGAAGATTTCCGTGAAGAGCGCGTCGTGGAACGCGGTCAGCACAGTGCGGATCTGGTCCTCGGAGACCACCTCCCGGTCAAGCTGTGCGGCCTGATAGGCAAAATCGTCATCGAGCAGCTCCCAGCGCTTGCGACGGGTGAGGCGGTCGCGCTTGTCAACGTAAAAGCCCTTCTCGATAGTGGAACCTTTTTCGGTGATGTTGGTACGGATGCGGTAGACGTCGTAGCCAACGTTGACGGCATCGGCAACCGCCTTCTCGTGGCCGTACTCCATGACCAGGTTCTGGTTGAAGAACCCGAAGGTCTGCTTGGAAGGTGTGGCAGTAAGGCCAATGAGGTACGCGTCGAAATACTCCAGCACCTGGCGCCAAAGGTTGTAGATCGAGCGGTGGCACTCGTCGGTGATGATGAAGTCGAAGGTTTCGATGGGAAGTTGCGAGTTGTAGGGAACCGGCACCGGCTCCCGGTAGAGCAGCTCGGCGGAATCAATCGGCAGGTCGTCCAGGTCGGGCGCCGGCTCGGCCTCGCCCTTGAGCATGGAGTAGAGGCGCTGAATGGTCGCGATGGTGACGCGGGCCACGGGATCAAGGGCGTTTGAGGTGAGGTGCTGGACGTTATAGAGCTCGGTGAAGCGCCGACCGTCGTCAGGGGTGCGGAAGTTCTGGAACTCCTTCAGGGTCTGATCCCCGAGGTTGCCCCGGTCCACAAGGAACAGGACGCGCCGCGCCTTCGCGAACTTGACCAGGCGGTAGCTGAAGTTGACGGCCGTGTAGGTTTTCCCTGAGCCAGTCGCCATCTGGATGAGCGCCCGCGGCTTGTTTAGGGCGAAAGAGCGCTCGAGGTTGGTGATGGCCTGAACCTGAGCTGGCCAGAGATGGTGGGTGATGAGCGGTGGCAGCTCGCGCAGGCGCTGGTTAAGCTGCTCTTTCCCTTGCGCCCACTCAACCAAAGTCCCCGGGCGGTGGAAGGCAAACACCTCGCGGCTGCGTGGCTCAGGGTCGAGGTGGTTGGCAAACCGCGTCTCGGCACCCGTGCTCTCGTATGTGAATGCAAGCGGACGCCGCCATGCCGGCAGCTCCGGAGGCAGACCCACAATGTACTTGGCCGACTGTTCGGAGACCCCAATCAAAGGGTGTCCTTCAGGCTTGGCCTCGACCGTGCCGATCACTTTGCCGTCGACGAATAACGTGTAGTCGGGCTCGCCTGTGGTGAATGAGAGCTCGGTAACAGCTACACCGCGGGCGGCAGCGAGGTTGGCTTTGCGCCGTTCCTGCACCACCCAGCCCGCCGCTGTCAGCAGCTCATCGATCTTCTCGCGTGCCGCTGCTTCTGGGTCCACCCATCGCCTGCTTTGCTGAGCCGTACGGGCTCCGGCTTCGTTGATTCATGATAACTCCGCATGCGATCGCTAGGAGCCCATGAGTCTCAAGAGATTATCTTGATCCGGGGTGCATCGCTGGCAAGGTAGGCGGACGCTATGGTGACCGACGCCAAGCTGGTGGCGCGACGCCGGGAAAGTCCCGTCCGACGGGTGGTTTGTCAGTTCCGCCCGAAGGACCTACTGTGGAGGGGGAGGGTGCCGGTGGAGGACGAGGACCCGAAGCTGCGCCTGGTGAACCCGGCGCCGCAGCCCGAGGACCCGGACGAGCGGTTCCGTCTGGCGCTGGAGGCTCCGCAAGATCCTCCGTCGCCCCGCCCCTGACCGAGGCCGTCAATGGGTGGTGAGAAAATCCCAGCGTGGCCACGATCAGTCCCTCAGGAGCGAGGCGACCTGCCCCTCGACAGACGCGCGGTCGCGGGCCGGGCGGCCCGCCAGGGCCTTGGCGAGCCATCGCTCGGCTTTGGCGGCGAGCAGACGCCACTCGCCCTCGGACTCCGCGGCCCGCGTTTGCAGGTACCGCAGCGCCGCGAGCGTCGCGACGACGTCCTGCCAGGTAGCCCCTTTTCCAACTGTTTCGGCAATCTTGCGCAGCTTCTCGAGCTTCACCCCCAGGGCGCGCGCCAGCTCGCCATTCAGCCTCCAGGAGCCGTCGGCCTGCTGCAGCCGGACGACGTCGAGATGCGGCCCGACCCCACCCGCCGGTGAGGGGCCGCCCGGGAACCTTCCCAGCCCGCCACCACCGAACGGCGAATCCGGCAAACCGCGGAGCCTCGTGCTCGCGTCCTTTATCTGGGACATCTGGCTACCACCCCCAGTGGTCGGAGCTTTTGGTGCCGTTGCGGGCGGCGGGGGGCTGGGTCGGGCCGAGGGGGCGCCGCCGACCGATGGTGGCGTACCGGTCGTTTCCGCCCGCCGCGGCCGCAAGAACTCCGGCTCACCCTCGTTCACCTGTAGCACGTCGAAGGCAGGCATCGAGGCCATCGGTGCGCCGGCCGCCATGAAGTGCCTCGGGCCAAACGCGGCGTCCGTCCCGATGCCGCCCCAGCCGTAGGTGAGCGAGACCGGGACCTGGCGCAGCTCGGCGGCGGGTTGCCCCTCGGCGCACTCGCGCTGCTCGACCGCGACGAAGGAGGTTTCGCTCGACGCCAAGCGGTAGGCCGTGGCGAGCGCGACGATCTCCTTGCGGATGCGCTCCTCGCGGCGGCCGCGCTGGGCGCTCCCGCGCCCGCTCCCTTGCAGGGCACTCGTCCCCTCCTCCAGGTCGCGGATGGCGGCGCGCGCCGCGAGCGTGGCGAGCAGGTCGCCGGGGACGGCCTGCGCGGGATCGACGCTCAGACTCCAGCTCAGCGGCTTCCCGTCGGCCGTGCCGGAGAGGATCACCGTGCCCGGGCCTTCGCCCTCGAACCGGGCGTACAGCACCGCGGGCTCGCCGTTGAAGATCGCCGGGGGCCGATGCGGCGCCTGCATCTTCACGGAGACACCCTTCCACTCCACCTTGACGCCGCGCAGTGCCGGCGTGCCGAGCCGCGCGAACTGGCGCAGCACCTTGGGCTCGATCCGCTCTCCGGGGTGGATGAACTCGGCCTCGGCGAGGGTGACGCGAGCCACCGCCCGCACCAGGTACTCGCTCGCCCCGTGGCCGATGCCGAAGGTGAAGATGCGCGTGTGCGCGCGGTGATTCCGCGCGAGCTCGATGACTGCGGCCTCGTTGGAGACCTCACCGTCCGTGAGCAGCACGACCTGTCGACCCAGGCCGGCTGCCGGCTCGCGCTCCAGCACGGCCTTCAGCGCGGGCAGGATCTCGGTGCCGCCCATGTCGGCGCCCATGTCGTCCACGTACTTGGTGGCCTCATCCAGCGTGGCCTGGCTGTAGGGCTTGCTCTCTGGAAACACCGCGACGAAGTCCGAGCCGAACCCGACGATGTTGAAGCGGTCGCCCTCTTTCAGGCTGCGCAGGCAGAGGTGTAGGGCGGCCCGCACCTGCTCGATCGAGCTGCCGTGCATGGAGCCCGAGCGGTCCACCACGAAGATGACCTCGCTGCCGCCGCGGGAGCCCTCGAGCTGGGGCACGATGGAGACCGCTGCGGTGACCAGGCCGTCCTCGTTGCGCTCGACCAGCACCTGGGGCCGGTGCGCCTCCTGTGGGGTGATGAGCAGGACGAAGTCGCGGTCCAGGGCGGCGGCGCCGTGCGAGAGAGTGACGCGGGCGCGCGTCCCGTTTACCTCGAAGCGCACCGGGTGCGACGGGGAGTCCACCGCGCGGACCGGACACGGCAGCACGACGTCCACCTCCAGGTCGAGGCCGTACGGGACGTCGAGCTCCACCGGCGGGCTCACCCGCTCGGCGGGGGTGGGGCTGACGCCGCGCTGGTCCTCCTCGGGTGCGTAGCGGGGCGCGACGGTGGTCGGCAGCATGAAGCGGATCGCCTCGCCCTCCATGCCCAGCTCGGCCGCCCAGGTCAGCTCGACCACGACGTCCTGGCCGGGGAGGATGTTTCCGACGGAGGCGGTGAAGATGTTGGGGCGCTCGGCGTCCACGAGCACGGCGCCGTGCCCGGCGGCCATGGCGTCGTCGTAGATCTCGAACGCCTTCTCACGCTCCCACACCTGGCCCTCGATGCGGCGCTCCCCGACGCGCATGGCGAGGCCGCACACCGCGGCCGCCTCCGGCACCGGGAAGACGTACACCGCCTCGATCGGCACCTTCTCCGCGTTGCGGAAGCGCTGGGCCAGGGTGACGCGGCTGGCGTGGCCGAGGACCTCGGCGCGCACCTTCACGCCCTCCAGCGGCACCGGCCTGGCGTTCGGGCCGGTGAACAGACCGGCCTGGGGCTGTTGGACTGCGGCGTTGGCTTTCATTTTGCGTTGCCTCCGTTTTCGAGGATCTCGCTCAGAGCGCTCGCCAGGCTCGCGAGCTGGCGGGCCGAGAGCGGTTGCCTTCCGCCGGCGACGTGCAACTCGTAGCCGGCGACCAGGGGTTGGCGGAACCACGGCTGGCCGGGGACGAAGGGCATGGCGTGCGCCTGAAAGGCGCGCATTTGGGAGGGCCCCTCGGCCACCCCCGCCCCCCAGGTGTCGCGTTCCGTCGGAAGCGGCGCAGACGATCCGCGCTTGAGAAGCAGGCGCCCGTGGATCTCGTCCAACGGGACCCCCTCCTCCTGCCACGCCTTGATCTCGAGCAGTCGCGCCAGGTGTTCGTCCGAGTAGTGCGCGCTGCGGCCGAGCCCTTCCGGGGGCGGCAGCAGCTCGCGCTGGACGTAAAAGCGCACCGTTCGCCGGGAGACACCCGCGGTGTCCGCCAGGCTTCCGATAGTGTAGGTCCGGTCCTCGCTCATGCCCTCAATATAACATCAACTGTCGCATTGTCAAGTGTCGCATTCAAGTGATTCCAGCGCCGAGGGTTGCCGGCGCTGCGGCTCCTGGATGCGACGAAAAGTTGAACTGCCGTTGAACCGGTGCCGCCCACCCGTTTGGTCCTGGCTCCTAATACTACTA
>Ga0315285_10006348_pt1 | contig 12188 bp, 6 predicted proteins | sample YL17G09_36_MG_FD_203698 | JGI IMG/M metagenome (GOLD analysis project Ga0315285, IMG submission 203698) | Sediment microbial communities from Yellowstone Lake, YNP, Wyoming, USA - YL17G09_36 | ecosystem: Environmental > Aquatic > Freshwater > Lake > Sediment | place: USA: Wyoming | collected... | reverse complement strand
GGATTCATCGCGCGCTTCACTCAATTTTTCCATGATCCGCATTTCCAGCGTTTCCTGCAAAGTGCGCCCGGGTAAGCGCTGTAACTCGCCTCGGTTAAAGACCTCTACTAGGCGATTCACTTCCTGCCCTGCATTTGTTAAAATGGATTTAATGCGATTTTGCGCCTCTTCCTGGATTTCTACGTCGTCAAGCCCGATAGTGAATCCCGCATTCGTGATAACTTCGATCAACATTCGAGCCACGGAATCCAAGAATTCACGTCCCTTTTTATTGCTATAATCCTTCACTATACGATGTAAAAGACTTTCCGGTTGACCAGCACCGATTGTTTTCTTATCAACCACACCGCTCAATAGAGTCCCATTTCGGATCAAAACGTACGCGTCGTAGGGGCAATTCTCCTTCTCGCATTTATCACATTTCTGGCAAACTTTGGCTTTTAGCGAGAGGTTGATGTTCTTCGGGAGTAGTACGGTAAAAACCTGCTTTCCGGTCCAGAGTTCTTGAGGATAGATGATTGCAGGTGGTGGGATCTCATAGCGTTCTCGCGAATTATCCTCCAAATATCCCGCAGCCATCAATAAATTGCAGATCTCTTCGCGATTGAATAACGAGGATTTCCGTGTGAGAATGAATGCCCCTGAAAGATAATCCTGAATTCCGCCTATGATTGGCCCACCGTATCGCGGCGTGAGGATTTGCTCTTGCACCCGCATCAAAATGCGCGCTTCGGCTTGGGCTTCCTCACTCTGCGGCACGTGGAGGTTCATTTCATCCCCATCGAAATCCGCATTATAGGGAGGGCAGACACAAAGACTGAGTCTGAAGGTTTTATAGGGCATCACGATGACTTCATGCGCCATGATGGAGAGGCGATGCAAAGAAGGCTGCCTATTGAAGAGGACAATATCTTTTTCTTTTAAATGCCGTTCAATAATGAATCCTGCCTCTAATGTATCTGCGACGGCTTCCCGATTTTTTACAAACCGTAGATCGATCCGGCGCCCATCCGATCTAATGACGTAATTGGCGCCAGGGTGGACATCAGGTCCATTAATAATAAGTTTTTTGAGTTCTGCCACGTTGTATTCGGTCACCCTTTCAGGGATAGTGAGTGTTTTTGCGATGTCGAAGGGCACACCCACCTCATTTATACTGAGGTTGGGGTCCGGTGAAATGACGGTCCTCGCAGAAAAGTCAACGCGCTTACCCGATAAATTACTCCGGAACCGCCCTTCCTTCCCTTTCAGGCGCTGAGCTAGGGTTCGGAGCGCCCTGCCAGAGCGATGTCTAGCTGGCGGAATCCCGCTTACTTCGTTATTGAAGTAGGTAGTCACGTGATATTGGCAGAGCTCCCAAAGATCTTCTACAATCAGTTGCGGCGCCCCTGCCTCGATGTTTTCCCGCAAACGTTGGTTGATGCGGATGATATCCACGAGCTTATGAGTCAAATCATCCTCGCTGCGTACACCGGAATCTAATGTAATGGAGGGGCGTACGCAAACAGGGGGGATGGGTAATACAGTAAGAATCATCCATTCAGGTCGAGCGTACTCGGGATTGATGCCTAATCGGCGGCAATCCTCATCGGTCATCCGTTCGAACCGATCGCGGATCTCGCTGGGGTTCAAGCGGTTCGTGCCAGACTCCTGTTTCTCATAGAAGGTCGTGGGCTTTTCGAGTTTGATTTTCATTTGTTTTGCGCCGCAGTAGGGACAATCGGTGAGTTTGGAGGTCTTTTTCAGGGTTTCTAGCACTTCATCTTTTTCCGCCACGCCCTCTTCTTCGCCCTCTTCAGAAGCGACTTCAGTTTCGCCGCCGCCGCCGCCTTCGGGTTCACCGGGCGCTTCAATTTCGCCGCCGCCTTCACTCCCATCCTCCTCATCACCCTCAAAGACCTGCTCCAAGACGATTAATCGACTGCACTTCCGACAAATGGCACGCAGAATCTTTTGGATTTTGGAAGAGAATCCGACATGGATGATGGGACGGGCTAATTCAATGTGACCAAAATGTCCAGGACATTCGCCAACACGATTGCCACAGGTTTTACAGCGTTGCCCTGGCTCGATGGTTCCTAATCGTCCATCCATTAAGCCCGAATCGATTGGGAGTCCATCCTCATCATACGTATCGGCGGTGATGATCCGGGTCACCGACATTTTCCGAATCTCATCGGGCGAGAAAATTCCAAACTTAATTCGATCAATTTCTTTCAGCACATGTGTCATGAAAATTCACCCTTCCATTTTTAAAGGGAATAAATGGCATAAGGTCCGCACCAATAAAAATTGCCTATTATGAATTCTATACCAGAAAAAAATCAACTCAATTGTACTGCCCTAATATCTTTGAGTCTTTTCTTAAAGAGAAGAATACATTGTTTTAAAGTTTTCGTAAATCTTGGTGTATAAGTTTTTTTAAGAACTGAAAGAAACTGCACGAATGTCAAAGTAGTAGAGTTTAACCAAAAAAGGGGGAATATTAGAAAAAAGGGGGATAGAAAGCTCGCTTAATACTTTCTGCGATAATTTCTATTATTACCACTACTACCTCTTCGATCGAATCGGTCTGACCTACCACCACCACCACCACCACCGTATCGTGAGGAGGACCGATCGCCACCATAGGAGGACCGATCGCTACCGTAGGAAGGACGAGAGCTGCGTCTATCTTCATAAACTTTGTCTGAGAGATTATTGGTCTCATTTACCTCGGCTATTGCTTCGCTTATTTCTGCAGCAGTACCATCTCGCCCTATATTAAGGCGAAGGGAGCCTTTGAACACAGACGTATAGGAATTATTCAGTTGATACACTTTTTCGAGTTCAATTTTATCGATATCATCGTTCCAGAGGGTGAGCAGGATGCTGCCGGATTGATCTCCTACGAGAGCTTCGGTGATTCGTAAAGCATCGCCTGTATTTTTGGAAACAACTTCGCGTTCTTCATTTTTCGAAAGACATTTCACTTTAATGTTAATGCCTCTTAGACCAGGTCGTAAGTCACTAACAACTTTAAATTCTTCTGGTTGATTCATTTTACCTCATCGTTTAAACCAAATCACATATTATGCAAACCAACTATTCCAAAAATAGAAAACCTATCAACGCCGTTCGTGGGGTTTCTAAAATTTTTCTATTCGAGGAAAAATAGATTCGTAAAAAAGCTTGGAGTTGGGGATATTTAAAATTTCTTTGTAAAAAAATTATGGGAAATTTTTGCACACAAAAAGAATTCCTTAGGAAAAATAATTGTGGGAGAATATGAAGTACAGCAGAATCAAGAATATAAATGAATAAAAGTAAATCGTCCCGATTAAGAGCGTTTTACTTTAAAAGCGTCTTGAATTATCTTAGCCAAATATTTGAAGATTCAATTTTTTTTGTATAATCTTAGTCCTAGCGGATTTTCAAAGAGTGAATGGAAGAATATAAACCAAAGATTTCTCTAAGGCTTAATTTGAATTCTCTAGGAAAAACAGGTGGGGAAGTATGATGATGACATCATCAAATCAGGAAATCCAAAATCAGGCTGAAGAATTACTAATGCACGCAGAGAATGAAGAAAAAAGCAATAATTGGAATGAAGCAATCGAACTTTTAAGAAAAGCAGAAGAAACGGTTTTAAATAAAGATTTAAAGGAAATGGAGGGAAGGATTTACTACAGGTTAGGAAGGAACTATCATCTAGCCGGAGATAGCGCAAAAGTATGGGAAACTATTTTAAAAAAATATCAAGGGGCAATCGAAAGCTCGAACAGGAGGACGTCACTATTCTACTTGAATATGGCAAATATTTAAATGGCGCCCTAATTGTCGAGGAGAATTTAATGACGCTTCGAAAGAAATTGAAGGAATTAATTGATGTGGTCGAGGACTTTTACCAAAAAGAACTGGAAACCTTTGGCGGCAATGTTGATGCGTTTTCGTAAGTTGGGAAATTTGTAGAAAGAGTGTTTCAAACCGCTTGATTAAAAAAAAGGTGCCTCGGCCGGGATTTGAACCCGGGTTGTTCCCCTAGGATTGGGCTAGAATAGGAGTGAGAGTCCTAAGTGCTTGACCGAACTACACTACCGAGGCAATGCTTTTATTGATTTATTTTGGTGGGGACAGCTATGGAGGGCCACCAATGCCGGGAGCCCCAGCACGCCTTTCGGGTGCAATTAATTTTGCAACCACTACATCATCAATTTTCAGAATCATAGATGCGGCTTCTGTCGCTGATTTGATTGCCTGTGCTTTGACAAGTAGGGGTTCCAAAACACCATATTCGTTCATATCAATGATTTCCGCGTTCAGTACATTGAACCCGATATATTTATTTTCTTCGGAATTGTGTTTGGCACGTAATTTGACTAAAATATCGATCGGATTATAGCCAGCATTTTCAACCAGCACTTTGGGAATAATTTCAAGCGAATTAGCAAAAGCTTCGATGGCAAGTTGTTCACGCCCTCCAAAATTAGTAGCGTATTGCCTCAAATGCTTGGCTAACTCAATCTCTATGCTGCCGCCACCCGCCACATACCTGTTATTTTTCACGATATCTGCGATCACGGACATTGCATCGATTAAACTGCGCTCCACTTCATGTAATATGTGTTCGATACTTCCACGGATTAAAATACTGACGGAGCGGGGGTTTTGGCAGTTGCTAATGAAGATCATTTTTTTGGTTCCAATCAGCTTTTCTTCAACGGTGCCTGCGTTCCCTAGTATTTCAGGAGTAAGATCGGCAATGCTACTTACAACTTTGCCACCAACGGCTCTCTGAATCTTCGTCATTTCCGATTTTTTCACGCGTTCAATGGCGAGAATTTTATTTTTAGCGAACAAATGTTCCACCAGAAGCGTCATGCCCTTTTGTGAGATTACGACATTCGCCCCTATATCACAAATCCCTTTTACCATGTTTCGGAGGAGCGTCTCCTCCTCATCCAGATAGGATTTTATTTGGAGCGGCTGTGTAATTCGAATTTCGGTATCAAATTTGGTCTTCTCAATTTCTAGGGGCATATCAAGCAGCGCTATTTTAGCATTCTCGACCTTTTTAATCATCTCAGGATGGTCGAGTTCCTTTTCGAGGATGATTCCTTCAATCAGAGCAGTATCCGAAATACTTTGTCCTTGATGCTTGATAATTTGAACTGTATCAATATCAGCATAGGACGAATCAGTTCGATTTTCCTGAATTCTTAAAACGCTTTGTACCGCAATATTAGCAAGAGGGTCTTCTAAATTCTGCAATAATTTTGTATTGATGGCACTTTTTGCAATTTTTTTAAGCGTATCTATTTCATCTAATTTAACTTGAAGAGAAAATTTTTGAAGAAGCTCCTGAGATTTTGCGAGGGCCTTTTTATATCCGCTGATAATAATATTTGGGTGAATCTTCAGGGCTAATAGTTTCTCAGCTTCCGTTAGCAATTCACCAGCCAGTAAAACTGCGGTTGTTGTTCCATCACCGCATTCTGAATCCTGAGTCCTGGCAATTTCCACCATAATTTTTGCGGCGGGGTGCCGAACATCGATTTCTTCAAGGATAGTGGCTCCATCATTCGTAATCACGATGCCACCCAAGCGATCCACAAGCATTTTGTCCATTCCGCGCGGACCTAGCGTGCTTCTCACGGTTTCAGCGATTATTTTTGCGGCAGTTATATTAACCTTTACCGCATCTTCGCCTTCAGTCCTTTTACTCCCTTCTTTCAGAACAACGAAGGGCTCTTTCTTGAATTTGTTTATCAAATAGCGAACCTCTTATCAAAACGCTAAAGTATGGCTGTATAATTGAAATATACCAGCGTAAAAGATAAAATAGATGAAATCAATTAAAAAAAATGAATGATCGTATCTGATTTTGCTGTTAAAGCATCAAAACTCTCGGGGGCATCGATCAATAATCTTAACCCGCCAATATTAATGACAATTTTTTTGACCCCTTCTTTTATCGTAATAGAATAAATGAATCCATGAAGAATGATTTTGGGGTTTTTTTCGGGTTTTGCTATAGTATCGAATACGATTTTAACCGGATCAGATTCTTTGAAGGGATTAATTTTCTTGACTAATTCCAATTTAATTTTGATTTGATTATCCTCGCCTAATATGGAAATATTGACAATATTCGTGATCTTGGCTTTTTCAATTTTCTCGATTTTTCCCTTAATTTCTAGCATGAGTTCACCTTAAACTGATTTGGGGCTTTTGGGCTTCTTATTCTTCGGGCGCTTCTCCGCCTTCTTCTACTACTTCTTCTTCTCCGCCGGCTTCCATAGTTTCCATGAATTTATCATAAACCGTTCGCACGCGTTCAGCTAGAGGGCCGCTGCCTTGAACGCCTCTCTCAGTGACCTTGATTTTATTTAATACGATGATCGCATCAGCTTCATTGTCTAATTTGACTTCTCCGCGGGGAAACATCACCTGAAGATCCTCCGCTAATCGCTTCAAATCGAACGCTTTCTTCGTTTCTATTATTTCGGAGATAATTCGACCGTAGATGACAAGTTTCTTGTAGATATTGCCTTCCGCATCTGTTGCATCCTTCAAACAGAGTGCCATCGTCTCTCGATCGTATCCTAATAGTACGCCCGTATAGGTTTTCTTGTCAGTTATGATCTTTACATTAGAATTTAACATTTTGGTGAATTCGCCAAAAAATCGACCTTCTGCAACTCTGCTCATCATCATTCCTCGCTAAATGAATTTTTTAAACATATTAAACTAATTGGTATTAAAAATATGATCATTTATTAAGATCTTTTAATGCAATTTTTAATTGGTCAATTGTGTTGAAAATAGTGTAACTTCCGATATTTTCTTCAATAATTGCATCGATCGGATGAGAGCGCAGGCGCTTTTCCTGATTTTGAGTATCGCAATAAACTTCTGGACGGAGGACATAGATTTTTTTATAATACGAGTGATGTTGTTCGATATATTGGTGGAATAGTAGTTTTGCGTGGTGGTTAATAGCGGAATCATAATTTCGGGGATATTCATGTTGGCTTAAGGGATATATCTCCTTGAGGTCCTCGGGAATAATCCCGAAGATGGGAGAGTATATGCATAGATGAACTACCCCTTTGTGAGGCAACTGTCGGATCATTTCAGAACATTGCTGGAATAGGCTGGAGGGGTGGAAATTATCCTCGAGATCCGGGACTAATAAGAGGATCTGGGTTTCAGAAGGAGGCGCATAGGTTTCAACCATCTTTTTCACATGACGTTGCACCTCAGGCCGCAGGAGGGATTCGGGACCGGCATAAAAGAACCCGGATTTTTTGATAACGGGATCATAATTTAAGAAGAACTCCGAATATTTTGAGAGCACAAGATTTAATGCCTCTATTAAGGCAGGATGCGCTCGAACTCTTTCCTGCACCAGTTCCCAGAGGCAGTTCTCTCGTAGGGCAACATGAATTCGTTTAATTTCTTCTATTGTGATATACAAATTATGTTTGGCGAGCAGATATGCCCTCTGATGGGTGGTCATTTCTCTTAGATCTTGTGGAGTGTTTTTAATGCAAACCGGACAGATACAAGGAAATTCCTCGAGGGACTCGAATCTGAAGGTTCCATTTACAGTTAAATAACGATTATCTTTTGCAAATAACGCGTACGCAGAAGAATCAAAAAGATCTACGCCCATGGCCACTGCTAAGGCAAAAAAAATGGGGTGCCCGATTGAAAACCCATGTAGCGGGCGGGCAGGATTTAAATTTTGTTTCGTGACAACAATCGTCTCGGCAACTTGTTTAAAATTATAGTTCTGGAGGGCAGGCGCTAACGTACCTAACGGATGAATTTGGAAATCAAGGACTGAGAGTTCTTTAGCGCAGTATGCTAACAGATCCAGAAATTGCCCGCCTTGGACGGGTGCAGCCCACAATATATTAGATTTCTGCCGAATTTCGACACACTCCTTGGCGGCTTTGAGGGTTTTTTCAACCCCCTCTTGAGCAACAGCATGATCGTTAGTTTCTGTGAAGACATCCAAAATCGTAGCGATATCTGGTGCAAGGATCTCCTCAAATTGAACAATTTGACGATTGGTCACTGACAATTCCATTTTATACATCCATGCTTGGTAGGCCCCAGAATCGGTCATGATCGTTTTATGGAAATTAATCAGATTATGGACGCCTTGACTTGCCTTTTCCCGTAATTCAGGGGTTCGATAAATAATATAGGCATTAGTAATGAGCATTTTGATCTTAAACTCATCTTCTAACTCAGCTGCTGGAATAAGCGGAATATTGGGATTATAGACAGGCATCAAGACGGGAGTTATAATAGTACCATGTGGAGTTCGTAATTTGCCTAGCCGTCCTGCGGCATCTCTCGTAAGAAGTTCAAACATCTGTATTTCACATTCTATATCTTTGAAAGCACTTTATTGTTATTTTAGTATATAATTTACTAATGTCCAATTTGATAAAGAATTTTTGAATAAGAAGATAACCAATTCAAAATTAATAAGAGAGGTGAAAATAAAAATTGAAAGGTAGTCTCATATTAGCATTAATATTTTTCATTATCGCAGGAGCGTTCACCATTATCGGGGTTATATATGCGCCTTTAACGCCAGAATATTTTGATCTAGAGAGTATTTATTCTATAATAGTCCCTATTTTCATCGGCATTGCCGCAATATGTTATATAGTAGCTCTTGGATGTATTAGATGGTGGTATAAATCAAGATAATTTATTTACGGTTTCGCTGAAAATGCATGTATAATACATAGAGGAAAATAGTCGGAAACACAATGCTAGGGATTAAAATCGCAGGCAAGAGAATATGTGTCAATGAATAAACAAGATAAGAAATACTGGCGACAGCACTTATTGTTCCAATAACGGGATACCATTTTCTAAGGATCGCAGAAAACCTTTCTCCGAGTAGACTGGCGAAAGGAATGAAAAGCGTTTCCGTTTGTTCTGCCATGGGAGGAGGTCGTTCTGATCGCGCTACTTCAATTCTTGCGGTGGGAAAGATGTATTCATCAGTGGTGGGATCCAATCGCCCAGCTAACTTTTCCGCTGCAATTAGCGAAATGAACCTCTGTCTTAGTTCATTCCTTTTTATACCTAATTTCTTCGAGATTTCTGCCATGCTTAAAGAGGAAGTTATGAAAACATTTTGCTGAATCTGCAGAAATTTAATGATCAACTGATTTTCTAGTTGTAAATAGGTTTCTTGGAATACTTTCTGATGCTCCTGTTTCGAGCCCTCCCACCGGGCAGTCAAAGTTTGAATTGTATCCTTAAAATTCTTCAAAGAATTCGATTTTTGAGCGACATACCTCTCAATTTGGATCTCACAATTTTTGGTTGTTTTAACAAATTTGGTATGAAACCCTTTTATATTAGCCCTTGATTCGACAAGATCGCCTTTTTGAATAAGAAATTCAATATTCTTGTCATAATTATCAAGGAAATTGGCGATAATAAGGTTACAATTATGATAAAGCCCTTCGAGTTCTTGCCGATATTGCTTCAAAAGGCCGTCATTAACTTTTTCTTTTAATCTAGAGTTGAGATCGGATAAATCCGTTAGGAGTTTTGTTTTATCATTGTTCCATTGGACCATTAGGTCTGCAACAACTAAATCGAACCGCTCTAATTCAACGGCAATTTTATCAACGGTCATTACTGTTTTTTCGTCAAATTTTTTTAATTCTTGCTCGAGATAAGCTATATTTTTTGATAATAGACGATTTGCTTCGATATATTCCCCAAAATCGATTTTCACTTCAATAGGACTTGCTAACTCATTCAATTCTACAGCAAATTTTTGAATAAATTGGGCTATCTTTTCTTTAATGCCCTTTCGATTACTGATTTTTAATTTAATTGCCGCAAGAGTCTGTTCCACATCAGATTTTTGCTTGTACCATTTTTCTAGAAAGAGATTTAGATCGATATGGGAGGGTATTTGCTTTATCTGGCGTTCAATAGAAACCTCTGTTTCATATTTTTTGGACAATACGCCCCGGGTCCGATCTAATATTTCCTCTGTAACGCGATCATCGAGCTGGCGTTTCTTGCAACTGGTTTCGAATAATTTTTTGGTGCGATCATACTCGGTTTTTAATAACTCCATTTCATCTTTCATGGCATGCTCGAATTTTAATAACATCTTTAGCTCAGCAGTCAGAGGAATTACTTCACCGTTTTCTTTATCGAATTGACCCTCCAACTTTCCCGCAGAAAGAAGAGAGACGATTCGATCTTCAAGATCATCAGGTTTTAGACTCAGTTTTGACGCAAGGTAATCCAGTTTCACCCGACCGCCTCGAAATATAGGAGCGACAGCAACAAGCATCCTCAAGATAAGTTCATTAACGATTCGATCTGAGACCAGGGAATAGGTTCTTTTACACGATTCCCTGAAAAGGGTCCATTTGTGAAGTGTTACCTGCGAAGTTTCAGGAAAATTACGGAATTCTTGAGCTGTTTTTTTGATGATTGACTGGATTTGTTGATTGAATAATTTTAGTAAATCTTCAATTTCGGCGAATTTCCGCCGCATTTCATTGAGAGTTTCAGGGAATTTCTGGGTTTCCATGAATTCGAGAAGATATTCTTCGGTTTCTTCAAATTTCCTCTTGATTTCGAAAATGTTTTTTTCTATGAGAGTACTTATATCAGCGATTTTGTCAAGCTCTTTCTTGGATAAAATTTGTTTCTCTAAATCACCCTTGACGCTGATAAGTTCGTTTCGCATGCCCTCCATGATGGTTTTTGTCCAATCTTGATAGACATCATCTACGGTTAACTGAAACCCTTCTAAATAAGAGGCAGTGTCTTGGATATAATTTAAAATGTATTGGTTCGATTCCGAAAGATATTTTAGAATATCTTCGGTTTTTTCATTTAAGGTGGTGCTTGCAGTTGAGTATTGGTTAGATGATATTGTGGTCTTAATCAGTTTCGATAATTCATCTTTTTTGTTATTAAAGGTTATTCTCCGGGTCTTAATGGTTTCTTCTAGCTCTTGTCTTTGCGTTAATTGCCCCTTAAGGTCTTTAATGAGAGTAATAGAGTTTTTTCGTTTTTTCATCCACATGGATTCGAGCCATTTTTCAAGCGGCTGAAGCGCTTCCTCGAGTTGCGGAGTGTCTTGTGAAACCCGTAATTCTATACTGACCTTGGAGAGCTCACCCGCTTGCTTTCGGAGTTCAGGGGTAATGCGCTCAATTGCCATAGAAATATTATCTAAATTCTTTTGAATTTCCGCTTTATTGGATTCTAGAGTTCGCTCTTCACGAGCTTGTTGAAACAGCTTTACGGTTTCAGTCAGTTCATCATTAATTTTATTCAATTGCTCCTGTACATAATTTTGAAAGGTGCTCAAGTCATTTAATATTGCGAGCACCCGTTCTTTCTTCTGGATTTTCTCAAGGTACTCCCTTTCAATTTGAAGCAAAGTCTCCTTCGTCTTATGATAGGTGGCTATCCAATCTCTCACCAGAAACTGAGTGTATTTTCCATCTAAATATTGAAATTTGGATAAACTTAATTCTATATTTTGATTAGACTTATTCAGGATTTCCAAGGCATTTGTAATATTTTTCTTTAAATGCTCTTTGGCCAGCACTATTTCATTTAAATCCAGTAAATTATCAATTTCAGATTTGATTTTCTCTGCTAAGGGTTTAATAAGGTCTATGGTTTCTTGGATACGTCTCTGTTCTATGGGAATTTGTCCCTTTTCGACAGTGACTTCGTGATAGGGAATTTGATTAAGCCGGATCAGCACATTTCCCGCAGGAACACCATTTAGGAACCCCGTCACTCGGAAGAATCGTTTGGTCCACTTTATTTCTCCAGTAATAAACTTGTCTTTGATGAGCGTATTGGAAACTGTAACCACGCGTTCTAAGGCTTTTGAATAATCACTTGCACTAAAAGATTTAGCCAATTCCGATAGATTCACCGTATTTTGGCTTATAATATTCTTAAGTATCTCAACGGCAATTCGTTTCGAAATTGCATCAAATTTCTGGACATATTTTTTAAAAATTTCTAACGAACTCTGAATTTCAACACTAAACCAATCATAGTTCATGAGTCTTTTGGTAATAAAGACGATGAGATCGTTATGAACAAAGCATTCTTCTGCCAATTCATCAATCGCAACTTTTTCGTTGGAATAGAGCTGGATTAAAATCTTCTGC
>Ga0315285_10006346_pt1 | contig 12188 bp, 6 predicted proteins | sample YL17G09_36_MG_FD_203698 | JGI IMG/M metagenome (GOLD analysis project Ga0315285, IMG submission 203698) | Sediment microbial communities from Yellowstone Lake, YNP, Wyoming, USA - YL17G09_36 | ecosystem: Environmental > Aquatic > Freshwater > Lake > Sediment | place: USA: Wyoming | collected... | reverse complement strand
CAGGAAACTCCTGCGCAACATCGATTGCTTCGACGGGATCGAGTATTGCAGCCTGTACCGGCCCTGGCTTAACCCGAACAGGAAAGCGGTGCGCGTGGCGCGGCGGCGCGGCCTTCCGCTGGTAGGGTAAACGGGGTAAACGGGGACAGTCACCGTTTATTTTCCCCTTGGCGCTTTGTTTTCCTTCATCTTTTTCTTACGCCATCCTTTTTGACGGCCGATGGGCAGCGGGCGGACGCGGCGGCCGATGAGATGTTCCACTTTGCTGAGGAAACTGTCGGTGCCCAGAGGGCGGCCCGTGTAGGTGTTGCGCCGAATAGCTTCCTGCACGGCCTTGTCGCGGGCGACTTCTTTGAGCGTGGCGCGCCACTGCCGGGGGGGCATTTGCGCGCGCCAGGCGGTCACGTCCAAAAGTGGCGCGGCCGCATCGGCTCCCCAACCGTCCATTGGGGCGCAATAGCAGTGGAGCGGCGCGCTCGACCAGGCATATTCCCATGCCTGCTTCGCCATCCCCGCGCGCACGGGATTGAGCTCGACGCAGCACAGCGCCCGGTACGCATGCGTTTCGTCCATGGCGCACGAGTAGAAACGGTTCTGCCAGAGGTGACCGGTCCGGCCGTGCATCCGGTTGACGTATTGCGTGTATAGGAAGTGGGTTCGCCCAACGGCTTTGGCCAGCGAGTCCTCGCGCGCCGGGACGCCAATCAGGTGAATGTGGTTCGTCATCAGACAATAGCCGTCGATCCGAAAACCAAACCGCGCCCCCTGTTCCCGCAGGCACTCCAAATACACCCGGCGGTCGTCCGCAACGAAGAAAACGTCTTGCCTGTTATTTCCCCGCTGCGTGACATGGTGCGACGCACCAGGGACGACTATGCGCGCCACTCTCGCCATGCCGTTACCTTAACACCAACCTCCCCTCATGTCAATATAAACGGTGACTGTCCCCATTTATCCGAGCCGGAACCCAAACCGCACATGATACGACGCCCCGGGGACCACTATGATGCGGGCTACTCTTGGCATGCTGTTAACGCATCACCAATGCGGGTCCGGTGTCAATATAAACGGTGACTGTCCCTATTTACCCTTGTCGACCCATCATGCCACACACTATCACACCAACATCACAGAAAGCAAAAATAGGTTACTGTCCCCAGTTTTCCCGCCAGTTTTCCCCCAGTTTTCCCCAAATTTCCCTGATTTTCTCACTAGGCGACATTTCTAATGCGGCGCTGGTGGCGTGACGTCTTCGAGGGCGGACCAGTCCATCCCGAAACGGTTGGGAGTGGTTCCCGTAATGCGGACCCATGCGCTGAGCGAGGTTGAACCTTCTGGAATCTCTATATCGGCACATGCGCCCGGCGAACCCGTCGAGACTTGCATCCATTTGCCGTTGGTGGTTTGCCCTTTTGTGCCAAACGATGCGATGCGCACGCCGTCGGGGAGCGTCGCGCCGGAGGGCAACGGCTCCTTGCCCGAGAGTTGGGCTACCGTGAGACCTTGTCCGGGCGGATCGGCACAGCCGTGGAACGATAACCGCCAGTCACCGGCAGCCGGATCGCTCTCGAACGTGTTGAACCGCCCGAACACGCGATACGTGTGCCCGGGGATCAGTCCCAGGTACCGGCGGTACACGCCGCCGTCCACGACGACCGCAGGTTCCACGCCCACGGTTTCCGCGGTCGTGTCCTTTGGGATTTCGAACATCTGGCACGTAAACTTCGTATCGGGCGAACTGGCAGATATCAAGAAACGATCCGGCTCCGGCACTTCGGCCTTCTCCCCCTGGTACAGGCGCAACGCGCCTTCCTCAAACCCTACAGGCGACCACGCCACCCAGTTCGGCATCACGCTCCCGTAGAAGGGCACGTTATCCAAATCCTCCTGCCGTCTTCCGGAAACATAAATGCGCGTCGGGCGCGAGCTAAGATCAAATATCATCGGAGGCGGAAAGAAATGCTCGTAATTTAGCCGGCTTCTGACCTTAAGCTCGCCCTCATTGAGGACACTTGATTCCGACTCTTCATTGGCAAACCAGGTCTTTCCCGCCAGACTCTCTCCCACTGTCAAAGGGGCCGGTTCGAACAAGATGGCGCTTTGGAAGACAACTATGATGCCGGGGTTGTCCTCTGGCAGCCAGTTCACGCGCGCGTGATGATCGTCGACAATGGTAAAGGTCACGAATTGTGGGGCTTGTATCAGTTTGAAACCTGTTTCCGATCCAGCAAGGTAGTAACCCCACCCCCAAGGCAGATAAACCTTGTTTTCTTTGCGAACCGGGTTTTGTACACCGGGCGTAGACTCCAATACTTTTTGCAGGGCTTCTGCGACTTGATCGCCAGTCTGGCCGGCGAATGTCTCGACCTCACAGGTCTTGTACTTGCCAGTCGCAGGCTCGCAGACGAGTTTTAGACAACCGCCTCTTGCCGTACCCGTCATTTCCACCTTGTTAATCATATCGCCAAGAACTTCCGGAGGAACGCTGCTTGGGAAGTCGGGAAGCACACCATCCGCAAAGAAGCTTAGCAAGAACACACACGCACTTATCATTGTCTCGTCCTCACCTGTATGCTATGAATACGCAACGCATTCCGGACATGTTTCGAGGCTGCCGTTTATTTCAAGTACGCACTCTCCTTGCGTTGCCTCCTGGAGACTTGTAGGATAATCAGTGGATGTATAATACGTTGTAGTCAGACCGCAAGAAAGGCAATTGTATATAGCGACTTTGTAATCTCCTCCGTATTCAAGCAGTGGAACCCACGCCTGACTGCCAGGATCCCAAATGAACACTGGGTCCCCATTCTGATCATATACCTGGTGCCAATCTATGTTAAGCTGGGTTACCTTGCTAAAGCGGTTGCCTCCTAAACCAGTAAAATAGTAACCAAACTCGTTTGTCCCCCAAGGATATTGGCACCATCCGTACATCATTCCATTGTAACATCCGGTAGGTGGAAAATTGGGGACAGTAACTAATTTTAACGAGTTTTAGCCACGACCAGTCCGAAACCGCCAGCCCATACCGAGTCGCGCTCTCTTTAAGATAAGACAAATACGTGCGCCGGTCCCCGTCCACGAAAAAAATGTCCTGCCGGTTGTTGCCGCGCTGAGTCACGTGATGCGCCGCTCCCGGCACCACAATCCTTCCTTGTCGACCCATCATGCCACACACTATCACACCAACATCACAGAAAGCAAAAATAGGTTACTGTCCCCAGTTTTCCCCTTGTGTTTGACTAATTACCCTTTTGATTTCCACGTCGAGTTGCCGGATCAACCTGTCTTTCTCATCGCTGGATGGCAAACTTAGTGCGTTCTCCCGCGCGTTTCGAAAGACTTGTAGGATTTGCTCAGTCTTTGATCTGTCAACCCTGGTTATTACCGAAAGTTTGCCAATAGCACTTTGCCGTGCACGCAGATCACCCTGACAAGCCGCTTTCATCAGGACCTCGATTGCTTTCTGGCTTGCGGGCGCATATGATCGTCGGGCGACCTCCTCTTCTTTCCGCTCGTAAACATCAATAATATGTCCCATCGCGCGTACTGCCGCGTCATGAAGTTTCGAGTCCGGTGCGTCAACTTCGCTGCTCATGATATCTACAAAATGGTCAAGAAGCCGAATATCCTCCGCGGTTGCTCGGCCCTCTTTAGCCGGCCTGATCAAAGCTGACGCCACATGGTCAACAACCACGGTGCTGAAAGGCTTCGTCTTCCGGGCAATGTCCAGCATCCGATCCATTGTCGCTTCGCTGCAGCCGTCTTTGAGGAGCACATCGTAAGCGTATTCCGCCCTGTCTCCGCCTCGTGGAATGACATCAAACAGTTGATCACGAGAAAGCTGCTTTACCGATACGAACTCCTCTTCGCTTATTATGCCCATGCCAACGTCGCGCCAGTCCCGCCGCTCAAGCGCATCAATAACGTACCCTATGCGCCGCATATACTGCTGGGCGTCTCTATCTTCAAGTTTTTCCACGGGCACGTAATGTTTCTGGCACACCGCGAGCACCTGCGAGACAAGTGACGGCTCTGTAATGACCACACGATATAGCCAATCGGCCGCCTCTGCCTGCGTGGCGTAGTCCTTGCTACCTATCACCTCCTCAAGAATAGCTCTGGCTTTTGCCGTTCCATAGGAAGGGAGGACTGAGCCATAGTTTCGATAATAGATAGTTTGACCTACAAGACGCACCGCATCCGTACTGCTTATGCTTGGGTGTCCATTCTTCAGTACGTCTTGGAGGTAGTTGAACATCCGGTCCACCGCCTCACGCTTCTTTCCTCCAGGCGGCGTCTCGCGAATGGCCTCAGCCATTCGGGCGACAATGCGTGGGCCAGCCTCATCCCGAGCGGCTTGCGTGAGAACGTCGAAATTGGCTAAAACGGCCGTCGCGTCAATGGTCAGTTGCCTCAGGGCTTCCTGTCCCCGCTCTCCCGCATCTGACCGGGCCAACTCAATCTTTTCGACACTCGATAACTCGGGCAATTTGTCTTTTGCGATTAGTTGGCTGACTTCATCTGCGCTCGCTGAATTCGCTAACTTCATTAAGCACAGTAGAACGAAAAGCCAGTACCCAACAATTCTGAGGAAACCGTTCATAAAGCTCACCACTCCTGTTCCGCATAGGGCGGGAGATTGTCTGCCTCCTGGTAATTTGGCCATACACCCCAGTACTGGTCATACTCAGGGTATTTTTGAACTTGCCCGGACATGACACCATAGAGGCACTGCTTCATGTTGATAGGATACGGCTCTGTGCTGGAAAACGGCCCGAGCACGTAACAATGTGTTGTTACATAAAACCATACACCTGCGGCATCACAGATTTTGAATCCATTCTCTGTACGCATCCAGCCGCCATCGTCTGCTGGCCTATAATATCTAAAATGTAGATTAGCTCCGTCTCTCGTCTCTTGATCGCTGCAGTCAGACAGATACTTGCCAGGAAGACCAGCATCCGTCGAAGCATACGCCGAAAAAATGTGGCGGTCCGTGCCATACCATCCCAAAACTCCTAGTATGTAATCACAGGCAAGTAGTGCGCCTTCGCCGCAGTCGACCTTGTAAGAACTGCTGTCATCCAAACACAGCCACACGTTGCCTGCGGTTGGCTTGCCAAATTCAGTATTCTCATTTACATGCGTAGCTACCATCTTTGCGATCAAGCTAACGGCATCCTCTCCCAGGCCCGAGACCAGATCAATAAACGTTTTCAACCGCTTGTAGGTAGGTGTCATTGCAGGTGGACCCCAGGTGACGAAGATCTCATGAGGCCCGCTGACCCCCATGTTGAAAACTGTGCAATGTTCATCTGTGACGGTCCAATCTATTGCTTTGTCTAGGTAATGGTCAAACTTGTTAGGCAAGTTCACATTTGATTGCACGTTGACAGTTGTCTCCGTCAAGCCAGAGCCATCTCCTGTCCCGGCAAGCACAATTGTGCCCGAAAAAGCCCCTTCAAGAGTAAAAGTCCCAACGCAGGGAGGGAGGGTGACACTAACAATAGCAGTCAGAGGCGTGTTTCGTGTCTGGCAGATGGGGTTGTTATGGCCGATGGAAGGATCCCATGTTGGTGCCGTATAAGGAGTGCCCTCTCCCGCAAACGTTTCAGTCTCATCGGACATAAAGTGATAGTCACTCGTGAAGTTGACTTGGGTCACGGCGGGAATTGAAGCCGGAATGAACACGGCGGTTACACTCTTATTCGAGTCCATCGTAAACGCAGACGGATTAACTGTTGGATTGGAAACATCCCCAATCCATTCCGAAAACTGAAAACCATCCAGTGGCCAAGCGGTAATTGTAACCTGTTCCCCAGGCGAACAGTAGGCTTTAGGAGGGTCTACCCTCACATAACCGCCAAGGCAATTGCTATAGGCGCCGGTGCCGCCGTCGTCGATAGCCGTGTTCGTTGTCAATTGCCATTCTATCTTTTTTCGAAACACGGCTGTTCTCGGGGAGGGAGGATAAGTCTCTTCTCCGCTCCAGTGGTCAAACTCCCACCCGGGAGCAGGGACGGCAATGTAATGACCATACTGATACAGATAGTCACATGTTGTAAATTTAGTAAAGTGATACCATCTTACTCCCTGCCCCTCAGGATATATGGTTACGGAATAGTAGGCAGCACCCTCCCCAATGCTGGTGACTCTAAAGGTCCAAGGATCTTCGCAAGGATAGCCCCCAGAACAGCACGGTGTAAAGATGTCTTGACCGCACACAGTGCCTGAAATGCCGCTTGCGTCAGAGTACTCATACTGGTCCCAACAGACATCCGAACTACAGCTTACGGTGTATCGGGTGTGAAGAGGTGCGCGGAAGGCCCGGCAACCATCATTGCGGCATCCCCCCTGATACCACCACTCCGGCATCTCATAGAATGCGCTGTCAAATTCACCCCTTATCTTTTCTGACACCGGCGGAACCAACCACCAGCAGTCCGACGGAACCAACCATAAGTAGCGAGTGCCAAAGTATGCAACTACCCCTAAAGTCGCGACATAAGGACGAATTGTTACGGTAATGTTTGTATCACGTGAACCGGAAGGAAAAACATCTGTTGAGCCGTAACTGCACGCCCACAATTGGAATTCAACGCCATCATAAGGTTTGGCAATTAGCTTGACTTCAGTTCCTGCGGGCAGCGAAACATCTTGGTCGAGCGGAATTTCGCCATTCGGTCCAAGGGCTTGCACCTCCCCGAGTTCCTCCCCATATGCAGGAATTGAGACAAACTGACGCTGTATACGGATCGTTCCAGTCTGGCAGGTTCCACATGCGGGCATGGAAGGCGCATCCGGCTCGTTTGGCTGTCCGGCGCGGTCCCCGTCGGTTCCCATGGCTGAGTAGGCGTTGAATGTGGCCGCATTGTTGCCGCCGGATTCTCCGAGGGAATCTACCGCCTCTCCCCACTCGCGCAGGTTGGAGAACCCATCGGCGTCTGCATCACGGCTGGCGAGGAAATACTGCTGCTCAGAGGTGTCGTAGAGTTCATCGTTAAACACCAGGCCGTAGAGAAGATCTCCGTACATTGCGCAGCTCATGAGGTCATTGAGGCTTTGGACTGTCTGGTAGTCGCCCAGCGTCATGTAGGCTGCACAGGCCTGGCGTATTGGCAGGGGCACCTGGTACATGTCGACCGCGGTTCGCTCGATATTCTGCACCCACGCCTCGTACAGGAGATCGCCGATTAGCCCGGTGGTTCCTCCGAAATCGATGTTTGGTTGCGTCAGCAGTGTCTGAAGAAGGAGGAATTCGGCGGCGTCGGGAATGCCGTTCCCTGTAAAGTAGTGGACACCGTTGATAGGCGTGATGCCGTTGCGGTCGATGGTCAAGTAGGCGTCAGCGGGGTATCCGAACTCGTTTAAGAGGGCTGAAAGAGCGGCGAGAAGGTCCAGTCCCGCAACTTCCGGCCGATACACGAACTCGGCCACAATTTGTTTGTCGCTTATCGTAGCAGTCTCGACCGGATTGTCATATTCCTCGAAGATGTCTCCCGACCATTTCTTGAAGAGATAACCTGGGCCCGGCACAGCCGCGAGTCGAACTTTGTTTATCTCGCATGGGGGATTTTGCGCACAGGGATCGGGGCAGTCGATAGGGTATCTGGCGAACATCATTTGGTCCTGTCCCTGCGGGAGGAGGTCAACGGTACCCTCGCCTTCGACTGCAAAGTGGAAAACGACCTTGGGGATGCATTGAATATCCGCAGGGGGGTAGATCGTATTATCGAAAACGTATTCACTGAAGTAAAGTTCCCAACATTCCTCGTAGTTGCCATAATACAAGGTGAGATACTCCCACTCGCTGCTGTTGGTTCTGCCGTCGCCATCGGCGTCGGTGAAGTCGGTTGAAGGGTCGGGGGAGAGATTGCATACGCGGTCTTCCTGATCCGCGAGTACAACAACGCCCATTGCCTCGAGTTCATCAATATGCTTGCATGAGGCGGCATCGCCCAGGGGATTGTTTAGTAGCGAGACTGTAACTCCTGGGTCCATGTTTGGATTCAGCAGCAGGGGACTGATGCGGACGACGCCGTTGTAATCCAGGTTGAGATACGAGAACGTGAGGTTTTGGACCAAGCCAAGGGTGGTCATGTTGCAGTGAGACAGATTCAGATCTTCAAGATTGGGCATCCAAGGGAAGCTGGTATTATAGTAACAAAGGTTGTAACTGAGGTCGAGGTGCCGGAGGGTCCAGAAATCGACAAGCGTCGTAATTAGATAGATACTGTTGTGCGAGAGGTTCAGAATATGGAGTTCATGGAACTGAGCCAAGACCTCCGTCCCGTCCCAATGGAGATTATTGTTTGCAAGATACAGTTCTTGCAGGTTGACCAAGCTCCTAAGCGGCATCCAATCCAATACAGAGGAACAACTGCTCGCATTGAGCACTGTAAGCCCGGTGAGGGTTTGGATAGGCGCTATCGACGTGATGGGATTGTTCGAAATGTTGAGACTCGTAAGCGCGGTGCACCGGTTCAGCCCCGTAAGGTCGTGGATACTCAGCCCGGAGGCATTGAACTGGGTCAGGTTCTCAACATCTTCAGGCCAAATATCGCCCGAGGGTTTGTTGATCACTTGCCTAACAGCGGCGTCGAGATTGGGGTCTGGAAACACGATCCTCTCAACGAAGGTCGCCTTCATCTTCATAGTTGAGTTCACCGCCACCGTAATCGGGTTTTGATCCGTGAGGTCCTGATAGACGTAATTCGGGGGAAGAGCTTGTGACCATTGGTGAAGTTTCCACCCTTCCGACGCGCTTGCCGTGAGGGTTACTTCGGTGCCCGGGTCGTATACGGGTCCAGCGGGGGACCTCGCAACAGTCCCAGATCCATTTATATAGCTAAGAACATAGTACTGCTCAATGAAGACTGCGGTGATCGTTTTGTCTCTGTCCATGTCAATATACTGAGGATTCGTGTCTCCCTGAAGATCGCCTTCCCAATGGTGAAAACGGTAACTACCAGAGCAGGTGGCAGTTACTTCAATACCTTGAGTGCCGGGGTCGTAAACGCCGCCGGTTGGATCTAGAAGTATATGTAAATTGCCGAGACCTTCTGGGACACAGTTGGTGGTTAGGGTGAATTGCCGAATAAAGAATGCCGTCACAGCCCTGTCTGTGTCCATTGTGACTTCAATAGGGTTGTCTGAGCCAGTAACGGCGCCCTCCCAGCGATCAAATGCCCAGCCATCGTCCGGTATAGCCGTTAATGTAACGTTTCCGGTGCACTCATACGGACTTGCAGAAACCGTTCCGCCGCCTTGCGTTGCCAGCGTAAGCACATTCCTATCAATGTCAAAAGTCTCTCCGGCTGTGTAATCCTGTTCACCTGACCCGCCCAACGGGTTTTGTTGCGCATCCTTAATGCTGTTGTTGTCGTCTAATTCCAAGCGGAGCGTGCCGTGGCCGGCGCCGGTGCGCACAGTGACAATATATTTGTCAGGGGTGTCCCATTCGAAGACGCTTTCCACCGACGCGCCCGAGACGGTTCCTGTGTAAGAGAAGGAGAAATCAGAGGAATCCACCCCGGTAACGTTCTCGCTGAAGTACACTGCATAAAAGCAGGTAGAGCCACACGTTGGGTTAATCACGGACAGTCTGTGTATTGACGTGACTATCGGATAATCTCTTTGATTAAAAATGGCTGTAACCGCCTTGTTACCATTCATGGTTGTGGTCACGGAACTGTTCGTACTCGTAATAGCCCCTTCCCAACGGACAAAATTGTCAGCCGGGGAAGCAGTAAGCGTAACTAGTGTCCCTGCCGCATATGATTTTGCTCCGGAAGAAGAGGTGATGAAGAATTGAGCGGGCGGTTGCAGCCTTACACAGCCGGAGCCATTCTTGGTTACGTTCAGGATGCAACTAAGGGGAGGACAAGCTTCGATTACTCGCTTGCTGGCAAATAGCAGGCTCCCAAGCAGTAGTGTGGCGACTGCCCATTTGAGGGCAGCATGTGCAATTTGCGGAAATCGTTCTGTCTTCACCAGGTGAGTTCCCCTTTTAGTCATTGGTCATCTCCCGACACTGTCCCTGAGTCCTTACCTGACTACTTGCACAAGGGAAGCAGGACATCTATTGATTCTTGGCTTCGTCGCGCAAGATCGGTGTTGGGATAGGCACCGATAAGGCGTTGGAAAACAGCCACTGCTCCGACGTAGTCCCCTTTGTTGACGAGCGTATGGGCGTAGTAGTTGATTTCCCTCGGGATCCACGCAAAATAGTTGATTTCTACCGGCTCTTCTTCCCGTTTCTGAGCCAGCAGCGAGTCAAGGTTTGTCGTGTCGACGGCGGCATCAGGCAATCGGAAAGATTTAATGAACAGGACGTATTGCGCGCGGCTCACGTCGAGGGGGATTTTATCAGGCAAACCCGCCTTGGCCAGTGCGGGCGCCGCCATGCCGGCCATTGCCGTGCGTACTTGGTCGCTGTAAGCCGAGTAACTTTGTCCGGCTGCTACACAAGGACTCAAAGTGCCCCTAAGCCATGATCGGACTTCGGGATCCGCGTTATCTTGAGAGGCCGCCACGGCCTCCGTAATAAGGGCGGCCAGGGCCTCGTCCTTTGAACGGGCAGCGCTGACGGCTTGCGAGTTGAATATTGTGAAAATGCTCTGGACGACCTCATCCTTACTTATCAGAGAGGTCGTCTTCTCATTCCAGGGGGAGTCCAAGAGCAACTGAGCAATGGCCTCGGGATACACATCTTCGGCGGCAGCCTCCGTGTCTTCGGCGGTTCTCCACATAGCCTGTCGGAGCAGGACGCGGAACATTTCGCGGGTGACGCGGCAGTCCGGGCATTCGTCGGCCATTCTGTTGATAATATCCACCGCGGCGGTGCGGCCTTCCTTGCTCGACATATCGGGCTTCCGGTAGGCCTTAAACAGGAGTGCCGACATCCGGACTAGCGCGTTTTCATCCTGGGTAAGCGTGTCCACCAACGTCCAGAAGTCGTCTTCGGTAATAAACGACATCTGGCGGCCGACCTCCCAGGCGCGGAACTCGTGGTAGAAGCTCATCAGCGCCAAGTTGTCTGCGGGATACGTGGCGGGATCAAGCCCCTTTACAAACGCTTGAAGCTCATCGGCTTGCATCAATGAGGACATTGAAAATGCAAGCAGTTGCATAGGCGCCAGGGCTTGATCGATTGCCTCAGCCGTGGGAGGCAGCGATCGCAGTTCAGCTACCGCCGTGGCAGCACCTTCCCAAACCTGGCCGGACTTCAACTGGTCCTGTGCCACCTCAACTGCGCTTGTGGGTAGTGTTTCCGGGGTCTCTTCGCTTTGCGCCGCCGTCTTGGATCGGCTCACAACCAGCACAGCCAACACGGTGACAAGCGACAAAACAATGACAATAGTCAACAATGATCGTCCTAGCTTCGAGTGCATAGCCAATATCCCCTAAAGGTGTGATAGGTATATTCCCCTTCGATGCTGGTATACAACATACTATCTGAAATGTCAAGCAAAAAAATCAATAGCGCGTAACCGGCAGGTACGGAGGAAGAGCAGGCAAAACTACAGACGGAGCGGCTGTCGACCGATTTTGCTCTTGTTCGTTGGAGTTTGCGAAGGGCGGTTCTTAGAGCTGCGCTACGGAATTGCGTTCGATGAGGCGGGGTTGGACCCATTGTGTGACGCAACTGCGGCCGGTCTGGTTTTTGATGACTTTGACGAGCAGTTCGGCGGCTTCTTCGCCGAGTTTGACGGGAAAGATGTCGACGGTGGTGAGTGGCGGGGCCATGAGTGCGGTGAAATCGATGCCGTCGAACCCAACGACGCTGAGTTCGCCGGGGATGCCGAGGTCGAGTTCGTGCGCGGCCCTGTAGACGCCCATGGCGCACATGTCGTTGAAACAGAGTAGTGCGGTCGGGCGGCCTGCGGGGTTGCGGAGCATTTCGAGGGCGGCCTGATATCCGGCGGCGGCGGTTTCGCCGGCGTCGATGATGAGGGCGTCGGAGACGGGAATGTCGTGGTTGACGAGGCTCTCGATGAACCCGAGCTTGCGGAACTTTGCGCCGAGCGAGAAGACGGGCCCGGCGATGTGGCCGAGGCTTCGGTGGCCTTTTTCGATGGCGTAGTCGGTGGCGAGCCGCATGCCGAGGCGGTTGTCGAACTCGATGGCGTGGGTTTCGGTACTTTCGAGCGCGCCCTGGGTGACGAGCGGTATGCCGTCGGCGA
>Ga0315285_10006343_pt1 | contig 12190 bp, 9 predicted proteins | sample YL17G09_36_MG_FD_203698 | JGI IMG/M metagenome (GOLD analysis project Ga0315285, IMG submission 203698) | Sediment microbial communities from Yellowstone Lake, YNP, Wyoming, USA - YL17G09_36 | ecosystem: Environmental > Aquatic > Freshwater > Lake > Sediment | place: USA: Wyoming | collected... | reverse complement strand
CCTGGTCGCCCCGGGCCTTCCACCTGGGCGGCTTCCTCAGCCACGCGGAGCGGGCGCACTTGGTCTCGACGGCCGCGCCCGCCCTCGCGGCCTCGCGCGTGCTCGACCCGGCCACCTCGGCCGAGGTACCGTCGCCCGACCGCACCTCCCGGGGCGCCTGGCTGGCGGTGGGGGCCACGCCCACCCTGCTGGGCATCGAGCGCCGCCTGGAGCTCCTGCTGGACCTGCCCCTGGCCAACCAGGAGGCAACCCAAATCCTGGCGTACGACGGGCCCGGCGCCTTTTACCGCCCCCACTCCGACCTGTTCTTTGACAATGCCTCCCTGGCCGTCGGCGGCCAGCGCGTCGCGACGATCGTCATGTACCTGACCACCCCCGACGCGGGCGGCGAGACCGTCTTCCCGGACGCTGCCGCCAAAGTGGGCGACGGGGCTGAAGCGAGGCGGCGAGGGCTGCCGGCCCCGCCCGGCGGTTGGTCCCCCTGCGCGCGGCAGGGGGCGGCCGTCGCGGCGGTCGCAGGCGATGCCGTCCTCTTCTACTCGTCCACCCCCGACGGCGGCACGGACGCCGCCAAGCATGGGTCCTGCCCCGTGCTGCGCGGGTCGAAATGGGTGGCCACCAAATGGGTGCACGTGAGACAGTATGGGAGGGATGCACTCTCGGAGGTCAAAAGCCGGCAAGCCTGCGTCAACCTGGACCCGGCGTGCACGAATTGGGCTGGGAGCGGGGAGTGTGAGGGCAAGAACAGGGAGTGGATGCTGGAGTGGTGCCGGCAGGCGTGTGTAGCGGAGGGGTGTTGAGGAGAGGATAGTGAGACGGGCGAGAGGTTGAAAGCGGGAATTGTCCTCACAACTCTCAAAGCACACAAAGCCTCGTGATCCACGCGCCTCGCACGCTCCTTTCACACACGATGCGTCTACTCGTGGCTCTCTTGCTGGCCTGCCTGGTGATAGTAGCGGGGCAGGGTGCGTACAAATAAGGAGAGAGAGAGAGAGAGAGAAGAGAGCGCGCACCGACGCGAGAGCGTTTTTTCTTCAACCCCCCCCTCTCCATTTTTCTCGGTCCCCACTGTCCATTCACGCAGTCGAGCCCGCCGCCGGGCCCGCCCTGGCCGACGCCGACGCCGCGCCCGCTACGGTGACGCCCATGGCTGATGCCGTTCCTACTGCGGCTGCTGCGGCTCCTCCCGTTGAGGAAGAGGCTGCTCCTGCTGCCACCGCCGCCGCCGCCGCCACCGTTGCCCCGACCACCCCACCTCCTCCTCCGCCCACCATGGCGGCACCCGAGACCACCGCGCCGACGGCGACTCCGCCGCCGCCGCCGCCGCCGCCGCCGCCGCCTACCACTCTTCCCCCTCCCCCTCCCCCCGAGACCACCAAGCCCCCTCGCCTGAGCCCCAGGGAGCGCAAGGAGGCGAAGCAAGCCGCGGCGGGCGCAACCCGCTGCTTCCCCGACCCCGACGCGCCCGGGGTGCTGGTCTGCTGCACGCCCGACGGGGCGGGCGGCGTGGCGTGCGGGCCCAAATCTTGAGCACACGCGATGTGAATGAGAGGAGAAAGAGAGAGAGCGTGTTTGTTGCGTGTTTTTTCTCTCTCTCATTTTTTTGACCTCTCACGCCCCATCCTCTTGCTCTCTTTCTTCCCACGCACGCCCCTTCTGCCGTCAGCGTGGCCCCGTTTTTTTTTTTGTAAAGCCACGCGGACTCGCGGCGCTCTACACACGGGGGGCATATCATAGGGCATGCGCGGGATGTAGCAAGCGAGCGCGCCGTGCTGTGCGCGCATGATAGGGGCACGCACACAACCACACCTCATGAAAAAAAAATGCAAAAAAAAACTCCTCCTTACCCCTCCCCAGGCGTCTTTCACACATTCCATCGCTTCACCCTTTCCTCTTTTCTCTTTTCAGGGCTTGACCTCGGCCACCGGCTGGGCGATGTCCGCCGGCGGCGCGGCGTCGACCGCCGCCTGCGGTGCCGCCGCTGCCTCCCCGCGGTGGGGCGGGCGGTGCGGCGCGGGCTTGGCGGCCTTGGGCTCGCGCTTGGGCGGGGGGACCGGCTTGGAGGGCTTGGGCAGGGGGGGCGCCTCAGCGATCCAGGACTGGACCTGCTTGATCTCCGGGGAGGCCATGAAGGACTGGATCTCGGCCATGGTGGGCAGGGTGATGGCGGGCAGGGAGTCGCCTGCAGGGAGAGAGAGAGGGAGGTGTGTGAGGTGTGTGAGGTGGTGGGCCGCGGCGGCGCGGGGCGGCCCCTGGCGCATGGCCCTCTCTCCTCTCTTTTTGTCTCTCTCTCTCTCTCTCCGCCCTCTATTTTTCATTACCCTGCTTGAAGGACACGGGCTTGGCGACAGCGGCCGTCGCCTTGAGCGACCGGGTGGCGGTCGCAGGAGCGGCGGCGAAGGCCGCCAGGGCGGCCAGGGCAACAAAGGCGGAGCGCATTTTTTTTTTGTGGCTAGGGACATGTGAGAGAGCGTTGCGCAAAGGGGTGTGAGAAGGGTGGCCTAGATTGGCCTGAATCCCCCAAAAGGCGTCATTCGATAGAGCTGAATCACGCCTGAGGTGCAAAGGGGCGTGGGAGGTGGGGTGCTGGAGGGTCCCGTGGCGTGCTTCCTTGGACAAGCAAACCGCCGCGCCGCGGAAAACACACGCCCCCAGCTTCTTGTTCACACCACAACAACACTAGCGCCCTGTCCAGTAGCCCCAGCCCGTTTGGAGGGAATGGGGCAAGCCGGGTGTGTGTGCGTGCGTGTGCGTGTGTGTGTGGCCGGGCATGTGTGCTCATGCGCGTGTCACACCTCACCTTTTGAGTGTTGTTGAGAAGAGGGGGGCGGAGAAGAAGTGAGGGAGAGCGCGCCGCCGGGCTAGGCAAAATTCTGCTGCCCAGGTAAATGGTGTGCCACCATTTGCCCTCTTTTGTGTCTCTTCTAATTTCCGTCAACATCATGCTCTCACCTCCATCTTCATTGCCTCCGCCCTGGCGAGCTTGCTTTTTTTGTAACCACCGATTTCCAAGACTGCCAGAAAACTAAACGACGCGAGGGAATGCGCGCGCGTGACACACACACACACACAAACACGCGGGGGGAGAGGGGGGGGATGGAGAGGCCTTCTTGTCCCGGTACCCTCGCGTCATCGACACACGGCTCATCAAGTCGGGCTCAAGGCAATAGGCCTACCCACCACCACCACTGACCGCCCGCACCGTCTCCCCTAAAATCACGGCCGCCGCGACCCCGCCCACCGCGACCAGGCCGCCCACCCCACCCCCCAACAGCCGCACGGTCCCCGCCGGCGCCTGCCCAAGCTCCGCCCCGCGGCGTTCGACGGCCGCCATGGCGGCGGGCAGGAGCCCAAACAAAACCAGGACGCCGTACGTGCCCGCCGCGTTGAGGGCGCCGAAGAAGATGCCGGGCGCCGCCAGCGCGCCCGCCAGGGGTGGCAGCAGGGTCGCCGCATAGGGCACCACGCTCCGGGGCGGCACCCCCACAGCCTCCCCCACAAAGTCGGTGAGCGCGAGCGTGAACCCGATCGCGCTCGTCCCGACCGCCAGCAGCGAGAACGCGTCGATGAGGGGGGCGGTCGCCGGGGAGAGCGACCGGAGGGCGGCCAGCGGGTCGGCGCCGCCGCCACCGCTCAAGCCCGCGGCGGCGACGCTCCCGCCCGCCCCGCCAGTGCCGTCGCCCCCCTGCCCCAGGCACACGGCCTCCCAACAGACGAAGAGGGCAAAGGGCAGGGCGGTCCCGAAAACGATGGCGGCCCGCACCTTGCCCTTGTCGCCCTCCAGCTGGGTGACGATGACGGGGACGACGTTCTGGAAGACAAAGGCCAGGGCAAGGACGGGGGCAGCGGGCAGGAGGGCGTCCCAGTGCTGGGCGGCCGGCGAGAAGAGGGCGGCCGCGGAGGGCGGGCCGCCCGCGGACACGGCCGCCGCGCACAGGGCGAGGAAGGTGCCGACGACGGCGGCCACCGCCGCGCCGTTGGCCGCGTCCAGGGCGGCAGGCGAGAAAAAGGCGCAGACCGCCCCGATGGTGGCCACAAACAGCGCCGCGCCCGCCGGGTAGGGGAGCGCCCCGCCAGAGGCGTCGGCCAGGACGGCCCCCGCCCGCGAGGTGTAGGCGACGAGCAGGGAGGCGTGCAGGAAGGCGTACGCCCCGCCCGCCGCGTTGGCGCCGGCGCTGCCCAGGGTGCGGTCGGCCATGGCCCGTATGGAGGCGCCGCCGCGCCCCAGCTCGCACAGCGTGTTGATGTTTGTCTCCGCGAGGAGCAGGCCGGACGCGACCGCAAAGCCCCAGGCCCCGCCCAGGCCGGCGAGGGAGGGCAGGAAGCCGGCGGGCGCGGTGATGGCGGGCAGGGCGAGAATGCCTGCACCAACGGTCGTGCCGGCGACGAGGGCGGCGGCGCCCGCGGTGGACCCGGGGACGTGGCGCAGGTCGGGGCCGAGGTTTGAAAAGAGCCTTTGAGAGGGGGAGGTTTGAGGCGGAGGGGGCCCGCCGGCAGCGGCGCCCGCACTGCCCTCCACTCCTGCCACCGCCTCCTGGTCCGGCCTCGCCGCCCATGGCACACGTGCGGCACGTGCGGGGTGAGGAGTGCTTGGCCGACAGGGCCGGCCGGCCGGGCGAGGCGGGGCGTGGAGGTGCCTCATCGCCGCTGCGGAGAGAAATGGAAGAGTGGGGATTGAGCGTGCGAGCGAGAGAGCCAGGATGAGCGTTCATACGTGCAATCGTGTTTCTGTTCTTCGCGCGCCGCTCCACCACGCGTGCCCCGCCCTCCCAGGCCTCGCTCACGCCTCTCGCCCCCGTATCATGTCTGCCACCGACGCCCTGGACGCTTACCTGGCGTCAGGTAGCGGCCGCGAGCCGCCCAGCGTGCGCGCCCCTGGCAGCTCCGCCCCGCCGCCCGCCGCGACGGTTGCCTGCGCCCACTCGCCCGCGCCCGCCCCGGCAGCGGCGCAGGTGCCGGCAGTCGCCACTGCCGTCGCCACGGCCCCTCCAAAGAACCGGCCAGCAGGAGTCCAAGAAGCGGCCACTCCCCCGGCCACGCCGCCCTCGCCCGCCTCGCCCACGCCCGCTTCGCTCCTCGTCGACCCGACTTCTGCCCTGCTCGCCCGCTACGACCTGCCGGCCTCGCCCGTGCTCGGGGAGGGCTGGCGGGCGGCCACCACGGCCGGGGTGGTGGCTGGTGCGGCACCCGTTGCTGCCACCCCTTGCCCCAGTGGAGGAGCAGACGGCAAGGAGGCGGCGGCGGCGGCTGCGGCGGCGGCCCTCGTGGCCGCGCTGGCCCGCCTCGACGGTGCAGCCACCACCACCAGCGCGCCACACTCCCCGCCTGCGCTCGCCTCCGTCGCTGTCGCTGACGTTCAGGAGGAGCAGGCGCCTCAGCCACCACAGCAGGAGATTGCCCCTGCGGCCGTCCCTGTTCCCTCCCCGCTCGCGCTGGTGGCGGCCGCGGTGGCAAGAGAGGAGGAAGAAGGGAGCGGCGGCGGCGGCGGCGGCGGCAGCGGCGCGCCTCAACCACCCCCTCCCCCATTCCTTTCCCGCCCCCGTTCCGCCGCCAGCGCCGGCCGGTTTGCCATCCGAGTGGCCGGCACGCGCCACCCTCGGCCGGGGAGCGGGTCCAGCCGCCCCGCCTCCGCGGCGAGCAGCCGGGAGCTGGCGGCGACGGCGCCGCTCTCGCCGCCTTCCCCACGGCCCGCCTCCCCATCCCAAAAGCAACCGCACCACCCTGCCCACTCCCACCCGCCCGGCGAGCTGTGGCGGGCCTACCTGGCCCGCGGGTACGCCCGCCTGGAGGTGCTGGAGGCACGGGCTGCCTCTGCTGCTGCGCCTGGGGTGGCTTGAATGAGAGGGGACGAGCGCGAGCGCTGTGTGTGTGTGTGTTGTAAAGACAGAACAGAAACTGCCGCTGCCTCTCTCCATCTCCCACCTCACACCGCCCGCTTTTCTCACACCGCCACCTCCCCACCCCCACCCCCACCACCCCCGCGCTCCAGGTATTGGAAGCTGAAGGTAAAGTGCGGGGCGGTCCGCCGGATGACCCAGCCCGCGGCGGGCGCGGCCTCCCGGCGCCGGGACGCCCGGCGCCTTTCCGAGACGGCGGCGGCGGTTAACGGCTCACCGGTCGTGGCGGCGGAGCCAACGCTGTTGTTGGCGGCGCCGCCGCCCCCAGCCCCGCCCTCGCCAACACCGGCCTCGCCCGCCGCCGCCGCCGCCGCCGCCGCCGCCCCGAGCTCGGGCTCGAAAAACAAAAAGGGCCCCCGGTCGTAGGTGGCCGTGATGGTGCGCCCCACCACGGACGCCCCCGCCGGCCACCGGAACCAGCGGCCGTACAGGCCGTGGAACCGCCACCCGCGCGCCTCAAGGGCACCCGCTGCCGCGCGCTGGCCGGGGGACGCGTGCGGGGTGAAGTGGAAGGCCGCAAACAGGAGGTCCAGGTCAGGGGGTGGGGGGCCCGGGGCGGCCGGCGTGCCACCGCCGGCGTCGCCGCCACCGCCGCACCCGGTTGTCGGTGGCGGCCTGCACCCGGCCTGGCCGCCCGGCCACGACAGGGGCGGCTTCCACGGCGCCGCCGCCGGCGACGGCGCCGCCGCCGCCGCGCCCGCCCCTCCATGCACCAGGCGGACGACGGCCGTGCAGCCGGCGACCATGGCCGCCGTGTCCGCCCAGGGCGTGTAATCCCGGTCGTGGTGGTTGGGGCTGTGTGTAGAGAGGCGTGTGTGAGTGTGTGTTGTCTCTTCCTCTTTCCCCTCTCCGGGCGCAGCTGCGGCGGCGAGGGCGCTGCATCGCAGGCGACGCAGCAGAGGCAGGCCCTCTTTCTCTGTTTGGTGTCGGTCTGGGCCCCGAACGCGCGTGCGGTGGTGGTACGTGGTGCGCGGGGGAGAGGGGAGGGCAGGCGACCAGCACCCACCCGGCCACGCGCGCGCGCGGGGTGGGTGGTTTTTACACCACACCACCCGCCCGCGTGGGGCCGGGGCGAGCAGGCGAGCCGCCCCATTTCCTCACACACACACGCACACATGCGCACACACGCACGCACACACACGCACAGAAAGAGAGAGGAGGGGAGGCGGGGCGCGCCGGGAAGCGCACCCCGCCTCTCCATCCCCGCGCCCCTCCCTCTCATCAACCCCAGCCCTCAGCCCCCCCTATGGAATCCCCCAAACCCCCACAGCACCCGTTCCCGGTCGCCCCGCTCCCTCCCCTCGCCCCATACGCACAGGCTGGCATCCCAGGTCCCGCCCAGCACAGCAGCAGAACCTAAGGCCGCTTCGATGGAGGGCGGCGGCGGCGGAGCGGGGGCGATGGCGGCCGCATCCACAGCAGCAGCGCGTTGGGCAAGTGTGAACGTGAGGTGTAGTTGCTGACCCCCGCTTGGTAACGGGGCGAACCAAGCATCCAGCGCCCCGCGGGCCACCTCCTCGGCCAGGGCCGCCGTCCGGCGTTCCTCCAACCCTACCGCAGGGGCGCCGGAGGAGGTCGGCCGGGCGGCCGGGCGGGGCGGGGTGGCTGGGGGTGGGGCGAGCGCGTCTGCGCCCACCGCGCAGGCTGCGGCCGCGGCGGCCGCTGCCGCCGCCCCGCCACCCCCGCCCGGCCACTCCCACGCCTCGTCGCCCAGGTCCTCCTCCGCCCCGCCCTCCTCACCTGCCGCCTCCCAGCCCGTGGCCGCCGTGGAAATCAGGCTGGACGACGGCCGGGGCGGCGGCGCGGGCGGTGCCTTGAGCGCGGTGGCCGATGCTTCCAGGGCAGACAGCCCCCCTTTCTCCTTGCCTCCGCTCTTCGGGGCGGCCGCCATCCCGCCCGCCGCGTCGGTGACGGCTGCCGGCTTGTTCAGGAGGCTGCCCTCAAAGACGGGCTGGACGATGGAGGCCGGGGCGGCTCGGGCGGCCCGGGCGGCCGCCTTGCGCCCACCCCGGATTCGGGCGGGCTTGGCGTCGGCGGCCTCGGCGTCCGCTAGCGGTGGTGGAGGCGGAGGCGAGGGTGGAGGGAGTAAAGGTGGTGCGACTACCACGGACGCCGGCGGCGGCGGCGGCGGCGGCGGCGGTTGCGGCAGCAGTGGCGGTAGCGGCAGCAGTGGTGGCAGCGGCAGCAGTGGCGGCGGCGGTGGCGGCGATGGCGGCAGCGGCGGCGGTGGCGGCGGTGGCGGCGGTGGCGGCGGCGGCGGCGGTGGCCGTGGCGGCACGACGACGGCCCGCTGGGCCGGCGGCGCCTGCTGCGGCGGCGGCCCCACCGCGGCCGCCGCGGGCGCAAATCGGAAGGTCAGCCCGCCGGCGGGCGGGGCCAGCAGGGCCAGGCCGGTCGCGGCCGGGGGCGGGGGCGGCCGTGGCAGGGCCGCTGGGGCCGGGGCCGGCACCCCGCCCGCTGCCGGCGTCGCCGTCTGCAGAGGCGCGGCCGCCGATGTCGGGGAGGGCGAGGCGGCCGGGCGTGGCGGGGCGGCACCCGCGGAGGAGGAGGGGGCGGCGTTGGCGGCGGGCGCAAAGCGGAAGACGAGGGCAGCGTGTGGGGCGCCCGCGGCGGCTGCCGGGGTGGTGGCCGCCAGGGGAGGGGGCGCGGGCATCAGGTGGGGTGGTCCTGCCGGCGTCGCCACAAGTAGGGGCGACAGCAGGCCGGCCGGCGGACGGGCCGGCGTCGCCGCCCCGTCGGTGGGCGAGAGGGCGGCAGAGGCGGCCGAGGACGCCGGGCGCTGGCCGGCGGGCGTGGTGGGCGGCCCGCCGCCGCTCTCTGCCTCCTCCTCCCTAGCCACCACCTCCGCCTCCGCCTCCTTGGACTCCGCCGCCACGAGCGACGGCAGGTTGTGGGCCGGGATGCGGCCCACGCCCTCCGCGGCCAGGGCGGTCGGCAGGAGCGGGCGGCCGGCCGCGTCGGCCGCCGTGTCGTACAGCCGGCCGTCCTCATCGTCATGTCCCCAGTCGGGGCCGGCCGCGGCCGCGCCCGCCACGTACGCTTCCACCCGGTCCTTCAGGGCCGCGTCCACGTCGGCGGGCGTGACGGCGTCATTGCCCAGGGCCCGCAAGACACGTTCCAGGTGTTCCACGTGCCAGACGTGCCAGCCCGCCCGGGCCTCGAGCTCGGCGGCGACAGGGTCGGCGTCGGCGGCGGCCTCCGCCTCGGACCCGCCCTCATCAAAGTCGCCGCCGGCGTCGCTGCCGCCGCCATCGTCGGAGGAGCCGCCACCACGGTCAGAGGCACCGCCACCGGAGAAGTCGGAGGCGTCAGAAGCGTGCCCGCCACCGTCGTCGTCGTCAGAGGAATCCGAAACAGCGGCGGCCGCCCGCCTGCGCGCGCCCTTGCCGCCCTTCTTCTTCTCCTTGGCCGCGGCCGCCGCCGCCGCCTTCTTTTGTTTTGTGGAGGAGGGACCCGCGCCCTGGGCTGCCGTCACCGTCGCCACCACGCCCTTCCCGGACGCCCGGGCCGCCGCCCGGCGGGCCGCCCGGCGCGCGGAGGCGGCGTCCGCCTCAAGCTGCTCTGTCTGGACGCCCAGCTCGTCCACGGCCGCGACCACCCAGGCCGCCGTCCGGGCGCGGGCGGCCGCCGCCTCGGCGGTCTCGCCCGGGCGGGCTGGGAAGAGGGCTGCCCCCCGGGCCGCACCGCGCAGGGCTCCGCCCCCCGCCCCCGCCGTCGCGGCGGCCGTGCCCGCCTTGGCCCGCACGACTGCGCTTTCCAGGGACGCGATCGAGAAGGGGCGCTCCTCCCGCATCACCGTCCGCTCGTACCGGCGCAGGCGCTCCATTTCCACCTCCACCGCCCGCCTGGCGTCCGCCACGACGGCCGCACCCGCGGCGGAGGTCGCGTCCGCGCCCGGCCCGCCGCCGGCCTCCCACGCCCGGACGGCCTCCCGGTGGCGCTGGATGCGCTTGACCTCGCGCTTCAGCTCCGCGCGCAGGCGGCCACGCACAGCGTCCGAGGCGGCGGGCGGGAGCTTGGGGTACATGGCCCGGATGAGGGCGACCCCGTCCACGATGCGCTTCAAGGTCTGGGCAACGTCGCGCTGGGTCTTGCGGTTGTAGGAGACGACGGAGGCCTGGTGTGTGGAAAAAGGAGTGTGTAAGAGTGTTTTTTCTCTCTTTCTTCGCGGGCGCGGGTTTGCCAGCGGGCGTGGAAGCAGCAAAAAAGCAATCACGTCCCCCGGTGTCTCTCACCCTCGACGGCGCCAGTCGGTCCACCACATCTCGCTCCCCTCGGTAGTCATAGTCGAAGGAGCACACGTCCTCATCCCCATTGCGGCGCCCGCCGCTGTTGGGGACGTGGCGGGACATGAGGAGAGGGGAGAGGGGAGAGAAGGGGGAGGGCGCCGAGTGAGCGCGCCGCAGAAGAAGTAGATAAGGGACGCGCTGGCGGCCTCGTGTAAGCCTCGGCACACCCGTCTGTCCGTGGGGTTGGGAGATAGGTGGGTTGCCCTGAGCGGGATGAGGGCGTGTTTAGTGGGGCGAGGTGCGTGCGTGCGGGCGGGCGTGAGCAAAAGCAGGGGGGGGGGGAGTGGCGATTTCCCTCGCTGCCGGCGTGCGCCTGCGCCCTGGCCGTGCCAAAAAGATAGCCTTCCCCACACGAAAGCTCCCGCCCGCGCCGTGGGCGGTTGATGAGGTGACCTCTCCGGGCCTCAAGAGAGTGGCCGGGGCGCGGGAAAGGAGATAGCGGCGCGAGGTGCGAGCGCAAAAAAAAAAAACAAGGACGCACCAAGCGCGGCTGAGGGTAGAGAAAATGAAATGGGGGCGTGGGCCTGAACCCTTCCCTCCCCTTTTTTGCGCTTCCCCTTTCGGACACCTTTTTTGCGCTTCCCCTCTCCGCCAGGGTGCGCCCGCGCGCGCCCACGCCCCACAGTCCACCCCCGACCACAGCAAAAACCTTTGCATTCTTTCGTTGTCTACACCTTGCCCTCCATACCCTCCACCGCCGCCCGCCCCCACACTGCCACCGCCACCCGCCGCGGCAGGCGCGGCGGCCTCAACCCGGCCCCCTTGAGCGCGGCAGCCCCAACCACCGTCAGCATGCCCACGTGCGCCGCCGCGTTGACGGCCAGCACGCCGCCCAGGGTGGCAGCAATGGCGGCTTGCGATGGCGCGCCCGCCGTCCCCGCGATGGAGGAGACCTGGTCCACCAGGGCGGCCACGTTGCCCAGCAGCAGGGCCCACAGGTCCTCGCCCAGCGTCCACCCCGTGAGCGCGACATACCCCGCCGTCCCGCCCACCCGCACGGCCGTGCCGGCCGCCCAGGCCAGGGGCCAGGGCGTGCCTATCGCCCAGGCGGCGCCCAGGGTGGCGGCCAGGGCGCCGTAGTTGAGGGCGTAGGTGGCGGCCTGGACGGGGCCGAGGAGGACTGGGAGAGAGTAGAGAGTGAGGTGGAGGTGAGAGAAGGGAGAGCGGCGCCGCCTTGCGAAACACACAGGCCACCCAATCGAAAAGGGGGGAGAGAGCTCGCACACACACGCTGCGCGCGCCCCAAACCTCACCCCGGAGTGAGAGCGCGCGTCCCCGCGCCCGACTGGAAGGCCCGCATTTGCGTTCACCCCGACCTCCCCGCCCCCCCCAAAAGAAAAAAGGAAGAAACACAATATAAGCCCTAACGCTCTCTCGTCCTCTCTTCCATGCACGCCCGCGCCCTCTTCACCGCCGCCCGGGCTGTGGGCGCGGTGAGCGGGAGCCGGGGGTTGATGTCGTCCAGTTGTAGCGGGCGGCGGGTAGCCGTGGGCGGGCGGGTTGGCGGCGCAACGCCGCAGGCAGCGCCACCACCACCAACGGCCCGCATACGCGCCCGCCCGACCCAGCCCGCACTCGTTGCCGCTTCTTCCTCTCCTTCTTCTTCTCCTTCTTCGTCGCCGCCGCCGCCGCCGCCTCGCACGCGCGGTGGTGTGCCCGTGGCGGCGGCCACCAACATCCAGCAGCAAGAGGCCGGCGGCGGCGCGGACCGGCGAGCGGCCGCCGCGGTCGCGGTCGCCGCCGACGCAAAGGATGCCCCGGCTCAGCTCCACCTCGCCCCGCCGCCCGCCCTGGCGGGCGTGTGGGCGTCCTACAATGCGGCCCTGTCCCGCCACCCGGTCCTGGTCAAGTCGGCCACCTCCTTTGTCGGCTTCCTCATCGGCGACCTCATCGCCCAGGCCATCGTGGGCGCGCCGTATGACGGGCACCGCACACTGCGGCTGGTGCTGTTTGGCATGCTGATGGACGGGCCGATCGGTGAGTGATATCAAAGAAGGCAAAAGA
>Ga0315285_10006342_pt1 | contig 12190 bp, 10 predicted proteins | sample YL17G09_36_MG_FD_203698 | JGI IMG/M metagenome (GOLD analysis project Ga0315285, IMG submission 203698) | Sediment microbial communities from Yellowstone Lake, YNP, Wyoming, USA - YL17G09_36 | ecosystem: Environmental > Aquatic > Freshwater > Lake > Sediment | place: USA: Wyoming | collected... | reverse complement strand
CGCCGTCGTGCGGGAGCCGCCCGACCTCGCGGGGCGCCTGGCGACGGCCGATGTGGCCGTCATCGGGGCGGGGACCATGAAGTTCGAGGCGGCGGCGCTCGGCGTGCCGGCCATCCTCGTCGCCGTCACGGACGACCAGCTCCCCGTCGGCCCGCAGTTCGCGGCGACCGGCGCGGCGGCGTGGGCCGGCGACGGGCGAGAGATCGATCCCGCGTTCGTCGTCGAGCTGCTGGCGGCCCTGGCCCTGGATCCAGCCCGACGTGCCGCGATGGCGCGACGCGGCCTCCAGGTCGTGCCGGGCGACGGGGCACGCCGTATCGTCGTCGCGACCATGACGGAGACCGGCAGGGAGGAGACGGAGTGACGAGCGAGGCCGAGGCGGCGCGCCTGGAGGGACTCTGGCGCGGGGAATTCGGCGATGCCTACGTGCGCCGCAACGCCACGCTCGACGACCGCCGCGGGGCCTTCTGGGCGGAGCTGCTCGGCGACGGCGAGATCGCGAGCACCCTCGAGGTCGGGTGCGGGCAGGGCGGGAACCTGCGGCACGTCGCCGCGGTCCTGCCTCCCGAGGCCGTCTGGGGCGTCGACGTGAACGCCGAGGCCCGGGCGCGGGCGCGCCAGAACGCCCCCGGGACCAACGTGGTTGCCGCGGTGGCGCGGCTGCTGCCGTTCCGCGACGGCATGTTCGACCTCGCGATGACCGTCGGCGTGCTCATTCACCAGCCGGAGACGACCCTTCCGCTCGTCATGGCCGAGCTCGTGCGCGTCAGCCGGCGCTACGTCCTGTGGGCCGAGTACCACGCGGACGTGACGACCGAGGTCGCCTACCACGGCGAGCGCGGCGCTCTGCTCAAGCGGGACTACGGGCGCATCTACCACGAGCTCTTCCCGGAGCTTGAGGTCTGCCGCGAGGGCTTCCTCGGCGAGGACGCCGGGTTCGATCGCGTGAGCTGGCAGCTCCTCCGCAAGTCGTAGGTCAGCCGAGCGGTCCCCTCTCCCCCGGCACGTCGAGCCCGAGGTCCATCTCGACGACCAGGGCCTCGGGGTGGGCAGGCGTGGCACCCGGGGTGGCCACGCCGGTGAAGCCTGCCCCTTCAAAGAGCCGGCGGCTCGCGAGGTTACCGGAGCGCACCACGGCCCGCGCCCGCCGGATCCCGAGCTCGTCGGCGGCCGCCGCCAGGCCCAGGCCGAGCACGGCACGCCCCATTCCCCTTCCGCGAACCGCCGGGCCGAGCCCGATGGAAACCACGCCGACGCCGTCCGGCGTTCGATCGACGCGCACCTGGCCGACCGCGATGCCGGCTTCCTCCGCGATCCAGAGCCGCCGGTCCGGGTCGCCGATGACGGCGCCGAGCCACCGGACGTGCGCCTCCCACTGGATCGGCTCCCGGTCGAACGACGCGGCACGGGTTGCCGGATCGTTGGCCCATTCCAGGAGCCGCCCGGCGTCCGCGGGGCGTGCCGGCCGAAGGTGAAGCGCGCCCCCGGTTCGCATCCCGGCTGGCAGCTCGCTCACCATCCGCCGATCTCGGACACCGCCCGGCGAAGCCACGGCAGCGCCTCGTCGAAGGCTGCCGCCCACGAGCCGGGAACGTCGATCGACATCGGCTCGACGATGCCCTCGGCATCACCGAGCGCCGCCTCGAGGGCAGCGGCCAGCGCGGCAGGGTCGGCCGGGGCGGCTCGGATGAGGGGCGACCGCTCCGCGAGGGCCGCGGCGGTCTTGGGACCGAACTCGTTGGTCACGACGAGGTGCCCGCAGGCGGCCATCTCGAGAGGCGGGTAGCTGGTATGGGGCGAGAGCATGAGGCTCAGGAGCACGTCCGAGGTGCGCAGCAAGGCCGCGTACGATGCGTAGTCCAGCCAGGGCAGGGACTCCAGCTGGAGTCCCGGTCCCAGGTCGAGCGGCGGGATCGGTGATCCGATCGCCACGACCTCCCACCGGTCTGCCCGCAGCACCCCCGCGGCGGCGACCTCCCGAAGCGCCCTGATCCCCATGTCGAACAGATTGCGCTCGTTGCGCGGACGGGCGTAAAAGACGAGCCGGCGACGCGCGCGCGGGTTGGCCTCCGGGTGGAACAGCGAGCGGTCGACCGCCGGCTCAAATGACACGGCACGCGACTCGATGTCGGCCGCCCCGAAGACGCCCGCCCGTTGCGACACCAGGAAGTCGAGTAGGAACCGCCCGTTGACCACCGCCCGGACCGGGAACCCGTACGAGGCCAGGGCGAGCGCATGGCGCGAGGACCAGGGATAGAAGCCGGGTTCGTAGTCCTGGACGAGGTAGACGAACTCGCGCGCCTCGATGTGGGCGAGGGCCGCGCGCGCGACGTGCGCGGTGGGCCACCACGTGGCGATCAGGACGTCGCGAGGGCCGATACAGAGCGGTCCGGCGCCCTGGCCTGCCGCCTGGAACTCGACCGTGTCCGGAGGCATGGCCGTCTCGGCCAGGCGTGCGGCGTGAGCGCGCAGAGCTTCCACGTCGCGGTCCGTCGGCCCAGCCACGCTCGCGAATCGCAAGGGTACGCCGAGCGCGGCCAGTCGGCCCGTGAGGTTCAGGATCGTGTTCGGGCCGCCGGTCATGCGACTCATGGCGAGGTGGGGCATGAGGACCGTGACGCGAGGCGTGGCTGCAAGCGCGGCATCGACCTCGATATCGGGGATCAGGACGAGGCGCGGGGAGTCGAGATCGCGGTATCTCGCGACCTCGGCGGCCGACCAGCTCGTGGCAGGACGGGCCGCCCGTGGTGTCTCATCCGCCCGGCCGAGGTGGCGGACCGCGCGGACCACCTGTCGGAGCGGGCCCGCAAGACGGGCCACAGGTGCTCTCATGGGCCGTCGCTCGGGTGCGGGACGGGCAGCCGCCGATCCCGAAGGAGCGGAGTGATCGCCTCGAGGATCGTGTTCGCCCGGACGGCGAAGGTGTGTCGCTTCAGCACCGCCTCGCGGGCGATCCGGGCGTGGGCGGCCCGGGCGGGCGGGTCGGCGAGGAACCGGTCCACGAGCGCCCGCAGGTCGGCGGCGTCGCGGTAGGTCACGACCCCGCCGTCGAATTCGGCGTTGATCTCCGGGAGGTGGTCGGAGATCACGAACCCACCCGCTGCCGCAGCGTCGTAGACCCGGTTGGCGATGAACCCCTCGTCGCGCATGTCAGCCCAGTGATCGCTGAGAACGATGTCGGCGCTCGCGTAGTAGCGTCCGAGCTCCTCGTTGGGTACCCAGTCGCCATAGAGGTGGCGCAGGTCGAGAAGATTCGCCGACCAGTTGCGCCCGTACACGGCGAGCTCGTGGGGCGTGTCCACGAGATCGTCGAGGATCGGACGGCGCACACCTCGGGAGTTACCGACGAACAGGAGCGCGTGCCTTGGTCCGCTCGCGTCGGGGCGGAAGCGATCGGGGTCGGTGGCCTGGTGGAGCGGAAGCACCGTTCGGCCGAGCCGACGTCCGAGGTCGTTGGCGAACCGATCCGAGGCGGCGAAGATCAGATCGAAGCGATCGCACAGCGATCGGGTGACGCGGTCCGGATGGCTGATGATCCAGAGCACGTTGACCTGCCCCGCCCGGGTCACGCGGGTCGCACTGCCGAACAGGGCGATCGTGACATCCGCGCGAACCACGTGCGGAGCGGTGGACTCGCCCGTGACCGCGAGGACCGTCGGCGCCCCCCGTCGCTCGAGCTCGCGCTGGAGGGCCCGGGCGAAGAACGAGTCCCCCCACGCCGCGGCTCGATCCCACGTCTCGGCGCCGACCACGAGGGCGACGTGAGGGGCGGCCGCCCAATCGGCAAGTGACTCGACGATCTGCTGGGCCAGGCCGGCCCCGAATCCGGCCGGCTGTGGCGGCCGGGCGGCTGCGGCGACCCCGCTGAGCTCGTCCTTCGCGCCTGCAATCCGAGCCACCCGGGTCGACCGTCGCCCGACCGCCCGGGCGATCTCCTCGTCCGGCACGAGGACGACATCGAGATCGTCGAACCACGACTGGGCGGTCCACGTGCCGACATCCGAGCGAACGATGGCGACCCGAATGGCATGGCGATCGGCCAGTCGCGGGTCGAAGGACGGGTCGAGCAGGACGATGATGTCCGCGCTCGCCTCGACAGCCGATCCGTCCACCGAGGGGCTCGCGCGGCGAACGCTCCAGCCGAGCTTCCCGAGCGCGGTGGCCAGCTCGCGCGCCTGCTCGTCGTCTCGGGACCCGGCGCCTGCCAGGGTGGCCTCGATCGGTGTCGTCGACCAAGTTGTGCGACCCGCAATTCGATCGAGCAGCACCTCGCGGAACAGGTAGGGTGCCCACAAGTTGGCCAGGCGGTCGACCACCGCAGGCGACGGCCGCGGACCACCGTCCGGACCCCGGTGGAGGAGCACCACGTCGCCGGCCACCACGACGCGTCCGCCGCTCGCGCGGATCCGGAGGCACAGGTCGACGTCTCCGACATCGAGCTCCTGGGTCTGCGCGAGCCCGCCGACCCCATCGAGCGTCGTGCGCTGAAGGAGCAGGCAGGTATCCACCGCGGCAACGTCGGAGCGGTGGTCGCTGCCAGTGATCCGTGGATCTGCACCCCGCCCGATCGGTTGGGGGAGCAGGACGCCGCGAACCGCTTCGAGCTCGAGCCCCAGGTGACGAACAGTGAGGTCCGCCATGTCGCCCGCCTTCCCGACTCGCGGACCGGGCCGGCGGCCGTACACGATGCGCGCCCCGACGATGCCTGCCCCAGGCGCAGCCAGGGCATCCATGAGGCGGCGCAGCCAGCCGTCCTCGATCGGCTCGACGGCATCGGACACGATCAGGACCGCGTCGCCACGGAGATCGGCGACCGCGTCGGCCAGCCGTCCGTCGAGGCGAGGCACCGTCCTGACCTCCGCCAGGACGACCTGCGAGCGGGTGAGACTGTCGCGCAGACGATCCGTGGCCCCCGCGCCCGAGCTCACGATCAGTACGCCGACGGACATCGCGGAGACCCCGGGGGCGGGCGGCAGAGCGGCACGGAGCTCCTCGACGAGCTGTCCCTCGGCGTCAGCGGAGACCCGGAGCCGATGCCAGCCCTTCGGCACGATCCCGACTCGGGCCAATCCCTGGCGCACCGCGCTTCGGCCGCGTATGCCGAGCCCCTGGATCGCCCGGAGTGTCTCGCTGGTCCGGCGCGACGCGCGCACGGCCGGCCGGGCACGCAAGTTGGCGTATTTCGCCTGGGACTCGCGGTTCCTCGCCCGGAGAACCTCCATCTGCCCTCGGCGGCGTTCGGCCAGTTCCGACAGCGCGGCGAGGCGGTCGGACAACCGCATGACGCGGTCCTCCAGCTCCAAGATGCGCTGCTCCGCGAGGGCCGGGCGATCCCTGGTGGATCGTGCCCTGACCCCCGATTCATCGGGAAGCACCTCCGGCCCAGGCTCGAGTTCGGCGTGCGTCTTCTCGCTCATGATGGGTCGAGCATACTGCGGCGCTGACGCGCGTCGCGATCGCCGGGCGACGGGCATCCGGGCCGGCGGAGCCTGGTGGATGCAGCCCCGGCCGGGTCGTCGTGACCGCGTATGCTTCACGATGATGGAGCAGCGTTCCGTCCCGCCCAGGCGGCCGCATCCGCTCAAGCAGCTCGCCAGAGCCGGGATTCGACGCGGTCTGCAGAACGCCCGCCTCCGCGCCGTCGTCGCCGCTGAGCTGAAGCGCATCGACGCTCCGCCCGTTGCCGACTCGGCCGATCGCGCCGGTGCCATCGCCGCGTCGGCGCCCGACGGCCTCTTCATCGACCGGCATGGCGCCCGGCACCCACTCGATCCGCACATTCGGGACCGACTCAAGCCGAGCTGGCGCGTGATGGTCGATCCCGAGTCGGTCGGCCGTCCGCCGACCGACGAGGCGCTTCGCCAGCGGGCCCGGAACGCCGAGCGTGTGGTGGCCGAAGCGCGCCGCCTGGTGGAATCCGTGGCCGGAACAGCGCTGACAGGACGGGTTCTCGAGATCGGCTGCTACGACGGGTCAGTCGCGTACCAGCTGGCGCGCGACCCGGGGAGCGTGGTCGTGGCGACCGATCTGGCACGGTACTACGTCGTCCAGCGACCCGGCCAGCCGCAGGAGACCGACATCGCGCGGCAGCAGGATTGGCTGGCGGCGCTGAGGGAGCGGGCGCGGGCCGTTGCAGGACCGACCGGCGGAACTGTCGCCTTCCTCGAGGACGACATCACCGCGTCATCGCTCGAGGCGGCGACCTTCGACGCGATCGTCTCGTTCGAGGTCCTCGAGCACGTCCAGCGGCCGCAGGCGGCCCTGTCGGCCATGGCGAAGCTGCTCCGGCCCGGCGGCGTGATGTACCACGACTACAACCCGTTCTTCAGCGCGATCGGCGGACACTCCCTGTGCACCCTCGACTTCCCGTGGGGGCATGCACGGCTCGATGACGCCGACTTCGAGCGCTACGTGCGGGAGCGCCGCCCGGCCGAAGCCGACCAGGCACTGCGCTTCTACCGTGAGAACCTGAACCGGCTGACGTTGGGAGACCTGCGCACGAACATCGCGGCCGCCGGCCTCGAGCTCATGGCCCTGCTGCCCTGGCACGATCGGGCACGCGTTCCATGTCTCGACGCCGACCTGGTCGCCGAGGTCCGGCGGAACTACCCGCGCGCGACCGTGGACGACATCCTGGCCACGTTCGTGGCTGTGATCTCACGGCGTCCCGAGGACTGACGCCGGCGACCCACCGTGCTCCGGGGGGCGTGAACGACCGTCCCGATTCCCGGTCGGTCGCTCGGCCGCCGTGATGGAGGCGCGAATGCGGGCGACGATCCGGGCACTGGCGTCGCCGTCGCGGAAATGGGACTCGAGAAACGCCCGACGGGCGGCAGGATCAGCCGGGCGGGGGTCTGCGAGCGCCGCGGCCAGCTCGGTGACCGTGCGGACGGGTCGAGCCACGCCCGCCCCCACGTAGTCCAGGAGATCGCTGTCTCGCTGGCCGACCGCGATCAGGTTGGGCGTCCCGACCATCACGGCCTCGGAGATCACGGTCGAGTTGTAGCCGAGGTGGGCGTCCGCGGCCCGCAGCAACCGATAGAGGTCGACGTCCCGGACCACGGTCATCGGGGGCGCGGCATAGCCACCGGCCGCGGCGAGGCCCACGAGCGTGGCTCGGTAGGCGCCTTCATCGCTCTCGCCCGGGTGCTGCTTGAACACCACGTGGACCCCCGGGAGCGGCCCGCCCAGGATCCGGGCCAGGATGTCGGCGAAGCCGAAGCGACGCGCGACCCGCCCGTTCGTCGTGGACACGACGAGCAGGCGATCGCCGTCGGCGACCCCGAGGGTGCGACGGACAGCTGCTCGCTCGTCGCCCGGCGCGCCGCCTGGCGGCGCGATCATCCGGTCGAGATCGAGGCGCGGCGAGCCGGACACCTCGACCTCCTCGGGAAGATACGACCCGTGGTCGCACAGGACCTGGCGCTCGAAGTCGCCGTACACGAACGTGCACGTGGGCAGCATCCGGGCGGCGTGGCGCGGATGGGCGTACCCAGGATGCGTCGCGTAGATGATCCCGTGCTGGACCGCGAACGACGGGATCGAGGCGCGCCTGGCCGCCAGGATCCATGGCTCCCGGTGGCCCTCGTGCGTCAGGAGCAGCGCAAGCGGGCGCAGGTCGGCGAGCATCGCGCCGACGCGCGGCGTCAGACGAGCGTTGGTGGGAATGGCGCGGTCCGCGAAACCCCGGACCTGGTCGAGCATGCCGGCGGCGAGGTCGATTCCGTCGACGCGGAGCGGCACCTGGACCGCGTCCGGCAGGACGACGGGAGGAACGACGACGGTGGCGTCCCGATCACCAGAACGCCAGCGGGTGCGAAGGAGGGAGGCAGGAAAGACGTCGGCGTCTTGCTCGATCTCGCGCCAGTCCGCGTCCCGGAGGTGATCGAAGCCGAGGCGGAGAACGCCGGTACGCATCCCCTCTTCGCGCAGTCGCGCGACCACGGCGCCGAGATGCGGGTCCACGAGCTGCCGGCCGGCCGTTCCCTCGACCGCGTGGCGCACGCCGAGGCTCACGGCGAGCACGCGCGGTGCCGAATCGCGTGTCCACGCCGCGACTCGCTCATCGAGCAGGCGCGCCCGTTCCGTTCCGACGCGCTTCGTGTCATCGGCCACGAGCCCGGGGATGACGCGTCCCAACCAGCGGGCCGCCCTTCGGCCCACGCTGGCCGCCGCGGGCGCGAGGGGTGGCTCCTCGGGCGGCGGCGGTGGCCTCCGCACGGTGACTGGCGCGGCACCGGCCACGTCCAGCGCCCTCGCAACCTCGATCAACGGCTCCTCGCGAGTGAGGACCTCCACGTCGGCGAGCGGCCGATTGCCGGCCAGCTCGGCGATCAGGCGGCTCCAGAGGAGGCGCTCGTGCAGCCAGTTCCACATCGTTTCGCGGAGGCGGAACCAGTACGAGATGTCGTCGACCGTCAGGAGGTCGACCATGCCGGCCGCCTGGGCCCACCCGTCGACCAGCTCGAGGGCCTCACCGAGCAGGTCTGACCGAGCCAGTACCGCGGAGACGGCGGGCCGGATGGGCACGAGGTCCGCCCTCGCGGCGAGATCCGGCGTCCACGCCGGATCGATGACCACGACGTCAACGCCGGCCCGGACCGGCGGGGCGGCGTCCGGGCCAGAGACGAACGCCAGGCGTGCGGGAGCCATCTCCCTACGACCATCCCGCTCCGAGTCGGAGCACCTGGCGCGGGCGCGGCGTGCCCCGACGCGACGCATTGACCGTGTCGAGGACGAGGTCGGCCGTGGCGAAGACCGCGCCCCAGTCGATCGCCCGGTGCGGCGTGACGATGATCACGAGCTCGGCCCAGCCGAGGAGGTCGGCGAGGGCCACGGAATCGTCGGTCCGCCCCGCGGCATCCCGGAACCGGGCGATGTGCGGATCGTGGAAGCGGACCTCGGCGCCGCGCTCGCGGAGCAGCGCCAGCACGTCGGCCGCGGGCGCCTCGCGGGCATCGGCGACGTCCGGCTTGAAGGCGACGCCCAGCACGCCGACCCGGGCGCCGCTGAGCGCCCGAGCACGGTCGTTGAGGGCCTCGGCCGCAAGGTCCACCACGTGGCGCGGCATCCCCACGTTGACGTCGGCGGCAAGCTCGATGAAGCGGTCGGTGAAGTCGAACGCGCGGGCCCGCCAGGAGAGGTAGTAGGGGTCGACCGGGATGCAGTGCCCGCCGACGCCCGGACCCGGGGTGAACTTCATGAACCCGAACGGCTTGGTGGCCGCGGCGTCGATGACCTCCCAGACGTCCAGGCCCATCCGCTCGCACAGGAGGGCGAGCTGGTTCACGAAGGCGATGTTGATGTTCCGGAAAACGTTCTCGAGCAGCTTCGCCATCTCCGCCGCGTCGGGCGAGGAGAGCTCGACGACCGTGTCGTTGATCTTCCGCAACAGCGCGGCCGCCCGCGCCGTGGCCGCCGGCGTGGAGCCCCCGACGAGGCGCGGGACCAGCCTCCCGGAGCTCGCCGGGTCGCCGGGGTTGACGCGCTCGGGGGCGAAGGCGAGGTCGAAGTCCGGGCCGGCCCGGAGACCGGTCTCCCGTTCGAGGACCGCCCGGAACGGCCCCGTCGTCGTGCCCGGGAAGGTGGTCGACTGGAGGACCACGAGGTGGCCGGGACGGAGGCCGGCGTGGACCAGCTCCGCGGCCGAGAGGATCGGCCCCAGGTCGGGGTCGCGGGTGGCCGTGACCGGCGTCGGGACGCAGACGAAGACGGCGTCGGCGGCGCGGACGACCTCGGGGTCGGGCGCCACGGCCCGGAACCCGGCTGCCAGGGCGGCGCCCAGGCGCTCGTCGGAGATGTCGTCGATCGGCGAATGGCCCTCGTTGAGCTCCGCCACGCGCTGCTCGCTGCTGTCGACGCCCGTCACCCGGACCCCCGCTTCCACGAACCCGAGCGCGAGGGGGAGCCCGACGTAGCCGAGGCCGATGACCGCGATGGACCGATCCTGTTCCACGACGCCTCCCATGGCGTGATCCGTTCGTTTCGGTCAGGAGGATACTCGGTCGCGGGCGAGCTCCTCGACGATGGCGACGTAGCGCGGCGCCTCGCCGTCCCAGGCCAGGTCGCGCGCGCGCGCCGCGGCGCGACCTGCGACCGCACCGCGCCAGGCGGGATCGTCCACGACCCGCAGGATCGCCCGCGCGAGGTCTTCCGGGTCGTCGGGGGCGTACCAGGCGAGCATGTCGGCCTCGAACTCCGCGCGGGCGGCGGGGAGGTCGGCGGCTACGACCGGCTTCTCCATGATCGCCCCCTCGAAGACCTTGGTGGAGAGGCTGATCTCCGAGAAGCGGTTTCGCCGGATCGGGGAGAGCGCGATGTCGCAGCCGGCCAGCGAGGCGGCGACGGCGTCGAGCGGGACCCGGCCGTGCAGGACCACCCGCTCGGTGACCGCCCGCTCGGCCGCGCGCCGGCGGAGCTCGTCCTCCGCGTCGCCGCGACCGTAGAGGTGGAGCTCGACGGCAAGGTCGGGGCGCCGTTCGGCCAGGATCGCCACGGCGTCGACCACGTCGGCGAGCCCGTAGAGCGGGGTCAGGGCTCCGGCGTAGGCCAGGCGCAGCGTGCCGTCGGCCATGAACGCGCGTCGCGGGTGGGCCCCGGGGTCGAACCGGGCCAGCACGGGTCCGTTCCTGACCACCCGCAGCTTCCGGGCCGGGATGCCGAGCGCGAGAAGCCGCTCGTGGCGCGCCTGGTTCACCGACAGGACGCGGTCGGCGATCGCCGCCGAGAGCCGCTCGACCACCGTCAGGGCGCCGATGGTCAGCGGGTTCGAGGCGCCGGGCCAGCGCGAACGGAAGAACTCGGAAGTCGCCTCGTGCAGGTCCAGGAGGAGCGGGACGCCCGCCAGGCGGAGGGGGAGCGCCGCGAAGGCGAGGAGGTCGGGCGGCGTGTGGACCTGGACCAGGGCGTAGCGGCGGCGCCGGTGGGCGCGGGCCAGGGCGAACCCGGCCCGGGCCAGGAAGGCCGAGTACTCGGCGAGATAGGTCGCGATCGGCGATCCCTGGTGGCGCTGCACGTCGAGGCGGGCGATCCGGACTCCCTCCAGGGTGCCCTGCGGCGCGTCGCCGGGGCGGCGCAGGGAGAAGACGTCGACCGGGCGGCCGGCAGTGACCAGTGTCTCGGCCTGGCGGCGGACGCGCGGGTCCTCCTCGTAGTAGCTGTGGACCAGCATGGCGACAGGGCGGCACCGGGGGCGGCGGGCGCGATCCGACATTGCCCTCCATCGTAGCCGCTGCGTGGTTGGGGGACGACAACCTGTACTCGTTCGGCACGTCCGTTACACATCGATCCCGAAGGATGCCAAGTACTCGGTTCTGGAATTGTCCGCCCACCTTCGTCGCGGCGTCAGAAGGCCACCCCGTCGCAGGTCCTTGCTCTCGCGCCAGCCGAGGACCGGCGACCATGTGTCACTGTTCGATTGGCCCTCCCCCCTCGGCGTTCTACGGTCCGGCGTGCCGCTGGCCCTCGTTGAGCCCGACGTAGTGGCCAACTACCCAGGAGGACAGGATGTGCTTGCAGATCGGTCGCCAGCTGGGGCAGGTGCAGATGGCGTGCTCAATTGGGCGAAGACGCCAGCCGCCGACTTCCGTCTTCTCGCGTGACCCCAGATGGACGTGGACCCCGTACCCGTGCCGCCCGCACACCACCGAGGCGAGGGAGCCCCCGTACCGGGCCAGCAGCACGACGCGCCCGGCCACAGCATAGGCGAGTGCGTCAGCGCCGGCGGCGCCCGGTGCCCGAGGGGTGCAGCTCAGCGCCGCACAGGACGCAGCCCGGCGTCCGGTGACGAAGCGTGCTCGTTTCGTCACGCACCAGAGCGCTCATGCGATCCGCTCCTCCGTCTGCGGGACCGACCGGGCGGCGACCATGCCCGCGATCGCGTGCCGGTCGGGCAGCGTCAGGCCGAGCCCCCGTGCACCCGCGATGACGAGGTCCATGACCGCCCAGGCCATGGTGAGGCAGCTGGTCTCGCCCGGGAAGCGCCCGATGACCTTGGTGCGCCTCCGGACCTCCTCGAGCGAGCGTTCGAGGAGGTTGGTCGAGCGCAGGCGCCGTCGCAGGCGAAGCGGATAGCGCAGGTGGACCGTGAGTGCCGCGAGATCGTCGGCCAGGCACGCCGCGGCGGACGGGAAGTCGGAGGCGAGCTCGCCCACCAGCCTCCGCAGGCCCGCCTCGGCCTCGGTGGGACCCG
>Ga0315285_10006341_pt1 | contig 12191 bp, 12 predicted proteins | sample YL17G09_36_MG_FD_203698 | JGI IMG/M metagenome (GOLD analysis project Ga0315285, IMG submission 203698) | Sediment microbial communities from Yellowstone Lake, YNP, Wyoming, USA - YL17G09_36 | ecosystem: Environmental > Aquatic > Freshwater > Lake > Sediment | place: USA: Wyoming | collected... | reverse complement strand
TCGGGACGCCCATCATGTTCCAACCCTCGATCACCAAGGGCGGGATCCGGATCGGTTCGGATGTCTGGCTCGGGGCGGGGGTCGTCGTTCTCGATGGCGTCACGGTCGGGAAGGGCGCCGTCCTGGGAGCCGGATCGGTCGTCACCGGAGACGTTCCCGACTACGCGGTCGCCCGGGGGGCGCGCCAGCTCAAGATCCTGGGGACGCGCGGCGAGCCGGGAACGCCCGGCGACCCTTCCGGTTCGAAGCCCTGACATCCCGGCTGAATAATCCGAAAAAAAAAGCTTGACCCTCCCTTAGGGGGAGGCTCTATGCTGAGACCGAAATTTATGATATGGAGGTAATATCATGAGTCCCGTCAAACCCGCCGAGGGCAAGCTGGATTTCAAGAAGGACTTCAAGAAGCTGTACGCGGCCTCCGCCAAGGAGCCGTCGATCGTGGACGTTCCCGCCTTCAACTACCTGATGATCGACGGCCGGGGGCATCCGGCGAAAGCGGCCGATTTTCAAAAGAAGATCGAGGTCATGTTCGGGCTGGCCTACACCCTGAAATTCGCCTTTAAGTTCGACAAGAAAAAGCCGCTCGATTTCGCCGTCGCGCCCCTGTCCGGCCTCTACTCGGCCGACGACCCATCCTGTTTCCAGGACGAGCGCCGGCAGGCCGAATGGAAATGGACGCTGGCCGTTCCGGTGCCTAATGAAATCGACGCTGCCGCCTTGGACAGAGCCAAGACAGCCCTGCGCGAGAAGAAGAACCCCGAATTCCTGGACCAAGCCTACCTTAAGGTCCTTCATGAAGGATTGTCGGCTCAGATCATGCACGTCGGGCCGTACGACAAGGAGGGCCCGACCATCGAGAGGCTCCATGCGTTCATGGCGGACAACGGCTATGCCTTCAACGGCGCCCACAACGAGATCTATCTCGGCGATCCGCGCCGAACGGCCCCGGCGAAGCTTAAAACGATCATCCGCCAGCCGGTGAGGAAAAGGTAGGGGAGGGAGCCGGAGTGCTTTCGATCGGAGAGTTTTCCCGTGTCACCCAGATCACGATCAAGGCGCTCCGGCTCTATCACGAAAAGGGCATCCTGGTTCCGGACGCGGTCGGCGATTCCTCCGGCTATCGCTACTACGGGCCCCAAGCCGTGGAGCGGGCCCTGACCGTCAAGCGGCTCAAGGAGATGGGATTCACACTGGACGAGATCCGGGAGATTCTGGAGGAGTGCAAGGACGACGGAGAGATCGTCGCGCGCGTCGAGAGGAAATTGGCCGAAATCGAGAAAAGCCTCCGCCAGTACCATGACATGGAGAAAACACTGGCGCTGTTTCTGGAGAGCGCCGAAGCCCGGCGGATGAAAGTTGTCCCCGGCGTCGTGATCGAAGACCTGCCCGACCGGATGATTTGCGGCCTCAGGTTTCAAGGGAAGTACCAGGAGGTGGGCGCAAAAATCGGCGTCGTGTTCCGGGCCTGCGCCCGGGCGGTCGCGGGCCGGCCCTTCTCGCTGTATTACGATGGGGAATTCAAGGAGGAGGGCGCCGACATCGAAATCTGCGTCCCGGTCAAGAAGAAAATCACAGCCGAGGGGATCGACTGCCGAACGCTGGCCGGCAGCCAAGCCGCCACGATCGTCCACCGCGGTCCCTATTCGGCGCTCGGACCCAGCTATCAGAAGCTGTTTGAATTCTGCGCCGACAAGGGCTTGCGGACGGGCCTCCCAATCCGGGAGGAATACATCAAGGCGCCCGGGTTCATTTTCCGCGGCAACCCCAAGAACTACCTGACCAAGCTCATGGTGGTTTTGTCCTGACGGAGACTCCCGTCTTCCCCGGTAGGGCTCGGGGCAGGATGGCTCGAACCAAAAAATTGACAGTTGGGGACGATTGTGCTAATTTGTCGGGTTTAATACCGCAATTAGGGAGTCGTTGCGATGAAGAAGTGGTTTCTGATCCTTCTGGGCGTCGTGGGGGCGGTGGCCGCTTTCCTCACCTTCCAGAAGATCCGCAAAAATAAGTCTTAAAGGCAGGCCTATGACCAAGCGAAAAGCCCAGGAAAAGACTTTGTCTCGAGAGCGGAAAACGGCGGTGTCCCGTCCCCGGCGTCCGGCGGCGAGGCCGCCTCAGGCCGCGGCGAAAACCCCCGCTCCGCCTCACGCGCCGGCTCCGGTGCCGGCCCCCTTCAAGAATGAAGTCGTCCTCATGTTCTCGGGCGGCATCGATTCGCTCCTGGCCGCCGTCCTTCTCGCCAAGGAATACGACAAAGTCCATCTCCTGACTTTTAAGAAGGGGTACCTGGAATTCGGGCTCAAGAACAGCCTGCCCAACATCGAGCGGCTCAAAGCCCTCTGCGGCGAGGATAAATTCCTCCCTAAAATCGTCAACATCAAGCCCCTGGTCCGGCGCTTCTCGATCCGTAGTATCGTCCGCGACCGGCTCCGCTACGGGACCGAGGTCGTTTGGTGCGTCGCCTGCCGGACGACCATGAACACCGCGGCCATGCTCTACGCCCTCGAAAACAAGCTGGCCGCCATTTCGGACGGCTCGAACCGGGAGCAAATCCCGGGCGAAAAACACCTGACCGGGACGGCCGAGAATTATCCGAGCGTGGTCGGCCGGCTCAAGGATTTCGCCCTCAGCCACGGCGTCGAGTTCGCGACCCCCGTCTACGATTTCGGGGACCGCGAGGAGCGGCGCCGCAAGCTCGGGGAGCTCGGGTTCGAGATCGACTACCTCAGCAAGGACCCCACCAAGACTCTGAAAGGGATGCTCCGAAAAGATTTTTTCAAGCGCTCCCAGCCCCTGTGTCTGTCGGGCTGGATCATCCACTGGCGGCGGAACCTGTTCGGGGTCCCGGTCAAGCAGGACGAAGCCAAGACCCTGGAGTTCGTCGCCAAAAAACAGAACACCGTCATCAAGAAATACATCGCCGCCTATTTCCGCAAGCGGAATGTCGATATCGACGCGCTCGTCCGCGAGCGGACGGAATTCCTGCGGGCCCAAGCCCGCCGGGGATAACGGGCGAAATTCTCGGCCGCGGGCGATGCTTGTCCGAATTACAGGAGGACGGCGTCCCCGACGGCGTAGTGGCCTTTCTCGTCGATCTTGACGCGCGCGGCGGCGACATCCGGGTCGTGCTCGAAAACGACGATCCAGCGCCGGTCGACAGCCGCGGCCAGGAATTCCGCTTTCTCCCTGAGAAGAATCTCGGCCGACATGTCGAAACCCATCAAATAGGGAAGAGGCAGGTGGCGCGAGGTCGGCACCAGGTCGCCCGGGAAGACGACCGACTCGGGGCCGTTCCGGACTTCCAGCCATTGATGGCCCCGGGTGTGGCCGTCGGTCCGGTGAACCCGGAGACCGGGAGCGATCTCCTCTTCGCCGCGCGTGAGCCGCAGGTCGGCTTCCCGGAGAACGGAGATATTTTCCTTTAAATAACTGGCCCGCTCGCGGGGGTTGGGATCCAGGGCATTCTCGTAGTTCGCGGCCTGGACCCAGACCCTGGCCCGGGGATAACGGAGCTCGACATCGGTCGCGCTCCCCGGCTTGAAGACCGAAATCCCTCCGGTGTGATCGAAGTGAAGATGGGTGATGACGATGTCCGTGACGGCGTTCGGGTCGAGCCCGGCCTCCCCGGCGGGGAGATTCTCGATGCCGTAAATCCGGCGGAGCTTGTCCGGCCATTTATCGCCGTTCCCGAGGTCGACCAGGACGATCCTTTCGCCGTCCTCGATGAGGAGCGTGCGCGTGGCGAGACGGATGCGGTTCTCCTCGTCGGGCGCGATCAGGCGGGACCAGATCGTTTTCGGAACCGCCCCGAACATGGCCCCGCCGTCGAGGCGGAAAAAACCGCGGTTAAGGGCGGTGATCCGGAAACGTCCGAACGCCATCATGACCGCTCGCAGTATAACATAAGGTCCGGTTCCCGGCCAGGGCTCTCCACGCGGCGTCCCCGGCCCTTCCTCCCCTCTTCGCGTTGGACTATAATGGACATAAACACAATACTCATTTTTCGCATTTATAGGAGTCGTCCCATGAGCCATCAGCCGACGGTCATCAAGCTCAAGCAGATCCCCGAGGTGCTTGCCAAGGAGTTCGCGGACAGGGACGTCGTAACCTGTTATATAGGCTCCAACGCCGCGACACCGACGGCCTGCCTCGATGCCGTGACGGCGGCCGTCAAATCCGGAACGCCCCGCCTGCCCTTCCTGAGGATGGTCCATCTCCTCCTCCAGGGGCCCGTCTCCTACGTGGAGAAGGGGATCCAGGACCGCATCATGACCTATTCGATCTTCTCGACGGGCGACGTCCGGAAGGCGGCCAACGAAGGCCGCGCGTTTTATCTCCCCTGCACCCTGGCCAACCTCGAAAGTCTCATTGGAAAGGGACGGCCTTACCAGCCCGATGTCGCCATCTTCAAGGTCCGGCCCCACGAGATCACCGGAGAGTTCAGCCTGGGCCTGTCCGTCGAGGCGATGCACACGGCCATCGACCACGCCAAGTGCGTCATCGCCGAGCTCGATTTCAGCATGCCCTTCACCCAAGGGCAGAGCATCGTCGACGCCCAGTCGATCGACTACCTAGTCGATGACGACGACGTCAAGGGGGTCTACGACTTCCCGGCGCCCGATTTCGCCAACCTTCCCGGCGCCGAGCAAAGGATCGGCGAGCTCGTCGCCCGGCATTTCATCCGCGACGGCGTCACCCTTCAGGTCGGGATCGGGCAGATTCCCGACGCCGTCGTCGGGGTCATCAATGAATCCCGCCCCAAGGACCTCGGGATCCAGACCGAGCTGTACGGGGACGGCCTGATGATCCTTCAAAAAGCGGGGATCGTGACGAACCGGCGCAAAAAGCTGCATAGGGGATACAGCGCGACCTCCCTGATCATGGGCTCGATGGAGCTTTACGAATACGTCCACATGCGGGCGGGGATTCAGATGCGGCCCTGCATGGAAACCAATTCGGCCGAGGTCATCCGCAGGAACAGCCCCTTCGTCTCGATCAATACCGCCATGGGCGTCGATCTGTTCGGGAACGTCTGGGCCGATTACATCGACGCCCGGCGCTATTACAGCGGCGTCGGCGGCCAGCCCGATTTTGTCGGCGCCCTGAACGACTCCGCCTACGGCGTCCCGATCATCGCGTTCAAGAGCACGACCGATAGAGGGCAATCGAAGATCGTCAAAGTTCATCCCTCCGGCGTGAGCCTGACGGCTTCGGCCTACGACGGCATCGTCATCGTCACCGAGTACGGCATCGCCGACCTGCGGGGACTGACGGCCGGGGAAAAGGCCCTGGCGATCGCCAGCATCGCCCATCCCCGCTTTCGCGACCGGTATCTCAAGGAGATCTACGACGACGCGCTTTTCACCAAGCCCCTCGGGTATTCCCTGGATAAGACTCCGCGCGGGGTCATCCTCTACGCGGGCGACACAAAGCTGGAGTCCTGAGTCCCGGGCCTATCTCAGGAAAATCCTTTCGGGATCGACGTCCTCGCGCAGGATGCGGAGCTCCTCGGCCGCGGGAGGGGGGGTCTCGGTCGCGCCCGTGACGTCCAAGGGGAAGCCGGTCGCCTCGGCGACGGCTTGGGGCGTCAGGCCCGGATGGAAACTCGCCAGATAAGCCTCTTTGTTCTCGGGCCTGAAGCGCATAACGCCTATGGTCGTGACCACGGAGCTCGGCCCGCCCCGGATGAGGCCGGACTCCGTCCGGCTCGTTCCGCCGGCCAGCCATCCGGGGCTCGTGACGTAATCCACTTTTTCCGGGAAACGCCTTTTCTCGTGCTTGGCGATGATGATCGTGCGCCGGGCGAGACAGGCGATGTCGCACGCCCCGCCGCTCCCCGAGAAACGGACGGAAGGGCGCCTCGGGTCGGAGCCGATCGAAGTGCTGTTGATGTTTCCGAACCGGTCGACCTGGGCCCCGCTCAGAAAACCGACATCCACCCGGCCTGCCTGAAGGACGAAGGTGAAAACTTCCATGAGCCCGGCCGCGGTCGCGGCCCCGCGCATGACGCGCGGGTCCCCGACCGACATCGGCAGGTGGGCGAGCCGGCTGGCGACCGTTCCCGCCTCGAAGATGATGATGCAGCGGGGGGCGTGGGTCCGCTGGGCCAGCATGACGCCGAGCATCGGGAGGCCGGTCCCGGCGAAAACGACCTCGCCGTCCGCGATTTCGCGGGCGGCGACCACGGCCATGAGTTCGGTCAGGGTGTATCGGGGTGTCGCCATGGTCAGACTCTCCGCTTGAGGTCGGGGCGATAGCCGAAGGGCGGTTTCGCTTTCAGGGATTCGAGCCGGGCCGATCCGCCGATCGCTTCGAGGTATCCGACCTGATCCTTGACGCCGACCACGTACCTGTCGAGGTAGCGCCGGTAAGCGGCGTCGTCCTTGGCGCTCTCGTGGTACTCCTTGAGCTGGAGGGGATCGTAATCGTAATAATTGAACACGGCGTAGGGATGGGCTCCGTAGGGGACGCGGCAGACGTGGTTCACGGCGAGCGAGGGGATCGGGTTCCTCTCCGGCTCCCCGCGCAGGACATCGTCCTCGACGATCTCCTCGGCGGTCACGATCACGACATCGGCGCACATGGCCTGCTGGACATCCGCGAAGGTCTGCCCCTCGATCCGGACCGTCCCCTGGTCCGTCGCCTTCTGGACATGGAGGACGGCGAATTCGGTATGAATGGCCGGGACGAGCACGACCCGGTCCAAGGGGTTGAAAGGCGAGTCCATGACGTGGAGTTTCCGGGGGGACGTGCGGGGGTCGGCGGCGCGCTGCTCGGGCGTCAGGGTTTCCTGACGGATCAGGTCGCTGCCCAGGAGGCTGCGGACGGGCATGAATGGGATCCCCATCGCTCCGGCCGTGAAGCGGGCCACCATCGAGAAGTTACTGTAGTCTTCCCACTCGATTTCGCCCCGTTCGACGGCCCTCCGCCAGCGAGGTCCGACCGTGTTGAACGCTTCATCGGCTTCGTAGGCGAGCTCGACCCGCTTGACGCAGCCCCCCCCGATGAGAATATCCCAGTCCCCTCCCGGCGAGTGCCCGAAGAGGTACAGGTCGCGCCGTCCGAGCCGGATGAGCTCGTAGATGAAGGCCATCGGGTGGCGCTGGGTCGTGAACCCTCCGATCGAGATCGTCGCCCCGTCGGGAACGAGGGCGGCCGCCGCTTTCAGATCCATCAACTTGCCGGCCATCTCTGGACTCCTTTTTTATGAACGTAGAGTTGATGTTTTGGGGTCCGGTTCGATTTCCGTGTTTTCACTCTATCCCAGCTTTTTTTGAAAATCAAGACTCGGATGCCCGGCCCGGTCGGCTTGACTTCGCCTCCGAGATGTGGAAGTATACATTTCCCCGAAAGGAGGTCCCATCCATGGCCGGCATCATCGGTTACGGGGCTTACATCCCGAGGAACAGGATCAAGGTTGAGGAAATCGCCAAGGTCTGGGGGGCCGACGCCCCGAGCTATAAGAAAGGGCTGATGCTCGAGGAGAAATCCGTTCCTTCGCCCGATCAGGACACGATCACCATGTCCGTCGAGGCGGCGCGGAGCGCCCTGAAAAGGGCGGGGATCGATCCCCGGGAGATCGGGGCCGTCTACGTCGGCTCCGAATCCCATCCCTACGCCGTCAAGCCGAGCGGGACGGTCCTGGCCGAGGCGCTCGGGGCCACGCCCGAGTGCCATACGGCCGACCTCGAGTTCGCCTGCAAGGCGGGCTCGGAGGGGATGTTCATCGCCCTGAACCTTGTCCGGTCCGGGGCGGTCAAGTACGGGCTGGCCGTCGGAGCGGACACCTCGCAGGGCGCCCCCGGCGACGCTTTGGAATATTCAACCGCGGCCGGGGCCGCCGCCTTCCTGTTCGGGAAGGACGACCTGGTCGCCGAGGCGGTCGAGACCTACGCCTTCATGACGGACACCCCGGATTTCTGGCGCCGGGAATACATGTATTACCCCCGGCATGGAGGCCGTTTCACGGGGGATCCCGCCTACTTCAAGCACACTACGGGCGCGGCCGTAGGAATCATGGCCAAAGCCAAGCTGAAGCCCGCCGATTTCGCCTACGTCGTCTTTCACCAGCCCAACGGGAAATTCCCGCTCCGGGCGGGCGAAATTCTCGGCTTCGCCCGGAAACAGATCGAGCCGGGCTGGCTGGTCAACCGCCTGGGCAACACCTACTCGGGGTCCTCGCCCCTGGGGCTGACGGCGACGCTCGACATCGCCAAACCGGACGACCTCGTCCTGATGGTCTCCTACGGCTCGGGGGCGGGGAGCGACGCTTTCATCTGGCGCGTCACCGGGCGCATCGACAAGGTCCGGAACCTCGCTCCCCGGACGCGGGACCTCCTCGACGGCAATAAGGTCTACCTCGATTACGGCGTGTACGCCAAGTTTCGCCGTAAAATCAGGAAAGCGGAATAGGAGGCGGCCATGAGAGACGTCGCTGTCATCGGCGTGGGCATGACGAAATGGGGCGAGCTCTGGGAGAAGTCGCTCCGAACCATTTTCACCGAGACGGCCTTGCTGGCCCTCGATGACGCGGGCGTGGATACAATCGACTCCATGGTCGTCGGCTGCATGTCCTCGGGATTGTTCGTCGGGCAGGAGCATCTCGGGTCGCTCCTTTCCGACTATCTGGGAAAAAACCCGGCACCGGCGGCGCGGGTCGAGTCGGCCTGCTCCTCGGGCGGCCTGGCCCTGCGCCAGGGCTTCATCGAGGTCGCCTCCGGCCTGTCGGATGTCGTCCTCGTCGGCGGGGTCGAGAAGATGACGGACGTGACCGGCTGCGAGGCGACCTACGCCCTGGGGACGGCGGCCGACCAGGAATACGAAGGCTACCACGGTTTGACCTTCCCAGCCCTGTACGCGATGATGGCCGTGGCCCACATGCACAAGTACGGGACGACCCGCGAGCAGCTCGCCCAGGTCGCCGTCAAGAACCATTTGAACGGCTCGAAGAACCCGCTGGCCCAATTCCCGTTCAAGGTTTCCATGGAGGCCGTCCTCTCCTCCGTCCTGGTCGCCGATCCGCTCAGGATCCTGGACTGTTCGCCGATCACGGACGGCGCCGCGGCCCTCGTCCTCTGCTCCCTGGAGACGGCCCGGAAACGGAAGAAGCCCTTTGTCCGGATCGTCGGGAGCGGCCAGGCCTCGGATACGATCGCCCTCTCCTCGCGGAAGGATTTTTGCTGGATCGAGTCCACTCAGATCGCCGCCCAGAAGGCCCTGTCGATGGCGGGCCGCAAGGTCGAGGACATCCAGCTGTTCGAGGTCCACGACTGTTTCACGATCGCCGAGATCATGATCACGGAAGCCCTGGGCCTCGTCAAGAAAGGGCGGGGCGGCAAGGCGGTCGAAGACGGTTTGACCGCGATCGGCGGCAAGTTCCCCGTCAACCCGAGCGGCGGCTTGAAAGCCAAGGGCCATCCGGTCGGGGCGACGGGCGTCGCCCAGGCCATCGAGGTCGTCAAGCAGCTCCGGGGCGAGGCCGGGGAGCGGCAGGTCAAGGGCGCCAAGCGCGGACTGACCCAGAATATGGGCGGCACGGGCGGGAGCTCGGTCGTCCATATCTTCGAGGCGGACTGAGAGGAGGACGAGATGCCGACACCATCGAGATATTGGCGCGAAATTCCCCAGCGCTACAGATACGAAGCCGGACGTTGCAAGGCCTGCGGATTCATCTGTTTCCCGCCCCGCCTGGTCTGCCCCCGTTGCGGAGCCCGGGAATTCGAAACGACGAAGCTCGCCGGAACCGGGACCGTGCTGACCTACACGATCATCCGGGTCGCTCCCGAGGGCTTCGAGGACCAGGTCCCCTACGCCGTGGGGATCGCCGAGCTTGAGGACGGCGTCAAGCTCACGGCCCAGATCGTCGATTGCGATTTCGCATCGCTCAAGATCGGGCTGAAGGTCCGGCTTGAGTTCCGCAAGCTCTCCGAGGACGGGGAGGCCGGCATCATCCACTACGGCTACAAGTTCGTCCCGGCCTGAGCCCGCCATGTTCAGGATCGAATCCAAGGTCGATACGCAGAGTTCCGAATACCGGCAGAACCTGGAGCATATGAACCGGGTTGTCGCCGAGTACAGGGAACGGTTGGCCAAGGTCCGGGAGGGCGGCCCGCCCAAGGCTCGCGAGCTTCACGCCTCGCGCGGCAAGCTCCTCGTCCGCCAACGCCTGGAGCGGCTTTTCGACCGCGATACGCCCTTCCTGGAGCTCAGCCCCCTGGCCGCCAACGGCATGTACGATGACGATGCGCCCGCCGCCGGTATGGTGACCGGCATCGGCGTCATCCGCGGCCGCGAGGTCCTCGTCGTCGCCAACGACGCCACGGTCAAGGGCGGGACCTATTTCCCGATGACGATCAAGAAGCACCTCCGCGCCCAGGAGGTCGCCCTCGAGAACAGGCTTCCCTGCGTCTATCTCGTCGACTCGGGCGGGATCTTCCTTCCCCACCAGTCGGGGACCTTTCCCGACAAGGAGCATTTCGGGCGGATCTTTTACAACCAGGCCCGGCTCTCGGCCCTGGGGATTCCCCAGATATCGATCGTTATGGGATCGTGTACGGCCGGCGGCGCCTACGTCCCGGCCATGAGCGATGAGACGGTCATCGTCCGCCGCCAGGGGACGATCTTCATCGGCGGGCCCCCGCTCGTCAAAGCGGCGACCGGAGAGGACGTCTCGGACGAAGACCTGGGCGGCGCCGACGTCCACTGCCGGATCTCGGGCGTCTCGGACTACTACGCCCAGAACGACGATCACGCCCTGGAGATCGCCCGAAACATCGTCGAAACGCTCGACCCGCCCCGCCGCTTCGAGCTCGACCGGGCCGAGCCCGAGGAGCCGCACTACGACCCGGCCGAGCTTTTCGGGATCGTCCCCCGCGACCTCCGCAAACAGTTCGATATCAAGGAGGTCATCGCCCGGATCGTCGACGGGAGCCGTTTCCAGGAATTCAAGGAGCTTTACGCCCGGACGCTCGTCTGCGGATTCGCCCGGATCATGGGCTACCCGGTCGGCATCCTGGCCAACAACGGCGTCCTGTTTTCCGAGAGCTCTCTCAAGGGGGCCCACTTCATCACGCTCTGCGCGATGCGGAAAATTCCTCTCGTTTTCCTCCAGAACATCACCGGCTTCATCGTCGGAAAGGACTACGAGCATCGCGGGATCGCCAAGGACGGCGCCAAGCTCGTCCACGCCGTGGCCAACGCCGACGTCCCCAAGTTCACGGTCATCGTCGGCGGCTCCTACGGCGCGGGGAACTACGCCATGTGCGGCCGGGCCTACGGGCCGCGCCTCCTCTGGATGTGGCCCAACGCGCGGATCAGCGTCATGGGCGGCGAGCAGGCGGCCAACGTCCTGGTCACGGTCAAGATCAAGAAGCTCCAGGAAAAGGGCGCGGTCATGACCGATGAGGAGAAGGCCAAGATGATGAAGCCCATCCTCGACGCCTACGAGGCCGAGGCGAGCCCCTACTTCAGCACGGCCCGGCTCTGGGACGACGGCATCCTCGAACCCCTCGAGACGCGCCAGGCCCTGGCCCTGGGGATCGCCATGAGCCTCAACGCGCCCATCCCCGATTATAAGGTCGGGATCTTCAGGATGTGAGAGGACGCGGTCATGGCCGAAACGACCTATGAAACGATCGTCGTCGAAAAGGATGGCCGGGTCGCCCGCCTCTGGCTCAACCGGCCGGACGTCAGAAACGCCTTCAACGCCGTCATGATCCGGGAGCTGCGGGACGCCCTCCGAGCCTTGGGCGGAGACGAAGCCCTCCGAGTCGTCATCCTCTCCGGCCGGGGAACGTCCTTCTGCGCCGGGGCGGACTTGAACTGGATGCGGGAGATCATCCGTTTCTCGTACGATCAGAACCTGGCCGAATCGCTCGAACTGGCCGCCCTTCATTGGGAGCTCTACAGCCTGCCCAAGCCGACGATCGCCCGGGTCAACGGCCCGGCCATCGGCGGAGGCGCCGGCTTTCTCTCCGCCTGCGACATGGCCGTCGCCTCGACGGACGCCGTCTTCGGGCTGAGCGAGGTCAAGATCGGCCTTGTCCCGGCCTGCATCGCGCCCTATGTCGTGAGGCGGATCGGAGAGAGCCGGGCCCGCCAGTATTTCCTGACCGGCGAGCGGATCGACGCGCGGAGGGCCTGCGAGATCGGCCTCGTCCACGCCGTCGCGGAGCCCGAGAAGCTGGACGGGA
>Ga0315285_10006340_pt1 | contig 12193 bp, 10 predicted proteins | sample YL17G09_36_MG_FD_203698 | JGI IMG/M metagenome (GOLD analysis project Ga0315285, IMG submission 203698) | Sediment microbial communities from Yellowstone Lake, YNP, Wyoming, USA - YL17G09_36 | ecosystem: Environmental > Aquatic > Freshwater > Lake > Sediment | place: USA: Wyoming | collected... | reverse complement strand
TTAGGATGTAGGGCGTTAGGTGACACTTTGGCGGTAACACCAACATTAAGAAAACTTTATAATTCTTACGGTAAAAAAATATCTGTTGCGACTCATCACCCTTATCTATTTTTAGATAACCCATATGTTGATAACATATATACCGATGTAACCGATGAAATAAAAGAAACACACGAAGTCTTCGTATCATTTAATATTGAATATCATCCAAATGGTATTTGTTATAAACATAACGCAATGGACATTAGACAATTTCATGCAATCAATCTTGGTTTTATGTTATCCAAAGATGAGATGGAAATGGATTACATCCCAAAACCAATTGACACAATAGAAGGTTTACCTGAAAAATATGTTTTAATTCATCCCGTACAAAATTGGGACTCAAGAACTTGGGATGCAAAAAAATGGCAAATGTTAACCAAACTATTAAACGAAAGAGGTATTTCCGTTGTGTCTATTGGTAAAGATTCGTCTGAACTTGGTGGATCCGATGTTAATAAACCTGTATTCAATTTCCAAATTGATTTAGGATTAAACTTAATGAATAATACAGATATTGATCAGGCTTGGCTCCTCATCCAAAATAGTATGTGTTTTATTACAATGGATTCAGGTCTATTACATTTGGCAGGAACAACCGACGCAGAGATAATTCAATTAGGTAGTTCAATTAATCCTGAATTTAGATCACCATATAGAAAAGGTTCACAAGAATATAAATACCATTATGTTAGTGGTGGTTGTGGTTTACATTGTGCATCAAATATGAAATATGGTGTTAGAGAATGGAATTCAATACAGGGTGTACCTTCACTTGTTAATTGTCTTGAGAGAAAGGAATCTTTTGAATGTCACCCAAGTCCTTTATTGGTTTATAATAAAGTTTTAGAAATAATAAAAAAATTAATATTTATGTTAAAATAATTTAATGCCACAAGTAGTTAATATACTTACCTCAACAGGTATACCACCATATGATATTTTTGTTTGTGATATAACATATACGTCTTGTTATTTAGTCACAAGTTCTGAGTTTTTACCTTATCAATTTACCGTACCATTCCCATTGGACACATCAACTTCAGTTATTGTTAAACTAATTGATTCAACGGGTTGTGAATTTTTTGAGCTGTATGAATGCAACCCATCTAAACCATCTTCATCCCCAACTCCAACACAGACCCCCACATCAACAGTTGTAAATCCATGTAACTGTATTGACGTTGTTAATTTTACATCATCTGTTATTGGGTATTTTGATTATGTGGATTGTAATGGTGTTCAACAATCTGTAATCCCTGTTTACCCTAACTTAACTTATTATGTTTGTGGTAGTAATCCAACAAATGTTATTGGTCTTGTCGCAAATACTGGAATCCCTTGTGTTGGGGGAAGTTGTTTTCCGATACCATCAGTTACTCCCACCCCAACATTAACCCCAACAAATACTCCAACTAATACTATAACTCCAACAAATACTCCAACAAATACTATAACTCCAACCAATACTCCAACCAATACTATAACTCCAACTAATACTTCAACACTAACATTAACTCCAACTAACACATTAACTCCGACAAACACATTAACTCCGACAAACACATTAACACCAACAAATACATTAACTCCGACAAACACATTAACACCAACAAATACACCAGCATTAACACTAACATTAACACCAACAAATACTGTAACTCCAACTAAGACACCAACAAATACACCAACAAATACTGTAACTCCAACTAAGACACCAACAAATACCCCAACATTAACACCAACATTAACACCAACAAATACTCCAACAAATACTCCAACATTAACCCAAACTCCAACATCAACACCAACATCAACAAATCCTCCACCAACACCAAGCCCAACATCAACAAATCCTCCACCGACAAATACACCAACACCGACAAATACACCAACATTAACTCCAACATTAACTCCAACATTAACTCCAACAAATACTCTTACACCAACTAAAACATCAACAAATACACCAACATTAACTCCAACAAATACCCCAACAAATACTCTTACCCCAACAAATACACCAACATTAACTCCAACAAATACTCCAACAAATACTCTTACCCCAACTAAAACACCAACAAATACACCAACAAATACACTAACAAATACTCCAACATTAACACCAACAAAAACCCTAACATTAACCCCAACTAAAACGTTAACACCTACGGTAACTAAGACTCAAACTCAAACCCTAACAAATACTCCAACACAAACTTTACCCCCAACCCCAACTGTTACCCCAACCCCAGAATATAAAATATTTTATGCTAGAACTTGTGGTACTTGTAATGGGTTATATACTGGTGATGGATTTATAAGTTTACCACTTTCAACTCTAATTGGATCAGTATTTATTGCAACTAATGGGGGGTGTTATGAGGTTCTGCTTATTAGTAGTGGTGTAATAACTTTATTTTTAGGGACACCAGGTTTTTCAAGTTGTTCGAGTTGTCTTTCTTCAAAGCCTTGCCCAACCCCAACCCCAACTCCAACAAAAACTAAAACTCCAACCCCAACTTTAACAAAAACCCCTACCTTAACACCAACAAAAACTAAAACCCCAACTCCAACTCCAACAAAAACTCCAGGACTAGTTTATCATGTAAAGTCTTGTTGTACCCCCTACACATATGTATATGTAATATTACCATCTGTACCTATTGGTCAAATAGTTTTAGTTAATGGAAAATGTTATCTGGTATTTAACCCTCCAACAGGGGGAGCAACGTCATTTGTTGGTACAGTATTATCTGTTGGTACCACTTGTGGTAGTTGTACCGCGACATATTTATGTAAATCTCCATCATAATAAAAATAAAATTAATTTACTATTGTTTTTTTTAATTCGTGTTTTATTATTAAAATAAAAAAAATAACATGAAAATATTTGTTCAAATAGCGTCTTATAGAGACCCACAATTAGAACCAACAATTAAGAATATGTTGGAAAACGCAAAACGACCTAAAAATTTAAGACTTGGGATTTGTAGACAATATAACCCCGACGATCAATTTGATTTGTTAGAAGATTATAGAAAAGACAAAAGGTTTAGAATTATCGATGTTTTATATACTGAGTCAAAGGGAGTTTGTTGGGCAAGAAATCAAGTTCAACAAGTATATGGTGGTGAAGAATATACACTACAAATTGACTCTCATATGAGGTTTGAAAAAGATTGGGACGATACTCTAATTAAAATGATCAAACAACTTCAGAAAAAAGGATTTGATAAACCTTTATTAACAGGTTATGTTTCTTCATTTGATCCAGATAACGATCCTGCGGGTAGAGTACAAGAACCTTGGAGAATGGCGTTTGATAGATTTATTCCTGAAGGTGCTGTATTCTTTTTACCTGAAACAATTCCCGGATGGCAAGAAATGAAAGAACCTGTAACGGCAAGATTTTATTCTGCTCATTTTGCTTTTACTTTAGGTAAATTTAGTGAAGAAGTTCAACATGATCCTGAATTTTATTTTCACGGAGAAGAAATTTCAATTGCTGTAAGAGCATATACTCATGGATATGATTTGTTTCATCCCCATAAGGTTGTTATTTGGCATGAATATACTCGTAAAGGTAGAACAAAACAATGGGATGACGATAAAGAATGGGGTAAAAAAAATGAATTTGCTCACAAAAAAAATCGTCAGTTATTTGGTATGGATGGTGAAGAAATTACTTTAGATTTTAGTAAATACGGTTTTGGTACAGAAAGATCATTAAGAGATTATGAAATATATTCAGGTCTTTTGTTTTCAAAAAGAGCGGTACAACAATATACATTGGATAAAAATTATCCGCCAAACCCACATATTTTTGAAACCGAAGAGGAATTAATCGCAAGTTATGCATCAATATTCAAACACTGTATTGATATTGGGTTTACTCAAGTACCTGAGAAAGATTATGAATTTTGGGTAGTCGCATTTCATGATGAAAACGATGAAACCCTTTTTAGGAAAGATGCTGACATCAATGAAATTAATTCAATGATGAATGACCCTGACGGATATTGTAAAGTATGGAGAGATTTCCAAACAACACATAAACCAAAATACTGGGTTGTTTGGCCATTTAGTATATCAAAAGGTTGGTGTGAAAGAATAACAGGAGATTTATGATTTTAATATCTCACAGAGGTAATATTGATGGAAAAATAGAAAATCTTGAGAACAGTCCTGTTTATATTGATCAGTCACTAAGTTTAGGTTATGATGTGGAAATTGATGTGTGGGTGGTAGAAGGAGTTTTATTTTTAGGACATGACAAACCACAGTATGATATAACCCAAGATTGGTTAAATAAACGATATAAACATTTATGGATACATTGTAAAAATGTGGAATCAGTAGAATGGTTTAATATGATTGGTGGGTTTAATTATTTTTGGCACCAAGAAGATACCCTAACACTCACATCAAATGGTTTTATTTGGGTTTATCCTGGGAATCAACCTATTAAAAATAGTATTTCGGTATTACCCGAAATGTTTAATGATAATATTTCAGAATGTATTGGAATATGTTCAGATTATATAAAAAATTATAATGGTTAAGTTAATTATATTTGATTTAGATGGTGTATTGTTTGATGCTAAAGAAATACATTATGAATCTTTAAATAAGGCACTTGGTAATTATTCCATATCATGGGATGATCATTTATCGACATATGACGGGCTTAAAACAAATCAAAAATTAGAAATACTTCACGATAGAAAAGATTTACCTAAAGAGTTATTTAAAGAAGTATGGGATAAAAAACAACAATATACGTTAGAATTATTAAAAAACTTAACCCCCAATAATGATATTATATCAACAATATCAAAATTATCTAAGGATGGATATAAATTGGCGGTATGTTCAAATAGTATTAGAAAAACAGTTTTAACTGTATTATCAAAATTAGATATTATTGAATATTTTGATCTTATACTTTCAAATGAAGATGTAAAAAATTCAAAACCTCATCCTGAAATATATTGGAAAACAATTTCAATGTTTGGATATTTACCTGAAGAAACTTTAATCATTGAAGACTCCCCATATGGCCTTTTATCTGCATCAAGAAGTAAATCTTATATACTAAGAGTTAAATCAACATCCGAAGTAAATTACCTCAATATAACAAAAAAAATAAAAGAAATAAAAATGGGAGATAATATGAGTATACCAAAATGGGAAGATAAGAATTTAAATATTTTAATACCAATGGCAGGAGCGGGGACAAGATTTGAACAAGCAGGTTACACATTTCCAAAACCATTGATTGACATTAACAATAAACCTATGATACAAGTTGTTGTTGACAACTTAAATATTGAGGCAAATTACATTTATGTTGTTCAAAAGTCTCATCGTGAAAAATATAACTTAGACACAATGTTGAATTTGATCACACCTAATTGTAAAATTGTGGAGGTTGATAGTTTAACTGAGGGAGCTGCCTGTACCGCATTATTGACAAAAGAATTTATTAATAATGATTGTCCTTTATTTTTTGCCAATTCAGATCAATATGTGGAATGGGATTCAAATGAATTTATGTATAAAATGAATGAAACAGATTCTGATGGTGGGATTGTTACATTTAAATCCTCACACCCAAAGTGGTCTTTTGCGAAAGTTGATGAAAATAATATTGTAACAGAAGTTGCAGAAAAAAACCCAATATCAGACAATGCAACTGTTGGATTTTATTATTGGAAAAAAGGTTCTGACTTTGTTAAATACGCCGAACAAATGATAGAAAAAAATATAAGAGTAAATAACGAATTTTATGTATGTCCAGTTTTTAATCAAGCAATAGAAGATAATAAAAAAATAAGGATATACGAGATAAAAAATATGTGGGGTTTAGGAACTCCTGAAGATCTTAAAAACTTTTTAAATAAAAAATAATTATGTTAGACATTAAAAAAATAGAAATAACATCAAATCCACAATCTTTTTTTGATTGTTTTAATTCTTTTATTATGTCTAACGATAAAAGAGTTTTTAACAAGTTGATTGCCAGAACTAACATTTATAATGAAGTTAAGGATGTTCCCGGAGATATTGTGGAGTGTGGAGTATTTAAAGGGAGTGGAATTTACACTTTTTTAAAACTTAAAAACATATTTAACCCAAACACATCAAAGAAAGTTATTGGGTTTGATTTTTTTAATACTGAAGAATTATTAAAATCCATACATAATGATTATGATAGAGATGTAATGAATACATTATTTGATGGTAGAGATTTTTCACATAACGAATCATTTAAAGATATGTTAAATAATAAGATATTATCTGATGGGTTTTTATCTCACGAATTTGAATTAATTGAGGGAGATATTAGTAAAACCACATATGATTTTGTCGATTTAAACCCTGGTTTTAAAATTTCATTATTATACCTTGATTTAGATTTAGAAGTCCCAACGTATAATACGTTAGTTAATTTATGGGAAAGAGTTACCAAAGGTGGTATTGTTGTATTTGATGAATATGGGTACCATAAATGGAGTGAATCCAAAGGGGTTGATAGATTCATTAAAGAATATAATTTAGAAATAAAATCTATGGACTACATATGTCCAACAGCATATATTAAAAAGTAATGGAAGATCTATCGTTAATATTATATACGTCCGAAAATTATATCCCGATTGCTAAATTATTCGTACAAGAATTTAATAAATTTTCAAATGGTTTATCAATCCCAAAATATATTGTAAGTAATAATTTTAAATGTGAAACAGATTTTAACTCAATGGGATTTGAAAAAGTTGATTGTAATATTCCACATTGTGACGGAGGATCTCACTTTTCAAAAGTTATGTTAAATTCATTAGAACAAGTTAAAACGGATTATATTATATTATTTTTAGAAGATTATATACTAACCAAAAACATTAAAATTAATGTATTAGATAACATAATAAATTTAATGAAAAATGAAAATATTGACCATATTTCATTAATGTCATATGAGGGGGATGATTGGGAAATTTTAAACCTTGATTACAAAACGTATGATTTAAAAGATAATATTTTTTTAAAAATGAATGAAAAATATAGGTATATGTTTTCCGTACAACCCTGTATATGGAAAAAAGATTCTCTTATTAAAATACTTAATCACAATAATAATATTACTATACACACCTTTGATACGACTTATGTTAAAAACATGAAAGGTCAATTAAGGGATTCAATAACTGGGGATAATTACGAAACACCATTTGATTTTTGGGATTATGGTTTTACTCACCTTGCATTAAATAAAAATCCACTAACCGCAAATTACGCTTTTGATGAACATAACGGAGAAGATGATTACTTCTTATTACTTTATTCCGAGATAATGAGACATGGTAAATTTAATATTTATTCACACGATAATAATAGAATTTTTTTAGATAGTTTTTTATTGTCTAATAATATAAATTCAGAAAATAAAGAATATTCAAAATACTTATATGATGATTGAAGTGACGTATCAAAAACCTAGTGGTGTAACTTGGTCGGTTACCAATATGTTTGATAAATTTTATAATTATTTATCCGACAATTATGAATGTAAACATAACCCACCAACATGTGTTGGGTATGGATCACCCAATTCTCCCCATCATATGACAATAAAGAATCTTACTAACAACAAATATTTTGTTGTCTCATATTGGGATTATACTTCGGATATATATAACCCTAATTATGGTTGGGATGTGGGTAATATGGTGGAATTATTTACATCAAGCGGAGTTATTGACAACATGAAATTTACCCCATTTTCTTATATGGCATATTCAACAGAGTTTGAAGACTACTCTAATAATATTGTAAAATTTGACGATAAACCAAATAATGAGTTAATGTTTAGAGGGTTTTTTCATGGGATGAGACTAAAATTACACCTATTAAATGAAATCCCAATGACTCAAGAAAGAATAAGTTTTTTTGAATATTTTACAGAATTAACAAACAATAAAATATGTTTATCTCTTAATGGGGTTGCTGAAATATGTAATAGAGATTTAGAAATTTTATCATCAGGATCTGTTTTATTAAGACCACTATTAAAACAAAAATTCCATAATGAATTAATACCAAATGTTCATTACATACCTTTTGAAGAAAGTCTTGATCCTGTTGAACAAATGAAAATAATAAAAGAAAAATATAATGAAATAAAAGATAATAATGACCTATTAAGAGAAGTTTCTAAGAATGGACATGAATGGTACATAAAAAATGGAACAACTCAATCTAATGTTGATATTTTAAAAAACATACTTAATATTGATTTAATTATATAAACAAAATGAAAAAAATATACGAAATAATCCATAATTTTAAAATTGATAAGAAATTTTGGGTATACGATAACTTAACAGGTGAGGATTATGATTTTAAAAGGTCTAAACCGGCGTATTACATAAAAACGGCAATAGAAATTGCTAAATATCTTAATATGAAAACTGTTGTGGAAATAGGGTCAACAAGACTATCTGTTACACAAAAATGTGTTGATTATTATAATAGCGAAAATAATTCTTACTTATCACCACCTTGTTGTTGTGATGGTCATGGAGGTTTTTTTTGGTCGGAAGCTGGGTTTGATGTCTATACTGTAGATATTGATATAAACTGTATTAATGGGGTTAAATGGTCTTACTCTAATTTAAATCGAGAAGTACCAAATAATTTGAATATTGTAATACCTAAAGATGGTATTGAATTTTTAAAAGAATTCTCAGAAAAAATTGATGTTTTATTTTTAGATGGGTGGGATAAAGGAACTCCGATGTATGCTGAAAAACATTTAGAAGCTTATTTTGAGGCAAAAGATAAATTATCTGACACAAATTTAATTTTGATTGATGATACCGATTATATAACTAACGACGGTGGTAAAGATGCTTTACTATCACCTGTTTTATTAGAGGAAGGTTATATCCCATTATTTAATGGGAGACAAACTTTGTTTTTAAAATATAATAAAAATAAATAAATAAATTACAATAATGGAAAAAATAATTATTAGTTTAACAACTATACCTTCAAGACTAAATTACCACGACCCAAATGGGGGATTAAAACCCGTAATAGATAGATTATTAACTCTTTCATATGATAATTATGAAATTCATCTTAACATACCATATATTGTTAAAAAAACAAACGAAGAATATACTATACCTTCTTGGTTATCAGAAATTACTGATTCAAAATTAAAAATATTTAGAACTGAAGATTATGGGTCTATGACTAAAATTTTACCAACAATTTTACGAACAGATGAAAATGATGATATTATTATAATAATTGTTGATGATGATTTATCTTATGAAGATGGTTTTATAGAATATCATTTAGAAAAAAGAAAACAATACCCAAATTCGGTAATTGGGTTTGCCGGTATGTCGGCTTTAAATGGTACTTGTCATTTTTGTACAACAGTTAACCAAGATGTTAGAGTTAAGATTATTGAAGGTTACAAAACAGCGTCATATAAGAGAAGTTTTTTTAAATCCGATTTTTTTACTGAATTTGTTGGTGAATCTTGGAGTGACGACATTATTTTATCGGCATATATGGGTAAACACAATATTGAAAAATGGGTGGTTAGTTATGATAAAGATACTGATTTCTCAGCAAGAGTAGAATCATTTCCAGTTATCGGACATTTACCAAATGAAAGAGGTGGATGTTGGTGGTACCGTTCAGAAAGTGCGTCAGACAATGCAGATAAATTTTATAAATTACAATACTTAGAAAGATAATATGAATAAATTAACATTAGTAACAGGATTATGGGATATAGGTAGAGGTGACCTTCAAGAAGGATGGTCACGATCATTCCAACATTATTTAGATAAATTTGCACAACTATTACAAGTTGATGTGAATATGATAATTTTTGGTGATGAAGAATTAGAAAAATTTGTATTAGATAATAGACGTAATGAAAATACTCAATTTGTTCGTAGAGATTTATCTTGGTTTAAAGATAACGAATTTTACGATAAAATTCAAAAAATAAGAACAAACCCTGATTGGTATAATCAAGTAGGTTGGTTAACTGATTCAACACAAGCTAAGTTAGAGATGTACAACCCTTTAGTTATGTCTAAAATTTATCTTTTACATGATGCGAAAATTTTAGATAAGTTTGATTCTGAATATATGTTTTGGATTGATGCCGGATTAACCAATACAATTCACCCTGGATATTTTACCCACGACAAAGTTTTGGATAAATTACCTAAATTAGTTAATAATTTTCACTTTGTTTGTTTCCCATATGAAACCAATAGTGAAATACACGGATTCAAATATCAAGAGTTGTGTGATTTAGTTGGTAAACCTGTTAATATAGTTGCTAGAGCTGGTTTCTTTGGTGGAAAAAAAGATGCAATATCAGAAATTAATAGTATCTATTATGGGTTAATGAATGACACATTATCACAAGGGTTAATGGGAACCGAAGAGTCATTATTCACAATTATGACATACAAGTATCCAAACTTAATTACTTATTCAGAAATAGAAGGTAATGGGTTAATGGGTAAATTCTTTGAGGATTTAAAAAATATGACCGTTGAGGTTAAATCGGAAGTATCAAAAGATGTTGTTGTAAATAATTTGGACACATCAAAGGTTGGTCTTTATGTTATTACATTTAACTCACCAAGTCAGTTTGAAACATTAATTAAAAGTATGATAGAATATGATTCGGATTTTATAACTAAAACAAAAAAATTCTTATTGGATAACTCAACGGATTTATCAACAACACCAAGATATATTGAATTGTGTGATGAGTATGGGTTCGATCATATTAAGAAAGATAACATTGGAATTGTTGGTGGTAGAGTATTTGTTTCCGAACATTTTGATGAAACTGATTTGGATTTTTATTACTTTTTTGAAGATGACATGGCATTCCACCCTAAAAAAGGTGAGGTATGTAGAAATGGATTTCCAAGATTTGTTGACAATTTATATCAAAAATCTTTAGAAATTATTCAAAAAGAAAATTTTGATTTTTTAAAGTTAAATTTTACTGAGTTTTTTGGTGATCATAGTGTACAGTGGAGTTGGTATAATGTTGGACAAGATTTTAGACAAAAACATTGGCCTAACAACACAAAATTACCGGTTCAAGGGTTAGACCCAAACTCACCAAAAACAAAATTTGATGAAATACATATTCATAAAGGATTACCATATATAACAGGTGAATCCCATTTATCAAATTGGCCGATTGTATTAACAAAAGAGGGTAATTATAAATGTTATTTAGAAACTAAATGGGCACACCCTTATGAACAAACTTTGATGAGTTATTCTTTTCAAGAAACAGTAAAAGGAAAAATTAAACCTGGATTATTGTTATTAACTCCAACGGAGCACCATAGATTTCAACATTATGATGGTTCTTTAAGAAAAGAAAGTTAATATTTAGTAGTTCAGTATATTTATAGTAAAAACTATAAATGGAATTTTTCATTAAAAAGAATGCAACTCTCCCTATATTAAAATTACAGGTTGTAAAAGACGGTAGAAGTGACTATAATTCTTTCATGGATATGATTGAAGAGTCCTCTATCTTCTTTTCAATGACTAATGTTGAAACCGGGATTCCTAAAATTTCAACAAGTTCGGCGGGATTTGTTGAGAAAGTACTTTTGGATCCTAATGCGGAACCTGAATATTATATTTATTATCAATTCAAACCACAAGACACAAATAAAACTGCAAGATATGAGGCTCAATTTTTATTAAGAAATTCTCAAGGAGTTTTAATATTACCAATAAGAGAACAATTATTTATTAATGTACAAGAAAGTTTCATTGCGGAAGATTTACCATATGAAAGTTGTTATTTAATAGAGTTTCCTTGTTGTAATAATGTGTGTCCAACGACAACCACAACAACTACAGAATGTTGTTGTCCTCAAGACACTCCTACACCAACTCCTACACCAACTCCTACTGTAACATCAGGGTTGCCTCCAACATCAACACCTACTCCTACTCCTACCGTAACATCAGGATTACCTCCAACTCCAACACCAACCAAAATACCAACACCAACTCCTACCGTAACAACAGGATTACCTCCAACACCTACACCTACACCAACTTG
>Ga0315285_10006338_pt1 | contig 12193 bp, 9 predicted proteins | sample YL17G09_36_MG_FD_203698 | JGI IMG/M metagenome (GOLD analysis project Ga0315285, IMG submission 203698) | Sediment microbial communities from Yellowstone Lake, YNP, Wyoming, USA - YL17G09_36 | ecosystem: Environmental > Aquatic > Freshwater > Lake > Sediment | place: USA: Wyoming | collected... | reverse complement strand
GTGCTTGTGGGCCTCACACGCCGCGACGGTCATCTCCGCGTGCAGGTGGTGGGGCACCAGCAGTTCGACCAGGTCAATCTCGGGGTCGGCCAGCAGTTTCTGGTAGTCCGTGTAGACCTTGTCCACACCCCAGGCTTTGGCCTTGGCGCGGGCGTGGGTGCGCCTGGTGTCGCACACGGCGACGATGCGGGCGTCCTCCCGCCCGCGATAGCCCAGCTCGTGCAGGTCGGAAATCCGGCCGCAGCCGACAATTGCTACTCGTATCGGGTTCATCGCATTTCTCCACCACAGCGGTAACTAGGAAAGCCAACCCTCGGCATCGCCCAATTGTAACCCACTAGCAGTTGAATGCAAACCCGGTTCGCCTGAGCACGCTGAGCATCTTATCTCAGGAAGGAAGGTGGCCGTGAGACATGGTGCGTGTGTCTCGCTTGCGTTCCTCCCAATACTGTGGTAACATAGTTCTGCTGAAACGTGGTGGACGTAGCTCAACGGTCAGAGTGCTGGTCTGTGGAACCAGTGGTTGCGGGTTCGAATCCCGTCGTCCACCCTGATGGCGAGGATGTCCCGGCTGTTTTGAGGAGTGTGAGTCCGATGTTGACACCGACCCTTCTTCAGGGAACCTGGAGCGCGTGCGGCTGTCTTGTGACGGCCAGCCTTGGCCTGCACCTCCATCATGCCCATCACGTTCGCCACGGCCGCGCTCGAGGAGTGCCCTGAAGCGTCGGGTGGTATGCCCTTGTAACGGCGCACCCTCGAGCGTGGAACAGGTGGTTTCCACGCTCTTTTTGTTTCCACCGGTCCAGAGATAGGAGGCGAGGAATTATGACCAGCAAAGTTGAGCCCCGTGTCCCGCGCGGCATGCGCGACATACTGCCGGAACAGATGGTGCGCCGGCAGTACGTGATAGACGTCATTCGGAGCGTGTTCGAGGAATTTGGCTTCGAGCCCCTGCAGACTCCGGCCCTCGAGTTGGAGGAGACGCTGCTGGGCAAATATGGCAGCGAGGCGGAGCGGCTGATCTATTCGGCTACCTACGGCGGCGGTGAGGAGCGGCTCATGCTGCGTTACGATCTTTCAGTGCCGCTATGCCGCATCGTCGCCATGGTTCCCGACCTGCCCAAGCCGTTCAAGCGCTATCATATCGCCCCGGTGTGGCGAGCGGATCGCCCCCAGCGAGGCCGTTACCGCGAATTCTACCAGTGCGACGCGGATACCGTCGGAAGCAGCAGCATGTTGGGGGATGCGGAGACGGTGGCCGTGACCTATACCATCCTCTATCGCCTGGGCTTTCGCGCATTCACCGTCCACGTCAACAATCGCAAGATATTGGACGGCATCGGCCAATTTGCGGGCGTGCCCGACGGCCTGCTGCGGGAGTTGTACCAATCCATTGACAAGTTGCCCAAAATTGGTCCACAGGGGGTTAAGCAGGAACTCCTTATGGCAGGGCTGCCCACCCCCATCATCGAAGCACTCCGGCGCGTAGCGCGCCTGTACCTGCAGAAGAAGATCGAACTGGAACAAGTCGGCACACGTCTCAGGGAGGAACGAGTCCCTGGTGCGGGCGATGAGGGGCTGGTGCCCTTTCCCGAGGACGTAGCCGTGGCCGTCGAACCCGCACTGCGTGCGATCCTGGCTCAAGAGGTCCCGGGCACGGTCGAGCCCGACCGTGTCCAGGAAGCGGCCGGACAACTCGTCAGCGGTGTGACGCCTGTGCTCCGAGAGATCTATGGCCGGACTGGGGCGCTGATTCCCGAGCAAGTAGTGGACCGGCTGCTGTCGCTATTGGAGATCAAGGGCGACAATGCGACCGTCCTGCGCTCCCTGCGTGAGCGGCTGGGGGACTATCCGGAGGCGGTGGAAGGGATCGCCGAACTCGAAGAGATGCTGCATTATCTGGACCTCCTCGGCGTGCCGGAGCGTTACGTTGTGGTGGACGTGTCCATGACGCGCGGGCTGGACTATTACACCGGCCCCATCTATGAGACCATCGTCGAGGAAGCGGGCGTGGGCAGCGTCACGGGCGGAGGCCGCTTCGACAACCTGGTCGGGATGTTCACCGGGCGCAGTTTGCCGGCCACCGGCACGACCATCGGCATTGAGCGCATCATCGTGGTGATGGAGGAACAGAACATGTTCCCGCCCTCCGTTGGCAAGACGGCCACCCAGGTGCTCGTGACGGCCTTTGACCGTGCGCTGGTGGACGAGTCAATCAGGGCTGCTGGAATGCTGCGCCAGGCCGGCTTGCGGACACAGATCTACTTCGATCCTGACCCACTGCGTGAGCAGATCGGCTATGCGGTGAAGAAGGAAATTCCTGTGGTCGTGATCCTGGGCCCGGATGAGGTCGCTCGAGGCCAACTGACCGTACGGAATCTGCGTACCAGGCAGCAGGCTGCTGTAGAGCGAGAGCAGGCCCCTGGGTTGATTCAGGAGTGGTTGGGCGGATAGGGCATGTTCCGTGTTGCGTGTTGCGTGTCGGAATACGGAGCACGGAATACGGAACACGCAACACGCAACACGTTCACCGTTCCTCCGCCCTCTCCCGTTCGTACCGCGCCCGTCGTTCGACCATGTAGGTTGGCACCGGCACGTCCCACCAGCCGACGGCCGGGCTGCCGGAGAGCGGGTAGGTGCGCTCGACCATGACCTCGACGACGGCCGGAGTACCGGCGGCGAAGGCCCGCTCCAGCGCAGGGCGCACTTCGGCCGGGGCGGAGATGCGCTCGGCCTGGCAGCCGAAGGCGCGCGCCAGCGCGGCCAGGTCGGGGGTGACGGGCTCGTCATCCTGCAGGAATTCGGCCCCCACCGCCCGCTCCTCGCCGTAGACGGCGGCCTGCAGGTCGCGGATGGCGATCCAGCCCACGTTGTTGGCCACCACGTACACGACGGGGATGTGGTACTGTACGGCGGTGGCCAGTTCCTGGCACGTCATCAGAAAGTCGCCGTCCCCCACCAATCCCACCACCTGGCGCTGCGGGGCGGCCAGTTTGGCCCCCAGCGCGGCCGGCACCGTCCAGCCCATGGTGCTAAAGCCACCCGTGGTCAGGTTGGTCTTGGGCGCGTAGACCGGCGCCTCCTGGAACCACTGCGCCTGCACGTTGCCCGACGAGGTCACGACGATGGCGTCCCGTTCGAGAAAGGCGCGCAGTTCGGCGATCAGGCGGGAGATGGTGACGGGCGCGTGGTCGGACGCGGCCAGTTGGCGCACCTGCGCCAGCCATTCCTCCCGCAGCCGCTGGACCTCGGCCAGGTAGGCGCTCCTGGTGTCGCCACGGGGGATACTGTGGGCGCGCAGCCATTCCAGTAGCGCCGCCAGCCCCGCCCTGGCATCGGCCACCAGGCCCACCTCGACGGGATAGTTCTTGCCGATCTCGGTCGGGTCCAGGTCGAGGTGGATCAGACGGGTAGGAGGGATGGCGTAGGTGACGCCGTGCCGGTAGGAGGAGGTGGACTCGTCGGCGAAGCGCATGCCGGCCGCCAGCAGCACGTCGGCGCCCGATGTGAGCGCGTTGCCGCAGGTGGTGCCCTTTGACCCGCCGTGGAAGCCGGACAGGGGGTGGTCCTCCGGGAAGGCCCCCTTGCCCATCATGGTCATAACGACCGGCGCACCCAAGAATTCGGCCAGCGCTCGCAGTTCGTCCCACGCCCCGGCGGCGATCACGCCACCCCCGGCGACGAGCACCGGGCGCTGGGCCTGCGTGAGCAAGCGCCCGGCCTGGGCGACGAGGCCGGGGTCGGGCAGCACCGCTCCGCTGGGGCGGTAGGTGGCAGGGGCGGCGGCAAAAACAAGCCCCGCCCCCACCTCCATGCTGTCGCATTGCACGTCCATGGGCAGGTCCACCACGACGGGGCCGCGCCTCCCCGTGAGCATCTCGGCGAAGGCGCGCTGCAGGATGCGCGGCAGCCGTTCGACGGACGTGGGCCGCCAGATGCGCTTGGTGATGGGGGCAAACACGGCCAGGGAGTTGGCGTCGTGCTGGCGCTCGATCTCCTGGAGGACCCCCCGCCCGGCCATGTGGGTGTGGCTGTTGCCGGTGAGGACGAGCACGGGGATCGAGTCCACGTAGCAGGAGGCGACGCCGATCACGGTATTCATCGCGCCGGGACCGATGGAGGTAAAGACGGCCAGCGGCACGCCCGCCACGCGGTAGTAGCCATCGGCCAGGTGGACAGCGGCCTGTTCGTGCCGCACTTGCAGGACCTTGAGTTTGTTCTGGCCGATGAGGGCGTCGGAAAGGCCGAGCGTGCCGTGGCCGGGGATGCCGGCGAGGTAAGGTACTCCTTCACGAATGAGCGTTTCGACGACGATCTGTCCTCCGGTCAGTCTCATAGTGGTGATACCTCCTAACCTGGACAAGCCAGAACCAAATAACGACGACGCGGATGGGTACATCCGATCAACGCAGTCATCATGCTCCCTTCGGGGCATCATGAAGTACGAAAACACCTCAACAAGTTGAGGACTCCGGAGTCCCGAACTTGTTCGGGGTATTTTCAGAGCAGTTATCATGCTCCCTTCGGGGCATCATGAAGTACGAAAACACCTCAACAAGTTGAGGACTCCGGAGTCCCGAACTTGTTCGGGGTATTTTCAGAGCAGAGCCGCAGAGGCGAGGAGCCGCAGAGGTTTGTTGTGGGTTCCTCTGCGTCTCTGCACCTCCGCGCCTCTGCGTTAGTATGTGGTCAAGAGCAGCACGGCCGCCCGGTTGGGCTGCAGGGTGACGGCGGTCACCGGGGCGTACGTCACCGTCCAGGCCGAGACGTCGCCATCGGCAGGGACCTCGCCGCCGCCGTTCGGCGTGGCCCGATAATAGGTGCTGCCCAGGTTCACCGTGCGGGCGGTAGTAGTGGGGTTGACCAATACCAGCCCGTTGCTGTACGTGCGGGCGTAGACGTTCCAACCGGCGCTCCACAGCGCCTCCACGTTCGCCGGGTGGCCTCCCACGGGGCTACCGATGGGAATCCCGTACTCGGGGAACCATTCCGGCTCCAGCCCCAGGTCAAAGTTGAGGTAGGTGGTGCGTCCCTTGATGAGCAGGTAGCAGCCCAGCAGGAAGGTGCGGTCGTTCACGTCGGCGGGGTCCAGGTACTGCTGGGCCAGGATCGCCTTGTCCTGGCCGACCAACCCCAGGATGCGGTCCATCTGCAACTGCCAATCGGCCAGGTCAAAATAGTTGCCGTACCCCCACCCGCCAAAGCCCTCGATCATCACCCCGTCCGCGCCCGAGTAGTCAGTGGGATCGCGGGTGGTGACCCACTGGCCGACGTTGGGGATGAAGTAATAGCCGGCCAGTTCTCCCTGTTGCACGTAGGCGATGAGGCGCTCGATGCGGGCGGCCCAATCACTCTCGAAGGTCGCGTCCACCGCGGGCAGGGCCGGGTCGTAGCGGTCGGGACCCAGGTAGTTGGGCACGCTGAAACTGTCGGTGAACAGGCCGTCGTCGTCGTTGGCCTGGAGTTGGCGCAACAGTTCGGCCGACCAGTAGGCCCGCCAGGCCGGGTCGTCCGGGTCCACCAGATACCAGCCCCAGTCGCAGTTGAGCACCCGTTGCCCATTCCAGGGGAAGAACCAACTGTCCTGGGCAGCGGCCGGCCACTCCTGCACCCAACTGTCCCCCTCGACGATCTGGATCCAGTCGCCGGTGGGGTTGCACGTACCCTGGATGGCCCGGTAACCCAACCCCAGCCCCAGGCGGTAGTGCAGGATGACAAAGTTGGGGTTGTAGACCCGCAGGTGGTCGGCGTCGGGGCGGGTCATCTTTTGCGTGCCGGCGTAGTGGGTGGCGGCGAACTGGAACTGCTCCTCGCTCATGCTGTTGGACAGTTGGTCGTTGAAGACGTGGATGCCGACGGTCGTCTCGGGCAGCGGGCGGACGGTGCGAGCGCTGCTGGCGGAGCGCGAGACGAGGGGAAGGTAGGCGGTGGGGGTGAGAGTGCCGGTGGAGAGAGCGATGGAGGCGGCGGAGGGGGCAATCGCGCGGCCCGCCGCGTGGACGGACGGCGCCCCGGCTGAGGGCAGAGCGGACGCCGGCACGGCGGGCAGCGCGTGCCCGGCGCTGGCGACAACGGCGCTCATGACGACGGCACCGATGACCATGGCCAGCAGGACAAGGGTGGGTCTGGCTCTCGCGATTAGTTTCATCGGGGTACCTCCAAGTGAAACGTGTTGTGTGTTCCGTGTTCCGTTTGGTCGTGTGGGCCGCGCCGCCATGGAACAGGCGGCGCTGGGAGGGAATACGAGCCCAGCACCGGCTCTTCCAGGCCGGTGCGGCCCATGCAGACTCGCCTCCACACTGAAGTGGGTGTGTTTCACATGAGTTGAGGGCTTGGCGATCAGCACGCTGTCAACGGATTATGCCCGTGAGTACACGGCGGAACGGATTGAACGGACTGCAAGTGGCATGATGGGGACGGGAATCAGGCACAGCCGCAGGAGGTGGAGGTGTGTATAGGGTGCCCATAACTGCCGCTGGTGGTGCGAAATCGCTGAGATGGTTTATGAAGGCTGCGTATCTTTGTGAGGTTGCAGGCCTTCTTGTTTGCGTACCTCAGCAGCGGCAGCGCGCAGATCGTCTTTGTCAAAGAGATCGGCCAGCGTCTCCAGGCCGTCTGCAAATTGCTCAACTGAGGGGCTATGTTCGATGCCACGGCGGGTCAGTTCGTGCATCATCTGTTCGACGCCGATGCGTGCATAATGGGCTGCACCGCTCAGGTTCAGTTGGCCACGTTGGTAGAGAGTACAAGCGCGCTCCAGTCGCATGTGAGTTAGCCCATCCAGTATCCATTTGCGCAGCAGAACATCTTCTGGCAGATGCTCAACTGGCCTGATTATATCATGACTCACATTCTCCATCAACCCATCGCCATCTGATCCATCTGAGATCCTGTCATAAATCGCTTCAGGGCGCAACCGGTGGAGTGGCACGCCCACATGAGGGCTGAAAGGTGATCCCCAGGTGGGGAAAAGCCCTCGGTTTTGTCCAGAAAATTGTTCACCAGGTGGGCTATCCAGAATTATGACAGGATGTCAGGCTATGAAAGATTTGACACCCGTTGGCTCATAGGTTAGAATACGTGTACTCACCCCGGTTTTCTGCCCGATTGGGAGAGAAGGAGTAAGGTATGGCCGAGATTGCGGAATGGACCGCCCAGCGTACGTTAAAGTTGCCAGCGGCGATTGTTGCGCGTTTTCGCCCCACGGATCGTTTCTTCGTGTGGGCCGAGGGGGACACGCTGTGTCTGAAGCGCATCACCCCGGCGCCGGTGACGGAGATCGTGGCTCAGGCCCCGGAGGGGGAGCCGCTTTCGCTGGATGAGATCAATGAGATCGTCCATGAAGTACGGCGCAGGCGAAAAGCAGAGTGATCCGTGCTCATCGTGATTGACACCAATCTCTGGGTCTCTGGTCTACTGTGGCGAGGCCTCCCGTGGCGGCTATTGCGCCTGGTTGAAAAAGGCCAGGTGACGCTATGCATGACTCCCACGATGGTTGCTGAATTGGCCGAAGTGCTTGCCTACGAAAGGCTACACCCCCGTCTGCGGCAACTCGAGTTGACCCCAGCGGATTTGATCGCCCACGTTCTGGCGGTGGCCTCGCTGTTCGATGTACCGGATTCCGCTAAAGTACCCATGCCTCATCGTTCATTGTTCATTCTGCCATGCCGCCGACCAGCCGCTTGAGATTCTCATAGGCAGCGCGGCGTCCCCAGGCGGCGGCCTGTTCATCTTGGGCCAGGACCAGCAGGATTTCCGCCCCTTCTTTGATGCGGCCTAGTTGCTCCAGGGCAGCCGTGGCGGCACTCCGTACCCAGGCGGCCCTCTGCCTGTCCCGGGCCAGTGCCAGCAAGATCTCTGCAGCCTCCGCGGCGCGGCCCAATTGACCCAGAGCAGAAGCGGCGGCGCTGCGTACCCAATCAACCACCTGCTCGTCTCGGGCCAGCGCCAGCAGGCCATCGAGCACCGTCTCCTCAACACAACCCAGTTGGCCCAGGGTAGAAGCAGCATCGCGGCGTACCCCCGCACCCACCTGCTCATCTCGGGCCAGTGCCAGCAGGATTTCCGCAGCCTCTCTGGCCAGGCCCAGTGAACCGAGGGCAGAAGCGGCGTCGCGCCGCGCCCAAGCGGTCGCTTTCTTGTCTTGGGCTAGTGCCAGCAAGGCTTCCGCAGCCTCTTTGGCACGGCCCAGTCGGCTCAGGGCGGAAGCAGCCGCATTGCGTACTCCAGTGTCTACCTGTGCATCGCGAGCCAGTTCCAGCAGGCTATCGAGCACCTCCTCTTCACTGTGTCCCAGTTGGCCCAGATCGGATGCAGCAGCGCTGCGCACTCCGGTATCTATCTGCTCGTCTTGGGCCAGCGCTAACAGGATTTCTGCCGCCTCCCTGGCACGGCCGAGTTGGCCCAAAGTGGAGGCAGCAGCGTGGCGTACTCCGGCAACAACTTGATGATCGCCGGCCAGAGCCAGGAGAACCTCTGCCGCTTCCTCAACGTGGCCCAATTGGCCTAGAGAGGAAGCGGCAGCGCGGCGTACCCACGCGGCTACCTGCTCGTCGTGAGCCAGGGTCAGCAGGACTTGTGCGGCTTCTTCAGTGCGACCCAGTTGGCCTAGGGAAGCGGCGGCGGCACTGCGCACCCAGGCAGCCATTTGACTGTCACGCGTCAGGGCCAGCAGGCCGTTCGACGCTTTCTCTTCGGCACGGCCCAGTTGGCCCAGCGAGGAAGCAGCAGCGCTGCGTATCCCGGCGGCCACTTGCTCGTCATGTGCCAGTGCTAACAGGCCATTCAACACGCTCTCCTCGGCGTAGCCCAGTTGACCCAGGATGGAAGCAGCGGCACTGCGTACACTGGTGTCCACCTGTGTATCGCGTGCCAGGACTAGCAGAACCTCGGTGGCTTCGCTGGGGTACCCCGCCTGACCCAGAACGGAGGCGGCGGCACTACGCACCCAGGCAGTCACGCGCTTGTCGCGGGCCAGGGCTAACAGGACCTCCACCGCTTCCTTGGCGCGGCCCAACTGTCCCAGAGCAGCCGTGGCGTCACGGCGCACGCCAGCATCCACTTGCTCGTTTCGGGCGATAGCCAGGAGGACCTCTACCGCCTCCTTGGCGCGGCCCAATTGGCCCAATGTAAATGCAGCATCGCGACGCTTTCCCGCATCCGCTTGCTCGTTGCAGACCAGGCTCAATAGGCCATCTGCTGCGTATGGATCCTGGGTAAGCCACGATAAGGCAGCGAAGGCATCTTGTGCTTCCCACCTGGGTGCTGTGCAGGCTATTTTCAGTGTCGTATTCACCGCGCGCCTGTGGAGAGTATCGGCTATGTCCACCCGGTCAGCCAGGGCACGGGTGACCAGGTAGAGGTGGCGGTGAAGCACCGGCTCGAATTTGTCCTCTTCACCGGCCTCCAGAATGCGTTCCACCAGCAGCGTCGGCGGCTCGTCGTATTTGTTCAGGCTGCCCAAGAGGAGCAAGATCACCTCCTGCCAGTGAGGATTGTGCAGGTGAGGCTCAATCTCCTCCCACAGGGCGTCCACCCCCTGATGGATGCAGCGGTTCTCGATGTCGCAGGCGGCCAGGTATTCCTGGAAAGTGAGATGGGGGAAGCCGAACACTCCCTCGCCCCGCTCCACCAGCAGCCCCGTCCGCCCGCGGGCCAGCCGCACGAAAGCCTGTGCCTCGTCGCGAGCGCCATCGGGGTCATCGGCGTAGCCTAACCGCTGGTTCTCCATCAGAAAGCGGGCCAGCAAGAGTTCCAGGTCGCCAGCCCTTACTGTCTGCACCCCTCCCGCTGTCCCCTTGCTGATAGGGGGAGTGAGGAGGGTTGTCTCCCCACCGGCGGGAAGAACCAGGGGGGTAGCGCGGGTGTGTAGTTCATAGGCCAGCCGCTCCAAAAGCCGCCGCCGATAGCGGTAGAAAGGGCGCTGCTTCTCCTCAATGCTCAGCCCTTTGACTTCTTCCCACGTATCCACCAGGGTGGTGACGCACTTGTCGTAGAGTTTGACCCGCTCGTGGGGTAGTTCTGCCTCGATACGGTGCACCAGCGCGATGATGGTCAATAGCAGGGGGGTGCGGGCCAAATCCTGGATGCGCGGCTCGCGCTCAACCGTGGCGATGAGGTCGTCCACTTTCTGTTTGCGCTGTATGGGATCGCGCTCGCGGACAGTGTACCATCTACGCACGAACTCCTGGATGTCCTTGTCCTCCAGAGGCAGAACAGTGTAGTGGGTAAACTCACGGCGATCCAAAGGCGCTTCCCCATATCCGACGATGCGGGAGGTGACGATGCAGCGGCTTTGTGGGAAGCGGGTAGCCAGAGCCTTTACCGCGTCACTGACTGCTTTGCGTTGTCCCACTGCCCAAACCTCGTCCAACCCGTCCAGGCAAACCAGACAGCGTCCCGCTTCCAGCGCCTCCTCGAAAAAGTTCCGGGGCAGGTTAAGTAATAGATGCTCACGGGCGTGAGTGTAGAGGTAGTCTAGCAGACAATAGTCCTGATCGCGCCCGGCGCATTCGGCGGCGAACTCTCGCAGCGGAATGAGGATAGGTAAAGGCAATCCGGCCTCATCGGCCTTGAGACCCAGTTCGGTCTCGCTTCGTCCCTCGGCGCAGGTGATGGTCCAGTACTTGAGCAGCGTCGTCTTCCCTGTGCCAGGGTCGCCGAGCACAACCAGGCGTTTTGTCTGGTGCAAGGCTTCGTTGGCGTCCACCCGCTGCCTGATCGGCCTCTTGGGCTGCAAGCGCTGGTCCCCAGGCTGCATTCCCCGGGCGAGTAGTTCTTCGGGGGTCTCGAGCCGCTCGGCCTCCCGCTCAGCCTGTAAGTGGATAAAGATGTCTTCCACGGTGATGGGCCGGCGTTCCTTCAATTCCGGAATGCCCACGAACTCCAACTGGCGGTACATCTCGGCCACCTGGTAGCGATAGGTAGCCTCGTCGTCGTAGGCCACGGGGCGCAGTTCGGCCAGGATTTCATTCAACGCGCGCCGCATATCTTTCTGGATCAGGTCGTGGTAAGGCTCCTGATCCAGCAGTGCTTCGCGCAGGTTGGTCAGGAAGTCAGAGAGGACAAAGGCGACGGACTCTGCGGCTGGCGGCTCACCCTCGCCCCACACGGCATCCCATTGCAGCCGCTCCTGGCACAGTCTGGTAAGCCGGGGAACGTCAGGGGCCGCGGAGAAGAGCATCAGTTTGGCCCCCTCCTCGGCCAATGCCTTGGCTCCCTTCTTGTCCTGCTCGCCATTCAGCGTGCTCAGGATTTTCTCCACCTGCTGGGGATCGGCGGCAACGTGCAGGGTGTTGGCGCGGGCAATCTCGGCAGCCTTGGCAAAAGCGGCCCGGCGCTCGGCTTCTTTGCCCTTCCCGGCCCAGTGGGCGAAGCGTGCTTTCAACGCTTCGTCCACCGGTCCCCAGGCCGCGTCGAAGCCCTTGCCCCAGATTTTCTCGGTCGCCTTGTAGAGGCCGAGGATGAAGAGGCCGGTGATCAGTTCCATATCCTACTCCGCTCCTCGTACTTCAACCGCTTTCTTTGGAGCCATCGCCAGCGCAATTACTGGGAGAGCAAAGAATCCAGGTCAGTAACAGGAGAGCGATAGCCGGCGGCAATCATCCCTTTCAGGAGTGCATTCGCTTCATTCTTGGAGAGAAGCCCTCGTCGCACACCCAGGACCAAAATACCGAGTGTGCCGGTTGTGGAGACACCGTGGCGGCGAGCCACGCTGCGGGCGTCTTGATCATCACTGGCGAGGCGGCCTTGGCGGTGTAACGCGACGGCCAGGCAGGTTCGCTCGCCGGCTCCCAGCCGGGGCGGCAACCCGGCAGCGAAGGCGGTTTCCGTCTCGGTCAGTGTCACGACCGGCAAGTCAGTCCAGGCCGTGGCGGGGACCAGCCCAGCAGTGATGCCAGTTTGGTATTCGGCCTTGGCTGCGGGAGTCGTGCAAGCAGCGTCTGCCCACAGATGCTGTACGATGTCAGGCCGGCCAACCAGGGCAAAGTTGCTCAGTACCGTGTTGTCCAGCAGGGTGAGCGGTGTTGTCATTGGGCTGGGGGAGTCCATGCTGCAGCGACCTCAACGTCAGCCTGTGCTTCACCCAGGTCAGCCGGTGCAGTGCGCAACGGAACATCCAACCGCAGAAAGCGAGTACGCAGCTCCAGCCAGGGCAAACCTACAAGTTCGGCCGTGCGTGCCAGGCTGATCG
>Ga0315285_10006336_pt1 | contig 12196 bp, 11 predicted proteins | sample YL17G09_36_MG_FD_203698 | JGI IMG/M metagenome (GOLD analysis project Ga0315285, IMG submission 203698) | Sediment microbial communities from Yellowstone Lake, YNP, Wyoming, USA - YL17G09_36 | ecosystem: Environmental > Aquatic > Freshwater > Lake > Sediment | place: USA: Wyoming | collected... | reverse complement strand
CTGGGCTTTATCGGAAGAAATCACATGCTAATAAATCCCGTTCTGGGCCCGCAGACATTTCTGGGCGAAATAATCACGACCGTTAAACTCCAATATGACCAGCCAACCTATTGTCATTCTGAGCGAAGCGAAGAATCTCCTCCGTCAGTCGCTGTAAATTGCTCAACCTGCACTAAGTGCATCGATGCTTGTCCGACCGGTGCTTTGCGAGCCGATGGCCAACTCGACGCCAATAACTGCATCAACTATTTGACAATTGAGTACAAGGGCGAAATAGCTACCAATCTGGCCGAAAAGATCGGCGACCGGCTGTTTGGCTGCGACGAATGTGTGCTGGCTTGTCCCTACCAGCAGAAAGCTTCTGTGTGCCGCAATAAGGAATTTAAGTTTTATCGTGACAGAGCCGCGCTGAGCTTGCAGCAGATTCTGGATATGAACGAAAGAGATTTCGAAGCAGCCTTTGCTGACTCGGTAATTAAGCGCGTTGGCCTTGCCAGCCTGAAAAGAAACGCCCGAATCTGCCTGGCCAATATTTAGCCGGCGGTTTTACCGCCCTGCCTGTTTAGCCCCGGCCCTTGTGGCCGGGGTTTTCCCGCCCCAATTTTATTGGCCCCTAATCTACGCCCCTTAATTCGCTAGTAGTGTTGGTAAGTCCTGCCAGCAACAGAACTTACACAAGTGCTGCATAAAACCCAAATTTTTAAAGAAATTCTCTTGACAATTGCGCTACGGGGGGGGTAATCTTAAATATAGCTGGATTTTCCAGCGAGAGTGCAACACGCAGACATCGTTGATTTTGCACAAGTACGACAGCAAAAATAACGTAATCAGTCAGGCATGCCATCGTTGATCGGGCAACCTTAACGTAAGCGCAATTGCGCAGGAGGTTCGCTATGGCCAGCAAACATTCGCCCCGCATCTGGTTGTTATGTCTTATCTTAGCTTCTCTGCTAACCCCATTATCTTTTGCCGGTGTCCCGGCTCAACTCGAACAGGCAGAGACTTTGCTCGAAAAGGGTCAGTACGAGCAGGCTGAGGCAATCTATCTGCAAATCGTAACCGAGTACCCAGGCACTGATAATGCCTTTGCGGCTCAAAAGCAGCTTGCCTTTCTTTACATTGCCTGGCACAGATACCCGCTGGCAGAGGCAGCCTACAACCAGTTGCTTGCCAACTTCTTAGGCCACAAGGGTATAACTCAGGCAGTTCACGACATAGCATATCGGTATCGCTGCGTAAATAAACACCAAGAAGCTAACGAATTAGACCAATATGTGGTAGCTACGTGGCCTGAGAGCGACTACGCGGTACTGGGGCAAATGGATATCGCAAAGTATTGCGTCGATCAAGGTGACGAACCCAATGCTGAAACTGCTACCGCTAAATTACTTACCAATTATTCTGGGCATGCGCTTACAGCAAGGGCCGTTCACGATATAGCGCAGCACTATCGCTACGCGCAGAAATACAAAAAGGCTAATGAGTTGTATCAATTCGTGGTAGAGACCTGGCCTAAAGCCGAACATGCTTTGTGGGCACAAGCGGATTTGATAAAGTCATATCTTGCACAAGGAGACAATACTACCGCTGAAACTGCCGTTGAGGAATTGCTTACCAACTTCAATGATAGTCCATTGATAGCCAGGGCTATCTGGGATACAGGTCAGTACTGTCGTGACCTGAAAAAATATGAGAAGGCAAAACAGCTTTATAAGCATCTAGTAAAAAACTGGCCTAAAGCTGAGCACGCATTGTGGGCGCAAGCTGACCTGATAAAGTCATATCTCGCTCTGGGAGATGACTCCGGCGCTGAAGCTGCCGTTGAGAAATTAATTGCTGATTTTTCCTGGAGCACCTACATCGCAAGGGCCATTCACGATACGGCCTGGGAGTATCGCAAGTTAGCAAACTACGGCCGGGCGAATGAGCTTGACCAGTACGTTATCGACCGCTGGCCAAAGGATGTGCAGGCGATGTGGGCAAAAATGGATATTGCAAAGACAAATATCGCCCTTGGAAATTACGCCGCTGCTGATAAAACGGTCGATATTTTAATCGCTGATTTTAGCGACCAGCCGGAGTTACCGACGGCGATATTTATGCTTGGCGAGCAATATTACAATCAAGCCTTTAGCTTTGAAAACCAGGGCAAGACCGCCGAGGCCAAATCTAATTTCCGAAAAGCCACAGGTACATTGGACAGGATCATACACGAGTTACCTGAAACGCGTTACGCCACCGCAGACGCACACTTTATGGCCGGGTTATGTCATCAACAGCTCCAGGAGTATGAAAAGGCCATAGAGTATTATGAGCAGGTAGTTGGTAATTGGCCAGACTACGAGCGGGCCGACCAGGCCCTGTTCAGGACTGCTCAGTGCTTTAACGAATTGGCAACTTGCAAACGCATTCCAATAGGTGATGCTGGCGAAATAATACAGAATATCTGCCGGAGACTACCTAACGACTATCCCGACTCCAAGATGATTACACTTGCGCAGAGTCTTTCGAAATACTGGGAGTCTCTAAACAGAACAGGAGAGACCAAATGAACTCGAGAGTCTTAATGGGTGCTTACATTTTCGCAGTAGTGATGTTTGGTGCCTGCGAGACCTACGGCTGCACCGGTAGCGCACCAGTGGCTAACCTATCGGTGGATTCGTACGTGTGTGTTGGCTGCTCTCTAACTTTCAACGCGTGTGGGTCCCAGGACCCGGATGCTTGTCCTCCCGGCGGCTGTACAGGCTGTCCTTTGATCACCTGTCAGTCCTGCGGTGTTAGCCAGCTAAGAAACGGGATAAGAATGTATTGCTGGAATTTCGGTGACGGTAGTCCCTTGTATTGTGAAAGTCCTGGCGATGCTATCGCTTATCACAAGTATACGAGTCCGGGGACATACACAGTCAGATTGACCGTTTGGGACCATGATTCGTGCGCTGGTCTTGGCCCTGACAAGTCTGGCACCTGCACCCGCCTTGTCATAGCAGTAAAGGTTGACAAGGTGGTAGAGCTAGGTACCGACGATGAAGGGCCCTTATACGTGGTATGTCCGGGCGATACTCTCACCTTGCAGGCAAAGCCGCTTCCGACAGGGTACTCATTTCCTATAGAGGAACCATCCTGGACAATTGTAAGCCAGCCGGGAATTGCATACGTCTGGCCCAAGTGGGGCACTACCACAACGCTGTATTGGGTTGCGGAACGAGGGACTTATGTTGTCAAGGCCCAATGCGGCGCTGCGGATACAGGGGATACCATCGATGTCATCACGCCGCCCCCATCAGTCTATTCAATGGACTTCTTTCCTGGCGACCCGTCGCCCATATACGATGATTGTGGAAACAAGCTGGCCGCTTATGACGACACGAGGCATTTCTGCCCCCCACATTCGCCCTTTAGGGCGTTTAATTGGTGGTACACACCATCCGGGGCCTCGGGCGGAACCCGTGTCGGTCTGTGCGTCTGGGAAGGAGGCGTGAATCAGTTTAGGGTTAGGTTAACTATAAAGCAACTTTACGGCAAAGAGCGTTTCGTTGATACATTTCACTGTACCCAAAATGACGCCGTAGGGCCTGACAAACAGGGAGAAGGGTGCACGGGCTATTGGTGCTGGAGGGTTGAAAGATACGACTGCGTAGCCAATACGCATCAAGGCATATGGTGGCGACGGCGGGAGGCTCACTTGGGCCCTGGGACGCGTGAAACCCAAGGTGAACTTTGCCCGGGCAGTCCCGGGATCCACACGTGTTACCCAAACTAACAAATACGCATTTTCCAAAACAAAAGGAGTTTATCCGGTATGAAAAATAGAAGTTTATCAATACCAACAACAATTATCGTAGTTATCCTTCTTGCGGTAGGACATAAAGAAGTTTACAGCAGCCGATCTCGGATCCCGACCTGGGACCTTTCTTTTGAAGGTAGTGCATCTGGCGGTTCGTTGGTTTTGGCAAGAACGCTAAACAGGACAGTGTCACACATCTCAATTCAAACCTTACCTGGCGAATCGGGTGAATCGGTTGCACAGCGTCTGGCAGAGAGCATCAACTGGAACCTCTCCAGGCAGACACAAGTGGTGCGATATGACCGCCGCGTCCTATGGCTTGGCGGGTATAGGGTCAGCGCTTCGGGAGCCGCCGTGAGACTGCCGCTGCCACAATACGAGTACGCCCTGGCGGGCACAGAGACAGGTTTGGGCATTCCAAAACCACCCCTATCCTTGAGCTGTTCGTACGACCAGGAAAGGGAGGAAGTTCTACTTCGCTGGACAAATCCACCGGGTGGATATGATTATATTTGGCTCAATCTTTCCTGGACGCAATTTGGTGATACGCTTACGCAGCGTCTTTCTGGAACATCGACGATTTTCGTAATTGATAGGAAAAAGCACCGGATTGATGTTGACGATATGGATGCTCGCGTAATCGGATTTCGCAGCAACCTGCCCTCGAATGCCGCCGGTACTCATGTTAGCAGAGGCGGCCATTGCCAAGAAGAGTTATACGGCATCCCATTTACCAATGCTATCGCCCCGAACTGGACGGCTTGGAGCAGTACAGCAAACACAGACCGACGAGCCTTTGACCAGGCCGAAAGGTATCCCTTTGTTGAGGGGTATAATCCTGCGCTCGGCCTCTTGAGCCTACCTTTCTACCAGGTCATAAAATCACTGCCGAACGGTGTTGTGCACGGCGTGTACCGGAAATTCCTCGGCCTGACGCCGGGCCATACTTATAGATTGACCGCCTGCCTGACGACACAGGACATGGATTCTTCAAAAGGCGATTGGTCACTTTCATTACACGCTGCTCCAACCCCCAGCGGAAACGACCTGAGCGCCGAGCAGTTGGCAGGATTAGCTCCTTTGCCAGATGGAGGTCGTGGTCCTGAAGGACGGCGCATCGCGTTCTACGGCCCAGGTAGTACGACCAAAAGAGATTTCGCACTGGTATTTAGCGGTAAGGATGCCCCCGGCGGCTTTGACAGTTCCCATATCACGTTGCCCGCTGGCGTAGATACAATCACAGTATGGGTTAGATTTAGCTGCCCAGATCCCAACGGCAAGGTTGGCTTTTCCGGCGTAAAACTCGAGGACCTTACCGAGATTAAGAATCCAAAATCGCCAGCAGAGGTAATAGCCGAAGAAAACGCTGCGGAAATCGACCTTCTAAAGTGGATAGAAAAAACGTCGCGTTGAGCACTGCGTGACATATAAACGTTAATTACGGGGCGAGGAAGAAGTCGGTTTCGCAGGTAGGGACTTCACGGCCTTCGTAGATATCGACGTTCTGCAGCGTGTAAATGTCATCTTCTAAGATGCCGGCCCGACGTGTCCTTAAGAATTCGGCTCGGCCGTCACCATACAAAACGTTCTGCCCACGACGCTTGTGATTACTACTATTGCGGGTCAATAATTCCTTGTTCAATTCCAGCAGTAGTGACTTGGAATGGTCATTGGGCAAATTCTCAAAGAGCGGATTCGCATCCGCCATCAAGACTCTTCGGCAAATCAGCTTTCCGCCGGCCTGCTGGCACCTTATCTGGAAGCTGTACGTTACGTACTGCCTGGCGGGAAAATCATAATATTGCGACAAATGGGATGTATCCAACTGTAGCGGCTTGCCGCCCGACGAGCCTGGGCACAAAAAGTCGGCCGCCTTACTATAATTCAGTTGCACCAATAGCCACAGAGCCCTGGTGTTGGAATGATTCTCTCTGCCCTGGTCGCCAACTTTCCACCACGGCTCACCGGCAGCAGCCGCAACAGCAGGCAAGCTGCCATCGTGGTCAGAGGCATAGTTAGTGATGCCGTCAAAGACGCTATACAGATTCATTATACATCGTTGTTGCCAGGCTCTATTACGGGCGTAGCCCAGCGAACTGAGCACAATACTTATGCCGATCATAAACACCGCGGCAGATGCCAAGAGCTTGCCCAGCCTCGGCCAGAACTGATTGCTCACAGATACGCCGCGGGATTGTTCGGTCGCAAGCAGCCGCTGAAGCTTAACTTCAGTTGCGTGCGCCCCGTTCAGCCGCTGGATTGTCCCTTCCACAAGGTGATCCGGACAGGGCTCGACCTTCAGACTCTCAAGCAGCGCAACAACAGATTTCAGCCTTGAATGAATTTCAGCCGCCTCTTCATTGCCGGATATTAGCGACTCGGCTTCGGCGGGCTCTTCCCCCGAGGTTAAACCAATGCAGTAATCAAACAACAGTTGTTTTTGCTCGTTGCTTAGAGACGTCATCTAGATTCTTTACTCCCAACTGATGCTTTCCACTCCTTTGCGAAGCGAGCAACAGCGGTGTGCAGTCTGCTCTTCACTGTACCGATAGGTATACTTAAGATATTGGCCATTTGTTTGTAAGAAAATTTGTTAAAATAGGCCAAGATTAGTATTTCTCGCAGATTCTCCGGCATATTCGCTATAGTCTGCGCAACGCGAGCGGAGGTTTCACCCTGCTCCAATTCCTCGTAAGGCATTGTACTGTCGGAACTAAGAGTGTTGAGCACATCATCGAAGGACATCTCCTGCGAATCTGATAAAGTACCTATGGGTATGGCCGCCACCCGTTGCGATTTGCGAAGCGCATCTTTGGCTTTATTGGCGGCAATAGTAAACAGCCAGGGCCGCAAAGGCCGGCTCGGATCGAAACTATCCCGGCTGGTAAATAGCTGCAAAAAGGTTTCCTGAAAGACGTCCTCGGCCAGCTCCTGACGATTTAGAAACTGCTTTAGAAATGCGTAAAGACTGTTCTTATAACGGCTTACAATTTCACGGAATGCTGCTTCGTCGCCCTGCCCATAGCGCGCAAGAAGCTCTGCATCGCTCAGTTTTGCACATGCATGCTTCATAATTCAATCTCCCAAACATCACATTATAAGCAACGCGCAGGCAAATTAAAATCTTTATTGCAGAGGATTTATACAAAAAACAGGCAGCAACCTTTTGCTTGACCAGGGTTTCGCATCAGGCACCCCTGCCTTCGCAGGGGCAAGCCTGCCCCCACGAAAGTGGGGGGCGTTCTCCACTGTGAGAAATAGAGCTTACCCATCTTAACGTTGGCTTTGGCTTGGATTGGGTTTGTTTGGCTTTGCTTTGATTGCCTCGCAACGCGCGCTTTTCCTTCATAAGCCTTTGTCAAAACGGAGTTTACCTTCATTTTGCACCCGCGGCAAATTGGCTTTGTTTTGCAAAAAAAGGGCCGATTTGTAGAGGATTCTCGACAATTGTCGAACAAGGCATTAACCACGGATTCCACAGATGAACGCGGATTAAAGCAATAGAGCCCAAAAACCGCTGTAAATCGGCGTAAATCCGTGTCTGAAAGAGCTTTCGGGAATTTGTATTGGCCTGCACTTTTCATTAACTTTCATTAACCACGGATTCCGCGGATTTCACGGATTGCGTGATGCGTTTATGCGGTTTCTGGTTTACCCATTTTCTCATCTACTCGTAAGCCCTTGGCTTGTTTGTTAGATATATATTATACCAGACAGACGGCTTTTTCTCAAGCGAATTCCCCGCAAAATCTTCGCGACTACCTGCTCTATGGCGGGAAGCATGTGTCGCTGACCCCCAAACCCTAATGCTTAATCTCTAATCTCTAATGATTCGTGGCTCGTATCCTTCGACTGCGCTCAGAGCCTGCCCTGAATTCATTGAAGGGGTAACCTGTGAAGCCTATCTGGCAGAGTTGAGTCCATACTCGATCGTGGATAGCAGAGGTTGGCCAAAAAATAATGAAAAAAGCATTTTGACATTATAATGTTTCCGCGCTATAATGTCAATAGAAAGGCATAATATGAAAGCAAACACAAAAAGAACAACAATTTATCTGGATGCCGACATTCATCACGCATTACGCATAAAAGCAGCGGAAACAGACAATTCAATGTCGGAACTAATCGAACACGCCATCAAGACTTCTTTAGTAGAGGATTCCATTGATCTGGCGGCTTTTGAAGAGCGGAAAAACGAACCAAGCCTGGCATTTGAGGATGTCTTGAAGAGACTCAAAAGAAGTGGCAAAATATAATATAACGATAAAGAAATCCGCCGCTAAAGAGCTGCAAGACATACCAAAGAAGGACCTGCTGAGAATTATCAAACACATTCAATCCCTTGCCGAAAATCCGAGACCAGCCGGCTCACAAAAGCTTTCATCACGAGAACAATATCGCGTTCGCCAGGGTGACTACAGAATTATTTACTCCATTGATGATGGACAATTAGTAGTTGACGTAGTCAAGATTGGCCACAGGCGGGAAGCATATCGGTAAGGATAGACAACAGAGGACAGAAGGCAGAAAGCAGAACCGCGACCGTAAGGGAGCGGCCGGGTGGCAGCATCGAGCAAATCTTGGGGATAGGCAAACCAGAAGACACGCGATTTGGAATACAGATATTTTTCGGACACAATCTTGAAGAATACCATTCACCAGGTAGGAATTATTAGTTATAATACGGCTGAACTTCAGCCGATAAATGATATTGTGGATAGGGTGAGGAAACAAGTATTGTGTAACAACCTTCAGTTTCAGCTTTTCTTTGTCGGATTTTGGGGGTAAAATTGCGGGGCATTAAAAAGATTCGTGATACTTTTCCCTTTCATCGGAAAAGAATTCGACATGGCGGGTGAAGGATAGGAACAAATATATGAGCCAAATAGCTTTGCCCCCGAGGACCCGATACCGACTCTATATCGACGAGTCGGGTGACCATACATATAACCTTCTCGAGGATACTTCTCACCGGTATCTTGCACTTTTGGGTGTATGGTTCCAGCAAGCCAAAGATTATGTTGAATTTGCGGACCATCTGGAACGATTCAAGCGAACGATTTTTGGTCCCCACCCCGACAAGCCCGTAGTTCTGCATCGTTCCGAAATAATTAACCGCAAGGGGGCATTTGGCCTGTTATGCGATCCGCAAGTGCGCAAGAGATTCGACGCCGCTCTGATAGAGGTCATCGGACGAGCGCATTTCAGGATGGTATGCGTGATAATAGACAAGCAGACGCATCTCGCCAGATACGCCAGTCCTTTTCATCCTTACCACTACTGTCTGGCGGCAATGCTCGACCGGTACAGCGGCTGGCTGAATTATAAGAACTGTGTCGGGGATGTTATGGCGGAGTCTCGCGGCCACGAAGAAGATCTGCAACTCGAACAGGCTTACCACCGCGTCTATGAAAGCGGAACATTAATGTTTCCTCATGAACACCATCAGAAAGTTTTGACAAGCAAAGACATAAAGCTGAAACCAAAGACGGCTAATATTGCTGGCCTTCAGCTCGCAGATATTCTTGCCCACCCGGTTAAGCAAACCCTGTTGTTCGAGAAAGGCAAAATAGTCGACTCCGGCGAGAACTTCGGCAGGCAAATTTATGGAGCTGCGAAAGAAAAATTCAATGCGAATACTTACACCGGTCAGGTCGAAGGTTACGGCAAGGTATGGCTATAAAATGAAACGACCCCTTTCGGGGTCTATCTCACGCCAGCCCTTACGGGCTGTCCACCTGCGAAATATCGCATTAAGTTTAATATCTGAAGTTCCGAAGCAAAAGTCAAGAGAAAAACGTAATTTTTGGTGGATTTCCAAAAACATAACTACAGTAAACAACACGGATAAGCACCCTTTTAAGCTAAAAATTGCGGATTACACGCAGATTTTAGCCGATAATTAATATTGTGGATGGGAAAAAGTCCACCAAGACGGCAGAACCCAAGGTGCGTAGCATTTGAGACACAGTGAGGTCACAGCTTCCCGGATCGAGAATGAGCAATGGCAAAGAAGGTCACAGCGACAATTCTTTTTGTTGACATAATGGATTCGTTCGAGGTCGGCAATTACTGGCACATAAGGAACCTGAAGCGATTTGAGAGTAACCGGGAAGTCCAGCTTAAGGAATTTCACAGGTTCGGCCCAGAGGAGTCCGGCCCTCATCGGTTGTGCTGACACTGGGTGCACATCCAGCGTCGAACCTCACGAGGCAGAGGGGATATGCAACGCGAGTTACCCGGAAATACGCCGGCGAGATGAACCGACCGTCCCGAGCAAGCGGTGTGAGGACCAAATATTTGGCCGGCGAACTATGTTATAGTCACGCGTCAGAGCAAGTAAATCTTTCAAGATCTTCACGGGACAGCACTATCCTACGAATGCTTCTCCTGTCATCTAGTGGAACTAAGTCATTAAATTGACCAGTTGCTTCATCTGGACCAAAGAAGAAGACCTGTTGGGCAGGTTCTGCCCGAGTGCCCTGTAATGCAAGGTAACACCCATAGTCCATGGTCACGAGATGATACGGCTCACCGGGGCGGTCCGGGTGACTCCAAGTTGTCCGCAAAGGATGGAGCAAGCGTGCCGTGAACAGGCGCGCCAATAAAGGGTGTGTTATGTCGCGGTAGCTAACCATAAATGTCTTCGACCTCCTGTTGCGTATCACATCCTGTACCAAAAAGTTAAGGAAATCTTCCAGCTTGCCTTCTCCAGAAATATTGCGGAGCTTTTCCTGACGGTACCACGTTTCAGCAGCAATTCGAATGTGAGGGATAGCAATTCTGTTAGCGCTTGTATCGCGCCGAAATTCAGAATATGACATACGAAAGATATTCAAAAGGTCGCGACAGTTGCCCTCTGCTGCTCGACATATTTGAACGAATCCATCCTCTTGAGTGAAGAAGGTCTTTATGACTCTTTTCAGCTTTTCATCAGGTGCCAATTGAAGGTCCCAACCAATTGAGTCGCAAAGATGGTTATAAATCACTTGACCGAAGAACTGCTGAACACCCAACTGGTCTTCGTCCCAGACGAAATATGTATCCAAGTGAATATCCCCAAAAACATCAGCCCCTGTCTCCAGTCCGATGATTTTGCCATCATATTCTGTTGACATTTTCGACTGGTACGTGACCGCAGCGATCTTGATCACAAACTCAGACCTTGGAAGGAATGTGCGTTTAATGAGCTCGGCCAAAAAAGGCTGGACAGATGGTTGGACCGCGACCCATTCGTCCAGGGCTATGATCAATCTCTCAGCGCCAAAGGCAATACGGAATCGGTCTAAGGTGTCGCCGAGGTTGCGAAAATCAAAGGAACCGTCGTGTGCGCGCTTGTCTATGACATCTTGGAATGCCAAGATAGCCTCGCCTGCACGCTTGGCACGAGAGGCATCACTCTCGATGCTATCAAGAGAGTCGAAACACTTGGTGGCTATGTCATTTAGCAGCTCACGAAACATAGATGCTGCTACCTGTCTTGAATCAGAAGATACCAAAGCCAGAGCACTTCCAAGCCTTTGGCAGTCATGAATCTGAAATATAATTGACTGACTGGATGAAAGAAGATGGTCTCGGTAGAAATAGAATAAGTGTGTTTTGCCAACACCGCGCCGACCGTAGATGACTTGGTTTTGCGTGATGGAGAGTTCTGACAGTACGCCCTTGTCGACGTAGATGTCATACAACTTTCGATAGTCGGTCTCGCGCTCAGCCCGACGTTCTATGGTCCCGATTGCCCTTTCAACTACTTGGCTTCGAAGGTCCATACAAACTCCTGCCATTGGTCATGTGCTCATCCATTTAAGGTCGAGTGAGTACAAGTGTCAAGATAATTGGTTACCCGAGAAGGATAATAAGTAAGAAAGCGATCTTATTGGTATGCTTCAGAGACTATCTGAGTGTATTGTAGGGGCGCGCATATCTTTCCATAAAGAGGGGAGTAAATAGGACGTAGAGACGATTTCAGATTTTGCCTTTTTATTATCGGATTTTGCAAGGGGGGGTTATTCTCAATCCGCCTACGGCGGAGCAATACGAGGCAACACGGATTATCGGATGTCAGCAGGCAGATTTCAAACCGGCGGTTGGCGTGAATTTTCTTGACAGCAAGGCCAAAATGGACGATAATGTAACTGAAAGTCGCCGCCCCTGAGGCACTAAGGAAGGAGGAGCGGCTATACAATCGCCAGTGGAGGGTTACCATTTGCGCAACTCGCGCGCTAAAAACAAGATGTCACTCTGCAAATAATTCTCGGAGGGACTGGTGAAATCATGAAAACCAGAAGAACAAATCCAAATGCCCGGCTCATAGTGCCGGTACTCTTGCTTGCGATGGCCTGTGCGGCCGGCGCGCAAACCATATTTGTCGATGCCAATGCCATCGGTGCAAATAACGGCACAAGCTGGGCC
>Ga0315285_10006335_pt1 | contig 12198 bp, 9 predicted proteins | sample YL17G09_36_MG_FD_203698 | JGI IMG/M metagenome (GOLD analysis project Ga0315285, IMG submission 203698) | Sediment microbial communities from Yellowstone Lake, YNP, Wyoming, USA - YL17G09_36 | ecosystem: Environmental > Aquatic > Freshwater > Lake > Sediment | place: USA: Wyoming | collected... | reverse complement strand
ACACCCCAAAATGAAAAAAAAAAAAAGAGAAGAAACACCCCACAATGAAAAAAAAAAAAAGAGAAGAAAGAAAAAGAAACGCGTTTTTTTTGTTTTACACACACTCTCTTTCTCTCCTCTCCTTTCTCTTTTCTTCACCGCGGGCAGGGCTCCAACGCCGAGCAAGTCCAGTCCGGAAAGTCCAGGGGCAGCTCCTCGGCCCTCAGGTGCGGCCGGTGCTCCGCGATCGCCGCCAGGACGCTGCTCGCCACGCGGAGGTTGCCTTCCTCCGAGAGGTGCAGGCCGTCGCTCAGGAAGGAGGAGCCCGGCTGCTGCGCCGCCGCCACAGGCGAGGCCGAGCCCGCGAGCTCCTCCCAGAGGTCGAGGAACGCGACGCGTGGCGGCGAGGGCGGCTCGGTGGCCGCCTTTGCCGCCGCCGTCACCGCTCCCGCTGCTGCTTCCGCCGCGGCTGCTGCTTCGGAGAAGGACTCGGCGACCTCAGCCGCGGCCCTGGAGTAGAGGCGCGCGGCCTCGTTCGTCCTCTCGGGGAGGGGAGGGAGAGGCGGCTTCGGCGGCGGCGGGGCCCCCGCATCAGCGAGGTCGGCGGCGGCGGCTTCGGCGAGCCTCCTCGCCCTCTGCTCTTCGACGACGGGCGGGCACGACACGAGCAGCACGAGCCCGCCCGGCTCCACCGTCTCCAGCGCCGCGCGCGCGATCGCGGCGAGGTTCCCCTTGAACCGCTCGGCCGGGACGTGCTGCCTCGCGCTGGCGCCGTCCGCGAGCGCCGCGTCGTTGGCGCCGAAGAAGACAGTCACGAGAGCATTCGGCCTCCTTTGGGTTCCGCCGCTCGGACCGTCCGAAAGAAGGACCTCCGGGACGAGCGATAGGGCCCACTCGGTGTTGTAGCCGCTGTAGCCTCGGAGGACGACGTCGGCCTGAGAGTTTAGAGAAAGGGATAGAGTTTTTCATTTTCCCGGTTTTTTTCAGCATCATCATCAACGCCGTTTTTTTTTGTAAGAAAGAGACCTTTTCAAGTCGGCTCCCTCAGAGACTTCTATCCTCTCTCTCCCCCCTCCTCTTTACCTTGCGAGCGTAAGCGTCCGCAAGGAGGGCTCCCCAACCTCCCTGCGCGAAGCTCTGCTGCGTGATCGAGTCCCCGAAGAGCACGAAGCGCTTGCGGCGAGGAAGGGGAAGAGGAGGGAGCGCAGGCCCTGGTCGAGGTCGAGGAGCGCCGTCGGCAATGCTCGGTGGCTGCTCGGCCTCCTCCTCCTTTTCGCCTCCGTGCCTTCGTTCGGGAGGCGTCATTCGCGTTCGAGCAGAGGAGATCACGGAAGATTCTTGCCCCGAAGCTTGCCTCGGAGAGTTGGCCCGTTCTAGGAGGCGGACGACAGAGAGAGAGAGAGGGAGTTCGACCTCTTCTCGTTGATTGGCTCATAAGTTTTTATGTGTCCTTCGTCGGTGGCGCCCCTCCCTCGTTCACTTCCAAAAAAAAAAAAACTTCAACGAGCTTGCTCGCTCTTTTCTCCCTCTCTCGGCTCTTCTGCGCACTCAGCGCTCTTCGCCCCGCGAGAGCCCTCTCTCTCCGCCGTTCTCTCCTTGCACGCGACCAGGGCAGACGGAGAAAGAGAGGAAAGAAGAGGAAGAAGAAGCGACAAGGAGAGAGAGAGGGCAGTTTCTTCTTCTCTCGCCGCGCGAATCGATCGTTCGATTGCATTCGTTTTTTTCTCGCCATCGTCCTTTCTCCTTCCTCTGTCCTTGAGCGTTTCCCCTCTCCAAATGGCTGACGTCGCCGCCGCCGCCCCTCCCGCGGCAGCAGCCCCGGCTCCTCCGGACGAGCGCGCCGCGGCCATCGCCGCGTACCGCCGCGTCCTCGTCCTCCACGCCGAGGCCGACGCCCGCGCCCGCGCCCTCCGCGACGCCGTGCGCGGATTGCGCAAGGACCACGACAAGACCGAGGACGACCTGAAGGCGCTGCAGTCCGTCGGGCAGATCATCGGGGAAGTGCTGAGGCAGCTCGACGCGGAGCGATGTGAGCAGGAGAAGAACGGAGTTTGGTGGAGAGACGGAGAGAGAGAAGGAAGGAAGGACACAGAGCGGAGGGGGCGAAGGGAATCGATGACGAGCGTTTTTTCTCTTTCGACCGACCTTTCTCGACCTCGACACCTCACCAACCCGAAAAACTCACCCTCTCGTTTCCTCCCCCCCTCTCTCCCTCTTTCTCCCTCCCCCCCCCCCCCCCCCCGGAAACACAACGCAGTCATCGTCAAGGCCTCCAGCGGACCCCGCTATGTCGTCGGCTGCCGCCCGCGTCTCCTCGCCCAGGGCGGCGGAAAGGGCCTGGCCCCGGGCACGCGCGTCACACTCGACATGACGACGCTGACGATCATGCGGTCGCTCAAGAGGGAGGTCGACCCGGTCGTGCACAACATGGCGGCCGAGGACCCCGGGAAGGTGGACTATTCGAGCATCGGCGGGCTGGGGGAGCAGGTTCGTCTTGATGTGTTTTTTTTACGAAGAAAAAAATCGAGTTTGGGGGCGGGGGAGAGGGAGAGAAACGGCGCGCCGCGAACCTCGGGGCCTCATCATCGTGCTCGAGCCCCCCCCTTCCCCCCTTTCCTCCTTCCAACAAACCGAAAAAAACCCACAGATCCGCGAGATCCGGGAGTCGATCGAGCTCCCGCTCCTCAACCCGGAGCTCTTCGAGCGCGTCGGCATCAAGCCCCCCAAGGGCGTCCTGCTCTACGGCCCCCCGGGGACGGGGAAGACGCTGCTCGCGCGGGCCATCGCCGCCAACATGGACGCCAACTTCCTGAAGGTCGTGGCCTCGGCGATCGTCGACAAGTACATCGGGGAGAGCGCGAGGCTGATCCGGGAGATGTTCGGGTACGCGCGGGACCACCAGCCGTGCATCATCTTCATGGACGAGGTAAGGAGAAGAGAGGAGACGTTTTTTTCCCCCTTTGATTTCTTCCCCACGGTGCTCTCCGGGGAGGGCAAAACCCCGAAAAAGGAAAAAGCTCACGGCGCAAAAAAAAAAAAACGAAAAAACGAAAAACGAAAAACGAAACCCTCTCCAGATCGACGCCATCGGCGGCCGCCGCTTCTCCGAGGGCACCTCCGCCGACCGCGAGATCCAGCGCACGCTCATGGAGCTGCTCTCTCAGCTCGACGGCTTCGACGCGCAGGGCCAGGTCAAGATGATCATGGCGACCAACCGGCCCGACGTGCTCGACCCGGCGCTGCTGCGGCCGGGCCGCCTCGACCGGAAGGTCGAGATCCCGCTGCCCAACGAGGCCGCGCGCGCGGAGATCCTCAAGATTCACGCCGCGAAAGTGGCCAAGTCGGGCGAGATCGACTACGAGGCGATCGTCAAGCTCGCCGACGGGTTCAACGGCGCGGACCTGCGCAACGTCTGCACCGAGGTGAGACCGGGAAACGTTTTTTTTTTCGCGTTCGTTTTTTTTGAGGCCGACTGAGGGGGGGGGAAAAAAAGCTCACAAACATAAAAAATATAAAAATGTCAACACAGGCCGGGATGTTTGCTATCCGCGCCGATCGCGATTACGTGACGCAGGACGACTTCAGCAAGGCCGCTCGCAAGATGGCGGACGCGAAGAAGCTGGAGGGGACGCTGTCGTACGACAAGGACAGCGTGGGGGGGAGCTAGAAGGCGTGAGAGAGAGGGTTTTTCTTGGTTTTTTATTTTTGACGGTTTGAGCGCTCGTTTTTCTCCGTTTTTTCTTTTTGGTTCTCGCTTTGTTATTCCGGTTCGTTTTCTTTTTTACACAGTTTTCTCTACCACTTGTCCTCTACCACTACTCGAACGCGACGCCGCGGGCCGCCTCGGAGAGCTCCCACCGGGCGCAGGCGACGGCGGCGGCGGCCGCGGCGAGGGGGGAGTTGCTTTCGTCCTCGCCGCCATCGCAGTCTTTTTTTCCCCCTCCGTCCCTGTCGTTGTCGTCGTCGTCGACGAAGACGTCCAAGACCACAACGCCCGTCGGGGGCACCGCGTACGGCTCTCCCCTCCTCGACGTCATCCTCGTGGCGGCGACGACGGCCTCGCCGTGGGTCACGACCATCGTCGTCGGCGTCGAAAAAGAAGGCCCGGACCCTCGCTTGCCCCTTTCCTCCCTCGTGTCCGGTTTTCCGCTCCTGTCGCCGCCGTCGCCGCCGCCAGCGGCGTCGTCCTCTTCCTCTTCTTCCGCTCCCGCCGCCGCGAGCGCTCTCGCCGCCGCCGAGGCCAGGGCGATCAGGTATCGCGTCCCGGCTTCCCCTCGCGTCTCCGGGTAAGCGGCGAACAACTTCTTCTTCGAGGAGGGGGAGGAGGAGGAGGAGGAGGGACAGGAGGCGAGCGACGTCAGGTGCGGGGGCAGGCCCGCGGCCGCGGCGGCGGAGAGCAGGCGCCGCTCCAGGTCTCCTTCCTCGCCTCCGTCGCTTCCGTTTCCGTTTCCGTTAGCGTTTCCGCTTCCGTTTGTGTTCGCGTTCGCGTCCCAGGTCCAGAGGCTCGGGTCGGCGCCGTCGGGGGGGTCTTGTCCTCCCATGCAGTCTCTCGAGAGGACCTCGCAGACGGAGGCGTCGACCTCTATCGCGAGACGACGGCGGCGAAAGCCGTTGGCGTTTGCCGCCGGTGACTCTCCTGTCGCCGCCGCTGCTGCTGCCTCCTTCTCCTCCTCTTCTTCTTCTGCCACCTTTTCCAGAATCTTCCGCGCCACCGCCGCGGCGGTCTGCAGGCACCTCGTGAAGGGCGACACGACGAGCCTGGTGACCCCGAGGGAGGCGGCAAAGTCCCCGAGGGACGACGCCTGTTTTATTTGTTTTTGTTTTTTTTCGTCGAGGTGAGGGTCTCTCGAGGTCGAGGAGGGAGAAAAAGAGATCGGACTCTGCTCCTCCTTCGTTTCTTCCCCTCCAAATTACCTGCTCTCTCCCGATTTCAGACAGCGGCGGGTCCCAGAGTCGAGCTGAAGGATCGGATCTGGCCCAGAGCGGGTCGTCGTCGGCCCTGGCGCCGTGGCGTGCGACGGCGAGCTTGACGACGGTCGGCATCGAATGTTGCTTTTTTTTTTTCAAAAAGGGAGAGTGAGAAGGGCGTTGTTTTTCATTTTTTTAAAGATTCTCTCTTCTCTTTCTCTTTCCTCCCTTCTCCTTCTCTTCGCCCTGTCGTCTCTCGCAGCTCCCTCTTCCTTTCTCCGGGTCGTCGCCGGACGCGGGGAGTGGGGGTGAAGCGGATAAGAGGCAGCGGCGGCGTGCTGCTGGAGGATCGGCGTAGAGAGAGGAGAGAGAGGTAGCTGCAGCAAACTAAAGAACGAAAACGAAAAAAAAAAAGGAAAAGAACGGAGACCATGGCGCAAGCAAACTCCATTCCTACTCCCCTCAACCCCGGAGCGAGCGAATACGTTCCCCTCTTGCTCCAGGAGGAGGCAACATCACCGCCAACCGAAGAGTGTCTCCCGCCGATCGAGAACGTGCCGAGAGACGTGAGCAGTATTTTTTCGTTCAAAAAGAGGGAGGGCAAATGGCGACCCTGGTGCTGACGGTGCCGCTGACCCCCACCCCGTCGAAAAAAACTCACCACCTCAACCTCAACCTCAAAAACCCTCTCTCCCACCCCGCCTTCCGTGAAAACGCAGATCCTCGAGACCGTCCTCTCCCTCCTCGACGACCCGCGAGACGTCGCCTCCGCCGCGAGGGCCTGCAGGCGCTTCGCGGAGGCCGCGGGGTCGGCGCCGCTGGGCGTGCGGCTGTTGCCGCCGGGGCGGAGGCCTGCGGCGCCGCCCGGCGGCGGCGCGCCCCCGCCTGCCCCGCCTCCTCCTCCTCCCAACCCCCTCCCTCCCTCCGTCGCGGCCCGAGTCCGCCATCTGGGGCGGTGCTGGCCGGGGACCACCGCCCTCTCCCTGGGTCCCGGCCCACCGGCGGCGGACGACGCCGCCGTCTCCCTCGCGCTCGCGGGGAAGAAGAGGCGGGGAGGCGAGGCGGGCGAGGCGGGCGGCGGCGGCGGCGGGCTCCTGCTGCTCCCGCGCCTGGCGGCGCTGCGGCTCGACCGCTGCACCAAGCTGACCTCCGAGTGTCTGGCCCCCTCCGACGCCTTTTCCGAGGACGACGGAGACGGCGAGGGGGAGGCGTGCGAGGAGCGGGGAGCGGGCGGAGGGGGCGTGCGGCGCGCGCCGCCCCCCCCGCTGGCGAGGCTGCGGCTGCTCGGGGCCGACCGCTGCTTCTCGCTCTCGGCCGACGCCCTCACTCTGGCCCTCCGCGCCTCGGCCGGAGGCGGCGGCAGCTCCCGAAGCAGGCGGCGGCTGGCGTCGCTCGCGCTGTCGCACCTGGACCTGTCCGAATGGCCGCCTCCCGGCGCGGGCGCCGGCGGCGGAGCGGGCCGCGCCGGCGGCGGAGCGGGCGGCGGCGGCCGCGGCGGGGGCGGCCAAGGGCGCGGCACGGAGCGCGCCGGCGAGAGCGGAGAGAGCGAGGGCGAGCCCCTCCCCTGGAGCGAGGCGGCGCTCTCCGCGGCGGTCGACAGCGAGGAAGCGCCGCCGGAGGAGGGCGCCGCGCTGGCCTGGGGCGACGCGGGGCCCCTCGACGAGCAGCGGCGGAGGCAACGGCGGCGGCGGCGGCGCGACGGCAGCAAGCTCCCGTCGCCGCTCCTGCTCGGCGGCCTCCGCGGCAGCCGCCCCCGCCCCCCGCTCCCCCTCCCCTCCGCGACCACCAACCTCCGCTGCCTCGCCCTGACCAACTGCTCCGCTCTGACGGTCCGCGGGCTCGAGGCGCTGTGCGACGCCGCGCCGCTGCTGCGGGTGCTGGCGCTCGGGGGCTCGTCGCTCGCGGCCCTGTCGTCCTCTCGGGCGGCCGCCGCGGCGCCGCCGCCGCTCGCCGCGCCTCGCTCCTTCGAAGACGGCGCCTTTTCCTCCGCGCCGTCGTCGGCGGCCTCCTCTTCCTCTTCGACGTCCCACCTCCGCGCGGCGCACATCGGCGCGGCGATGGCGGCGCTCGCCTCGCAGCGCGGCGCCGTGGCGCACGTCGGCTCCCCGGGGACGCTGTGGCCCAACGGCCCCGGCAGCAGCCCTCCTACGCCGGTGCCCTCTTCCTCCTCTTTCCCCTTGTCGTCGTCGTCGGCAGCTGGCGCGCTCCGCGGCGCGCCGCTCGAGGCCCTCCGCGCGGCGATTGTCGCGGAGATAGGAGGGGGAGGGGGAGGAGAGGGCAGCAGCAGCGGCGGCAGCAGCGGCAGCAGCGCGGGCTCCCCGTCCCCGCCGCGCTCGACGGCATGCTTCGGCGGCGGCAGCGGCACCGGCCTTGTCGGCGGCGGCTCCCCGGAGGGCGCCCTGCTCTCGTGCTGCCTCCGCCGCCTGCGGTGCCTCCGCTGCGTCGAGCTGACCTTCTGGCCCCGCGGGACGGACTCCACCGTGGCGCGCTCGCTCGAGGCGGCCGCCGCCGCCGAGGCCGCGGCGGCGGCGGTCGGCGGAGGGGCGAGGGCGAGGGCGAGGCGGGCGCCGGTCGTGTGGAACCTCACCCGAGGCGCCGACGCCGTCGCGGCAGCCTCTGCCGCCGCGTCGCCCGCCTCGGCCGCGGCGATGCTCCGCGGCGACGACGGCGGCGGCGGCGGAGAGGAGCTCGGCGAGGGGGAGGCCGAGGCGCTCTTTGAGGGCCTCCGCCTCGCGCTCGCCGCCGCGGCCAACTGCTCGTCGTCCCCGGGCAGGCAGGCGCCGCTGCACCTCGCCGCCTCGTCCCCGCACCCCCCGCCGGCGGCGGCGGAGACGGTCGCGGCGCTGGTGTCGCTGGGGGCGCGGCCCGACGCCAGGGACCGCTCCGGGGCCACGCCGGCGTTTGTCGCCGCAGAGGCCGGGCGCGAGGGCGCCCTGCGGGCGCTGCTGACAAAGGGGAAGGCCGACGGCAGGGCGCGCAACTCGGCCGGGGAGGCGCCGCTGTACATCGCGAGCCTTCGAGGGCACGCGGGCGCCGTCGCGGCGCTGCTCGACTCGTTCCTGGGCGAGGGGGAGAGGAGGAGGAGGAGGGATGAAGAAGAAGAAGAAGAGAAGGGCGCTGCAGAGTCCTCTTTTCCTTCTCCTTCTCGCTCTCCTTGCTCTCTTTCCTCTCCCGCCTGCTGCTGGACGGACCCCTCGCTCTACGGCGACGGGTGGACGCCCGTGATGGCCGCGGCGCTGGGCGGGAGGAAGGAAGTCCTCCGCGCGCTGCTGGCCGCCGCGGCAGAGGCCGGCGGCGGCGGGAGCGGCGGAGGCGCGAGCGCCGCGGCGCCCCTCGTCCGCGCCGCCAACCGCTACGGGCAGACCGCCCTGCACATCGCGGCGAGGCGCGGCTGCCTCGAGTCCCTCGAGGCGCTGCTGGGGGCTTCCAGGGACAGAGACGACGGGGACGGCGGCGGCGGCAGCGGCGGCGGCGGCGAGGGGGCGTCGGGGAGGAGGAAGAGGCCGCCGGTTCCGCTCGCGGCGCTGCGCGACGCGTCGGGCGACTCAGCCGCCGACGTCGCCGCGAGGGCGGGGCACTTTAGGGCGGCCGCCCTGCTCTCCTCCGCCGCCTCGTCCGCCTCCGCCTCTGCTCCTTCTTCTGCCTCTGCTCCTTCTTCCGCTTTTTCTTTTTCTCCTTCCTACGACGCAGAGAACGTCAAAGCGATCAGCCCGAAGTGGCGACCGAGCGAGAACGTCCTCCTCGGCCGCCGGCGTCGCGCGGCGTGGTGATAACAGAAGAGAGAGAGAGAGAGAGAGAGAGAGAGAAAGAAAGAAAGAAAGAGAAAGAAGAGAGACCTGTCCTTTCGTTTCATCCCAGTGTTACAACAGCATATACAAAACGAAACCATGCCGAATCAATCGTCTTCTTCCCTGTGGCATTGCTCTCCTTTTCACAGCGCGTCGAAGCGCGCGGCGAGCCTGTCTGCGGGGGAAGGCGCCGCCGCACCGCGCTCGCCGCCGCCGCCGTCCCTCCTCGGCGCCTTGCCTCCGCTCCCGCTCCTCCCGCTCCCGCTGCTGCTCCTCCTCCTCCCCAGGACCGCCGCCTCGGCGAAGGCGGCGTGCGCCTCGAGCCACGCGTCCGCGTCCTCGTCGAGGGAGGAATCTTCTGGAGGCTCCGGGCGGGGCGCCGGCGAGGGGGGGCCCGGGCTCGAGGGAGCCGCCCCGCGCCGGCCCCTTCGAGGTAATGTCTTTACTTGGTCGTTTTTTTCCGCCCGCGCCGCCTCGGCCGCCTCGGCGGCGGCGCGCCTCGTGACGGTCGCGGCGGCGGCGGCCTCGGCCGCGGCCGCGCGGGCGGCGGCCCCCGCCGCGGCCGCCGCCGCGGAGGCGTCTCCGCGGCGATTGCTGTAGCTGGGCTCGAAGCGCAGGGAGGCCTTGGGCGTCGGATGCTGCTGCTGCTGCTGCTGGGGCGAGCAAGCGGCCTCTTCTACCTCGCGGCGCCAGCTCCCGATCCTCCCTCCCGCTCCCGCTCCTCCTCCCTCCCTCCCGTCGCGGTCCCGCACCAGCTGCCCCTCCTTGCCTGCGCTCAGCGAGATCAGGTCCTCCACCTGCCTCGCCAGGCCCTCCACCTGCCGCCTCAGGGGGGCGACCTCGGACTCCCTCGCCTCCGCGGCGAGCCGCTCGCCCGCGGCGCGCGCCCCGGCGAGGAGCAGCTCGACGGCGTCGGCGCGCACGCGCTCGTCTCGCAGCGCCGAGATGAGGTCCCTGGCGCGTGCTGCGAGCCTGGCCGCGGCCTCGTCGGCGGGAGTAGCATTGAGGGAAGCGGGAGCGTAGGCAGGAGAGGAAGCGGCGAGTTCTGCCTCGCCTTCCGAAAGCGGCGGCGTCGGCAGCAGCAGCGCGGCCTCGACCGGCGCGGCGACGCGCGCGAGCGCCCAGCTCGAGGCCCTCGCGAGGAGGTCGTCGACGAGGCTGCTGCCGCCGCCTCCGCGTCGCTGCTCCTCCCTCTCAGCAGTGGGAGAAACAGAAGCGGAGGTCGACGCCGCTGCGGCAACGAGAGGGAGGGCCTCGTCGAGCGCCGACGACAGCGCCGCCCTCGCAGCCAGCGCCGCGAGCCCGCCGGCCTCGGCCTCGGCGGCACGCTCGGCGGCCGCGAGCGCGTCCGCGGCCGCCGACCTCGCCGCGGCCTCCGCCGCCACGGCCCTCGCCCTCGCGGCGTCGACCTCCGCGGCGCGGGCCGCGGCCGTCGCCTGCGAGCGCGCCGCAGCGTCGCGGCTCAGCTCGAGCTCGGCCAGCGCGACCGAGGCGCGCGCCTCGGCGGCCGAGCGCCGAGCCTCGGCCGTCGCCTCGCGCGCCGCCCTTGCCTCCTGCTCTGCCGCGGACGCCCTCCTCTCGGCCCGCCGCTGCTGCTGCGCCTCGAGCTGCGCCTCGAGCTGCGCCTCGAGCTGCGCCTCCGCCGCGGTCGCCCGCTGCTCCGCCTCGCGGACTTTGGCGTCGGCCTCGAGGCAGGCTCGCTCGAGCGCCGCGGCGGCGGTCTCAACGGTTGCCGTCGCTTCTTCCTCTCTCTCGCCGCGGAGCCGGGCGAGCTGCTCGACGGCCTCTCCCAGGGCGCGCTCGGCCGCGCGCGCCCTGCCCTCCGACGCCTCCGCGGAGACAGCCGCCTCCGAGGCAAAAGAGCGCGCCTCCTCGAGCTGCCGCTGCTGGGAGGAGATCTGTTCGGAAGAAGAGGCGGCCGCGGCGTCGGCGGCGTCGGCGGCAGCTTCTGCGGCGGTGGCAGCAGCAGCAGCCTCGCGTGCAGCGAGGGAGGCTTCCTCGGCCGCTTCTTTCTTGCAGCCTTCGAGCTCCCTCTCGAGTTCGGAGACGCGAGAGAGCGCAGATTCCGTCTCGCCCTGGGAAGCGAGAAGAGAGGCGGAGAGACTTTCTCTGTCCTTCTCCGAGGAGGAAAGAGAGAGCGCGAGCTTTTCCCTCTCCTCTTCGGCCGTCCGTCTCCCTTTTTCCGCCGCGAGACGCTCCTGCTCGGCTCCCTGCCGCAGCCGCCGCCGCTGCTCCTCCAGCGCCTCCTCCGACGCCCTCGCGAGCTCCTCTGTCCTTTTTTTATGCGCTTCCTCGCGCGCCTCGAGCGAGACTCTCAGCCGCGCTGCCTCGGCGGCGGCCTCCGTGGCGGCCCTCCGCGCCGCGGCCGCGGCCGCAGCCGCCGCGGCGGCACCGGCGTTCCGCGCGGCGGTGGCCGCCCTCTCGGCCCTCGCCGCCCTCCGCGCCGAGGCCGCGAGCCTCGCCGCGAGCTCGGAGCGCTCGCCACGGAGCCGCTCGACGTCGGAAGAGGCCTCCTTGAGGGCCGCAAGCGCCGCGGCGGCCTCCCTGTTGGAGGCGGCGAGGAGGAGCGCGGAAGAGGCGGCCTCTGCCTCTTCCGCGCCGCCCCTCTCGGAGGCGGCGGCACAAGGGGCACGAAAGCCGAAAGCAGAAGAGGCGCGACCGTTCCCTCCCCTCGCGTTGACGGAAGACCTCGGCGAAGCAGCAGCAGCAGCGGCCGCCTCCGCCCTCGCAGCGGCGACCTCTGCGTCCTTGGCGGCGGAGGCCCTGGCCGCAGCGGCGGCGGCCCTGCCGGCGTCCGCCGCCTGCGCCCTCAGCGCGGCCTCGGCCGCGCTGGCCGCCCTGGACGCGTGCGACGCCCTCGCGTCCGCGCGCGCCGCGGCGGCCTCGGCGGCCTCGGCGCGCGCCTCGGCCGCGGCGCGGTCCCGGAGCGCCGAGGAGGCCGCGGCAGACGCGCGGGCCGCGGCGGCGCGCGAGGCCTCGAGCTCCCTCTCGAGGGCGCGGGCGCGGGACTCGAGGGAAAGGGAGAAAGAGAGTGAGGAGGAGGAGTGGGGGCTGCTGCTGTGCTTTGACGCGGAGAAGAAGGGCGTGTTGTTTTCGCTCCCGTCCGCTCCGGCGTCGGCTGGCTGTGTGGGAAGGGAGGGGCGAGAGAAAGGGAGGGAGAAAAGGGCGTGAGAGAGGGAGACGAAGAGAAAGGCGGCAAACACGCGAGAACGTCAACGATGCCTTCAACATTTCTCGCTTTCCCTCTCTCTGTCTGTCTCTCTCTCTCTCCCTATTTCTTACCCATCTCGATGCGCCGCGGCTCTTCGTCGAGTCCCTGTTGGCGCTGCTTCCTCCTGCCAGATCGGAGAGGACGGATGGCGTGGCGCTGAGCGGGGTGTGGAAGCGGCTCTCGCGGCGGAGATGATGGTCGTCGACGTCAAAGCTGCTCGGCGTTGCCGTCGCCTCTCTTGCAAAGCCCCCGACGGCCGTCGATGAAGGCGTCGTCGCCGACATCGAGGGCGAGAGAGAGCGAGCGGACTCT
>Ga0315285_10006334_pt1 | contig 12199 bp, 9 predicted proteins | sample YL17G09_36_MG_FD_203698 | JGI IMG/M metagenome (GOLD analysis project Ga0315285, IMG submission 203698) | Sediment microbial communities from Yellowstone Lake, YNP, Wyoming, USA - YL17G09_36 | ecosystem: Environmental > Aquatic > Freshwater > Lake > Sediment | place: USA: Wyoming | collected... | reverse complement strand
AGACTTTTAAGCTCACTATTTACTTCATCTGCACTCACACCAAAACCGAGGTCTGCAGATACCTCCCTTATTACCTCACCAGATTCGATGACGCTAATAAGCTCATCTGCCATAGCTGAGGTCGCAGTAGAATCCTGCCCTTGACTGTAAAGTTCAAGCAACCTTATGTAATAATCCATATCAAAGACAGTACCATTTATTTTCACCACAGGCTGATGGAACGGTTTAACTTGCTCATCGTAATATCCATAGCCAATATAACCTACAATCAAAGCAAAAAAGAGGATTCCCACAATGACTATGATACGCTGGATACGTTGCTGGCGTTGCCACCTAGACAACTGGCGCTTAGTAGGTGGCCGTTTCAATTCGGTTCTCTTCTGCTTCTTAGCCAAAGTCCACGTCCCTTTCTTAGCTAAATGTAACTTGAGCGGAATTCACATTGTCTGAATTAGCTACTTATGATAACATATTGCCCAAGGCAAAGCCACGGGGTGTAGCGCAGCCTGGTAGCGCACCTGAATGGGGTTCAGGTGGTCGCCGGTTCAAATCCGGCCACCCCGACCATAAATACAAAATTCGGTGCTTAGACCACCTGAGTCACTCAGGAATTCCCAGGTGGCCAAATATAGTATAAACCACCTGAGTAGAAAAAAATAGAGGGCGGGTCCGCAAAATGAGTAATGGTTCAAGTAATCAAATTCGAAGCACGGCCCGGGACATCCCTGAAGTCCTTGACCAAAGGATTTGTGCTCACAAAACGGACAGAGGAAAAAAGTCCAAGAACAGTTGAATACTACCAAGAAAATCTCAAACGCTTTCTTTGGTATGTTGAAAAGCAGATTTCTCCACCCATTCCCTGTTTTGTGATGCACATTCTGTCCACGCCCGAATAATCTCTTTATTCGTCCAATAAAGCTCGCCATCTACTTTGCAGAGATTTTCCATATAGATAGTAGCGGCAGAAACATTATTGACAGAAAGAAATACGCCAACAGACATACTACTGTTTGATATATGATTTTGGGCAGGCTGTTTTTCTAAAATGATTACATCCCCCCCATCATCATAAGCAGTGATGGCAGCTACTGCTCCCGCCGCACCCAACCCTACCACTACAACATCAACTGTCTTATGCCACTGGATTTTGCCTGATACCAACATCGCTGCCCTCCCAGTTATAGCTTCAGCCAGACAGGAATATCAACAGCTACTTATTAGGCAACACCGACTGCACGCAGCGCCTAGTATTCTGAGGCTTTCTGATTACGTGAACTAATCCTGCTTTTCTCGTTCAGCCTCTTGTTCTAAAAGACGAGCCGCTGCGTCACCGGAGGTTTTCTGAAGTCGAGCGAGCAGCTCTAGTGCATGCTGCTGCTCTTCTTCTCTTAGCTTGGCTACCCTCTCATCAGAATAATTCAGCAATCCCCTCAGGATTTCATTGTTATGCTGTCCCACAGTAGGAGGAGCAGTATATTTGTCCTCTTCTACGTCTCCCATCTTCATCGGATTCCCTGCCAGTCTTACCTCGCCACCAAGAGAGTGTGGGAGACTAAGTATAATATTTCGGGCTTCCACCTGCGGATCGGCAACAGTCTTGTCAATAGTGTTTACTGGCCCAGCAATAATATCCTCGACATAAAAGAGGTCCAACCAATCCTCAGCGGGTGCTTTAGCCAGGTGCTCCTCAATGGCCTGATTAAATTCCTCACGGTGTTTCAACCTTTCTTCGCCTTGTTTGAATCTCGGGTCTTCAATCATCCAGTCTGCCCCTATGACCTTGGCTAGCCTGGGCCAAGATGGACCGATTGCTACATACCCCTCCTTACATTTATAGACTCCGTAAGGTAGAAGTGCCAGATGCCCGGAACCCATAGGCCCAGGTACTATTCCAGAACAAAGGTAATACGAAAACTCGTATGCCATCGCTGACATCATAGAGCCGAGTAGCTCCACATCGATTCTCCTCCCTTCGCCAGTCCTTTCACGATGAGCAAGAGCCGAGAGCACAGCTATAGCTCCAAATAGACCGCCCAGTATATCGGCAGCAGGGAAACCGGGTTTTATCGGCCGGCCTCCTGGCTCTCCCGTCGTACTAAGCGTTCCCGCTATGCCCTGAACTACCGCATCTACTGAAGGACGGTCGACGTAAGGCCCAGTAGCCCCATATCCACTAATAGAGCACGAGATAATCTTCGGGTTGAGCTTTTTGATAGTCTCATAATCAGCACCAAGTCTTTCCATTACGCCGGGGCGGAAATTGTCCCATACTACATCGGAAACTTTCACCAGGTCATAGAGGGTCTCTCTGCCAGCAGTTGTGCCCAAATCCAAAGTCAGCGACTTTTTGTTACGGTTAAAGGCCATATAATAGAATGACTCACCATGATGGCTAGGACCAGGGAAAAATCGGCTGAGATCTCCTCCCGGAGACTCAATCTTTATAACCTCAGCTCCCAGGTCTCCCAAAATCATAGCACCATACGGCCCAGCTATAGCACGAGATAAATCTAATACTCTATATCCATCCAAAGGTCCTGCCATTTTCGCCTCCTTCCTACCTCGGTTTTACGTTCTGGCGGATGTATTCAGCTATTTCTTTGACCATAGTCCCGGGGCCAAAAATCTCAGCTACCCCTTTTTCTTTCAGGTAAAGGATGTCTTCGGAAGGTATAATGCCACCACCGATAACCAGAACATCTTTCACCCCCTTTTCCTTTAACAACTCGATTACGCGGGGGAAAAGATATTTATGAGCACTTGAAAGACAGCTTAAACCTATGGCATCCACATCCTCCTGTATAGCGGACTGGACTATCTTTTCTGGAGTCTGCCTCAATCCTGTATAAATGGTCTCCATACCTTCGTCCCTCAATCCCAAGGTAAGCACCTTAGCCCCACGGTCATGCCCATCGAGACCCGGCTTAGCTATCAAAACTCGAATCCTCTTCTTTTGGTCCATTCAGTTGCCTCCTTTGCTAAAGTGTCGCTGGCTGATATTCTCCGAAAATCTCCCTCAGAACATCACACATCTCTTGCTCAGTAACGTAGGCCTTAGCACATTCTATGAAGGAGGGGATGAGATTCTCGTCTTCTTTCTTCGCCTTGTCTTTTAACTCCCCCAATAACTGTGCTACAGCACGATTGTCCCGATTCTTCTTTACCTCAGCAAGATTCCGAATCTGCCTTTCCTCCGCCTGCTCCCTCTTAACCGGATCATAGGGATCCGGCACCAACCTTGTAATTTGTATCTCTAACTCATTTTCACCAACAAAACAATTAACCCCAACTACTAAATCTTCACCGCTCTCTATCCTCTTCTGGCGTTCATGAGCACTCTTGGCTATCTCATGCTGCATATATCCACTCTCTATAGCAGCTACAGCTCCACCCATGGCCTCTATCTTGCCTAGCTCCTTCCACGCCGATTCCTCAATCGCATCAGTTAAGTGTTCGACATAGTAAGACCCAGCCAAGGGATCAAGAACCTCGTTCAGCTTGGCTTCATAGTACAAAACCTTGAAAGCATCCTCTGATAACTGAGACGCCTCCAAACTCCAACCCAGTCCCAAGGGCTCATCATAAGGAGGCATAGGAATCGGAAGCCCGCCAGAAAAGGCTGAGGCGATAGCACCTACTACAGAGCGGGTTAGATTGTTAAGGGGGCGTTGAACAGTGCAATTCTCATATCCCATATGAGCGCCTGCAGGTTGACGTAGAAGCATACTCCTCTCGTTTTTAGCTCCAAATTTCTCCTTCAATATCTTAGCCCATATTCTCCGAGCTGCCCTCTGGAAGGCTATCTCTTTAAAAAATTCCATGCTCCCACCAAAGGCATTGACGGAGAATCGCGGGGCAAAGGAGTCAACATCTAATCCAGCCTTGACTCCTTCTTGCAGATAAGCAATAAGTATTGCCATACTGAAAGCTAAATCTTGCTCTCGAGTAGCTCCGGCCCCTCTAATGTGATAACCTCCTACGCTGGTGATGTTCACACTAGGACAGTATTTGGTAAAGAACACCAGGCTGTCACGAAACATTCTCATCGAGTGCTTAGGCGGAAAAATATAAGTACCACGAGCAATAAATTCCTTCAGGATGTCGTTCTGGGGAGTCGCCCTCAGTTTGTCTAGCGGTACCCCCCGCTTCTCAGCGAGGGCAAAATACATCGCTACAATTACGTTACACGGCCCATTGATGGTGAAATTCGAGGCAATCCTATCAAGCTCCAGCTCACCTTGAAAAGGTTCATAAATTACTTCAAAATCCCTTAGAGTATCAACAGTTACGCCGGTCTTGCCAACCTCACCCCGAACTACCGGGTTATCTGAATCGTAACCGCATTGAGTGGGCAGGTCAAAAGCCAAATTTGGTCCTCGCTTTTGTCCTCGCTTTTGCATTTCCTTGTAATAGTCCCTCGTATCTTCCGCAGTACCGTAACCTGAATAAGTTGCTGCCCTCACCAATCCAGAAGCCCCGGGTAAGCCTCTCCGCGGAGCTGGAATGTAAGGCGATGTAGGATAAGTGTTTGCAGTAAAGGGATACTCTCCAGGAAAACCTACATTAGTCAGAAAATCGAAATCCTCGATATCAGCGGGAGTATAGAATTTGGTCGGAGATTCCTTGAGCCAGAATCTCTCCAACGCCGGCTTCAACACTCTCTCTTCCCATTCTTTCCGCTTCTGTTTTATTCTCTCGATATCTTCGCTCATTATTAAACCTCCTTTGTTCGTGAAATTCAGGCAAGCGCTTGACCTTGCCTTCAGTCATAAATGGTAGCACAGGGCAAAAGCTCTACAGGAACGCGTGTCTCCCTCTCAATATCAAGATAAACTCGACCTGTCAAATCTCGCCCCCACCCACTGAGATTAAAAGGTGACGACGGAATTACCACTAAATCCGGCTTGTCTCCCTTTCTTGTTATATAATCGTTTATGCAGTCAATGAAATCCTGCACCACCAGCAAATCACCCATGAAAATATTCCCACCGAAGAAGTTGTTTTTCGGAACTTCGATGTCAATTTCGAGCTGACTGCTCCCAAAAAGATGCGACTCGGCAAGGCAATGCTCAAAGGTGGGCTGCATCAATTCTGAAGAAAGGAATAGAATCCTCTTTGCCTGGCGAGCTTCTATAACCTCCTTCAAGGTTTCTATGTAACTCATCCTCAGCCCAGTACCAGTAAAGATAATGCCCAAATAAATATCTATGTCTTCGGAGTAAGGATAAGAATATCTGGCCAAGTTCAGATTCAGTTCAAACGTTTGGCGACCCCTCTGCACTTTCACACTAGCTTCCTTTGCCCCACTCCTCTGGACAAGTGCCAGTAGATCGCGAGCTTGTGGTCTATCACGAGCAATAATACCATTTATTTGCTTAATTAAGTCTCCTCGCTTGAGGCCACTGAGGTAAGCAGGAGAGTTCTTGACTAATCCTATTACCTCAGGTAAGTTCTTGCGCTGGTGGTAGATGTTTTCTTCGTATAAAGTGGGCATGGCTACAATAGGGCAATCATATTTTCGCCTCAGCTTCCTAACTTGAGCGATGACCTCTTTCCAGACTTGGTGAAGGTCAAACAACTCCACAGATGAAAAATGATTAGAGTACCCCGGAAGATTGACTTGAATAAGATGTGCTTCCTGATTGGCAGCATAGGCAACTGTGGAAGAGAGGTCATCCAACATTTCGCCCATCGAGTCTGCTGGCCAGGGTACAACTACAGCAGCATATGGGATACCCTGCTCCTTGAGCAATGGTAAAGAGTTGATGGCTATTTCTGGATTATTGTCTCGCATCAGTCTTTGGCGGCGTGTGGGTGAGGAACTATTCAATGACAGATACAAGTAAATTGGCTTAAGCTCAGCTAGCTTAGCAATCACCTCAGGGGTCAGGTTCATGCCATTGGTGGTTATCCTGAATGGTTTACGAGTCTTCTCCCTGAGCAAACGAAGCATATCCATAAAATAAGGGTGCGTTGTTGTCTCATAGACACAGCCTAAACTGGGAAACAAAGCCTTCTCAGCTTCCGGCGAGAAATACTTGATCCTTGTCTTTATCTCAGCAAGCTCCTCATCAGGCGCCCTGTTTAAATTTCCGCTGGTGGCTACTGACTGAGGATTACCCTTATTACAGCAAAAAAGACAATCGCAACTGCAAGAGCTCCCGGCATATTCGAGGACTTCGCCTGGCTCACCTGCACTGGAAACAAGCCAATCCTGCAGGTTTTTCAACCTGAAGCCATCTATCTTTACTGCTTCACCTTGACACTCAAACTCAATCAGGGTCAAAAGGGACTCTGCAAGTTTCTTAATCAAAGCTATCCTGGGTTCATAAAAGGCAACATTCCCAATGTTCTGAAAAGTAACATTCGACTCACCGCTATTCAAGCGATAGTTTCGTCTCTCCTTCGTAAAACCTGGGGAGACGGAGGAACTGCCAGCTTGCAGAAAAAGTTGGTAGACCTGCTCCTTATTCATCACCCATCTGAAGCCATCAACCTTCACATCTTCACCGGCTTTGAGGGGCATAATTATGTCAAAAAGACTTTCCAGAACTGCTCTGATAAATTCAGCCGGGCGATGATGGAATACCGGCGTCTTCTCGGATTCTAAATCTAGTTTATAACGGAAGACATAATCTTGAGACGCTTTATCTTCCTTTGAATTCAGGTTTGCGCTTTTCAACAAATGCCTTTACCCCCTCCTGCACGTCTTCTGTTGTCCACGAACCCTCCATAATAGCCTGCATCTCAGCTGCTTCTTCTGGACTCAAATTGCGGTAGAGCAATTTGTTAATGACAGACTTGGTCCCGGCTACAGCCAGGGGAGCATTTTCAGCAATCTCCTTAGCCAGCGAATAAGTGGAGGCGAGGAGTTCATCGGCCGGTACGACATAATGCACGAGTCCCATTTCCCTTGCTCTCGGGGCTGTGAAAAACTTGCCGGTGAAGAACAGCTCTCTGGTATAACCAATACCTATAAGCCTGATAAATCGTTCTATGGATTTGGGGAAGTACACTAAGCCGAGTTTGACTGGATTTATCCCTATCCGAGCTGAATCCGCGATTATCCTGAAGTCACAGGCGGCTGCCAGATCACAGCCTGCCCCCACGGCATAGCCGTAAATCATAGCGATAACCGGACAAGGACAAGCGATCACGCTTTCTATGGCTCTTTGCAAAACGTTTCCACCTTCTTCCTCTCCTATGACAGCCTCAAGGTCTGCTCCAGAACAGAAGGCTTTGTCTCCCACCCCACGGAGAACAACCACTCTAATATCTCCTCCCGGCTTTATGCTGCTGAAAGTATCCCTCAGAGCACGTGTTACTTCTGGATTCAATGCATTCCGCCTTTCGGGACGATTAATAGAAACAGTACAAATAAAATCTTTCTTCTCCACAAGAATTACATCAGTCATCTATTTCTCCTTTCTTCCGACTTAAGCCTAGCACCATCAACCGTCTCAACCGTCACTTAATAATGATGCTGGGAAGCCAGGTGCTTAACTGCGGGAAAAAGGCAAATATGACTAGCCCTATTAGCATTATTATAAAGAAGGGGATTACTCCCCTCACGACATCGGCGATAGGAGCCCCGGAAATCGCCTTCACTACATAGAGGTTCAGGCCTACTGGAGGGGTAATTAGAGCCATCTCCATATTTAGGGTCACCAGTACAGCAAACCAGATTCCATCAAACCCCAGAGAAATAATGAGAGGATATACAATGGGCAGCGTAATCATCATAATGGAGACAGCTTCCAGGAACATCCCAAGTATGATGTAGCCCAACATCAACGCCGCTATTACCGCCCAACCAGGAATATTAGCTGCGGTGATTGCATTGATGACTATGTTGGGAACCTGAAGGAATGTCATGAATAGGCCCATAATAAGAGCGCCGACAATTATAACCAGAATCATACCTCCGTTTACTGCGCTCTCCCTCAAGACTCCGGGCACCTGGGAGACCTTTATCTTTTTCCGCGCCAGGCTCATCACCACGGCATAAATTGCCACCACTGCCCCAGCTTCCAGGACAGTAAAGATCCCTGAGTAGATTCCCCCTATGATTATTATCGGCGCCAGCAGGCCCCAAACTGCAGTCTTAAAAGCACCGAACCTCTCCTTCCAGGAATATGGTGCTACCTTTTCATATCCAACAGTCCGGGAGCAGAAGAAAACTGAGTAGATAATAAACATCGCCACAAGTATCATCCCGGGGATGAGGCCGGCTAGGAACAGCTTGCCCAGGGACTCCTCGGTCACTGCCGCATAAATAATCATCGTGCCGCTAGGTGGGATCATAATCCCCAGGGTTCCTCCAGCAGTCAAAACTCCGTAGGAGAAACGCTTATCATACTTACGGGCTGCCAGTGCTGGAAGAGCCACCAAACCAATAGTTATGGCCACAACCACACTCGATATAGAGATAGCGGCAAATATGGCACAGGCAATGATGGTTGCCACCGCTAGACCGCCGGGGAAATGCCCGAACCACTTGTCACACAGGTCATATAGCTCATTGCCAGCACCACTCCTTACTAGAAACTGAGCAGCAATAATAAAAAGGGGCAAACAAACTAGGGCAAAGTTATAAAGAGAACCAAAACCAACATTCGGGATAGCATGTAGCCCATGCAGCCCCCCATATAACAGAAATATACCTGTTATGCCAGCAAAAGCCAAAGCAACAAATATAGGCACCGCGGCAAAAAGCAGAGTAAGCAGCAATACCAGCAGGCCAGCAACAGGCGATGCCTGATATAACCAGATGGCAATCCCAACAACAACCAAAAAAGCAAGGATTAGAAAAATTGGATTGTCCTGAAGTCCCTGCCCCCTTTCCAGCGGTTGAGTCCGCAAGGTGTTAAATTTGACAACTATGTCCTTTACAAGTTGAAGACCTAGAATCGTCCCCCCAGCAAAAAGTGCCAGCTTAGGCACCCACATCGGCGCAACAAAGAGACCAAGAGTCGTCTCATGCGATTTGACCGCATCTGCCAAAAAATCATAACTGTAGTAAGTGAAGATGACTGTGAAGAACAGAGTGAAAATCATAGTCATGCTATCCCAAATGGCTCTGGTGCGAGGTGAAAATCGATTTACCAAAATATCAAGATGGATATGCCTGCCCTCTCGCTGCGCAAAAGCCATAGAGATAAAGCCGAACCAGATGAGGATAAAAGCAGTAAGTTCTAATGTCCAAGCAGTTGGACTATTGAATACGTATCGTAAGATTATCTCATAACAAGTAATAATGGCGGCAATGAGCATTATGATACCACCAAAGGTTCCGCTGCCCAGCGACAAGACATCAATCCCTTTGCCTAGGGCACGCGCCACTCTTGCTACCAAAAAATTCTCCTTTCGCTTGATAAGTGAGCCCCTTTCTGGCGTGAAAGGGGCTCACTTCAAGAACACAGCTATTCTATCTCAGCCAAAAGCCTCTTGTTATTCTGCTCAGAACAGTCTCGCCACGTTGTCTTGGCATCCCGGGTAGCTTTTACCATCGCCTCTAACTTACTGCCAAGCTCTTCGCCAAGGTCGTTCTTTACCATACTGATAATTGCTGGGCGAACCAATCCGTAAAACTTCTCACGCTCTGTGGGTGGGAAATCATAGACTTCTATCCCCTTGTCTAACAGCGCCTTGCGCGCCTCCCCCTCGCCTTCTATAGCCCGCTCTGTGGAGTATATCTCAGCTATCAGAGCTGCTTCCAGAATAGCTTTCTTCTGCAAGGGAGCTAATTTATTCCAGAAATCAAGATTAGCCGCCAAACTGAAAGCGCTGGGTACGAAGAGCCCGAAGTCCTGGACATGCTTGGTCACCTCATACAACTTGCGTTCATGGATGCTGGTTATTCCAGTGAACACCCCATCTATGACGCCTCTCTGCAGACTCATGTACATATCGGCTGCGCTCATTATCACCGAGGCAGCCCCTACAGCATCGATTAAGACGCTAACCGACTTCCCAAGCGACCTAATCTTTAGCCCTTTGTAATCCTCGACCTTATGCACCGGTTTAGTGGTTCCCATAACCGCGCTAGGCGAATAACAAATATAGCTCAGCAGCTTGATATTCGCCTTTTCTTCGAATGCTTGGTCAAGCACCTCAGAAGTATAGCCACCACCATGGTCGAGATCGTAACTAAACCGGACAGCATGGTCATAGGTCTCAAAAGAACCAAGAAGAGCCGCACCCGTAACCTCAGGCACTTTACCGAAAAACATCAGTGACGAGATCTGAGCCATCTCCACCCCTCCAGTAGGCAGGACGCTGACCATCTCCAAATCCTTATATAACTGCTGAGACGGATAGTGGGCAAACTTGAGAGTTCCTTTGCTTCTTGCCTCGGCCTCCTTGATAAACAAGTCAACTGCTTCAGTAACATAGTGTCCCACCGGCATCTGACTGTGAATCCTGACATTCACCACCGGCACAGCCTCCTCTGGCACCTTCGGGGCACAACTCGCTACAGGCAACACCAACGCCACAACAAGAGCACAAGAAATAATTATTAATGCACTTCTAGAAATCACCCTGGGTAATTCAGCCATTTCATTTAACCCCCGTTTTAAAATTCGATTATCAACGCCATAAACCTGGCCACATTCACATCGAGAATACCTCCTTCTCCCATCGAGGGGGGGGTAATTGTCACTGGAGCATAGCGACGTGGCAATCTTGATGAGGAAAGTGAGGTTAGATTGCTTCGCTTCGCTCGCTATGACAGATAGAAATTACTAAACATTCTACTCCATCAATTCAACAATGTCCTTGATATTATCGATTTCGTCCAGTTTCTTGATAGCACTCACGATTTCAGCTGTTTTCTCGGCGGAAAAAGACCTCTTAAGGAGGTCGCTTGATTTCGCCTCCAGCGTAGACTCCCACTCACCTACAGGCACTGCTGCGTCCTTGCCTGCGAGTTCGAGCCTTTCCTTAATCTCTGCGCCGTCATTCATTCTAATCTTGATTTCCGCCTCTGTCGGAATAAAAGAATCGTCTGGTACCACATTAACTTTTGACATGAGGCTTCTCACGTCTGGCTCATAAACTGACGCATCAGTGAAATCAGACTCCACAGCTCTACCTTTCATCAAGGCTAGCGCAGCACAGTATCTGATACTGAATTTCCCCTCTAAACCGGTTTGGGGCTCCGGCTTACCAGCAACGGCAACAGCAGCCGAACTTGTCCTGACCTCTACACCGCCTACTTTAGACACAGTTGGATGGTATTTTTCCCTTATCTCCAACATACATCTGACGGTGGCATGCGTCAGGTAACATGAAGCATAGCGCTTATAAACAACCCCTTCTATTTCAAAGGGGCGACCAAAATTACCTATCTTTGAGTCATCAAATTTCTGAGAGTAAACCTTGCCAAATCCTGCTTCGCCTTCCAAGATTTGCTGCGGAGCCGTAAAGCCATTTTTGGCAAGAACGGCAGCAAGGATTCCATTGCTGGCAGCCTTGCCTGCGTGAAATGGCTTGCACATCGTGCCAAAAGACTGCCGCAAACCAAACGCTTGGGTTCCAGCAATACCAAAAGCAGAGACAATCTTGTCAACATCTAAACCAATCGCTTTGGCAACTGCAGCACAAGCACCAAAACAGCCTAAAGTAGCTGTGGCATGCCAGCCTGCAGTGTAGTGTTCAGGATTTACTGCTTCTCCTATCCTGCATTCGGCCTCGATTCCCGCTACTATTGCTTCTATTAGCTTCTTGCCGTTGATTCCACGATATTCTCCAACGGCTAAAGCAGCCGGTATAACTGGTACAGATGGATGTCCAATCATCCCCATATGCACATCATCATAGTCTAAAAAATGAGAGGCAGTCCCGTTAATCAAGGCTGCGTTGACAACGTCAATTTTTTTCTTTTTGGTGAGCAAAGTTGCCTGTGGTTGACCGAAAAACGGCGAAAGGGCTGCAATCATGGGATCCATGTCGCTCCGCCCGTCAACATAGCCACCTACTGTTACGCCCACCCAATCCATGACACACAACTTCGCCTTGGCTATTGCATCTTCTGAAATATCTCCATAACTCAAATGATGTACAAACTCTGCAAGTCTCTTTGTAGCACTCATCTGGCAACCCCCTCTCTCACAATTCGTAATAGTTTAGTTTTTCCAAAATCCACTTGGCTAACCCTAGTTCATAGTATATCACCCCCCCAGGCTGTCAAGAGCCT
>Ga0315285_10006332_pt1 | contig 12200 bp, 8 predicted proteins | sample YL17G09_36_MG_FD_203698 | JGI IMG/M metagenome (GOLD analysis project Ga0315285, IMG submission 203698) | Sediment microbial communities from Yellowstone Lake, YNP, Wyoming, USA - YL17G09_36 | ecosystem: Environmental > Aquatic > Freshwater > Lake > Sediment | place: USA: Wyoming | collected... | reverse complement strand
GGATATCGTGGCGGCCGCCAAGTATCTGCAGTCCAGGCCCGATGTCGACCCCAACCGGATCGGATTGTGGGGCCTTTCCTACGGCGGCCTGCTGACGGCGATGGGCCTGTCGCGGAATTCCGACATCTTCAAGGCCGGAGTGGACATTGCCGGCGTGCATCTCTGGGGAAATTCCCTGGATACCAACAGTACATCCTTTAAGGCCTCCAGCCTGGCCACGATCGACAAATGGACTTCCCCCGTGCTTCTCGTCCACGGCGACGATGATCGAAACGTCGCCTTCTCCCAGACCACCGGGCTGGTCCAATTGCTCCGGGCCCGCAACGTGCATCACGAGCTGATCGTCTTCCCCGATGAAGTGCATGATTTCCTGGTGTTCAAAAAGTGGGTCATGGTCTTGAATGCGGCGGACGACTTTTTCGGCCGTTTCCTGCGAAAACCATAGGTCGAAAAAGGCCGGGCCACAGTCCGCTCCGGGGGTCTCTTTTTATGGTAAAATCCTGAAGATAGCCAAATGAGCCCATTGAAGCAATATTGGAAAAAATGGAAAGCGTTCGGTCGCAAAGCCGGGGATCTCCTGGGCCGGCTGCTGATGACGGTTTTTTATTTCACTCTGGCCGCGCCCTTTGGCTTGATCGTGAGATTTTTCGGCGACCCTCTGAAATTAAAACGCCGACAGCCGCGCTGGGAACCGCGTCCGAAAGAAGAGACTGATTTGAAACGGGCCCGGGAAGCCTTCTGATGGACATCTTGGGAATCTCCTGTTTTTATCACGATGCCGCCGCGGCCTTGATCCGGGACGGGATGCTCATCGCGGCCGCTGAAGAGGAGCGTTTTTCACGAAAAAAGCATGATTATGGATTCCCCGCTCTGGCCATCGATTTTTGTTTGAAGCGCGGGAAGATCAACGGCGGGGACTTGGACTATGTCATCTTTTACGAAAAGCCGCTGGTCAAGTTCGAGAGGATCTTGATGACTTCCCTCGGCGCCTATCCTAGGGCCTGGCGGGTCTTCCGGGAATCGATGATCGCCTGGTTCAACCAGAAATTATGGATCAGGGGCCAGATCGTCCGCTATTTGGGAATCCCTCAGAGCCGCGTCCTCTTCGCCGAGCATCACATCTCACATGCGGCCAGCGCTCTTTACTGTTCGCCGTTCGAAGAGGCGGCCATTCTGACCGTGGACGGTGTCGGCGAGTGGACAACAGCGACCATCGGCCGAGGGCGTGCCGATTGGACGGACGGCAAAGACTCCGACATCGATATCGCCGGCGAGATTCGATTCCCCCACTCGCTGGGACTGCTCTATTCCGCTTTTACAGCCTTCTTGGGCTTTGAGGTCAATGAAGGCGAATATAAAGTCATGGGCATGGCCCCCTATGGCGAGCCCCGCTTTCTGGACCAGGTTTACAAGCTGGTTCAAGTCGACGAGGACGGCAGTTTTCGCCTCAACATGGACTATTTCAGCTTTTATCACTCTACGGAACACACCTTCAACCAAAAATTCGCCGACCTGTTCGGCAAACCGCGCATCCCCGAGTCGGATTTTTATACATTCCGGACACATCCCCGGCAGGACCATCCCCGCTGGGACAACCAGGTCGCTGAACAAAACCAAAAGTATGCCGACATCGCCGCCAGCATCCAGCGGGTGACGGAAGAGATCCTCCTGAAAATGGCCCATCATGCCCACAAAACAACCGGCCTGAAAAAGCTGTGCCTGGCCGGCGGCGTGGCTTTAAACAGTGTCGCCAACGGCCGCATTCTGCGCGAGACCCCTTTTGAGGATGTCTACATCCAGCCCGCTGCCGGCGACTCGGGCGGGGCGCTCGGAGCGGCCCTTTATGCCTATCATGGGCTGCTCAAAAAGCCACGGCGGTTCGTCCTGGAGAATTGCTACTGGGGAGAAGAATATACTGAGAATGAGGTGGCCGATTCTTTAAAAAAAGAGGGACTGACGTTTGAAGAGTTCGACGACGACGAACCGCTGCTGGATCGCATCGTCGAGGGGCTTGTCCAAGGCAAAGTGGCCGGATGGTTCCAGGGCCGGTTCGAATGGGGGCCGCGCGCATTGGGCAACCGCAGCATCCTGGCCGACCCGCGCCGGGCAGACATGAAAACCATCGTCAACGCCAAAATTAAATTTCGGGAACCGTTTCGGCCGTTCGCGCCGGTGATCCTGGAGGAGCAAACCGGGCAATACTTTGACCTGCCCCAGCCGGAGCGTCACTATCCCGCTCGCTTCATGCTCATCGTCGCACCCATTCACCCGGACAAGCAGGCCCTGATCCCCGCCGTCAACCATTGGGGAACCGGACGGCTGCAGACGTTGAAACGCGAAACGAACCCGCGCTATTATCGGGTCGTCGAGAAATTCGGGCAGGCGACAGGGGTTCCGGTTTTAATGAATACATCCTATAATCTGCGTGGAGAGCCGATCGTCGCCAGTCCGGCCGACGCGCTCCGGACGTTTCGTAACAGCGGCCTGGATATGCTGGCCATCGAGAATTTCCTGGTTACCAAGAAGAAATAATGGGAGGCGGAATGAAAAAATGGCTGAAAGGGGCCGCCGCGAACGCCGGGATGGTCGGCCATATTTTTGTTTTCCTCTGGAAGCGGAAAAAGTGGTGGCTGATCCCGCTCGTGGCACTTCTCCTCCTCTTCGGACTGTTTCTCGCATTCGCCTCGATCTCGGGCGTAGCGCCGTTTATTTACACATTGTTTTGATCCCGGTTGAATGGCATCTTTTTCAAGGCTTTTTTTTCTTGATTTTTTCCCACAGGATTTCATCGAGCTTCTTATTCACGGCCGCATTGTGCGGATCGAGACGTTGGGCTTCCTTCAATTCGGCAATGGCTTCATCCCGTTGTCCGGTTTGGTTGAGGGAGTCGGCCAAGGTCACATAGAGATCCGCGGCATCAGGCACAACTTTTAACCCCCGGCGGCAGATGTCCACGGCGTCTTGGAGCCGGTTGCTCTTCGCATACAACATGGCTAGATTCGTATAAGGCGCGACATAGTGGGGTTGAATCTCGATGGCTCTTTTGTATCGGGCCTCGGCTTGGTCGGGCCATCCTTTCATCTCATAGGCCGCCGCCAGAATGTTTTCAACTTCGGCTTTGGTGGGATCAATAGCCATGGCCTTCCGACAGTTATCGATCGCCCCCTCGGCATCTCCCAGCCGATGCAGGATAAAAGCCATCCCGGAATACCCCCGGACAGAGTGGGGCACCAATTCCGCAACTTTGCGGAGATGTTCGAGAGCGTCCCGGTCTTTTTTCAGGCCCTGATAGAGCAGATGGGCATATTTCCAGTGCAGCCACCAATCCTGGGGCGAACTGGCGAGGGCGGCTTCGTACTGCGCCGCGGATTTTTGCACGACTTCAACCGAGAGGCGGTTTCTTAGGCTTGTCAGTTCCTGTTCCAATCGTGAAACCTGCTCCGCATGATAGAGCTGGTTGGAGAAGGGCGGTTTTTTGATGTAGGCATTCAGCATTTCATCGGCGATATTGTATTGGTCCCAATCGGTATAGGCCAGTTTTTCGGCGCATGTTTCCAGGCTCGGCAGGCTGATCGCAGTGCGGCCCGTTCTCTTCATGTCATCAGGCAGCAGGGATTTAATCCGATCAAACAGGGTTCGGGCGACGAGATAGTTGCCCCTGAAATTCATGTGGACATGGTCCAGAAAAAGCTCTTCACCGGGGACGCCATGATCAGATTCGGCGGCAAGAACGTTCTCCATGTCCGCAAAATATATCCCGTTTGATTCCCGGCCGGCGGCCGTTTCCCGGATCAGGCGATTGATTTCCCCATCGGCCCGAAAACGGAGGGTGTCGAGTCCCCTGGCTTTCGAAAAAGAACGCCCGGCGTTTTCATAATCCCCCAGCCGCCAGTCACAGCTTCCCATCCGGAAAGCGAGATCGGCAAAGCCGTCGTCGATCTCCAAAGCGGACCGATAATTTTGAGCGGCGCCTTGATCATCGCCGGCTTTCTCTTTCTCGATTCCCTGGCGGCAAAGATTTTCCCATTCTTCCCGGCGGCCGGCGGACAAATCGGCTCGGTGCTTGGAAGCAAAGGGCGGACAATCCTTGAGATTGACGGCCACCGTGCAAAAAATGACCGCGGTGCCGTTGCGGCCGGCCGCCCGGCCGATATCCTCGAGATTGCCGGCCAAGTGCCGGTAGGTTAATTTTAATCGAGGGTCGTCAGACGGTATCTGTCTCTCCAGAAACATTTCCATCCCGCGCCAGACGCCGGGAGCATTCTTTTTCGCGGCTAAGCCCTGAGCCAGCCGGCTTAAAAGCTGCCCCAGGCGCAGGGTTTTTAAGGCCATGTTGAAACGGATGAGGCCTAGGCTGGAAAAGGGGGCGAATACGGTTCCGGGACCGTATGGGCCCACGACTTCATTGTTGCCCATGTAGACAATGAGCAGGTCGGCCTGATGCCTGAGACACTCCTTGGCGATAGGCAGGACGGCGTGGGAATTGACCGCCGTAAGGGCGGTATTGATGACCTCAAAATTGATCCGGGGGAATGCTTCCCGGAGCATGACCTCCAGAATGCGTCCAAAGGCGAAGGCGCTGTCGGGCACTCCCTGGGCCGCAGAACTGCCCAGGATAAAAATTCGATACGGTGAAACGGATTTTTTATCCATAAAGATGAAGGGATTAAAATCCCGGGAGATATCGGGCGGGAAAAATCTCCAAGGAAACCGGAGGTTGTCGCAAACAGCCCGGCGGCCGTTTAAGTCGTAGCGGATCATCGGTGATGTTTTGAACCCGTATCCGAATATCCGCATTCCAAGCTCTATCAGTCCGAGGAGCGCCAGAGGGATTAGGATCGTGATCAAAAGGCGGGGCGCCCAAAGGCGCAGGCCGCGACGCCGGCTTTTGTTATCGTTGTTTTCCTTTTGATGGGCCAAGGACGTCTTCTCTTTCAGGGGCTATTTTATTTCCGAAATCAAGCTGTCCAGCTGCTGCCGTTCCTTCTCGCTCAGTCGGTCCGAATATTTTTCCTTGCACATGTTCAGGACCTTCAAGGCCTCTTGCTTTCGGCCGGTTTCGATCAGGGTGATCCCCAGGTTGAAATAGGTGTCGGTAAAGCCGGGATCGATGTCCAGGACCTGCTTCCAGCAAGAAATGGCTTGCTCAAGATCTCCGGCAAACCTGAACGCGACTCCCAGCCCGTTGATGGCAGAAACCAGTTCGGGTGAAGCTTCCCTGGCTTGGGTATAATATGTGATAGCGTGTTCCAAGTCATCTTTTTGTTTCTGCCGCCTGAAAAGCGAGAGGTAGAAGGTGCCCATGCTGCTCAAGGCTAGGGCATTGTGAGGGTCCATGGACAGGGATTTTTCCAGAGATTCACGCGCTTTTTCCAGATTTCCCTTGTTGAAGTATCCCAGCCCGATCTGGGTCCAGACCAGGCTGTTGCCCTTGCCGTTGGCGACAAGGTCCAGCAGCCATGTGTTGGCCATCTCGAATTCACCGATTTTCATCAGCAGCCCCCCGATATCGGCCTGAATATCGCCGCCGGCGGGGTCGGCGGCCAGGGATCGGTTTTTCAAAAGATTTTTCAGGATTTCCAGAGACTTCTCATTTTTCCCGAGCTCGGCGAGCCGGGAGGTAACCTCAAGCTGGAGCCGGACGTTCTGCGGTTCCCGGCCCAGCGCTTTTTCCAGACAGGAGAGAGCCTGGGCGACCCTGCCGGTTTTCTGGTAGATGGTTCCCAGCAAAATATTGGCTTGGCTGAGGCGGGGATTCTTGGCCAATTCCTCGACATAGATTTTTTCTGCCTCTCCCAGCCGGCCGGTCGAGACGAATAACTGGGCCAGAGACAGCTTGAAGCGGTCGCTCTCAGGGTATTTCTCAGCCGCTTGTCTCAAGGTTTCTTCCAACTTTCTTGGGTCATTTTTCTTCTTGTCCAGGAGATACTGATAATCGTAAAACTGCGGCAGCTTCCAGTCTTTGAAGTCCGCCCGGATGCCTTGAAGCTCTTTTTCCGCTTCGCTCCATTTTTCGGAATAGATCAGCCGTTCCACTTCGATCATCCGTTCGACGGCATCGATTCCCTTTTTCGGGTCGACGGCTCGATTGTCCTCCCGGCTCTGCTCAACCTTTCCCAGGGCTTCCTGTTTTTTCCCCGGGTGCTGTTCGAAATAACGCCTCACCTCCATCTCCATCCTTTGGGCCATATCGCTTTTTGTCAGGATCAGATTTTCCATTTCGGCGGGATCGGCTTTCAAATCGTACAGCTCGGCCTCCGGCAAAGAGATGTATTTGTAATTTTCGCTGATGAGGCCGGTCAAGGGGGCAAATCTCATTTCCCTGGATCCAGACAGGCTTTCAAAATAGACCGGCTGATCGATCCGCCGATCCCGGTTCTTTTTCGAGAGCAGATGTAAAAAGCTCTTTCCCTGGATTCCGGCCGGGATTTCCAGGTTGAAGAGCTGGAGAAGGGACGGCATGAGATCCAGCAGCCTGACCCTGGATGGGATAACAAGTTTTTCCTTGAAGACGGCGGGGTTATAAATGATCAAGGGAACCTTGAGGGTCGGCTCATAGCAGAAAAGACCGTGGCCCCATTCCCGGTGTTCGTGAAGAGATTCGCCGTGACTTCCCGCGATCACCACCACGGTCCGGTCCAAGACCTTTTTGGTCTCGAGGGTGCGAACGATCTCTCCGACGTAATGATCGACCAAGGCCACTTCGCCGCTGTAGGGATCGTTTTCAAACATTTTGGCATATTCCGGAGGAGGCTCATAGGGGGCCCGGGGATCGGAAAAATGGACCCAGGCGAAGAATTTATTGAGCGTCCTATTTTCAAGCCAGGATTGAAACCTGGCATGGACCCGGTCTGCGGCAATGGACGTCCGGACACTGTGGATGATAGAGCCGTAATCGAGCGAATCGTCGTAGGTGTCAAAACCCTGTTTCAGGCCGAATTTGGAATGCAGGAGATAGGAAGAGACCAGGCCATAGGTCTCGAAGCCGTGATTTTTCATCACCTCCGCCCAGGTCTGCTCGCTCTCGGGCAAGAAATCGGTACCGTCGTTGTGGACCCCGTGGGCGAAAGGCTCTCTGCCCGTAAAAATCGTGCAGTGCGACGGCAGGCTCAACGGCACGGCTGCATAACAGCTCTTGAACGTCAACCCGTTCTCCGCCAGGCGATCGATGTTTGGAGTTTGGGCGTTTCTCGAACCGTAGGCGCCAATGCGGTCAACCCTCAGGGAATCGATGGTGATGAGAAGCAGGTTGAAATTCTCACCGCGTTTTAAGCTGGGGATCTGCTGGGCTCTTTTGCAGCCTGGATGAAGTGCGAAGATCAAGGCCAGGATGACCAGCAGGAGAACAAGCGGACGTCGGCCCTTTTTTGGTCCTTGCCCGAGATCTTGTCCCTTAGAACCCGAAATCATTTTTTTCGCCCGGCAAAAAATATACTGCCTGCTCATGAAAGAAGTCAAGGATACTAATATCAACGTAATAATTAAAATGACAACCCTGTTCGGGCGGCGCTTAGGCCGCCCGCAGCCCCCGGGCCCCGGGGAACCAGTCCCGTCGGATACTCTTGGAGGGAAACCCTTCTTTAGGGTTTCCCTCCAACGATCGCTTCGCTCTCTGCCTCCTTTCCAAGGAGCATTTGGCGATGAATTCATGGGAGGATGCTCCTTGGAGGGGTGGCAGCGCTGGCGGGTATTCCCGCCGCGCGTTGGAGGGGGACCCTGTGAAAGGGTCCTCCTCCAAGAGTGTCCGGGGCCCCCCTCCGCTACGGGGGCTTGAGGGCGGCCTAAGCGCCGCCCATACATTGTCACTTTGTTTATTACGTTTGTATTAAAAAGTCCGGCCAGGAAACATGCAGCATCTCAAGGCCTATCTTGTGCCAAGTCGTCATGAAGCCGGCCGGAATTTTTTTTTCTGTTGTAAAAAGTTGGAAAGTGAAAAGCCTAAAATTCAAAAGTGGACACGTGAAAATCTTTTGTTTCTTGACATCGATCATCCCCGGCCTTATACTTTTTATCAAGAGGAAGGCCGCATGATAGTTGATCTTAAAAGGGAGGGTGAGCTGGCAGCCCAAAAAAATTCCTGACCCAAAAATTGGAGGACCTCATGAAATGGACGTCGCGGCTGGGCGGTTTGATCCTATTATCTCTTGTCTTGACGGCGCACCCAAGCGTTCCGCAAGAAGGGAGCATGCCCCGAAATTTTGTTGTTTTATTCGATATCCTCAACTATACGAGGGACGTGGGCGATGCCGTCACGTTCTTTTACGCTCAGGTCTTGGCCCCCGACGATCAGCTGATTATCTATACTCCGGCCCGGGCCTATGGCTTTTCCAAGAACACTCTGGCCAAGCCGAAGAGAGAATTGAGCGAGGCCATGAAGGAAAAGCTCCGGGGCGACACGGCGGCCTGCGGCACGAGCTATAAAATCATTCTCAATGAGATGAGGAATCAAGTCGGCGCCCTGGAAGGCGGCCAGACGACGAGCGCGGATGCTCTGTCCGGGGTAAAAAATTCCCTGACCATGTACCGCCAGGATATGGAAAACCTGCGGACTTTGCGCAAGGTCAACGAGCCGCTCCTGATGAAGATTGTCGAAATGTTTAAAACTCAGCCGGGCAAAAATCAGATGGTCATGATCTACGAGGCCGAGTTCAGGCCGATTCCCAACAAGGACACGCTCTCTCGCCTGAGGGCCATTCCCGAGATTGCTTTTATCGTGGCCGAACTTTTTTCGAGCGACGACCAAAAATCGCCTCTTGACGCCCAGAAATTCATCGATATCTTGAGGGAAGCAAAAGCAAGCCTTCATTTTCTCTATATCAAACCCAAGGATAAATCCTCGGTCCAGGATTTCAAGGAACATTCGGCGGACATGTATGATGTCTTTTCCAAAATTGCCAAGGCCACCGGCGGGATTGTGGAAACAACGGCCAGCCCGGAAGCGGCCCTAAAATCGCTTGTCAAAGCCATCGGTGAAGATTCGAAATAGGAGGAGAAAAGTTCGAAAAATTGGATTTCTATCCAATTTGTTGGATTTTTTCTGGTTTGATCCTTATATAAAAGGGGTATTTTTGAAAAAAATATTGGCATATATCTTGCTGCCTTTTTTGAGGAGTCCATGACAAGGAGGTGATGCGATTTTTCAGGAAAGCACGAGCAAAAGGTGTGAGTGTCAGAAAAGAAGGGTTTTTATTTTTTTAGGAGGTCTGAATGCTTAAAAAAATTCTTTTGATGTCGGCAATCCTTCTCCTTGCCGGGCTGGCCTTTGCCCAGTCGACGCAAACCGGCAATATCGTCGGCCGAGTTCTCTCTCCGGAGGGCGAAGGACTGCCGGGAGTCTCTGTGACCGTCACCTCTCCGGCCATGATCATTCCCTCATTGAGCACCGTCACGGGTGAGAGGGGGGCATTCCGGTTCATGGCCCTGGCCCCCGGTGATTACCAGGTAACATTCGAACTGTCGGGGATGAAAACGGTGATCCGGAAAGGGTTGAAGGTTGAGGTCGCCCGGACGACGACGATCGACATCACCATGGAGATGAAAAGTCTCGAAGAGAACATCACGGTTATCGGACAGAGCCCGACGATCGACAAGCAGCGGACGACCCGTCCCGCCAACCTGGACAAGATGTTTCTCCAATCGATCCCCGCCCCGCGCAACTTGGGGACGTATGTCAACATGGCCCCGGGTGTTACCGACACCTCCGCCCATGGCGGATCCACTATGGACAATTCCTACCTTCTAGACGGCGTGAACCTGGTTGACGCCGCCACGGGTACGCAGAGCGTCAATTTTGGGCTGGATATCATGGAAGAGATTTCGATTGCAGCCGGCGGACTGCCTGCGGAATACGGCAGTGTCCGCGGCGCCATGATCAACGTTGTCACCAAATCGGGCGGCAACAAATTCAGCGGCAGCGGCTCCTTCTACTTCAACCAGGAGAAGCTGAAAAGTGTCAATACGCACGGCACGCCGCTGGCGGGATCGAAGAGCGGAAACAAGATTGAAATCGAGCCGGTTTTCACCCTGGGCGGACCGCTCATCAAGGACAAGCTGTGGTTTTTTATGAACGGCAGTTTCGTCCAGACTGAAGCCTTTGTCGCCGGCTATCCTGCCGGCGTTGCCCCGGGCAACGAGAAACCCTTCAAAACCATGTTGCCGTACCCCTATTTCAAGCTGAGCTTCCAGCCGGGAGCGAATGACAAATTTATGCTCTCCTACAACTACTCCGACCGGCTCACGGACGACAGGGGAGCTTCCAAGTTCAGCTCGGAGAGCGTCACGATCAAGCAGACAAGCCCGGCCCATGTTTTTAACGCCCAGTGGACCAAGTTTTTTGGGAGCAACTTCTTCGCCAACATGAGATACGGCATGGTCCTTTACCAGCTGCTTCTCAATGCCAAAGGCAGCGAAGCCCAGTACGTCGACAATAATACCGGCATTTCCAGCGGCAACGCCTGGCGGAATCATGATCTTTACACCCGCAACCGGTTCCAGTTCAATGCCGACGCCACGGCCTTTATCGACAACCTGGCCGGCACCCATGAGCTCAAATTCGGCGGTGAGATCCAATACGCCCACACGACCTGGGATATCTATGGTGTCAGCGATCCGGTCACCGGCGGGGCCTACATTAATTTTTATGGTAAGGACTACTATAACACCCTTATCCTGAAAGGCAACGGCTTTAACCGCATCGACAACGTCGTTGACTATGCCGGCTTTGTCCAGGATAACTGGGCGATCACCCGGAATCTCAACCTCAGCCTCGGACTCCGCCTCGAATACAACAGTGTCGTCTATCCCGCCCAGAACACCGCCGAGGGCCCCATTGAATTCATGGGGAAGACCTACAATCGCAGCATTCCGGAAACCAAGACGATGTTCAAATGGCTGAACCTGGCCCCCCGAGTGGGGTTGATCTATGACCTGTTTTCCGACGGCAAGACGCTCTTCAAGGCCAGCTGGTCGCGCTACATTCTTCCCAACCAGGTCGGCTGGATCAACTTGGCCCATCCCAACGGCTGGTTCGGCTATTACCAGTACTTGAATCCCGACGGTTCGGCCAAACCGGGAAACGTCTCTCTCTGGGCCATGCCCGGCGGCTACCAGAACGGCGGCGCCCAGATCGGCTACAAGGATTATGATCTGAAAGCGGGCTACACCGATGAACTGGCCATCGGCCTTGAAAAAGAACTTTTTGCAGACTTCTCCATCGGCGCCCGGTATATTAGGAAGTGGGACCGCAATCAGCCGAACATGGTGGATGCCGCCCAGATTGATATCGACAAACTGATGTCCACGGGCGAGCTCGATTTTAGCAAGAACTGGACATCGAAAACGGTCGTCGATCCCTACAACGGCCAGACGCTGACCTACTATGAAAAAATTAACCTGACGGCCACCGAGATTTACATTATCAATCCTCCGGGGCTCAACAGGGATTACGATGGAATTGAGCTGACCGTGAACAAGCGGTATTCCAAGGGATGGGCGCTGAACCTGTCCTATGTCTATGCCAAATCCAGAGGTTTGCTAACCACGACTCGAACCGATGAATCCCTGGGCGGCGCTGTTGCGGGTTTCTTCCAGAGTCCCAATTCCCATACCAATGCTCTCGGCACGCTGCCTCTGGAAAGGCGGCACCAAGTCAAACTGGAAGGCCTTGTCAAAGGGCCGTTTGGAGTCAACCTCAGCGGGTATTTCCGGTACCTCTCCGGCCTGCCCGTCACCCGGACCACTTCCAACAACTATCTGGGTCTCTCCTTGAAACAAAATGTGACAATCTACGCTGAAGAGAGAGGTCACACATTTTTGCCGCCTGTCTTACAGCTTGACTTGAGGCTGGAAAAGACCTTCAAGTTAAAGCCGCTCAACATCGGCGTCTTTGCGGATTGCTTCAACCTCTTTAACCGCGGCGTGGCCACGGGCATATGGACGAATTCCAGCAATCTGACCACCTACAAATACCTGCAGATGACCGCGATTAACGATCCGCGCATTTTCCAGCTAGGAGCCAGAATCGAGTTCTAGTTCACCCGCAGAAAGCACAAAGGGAGACACTCCGTGTCTCCCTTTTTTTGTGTGCCGGGCATGCTCAACCGCTTGGAGGTGGAAGTCCTCTACCCAACCTGATGGAGGTGAAGGGTTAGCGAGACGCAAGGGCGCCGCCGCGAGACGGCGTCTGAAGGAAGCGAGGAGCA
>Ga0315285_10006331_pt1 | contig 12201 bp, 11 predicted proteins | sample YL17G09_36_MG_FD_203698 | JGI IMG/M metagenome (GOLD analysis project Ga0315285, IMG submission 203698) | Sediment microbial communities from Yellowstone Lake, YNP, Wyoming, USA - YL17G09_36 | ecosystem: Environmental > Aquatic > Freshwater > Lake > Sediment | place: USA: Wyoming | collected... | reverse complement strand
TTAATAACTTACCCTATTTTTATTGCCTTTTTATCTCTATTCAATTTTCCCCAACTCTACCTTCATTCCGGAGAGTTCCTTCTGCACGATAACCCTCTTTCTGGGCAACCACTATCTCTTGCATAAATTTATCGATGTGAAAAATAAAGGGAAATTTACTTATTTTAATAATGCAGTATTGGTAGGAGACTTATCAGAAAAGAGAAGAATTTCTTTTAGAAAATTTGGAGAATTATTATTAGATAAAAGACTGAAGATTATATTACACCTGATGCTTTATCCATAATTATTATAGAAAGCAGAAATAATAACAACTTAATTTGTGATTTTTCTAACTGAGAAAATAGATTTTTAGAAAAGGTTTTAATATATGAAACCTATTTTTATATATTTAAAGAAATATTTTAAATTTTGTAGTAAAATATAAAACAGATAGTTTTAATAAATAATAGTAAGTTTCATTATATAAAACATTATTATTTATATAATGAAGAAATTTAGGTTAAATAAGGATGTTAAAAAAATACTATTCATCAACAATTCAGAGAGCTTTAGATATTTTAAGTCTTTTTGAAGACTATAATAAACTTTCATTCACTCAAATACAGAACATTTTAAAATTTAATAAATCGACTTTATTTAGAGTGTTGTACAATTTAGAAAATAATAATTATTTATCCCTGGATAAACATAAAAGATATGAATTAGGATTAAAAATATTTATTTTAGGAAATCGTATTTCGAATGCAAATAAACTAAAAAAAGTAGCTTCTTGCTATCTAAAAAATTTTTCCGAAAGAATTAAATTAACAGTTCATATTGGAATACTAGATGGATTGAATGTTGTTATTATTGATAAATATGAACCTCCAAATACTATAAAAATGGTCTCACATATTGGCGGAATGGTACCCGCACATTGTACAGGTCAGGGTAAAGTATTATTAGCTTATTCCTCAGAAGAAAAAGTAAAAAGAATTATTGAGTACCACGGTTTAAAAAAATATACCTCTAATACTATAACAACAACTGAAGGTTTATTTAAAGAAATTAATAAAATACGGGAAGTTGGATATGCTTTTGATAATTCAGAACATGAAAACCACATAAGGTGTGTAGCTGTACCAATTCTCAATGAATCAAATGAATTGGAAGCTGCAATTAGTATTACTGCTCTAAGTATGGATTTTAATAGCCGAAAAATAATTAATAAACATTTAAAAATGTTAAAAGAAATAAGAGATGAAATTAGAAGAAAAATAGGTTATACCCGTAATTAGAGAAATAAACATAATAATAAAAGAAAAAGTTTTAATAAAAATGGAGATTTTTAGATAAATGCATTTTGTCATTATTGATTGTGGTACAACAAATTCCCGTATTTATTTATTAAATGATAATTTTGAGGTTATCAATAAAGGCTTTAAAAAAGTAGGAGTACGAGATACAGCGATTAATGGCTCAAATGAGTTACTAAAACAGGGCTTAAAAGAAGTTTTTAGAAAAACCGTAGAAGATGCTGGATTGGAAATAAAGGATATTAAATTTGCAATAACTTCAGGCATGATTACATCGGAGATAGGCTTAATCGAAATACCCCATCTTTGGGCACCGGTAGGAATTTGCGATTTGGCAAAGAATATAAAAGTTGTTCACGATCCTGATGTATTCCCATTAGATGTGCCTTTAATTTTTATAAGAGGGATAAAGAATTATTTTCCCAAAGATGCAACTTATAAAGATATTCGAAAAATCGATTTTTTAAGAGGGGAAGAAACCCAGATAGCAGGATTACTATCATTATATCCTGATTTTCCACTACCTTTTATTGTAATAATTTTAAGTTCACATACTAAATATATATTTGTTACAGAGGCCAAGAAAATTTCTGGTTGTTTAACTACTTTGAGTGGTCAAATTTACGAAGCTCTTAAAAAACAAACTAATGTTGGAAAGTCAATTATTGGAACTAAAAAAAAAGATAATAATTATTTTGATACTAGTATAATAGATACTGCTTATGACGTAGTTCAAAATGTTGGTTTTCTCCGATCACTGATTATGCCCAGATTTATGGAAGTTTTATTAAATACGAAATGGTATGAACGTGAATTATTTGTTAATTCTGCGATAACAGCCGAAGATTTAAAAGTAATAAACGATTTTACATTATTCCATTTTTCATTATCAAATAGTAATTTTATATTGGTAGGACATAAAAATAGATGTAAAATTTTAAATTATATGCTTAAGGAATATTGCGGAGTAAAAAATAAAATAAAAATGATTTATAAAAAAAGAGATATAGATAAGATAAGTATAGAAGGTGCTATTTCAATTGCTAAAAAAGCAGGATACTTTAAGGAGGATCGGTAGTTTTAAGTATGTATATTATTATTTTTAAGAAAATTTTTTATTACTTGAATAAGCTGGATTAGTATCCAAATTAAAAAAGTTAGGAGGAATTGGACGGTGGTTAGTAGAGGGCGGTGCAATGTATCTGAGGTAATTATAGAACAATGCCACAGTGGAACAAAAAGTATACGGACCCGCCAATTATTACACTCACATTGGTAGTGAGGAGTTCTACTACCTTCTTGAAGGAAAAGGATTGATGATAATTGATGGTGAGTCCGTGGAAATGGGACCGGGAAATGGTGTTGGTGTATCTTCTCCACGCATCATACCAATTTATCCTAAACTGTGGCGTCTATCCACTGGAAAAGACCCCGGTAACCGGAAATTACGTATTCTCTAAGACGGGTCGTAATTGTTCCTTATCTTAGTGCAGGATGTTGATAGTGCCCCCTTGTACAGTTTTTGGGGAGATAACATAGTATAAAGGAGAGATATGATGCACTAATACCTTGTTGTTCGTGGTATGCGATATAAGTACACGTTTGAGGAAAAAGCTCTAATCGTTTCACTACTTTATCTCTCACCGCAAAATGCGATACAAATAAACATAAAAAAAGGAGGTTATATTAAGATGTTTCATAATAAAAGAAAGACATAGGTAAGGATTTTTTGGTAGTTTTGTTTAAATATACGTTAAAAAAAGGAGGTTATATTAAGATGTTTCATAATAAAAGAAAGACATACGTAAGAATTTTTTTGGTAACTTTGTTGGTGGCTGTTTGGTCTACTTGCTTTTATGTCGTGGGACTGACTAGTGAACCGATCACCCTGACAATATGGCGGCCGCCATTTCACACCGATCCTGCAGCGGAGGATGCCTTTATGACAAAGTTGAACAACAAGTTTGAGAAGGAAAACCCTGGGGTCAAGGTCGAATTGGTTATGGTACCGTGGGACGAGCTAATGCCAAAGTACGCAGCTGCGGTTGAGAGTAAGACAACACCAGACATCTCAATTGGCGGAGCAACTCATTGTATGGCTTTAGTCCCTTCGGGTATGGTGCTTCCTGCTACTGACCTAATAAGGGAAATAGGTGAGGACGACTTCTACACAACACTCTTGCCTTATATCCAGTGGAAAGGAGAAACCTGGTTGATCCCTCAGATCCATTCAGCCCGAATACTATACTATAATAAGAAACATTTTCTTGAGGCTGGCTTGGACCCGAACAAACCGCCAACCAATTGGGATGAGTTGGTCGAAGATGCAAAAAAACTAACCCGAGCAGGCAGGTACGGGTTTGGTGCGCTGTATTCGCGAGATTACCTTCCTTCTCAGCATCTCCTCATGTTTATGGTTCAAGCTGGCGGTGGTATGAGAGAAGGTGAGACAGTTATTATTGACAGCAAAGAGAATGCTGTAGGACTCCAGTTCTACGCTGACTTGTATCTAAAGCATAAGGTAGTAGCTCCGGGCGCGGTAGCTGCGACTGAGATGATGTGTGTTGAGGACTTTGCCAGTGGGCGTACTTCTATGGGAATATTTGACCAAGGTTGGGCAGGTGCTTGGAGAGACCAACTTCCCCAAGAGAGGTTCAGCGAGTTCGGATATGCACCTTTGCCAGAAGGACCTAATGGGGGGAAGGCGTCCTTTGGCTGCAATGATGGAGGATGGATATGGACCACATGTAAACATGTTGACATTGCAAAAGAATGGCTCAAGTTTTGGTTGCGAGATGACAACATGCAAGAATGGATTGAAATGACGTCGTATATGTCGCCACTCAAACATCAGAATGAAAAATGGATGTCTATGTACAAAGAACAGCCCTGGCGTATTGCGGCAACGGCCATGTTTCCATATCTCATGAGGTGGGGTTATCCAGGAGGTGGCCATCCAGCGGACGGAATAATTGAAACCTCATTCATATTCTCTGACATGCTACAGGAAGTAGTTGTCAAGAAACGACCAGTTGATGAAGTTCTTACAGAGTATCAGAAAAAATTCGAAGAGCTATACAGCAGTTACAAGTAGTAAAAACAGTGATAGATTCTAACTGGGGCTAAGGTTTTTGTCGTAATGAAGGGGGCCGTGCTTGTCAAAGGCGGCCCCTTCAAGAAAGAACCTGGGGTGACATTGACATTGGCGCTTTTTAAATGTGCAAGCTTAATTATACTATAAGATAAGCTTTGATTTTTGCGTTCCGGGGAAATTTTACTTGATATTTTTGTGTGATTGAATTGCCTGGTGTTAATCAACGTTTTGGAACTTTTGGGACTTAATGAAATGAGGTAGTTGAATTGCAATGAGAGCAATGCTTAAATCTATCAGCAGGAACCGATTTCCATACATACTACTTCTCCCGATGCTGGTCTGCATGGTTGGAGTAATGATATATCCTTTGTTCATGGGCTTCTGGGTTTCACTAACAAACAAATTCCTGATGACTAGCGAAAAGACATTGTTTATTGGTCTTAACAATTATATAAAGTTAGTCAATGATACCATATTTCTCCAAGCATGCAAGAATACCTTTGTCTGGGCGTTAACAGGAGTGGCAGGAACAACTGTTATTGGACTAGTATTGGCACTTCTCTTGAACAGGAGATTCCCCGGACGGGATATTTTCCGGGCTCTCTTTTTACTACCATGGAGTGTACCCTATGTTTCTGTTGGTATTCTCTGGAGATGGCTATTTCAAGACTCATTTGGCTATATTGATCAGCTGCTGATGGGTTTAGGACTCACTTCTGGACCTGTAGGATTCTTAAGCAACCCTGCCATTGCGCTCTATTCTGTAACGGGAACTATGATTTGGCGCCATTACCCATTTAGCATGCTGGTTTTTTTAGCAGCACTGCAAGGAATTAATGAAAACCTATACGAGGCAGCGGAGGTAGATGGGGCCAACACTCTACAAAAATTCATATACATTACGCTTCCCGGCATCCGTTCAGCCATGGTAATTGTAGTTTTATTGCAGTTCATTTGGATTTTTAACCATTTTGATATCGTCTATATTATGACACGAGGTGGACCAGCCCGTGCAACTGAATTGCTTAGTACTTATGCGTATGAATCAGCGTTTAGAAGGTTCTCCGTAGGTTATGGCTCGGCCATAGGCAGTATCATATTTGTGGTATTGATAATAACTATGTTGCTATATCTCAGAATCATTGAGAGAGCCAATCATTAGGGGGGGTGACGATGACCATGTTGAAGCCTGTTAGAAAGTTCATACATAGTATTTTACACTATTTATGCATCTTTTTACTATTAGCGATCTTTCTATTTCCGGTTCTAATATTGCTATCTACAGCCCTAAAGTTGCCGGGAGAGATCCTTACCAGTCAGAGTATTTTACCTCAAAAACTTACCTTTTACAACTTCCTCAGGATAGCGGGGATGCAACGCTTTCATAGATATCTTCTAAATACATTGTTCGTTTCACTGGTAACGACATTTCTGAGTTTAGTTTTTGCATGCCTTGCCGCATATTCATTGTCTAGTTTCCGCTATCCGGGCAGGCAGTTGTTTAGCCGCTTTATTTTGATGACATATATGTTTCCTGAAGTACTATTGATTATTCCACTTTTCCTTATATTTAATGCATATAGGTTGACTGATTCATATTGGAGTTTGATTATTGCTTATACGACTTTTTCTATTCCTTTTTGCGTGTGGATGCTGAAAGGTTTCTTTGATAGTTTGTCTAAGGAGATAGAAGATGCGGCGATAATTGATGGGTGTACACGTTTGGAAGTATTAACTAAAATTATTATTCCGCTTTCCGCTCCAGCGATTATGGCGACTGGAGCCTTTGCGTTCATGATGGCTTGGAATGATTTCCTATTTGCTTTAGTTTTTATAAACTCTGATTCATTGAGGACTCTTTCTGTCGGTTTAAACACGTTGTTGGGGCTGTACTATTTCGACTATGGATTGCTTACTTCTGCATCCATAATTATGATTATTCCAGTTCTGATTCTATTCTTGTGCATTCAAAGAATGATTGTTAGTGGGTTGAGCGCGGGTGCCGTAAAGGGCTGATTATCTATTTTGTTTATTTGAGCTACAGAGCAGGGGAACATTATGGCGACGATATATGTTGAAAGGAATATATAAAATGAGTTAGAATTCTATTAATGATATGAAATTATGTTTTTAAATAATAAAACAGAAACTTTTATTAAGGAAGGAGGATGAAGCAATGTTCAGAATGAAAGACGTAATTCCACCAATGATTATTTCCTTTACAAAGGATGGGGAGGAGGATTATAAAGATTATGATGAGGGAGGTTGGTCGAAATGAGGATTGAAAATATAGAGGCAATAGTATTAAGTGAGTCAAATATCAGAGCGAATGTTGCAGATAGTTCTCAAGATGCACTCATCATCAGAATATATACAGACGAAGGTATCGTCGGCCTTGGTGAAGTTGATTCCTCTCCGTACTTGGTTAAAGCAGTAATCGATGGGGTCCGTTCCTCTCATTTAATAGCTAATAATATAAGAGATCTATTAATAGGACAAGATCCCTTCAATGTAATATCGATTTGGGATCAGCTTTATCTAGGCACGATGTATTATGGCCGAAGAGGTGTTGTTATTCACGCAATGAGCGGAATCGATATCGCATTGTGGGATATTATTGGGAAGGCGCTTAACCGCCCCATCTGTCAATTACTGGGTGGTGCCCGGCATTCTAAGATCAGGGCCTATGCTAGTGTCCTGATGCCTTCAACTCCTTCTGAGGTGCTCGCAGTAGTTGATAGATGCCTAGCGGAAGGGTTCACTGCCATCAAATTGGGGTGGGGATCCCTAGGTGAGAATCCAAAGAAAACTATAGAATTGGTAAAAGCTGCCCGGTCTGCAGCAGGCAAAGAAATAGAAATTTTAATAGATCTTGGTTTAGTCGACGGCCGATGGGATGTAGCTACCCTTGTTGATTTGATCAAAAGATTGGAAGAATACGAGATATTCTGGATTGAGGAGCCGCTGTCCCCAGACGATCTAGAGGGTTATGCTAAGCTCGCTAAGGCTGTTGATACTAGAATAGCTACTGGTGAGGAACTGTCGACCCGGTTTGCTTTTAGAGATCTTTTAGATCGGGGTCAGGTTGACGTGATACAGCCTGATGTCACAAGGGTTGGTGGGTTCACAGAGTTCAGGCGGATTTTAGATATGGCACAACTACGAGGGATACCTGTAGTTCCTCACGGATGGAGCACTGGGATAGTACGGGCTGCCAATCTGCAAATACTGGCAGGTATGTCCAATCCCCTTTTCCTTGAGTATTGCGTGACAGAGAGCGCGTTAAACAGGAAACTTGTTAAGAACCCCTTTATAGTACGGAATGGGTTTGTTGACGTCCCTGATGGGCCGGGGCTAGGAGTCGATATTGACGAGGATCTAATGAATAGGATGCGTGTACGTTAGTGGATAAAGAAGTACGTTTTTTTGGAGTGATATTAGATGTGGATACGCTTATCTTTTCTTTTATCAGTTGATACACCGGTTTTTCCCGGTAGTCCACCTGTTGAGGTTAGAGCTTTTTCCTCTTTATCACGGGGTGATTGCTCTAATACTTTTTCTATTAGCTTTTACAATCATACAGGTACACATATGGATGCTCCGAGACATTTTTACAATGACGGCAAGGCCATTACTGATTTTCGTTTCTCGGAGTTTGTGTACGAAAACCCAATAGTAGTGAACATTCCGAAGCAAGATTCTGAGTTGATTATGGAAAGCGATTTACTCAAGTATTTTGATCTTATAAAGAAAGCCGATTTGCTTCTTATAAGAACGGGATTTACGAAATTTCGCTTACGCGAAACAATAAGGTATGCATCGAAAAGTCCAGGCTTCACTGGTGAAGCGGCGGTTTACCTGAAGAAGTCCTTTCCGAACGTTCGGGCCATTGGGGTAGATTGCATTTCTGCGGCAGCGCCGGAACACTTGGAGACCGGTTTAGAGTTTCATCGAGTAATTCTTGACCCGCACAGAGTAGGGGGTTGCAGGTTTATCATTGAGGATATGGATCTAACCCAAGTTACGTCTTCTCTAAGACGGGTAATAGTTGTTCCATTCTTAGTGCAGGGCGTTGATAGTGCCCCTTGTACAGTTTTTGGAGAGATAAAATAGTAAAAGGGAGATGCGATGCGCTAATGTCTCGTTGTTCGTGGTATGTGATATAAGTACACGTTTGGGAAAGAAGCTTTAATCGTTTTAATACTCTGTATTTCATTGCAAAATGCAGTATAAATATACGTTTAAAAAAGGAAGGTATGTTAGATGTTTTATAATAAAAGAAAGACATATATGTGGAAAGGAGAGATTATATTATGAAGATCTTAGCTGTTGGTGCGCATCCTGATGATGTTGAGCTCACCTGTGGAGGTACCTTGGCAAAATATTACCGGCGAGGGGACAAAATAGCTATTGCGGTGCTTACCGACGGTAGAGTTGGGTCAAACACCATTCCTCAGAACAAATTGGTGGAGATCAGACGTAAAGAGGCAGAAGCATCTGCAAAGCATATTAATGCAGACCTAATCTGGATGGGTTATCCAGATCAATTTCTCTTCAATACTGAAGAAACAAGAAAAGCTATGATCGACGTAGTCAGAAAAGTGTCTCCTGATGTGATCCTTGCACCATCACTTAGTGATTACCATAGTGATCATGTTATAACGGGCCAACTATGCATTGATGCACGTACGATGGCGCACATCAAACTCATCCGAACCGAATTCGAGCCCTGTGAAAAGACACCACATCTTTACTTTGTTGACACAGCTGACGGATTGGGATTTACTCCAGACGAGTTTGTTGATATTTCGGATACAATAGATGTGAAGAAACAGATGCTCTTGGAACATCGTAGCCAAGCGTGCTTCATGCACGAGTTATGGGGTATGGAATTTGAAAGCGTAGTAGAAGTGACGGCGCGTTATCGAGGTTTTCAGTCAGGAGTTAGTTATGCTGAAGGGTTCCAGGTTTGCAGGCTTCAGCCTAGAGTAACCATTAAGAATCTGCTGCCTTAAAGAAGATTGGTATATATCGGCGCGGGGGTTCATCATACACGCGGAGGCTGGCGATACCCCCGGTCACGAGGGAGGTTTATTTATCATGAGATTAAAAGGCAAAGTCGCCTTGGTAACCGGCAGCTCCAGTGGAATAGGGAAAGGAATTGCTCTAAATTTTGCCAAGGAAGGAGCCAATGTAATAGTTAACTATCGTAACAGGGTTGAATCTGCCCACGAAGTAGCCCGTGAAATCAAGCGGCTGGGTAGAGAGGCTATTGTTGTCAAAGCTGATGTATCAAGTGCAGACGAAGTAAGTAATATGGTGAGCATTGGGTGGGAAAAATTTGGAAAGATAGATATACTAGTGAACAATTCAGGCATAACTAGGAGATGCTCTCTTATTGAGACAGAATTAGAGCAATGGAATGACATATTGAACGTCAATTTAACAGGAGTTTACTTATGCAGTCAAGCAGTTGCGAAAAAGATGGTGCAAGATGGTATTTATGGCAAAATCATTAATATCTCTTCAATCAATTCATATCAAGTAGAGGTTAATAGAGGTCCCTATAACGCTTCCAAGGGAGGTGTCAACGCTCTTACACGATCATTGGCCGTTGAACTAGGGCCACATCATATTAACGTAAATGCGATTGCTTTTGGTAACATTGCAGGAACAAATATAGATAGTGAATTTCTGATTAACAAAGACATTGTTACGGGAATTATTGCTAGGACCCCTCTTCGCTATATTGGAACAGTGGAAGATTGTGTGGGGCCGGTACTTTTTTTAGCAACTGACGACTCCAAGTATGTTCAGGGAGAGATTATCGTGGTTGATGGTGGGATGACAATACTACAATTTGGCTAGCATATGAATCAGCGTTTACGAAGTTTATTATAGGACTTGATGAAAAGAACATATTGAAATACGTAAGATGGCAAAATATCCAGGATTTAGGTCAAGCAAAGAAGCTTGAACTGTTTTAAAAGATGCCACAGGTATGCCCGTGGGGTACCAACAGTATTTGTAATTTTAATTTGAATCAGTTAGATTAGCAAATACTATAGGAGAATTTGCTATCACTGTTGAAGGAAATATATAGAGGGCTTTCCTAAATTGAACGAATTGAATTATTTTTTAGAAGGAGAAGGAGAAATTAAGCGATATTTTTTTAGAAATTGTTAAAAATAATTTCACTTTTTAAAAATTAAATACTATAAAAAAATAAATGAAGTAGAGGAGATAAAATGAAGAAATGTAAGGGTGTAATTATCCCAATCGTAACTCCCTTTAAGCAAAATGGGAATATTAACGAGGCCAGCTTAGAGAGACTGGTAAAATTTTTAAGCGAGAAGGTTCATGGGCTTTTTGTATGCGGATCTTATGGAAATGGACCTTTGATGAATGTGGAAGAAAGAATGAAGGTATCCAAAATTGTTTCAAAAAATAAAAAGGACTCTACCCAGTTTATTGTTCATGTAGGCTCTACTAATGTCCGTGATTCAGTAAGATTGGCAAAACATGCTGAATCTGTAGGAGCAGAAAAAGTATCCTCAGTTGTTCCCTATTATTATCATCATAATAAAGATAGTATAAAGTTATTTTTTAGTCGATTAATTAATGCTGTTAATATTCCAGTATATGTATATAATAACCCTAAATTTACCGGAATAAATATATCAGTCGAAATGCTTCAAGAATTAGCGGATTTAGGAATTTCAGGAGTAAAAGATAGTAGTTTTGATATTATGCTGTTATCTGATTTTATTAGGAAAATTAAGAAAAAAGATTTTGATGTTGTATTAGGGACTGAAGCTATGTTTTTACCTGCTTTTGCATTAGGAATACATGCTTTTATACCGGGATTGGGAAATGCATTTCCTGAAATATGTGTTGATCTTTTTAATGCAGCAATTAATCATGAAATGGAAAAAGCGTTAAAGATACAAAAGAAAGTAAATGAATTAAGAGATATAATGTATTTAACCAAATCTACTACAGTTGCAGTTTACGCCATGTTAAAGATTAGAGGTGTTTGTAATGCCTTTCCTCGTGAACCATTTACCATGCTTTCAGAAAATGAAATTAATCTTATGAAAAAAGAGTTAGATAAAATGGGAATATTAGAAGAATTAAAATAAATTTAATGTTATTGCAAACTCGCATATCCTTCCTAAAGTGTCTTTATAGCTGTATATATTTATTCCTATTATTTAATACCTCCTTAAGCTATAAGCATAACTTAAGGAGGTATGATTTTTAATACAATTCTGGTATTTCTCCTGGCTTTTTTAATTAAGTTAACTCTATTCAATTTTTCCCGACTCTACCTTCATTCCGGAGAGTTCTTTTTGAACTTCTGAAAAACGCAGGGAATAATATTCCCGATTTTGCTGATTCAGGGTGGTGATAGTATTATGTATCTCTTTGGTATTCTCTAAGACCTGCCGATAACCCTCTTTCTGAGCTACTACTATCTCCTGCATAAATCTATCAATACGAAAGATTAAGAGTATGGACAGGGCAATAAATAGGGAATCCCTGATTAGCGATTAAGTCTAATAATGTTTTTATATCCATATATCAATTCTCCAATTGGTTAATAAATTAATTTACTAATTAGGTAGGGGATAAATTTATCCGTCCCCGCTCTAATTTTTTACTAACGACTATTCACTAACGACTAATTTATCCTCTCCAGCGAGCAAGTTTCGTCGGTCGGACATCCAGATGCAAGAAGTTCTTCTTCTCATAAAAGCCGATCCCGGCAAAGTTGATAATCTCAGCATACTCTAAAAGGTCAAGGGC
>Ga0315285_10006330_pt1 | contig 12201 bp, 8 predicted proteins | sample YL17G09_36_MG_FD_203698 | JGI IMG/M metagenome (GOLD analysis project Ga0315285, IMG submission 203698) | Sediment microbial communities from Yellowstone Lake, YNP, Wyoming, USA - YL17G09_36 | ecosystem: Environmental > Aquatic > Freshwater > Lake > Sediment | place: USA: Wyoming | collected... | reverse complement strand
AAGAGGTTAGCAAGGGAAAGCCTTCACCGGAGACTTTTCTCAAGGCCGCTGAGAAACTTTCGTTGCCGCCGAGCCGATGCGTCGTAGTGGAAGATGCGGTGCAAGGAGTCGAAGCCGCCAGAGCTGCGGGCATGCCGGTGATAGCAGTTACCACCAGCCGAAGCCGGGCTGATCTGCAAAAAGCGGACCTGATAGTCGACAGCCTATCCGAATTAAGGGCTGAGGACTTCTTGAGGCTGCCGGCAGGTGCTCGCGCCGGTCTGCAAGCCGATGATTGATCCCCGCTGCCTGCCTTCGCAGGCACGACCACCGCGAAGGCGGGGGCGGGTGATCCCCCACAGGCGGACCCCTGCCGGGCAGGGGCGCAAGAGACAAATCCGGCTTGACAATTTGCCGCGAAACCCTATAATAAAGTCATCTAAGAGATTGTCTTTGCCAGCCTTAGAGTAACAAGCCCGGCAGAAATGGCGAAAAAGTGACAATTTAGATTGAATTATGAGCCCAGGACAACCGCTTGATACGCATATAGCGCTGGACCACGAGCCGCAATTGCACAAGTACTTCAGGGCAGCTATCAAGACGCAGGCAAACGACCTGCACCTGAAGGTCGGCCAGCCGGCAAAATTGCGCCACAAAGGGCAGCTAAAAAGCACGACCGGCGAAGTAATGACCCAAGAGAAACTCGAAGAGATGATATTCGAGATACTCAGCCCTATCCAGAAGGAGTTTCTGCTCGTACACGGCACGCTGGATTTCGCCCACGAAATCGGCGGTGAGCACCGCTTCCGAATAAACATATTTCGCCAGCGCGGCATGATTAGTCTGGCCGCAAGACGGGTCAGCGCGTTTGTGCCGTCATTCCAGGAGCTGCACCTGCCGCCGATACTGGAAAGAATAGCCGACACCAATCAGGGCCTTGTGCTGGTGGTAGGACCTACCGGCTGCGGCAAGACCACCACCATCGCTTCAATGATAGACCATGTAAACCGTACGCGCTCGTGCCATATAGTTACGATCGAAGACCCAATCGAGTATCTTTTTAAGGACCAAAAGGCAATAGTCTCGCAAAGGGAAATCGGGATTGACGTGCCGGACTATGACGATGCTCTAAAATACTTGATGCGGCAGGACCCGGATGTTGTATTCATCGGCGAAATGCGCGACGCCAGAACCGTAGCAGCCGGCATGAGAGCCGCTGAGACGGGTCATCTTGTTTTCGGAACGCTGCACTCCGCCAATGCCTCGCAGGCCGTCCACCGCATCTTGGACCTGTTCCCCCCGGCAGAAAGAGACCTTACCAGGCAGACTCTAAGTTTAGCAATCAAGGCAATTGTAAGCCAAGTGCTGCTGCCGTCAATCAGGGAAGGCATCGACAGGGTGCCTGCGGTCGAGATTCTTCTTGCAAACGCGGCGGTCAGGAAACTGATCTCGGAAGGACGCGAAAATGATTTACCCAGTGTTATCCGCAGTTGTGTGCAGGAAGGTATGCAGGACTTTACCGACACCCTTTGTGAGCTGGTGAAGAACGGTTCTGTCGACCCCAAGGACGCATACAAATTCGCCCCTAACAAGGACGAGCTGAAAATGGCGCTAAAGGGCATCAGAACTACCGCCGAAGGTATCTTGTGAAAAACCCCGCAATAAATTGCGGGGCTAAATATTTAGCCCCCCAGTTGACTAAGGGGTTCTCCTAAAAATAAAGTCACGGAGCATTTTATGCCTGACTCAGTATTGTTGGCCATCCAATATGGGGGCTACATATCCGTAGTCAAATTCATAATCTTTGTGGCGTTCCTTCTGCTGTGGCTGCCGCTGCTTAACTGGGTGTACCAGGACGCCAAGGCGCTGGAGGCGAGCGCCGCTTCCTGGGCGGGCATTATCTTCGGCGCAGCCGCGGCAGCAATCATAATCTGGATGCTTGTGCCCATCTTCATAATCGGGATGCTCCTTTACATAATCGCCGTCGCAGCAACGGGGCTGGCTTATGTGAAGCACCGCAACGCCAGAGTTCTGGATTTCGACCGCGTTCTCACCGCCGACCACATCAAGAGCTTGTTCGCCCACAAAGATATAAAGCTGGAAGAGCTGCAGGGCTTTCTTTTCATAACCGCCAACAACAACGATGTTCCCACGCCTGCCCCCAAAACGCCGGACTTCTTCGGCTTCAGGACAGCTTATGAAGTCCTGAAGGACGCCGCCTGGCGAAGGGCAAACACCATTGCTTTTACCCCGGCGTCACAAAATTACGACGTGACTTACTACATAGACGGCGTAGCTCTAAAACAGCCGGCTATCCCCAGAGAGCAGGCCGAGTATCTGATCCGATTCTTGAAGCACCTGGCCGATCTGGCTGTCGACGAAAAACGCAAGCCGCAAAAAGGAAAGTTCAGAACCCGCAAAAATAAGGAAAATACCGACTGGGAGGTGACCACTGCAGGCTCGACCGCCGGCGAACAGGTCAGGCTCAAGCAAATATCCAAGCAGACTCTGCTAAGGCTGAACGAGATCGGTTTGATGCCCGATCAGTACGAGCAGCTAAATAAATTTTGCCAGCTTCACCAGGGTTTATTCATAATATCCGGCCCTGCAAAAAGCGGCGTAACCACGACTTTGTATGCCCTGCTGAAAAACCACGATGCCTTCATCAACAGCATAAACAGTCTGGAAAAGCGGACTGCCGCCGACCTGCCGAACGTGACTCAGAATGTTTTTACGCCCAGCGACACCGGCACTATGACTTTTGCCAAACAGTTGCAAACGGTGGTAAGAATGGGCCCGGACATTGTCGGCGTGGGCGACTGCGAGGACGCTGAGACGGCCCAGGTAGCTTGCGCCGCGGCCAAGGACGGCAAAATAGTCTATGTCACGCTCAACGCAGATAGTGTTGTACAGGCGCTGGGTAAATGGATGAAACTTGTCGGCAGCCGAAGCCTCGTCACTGAAACCCTGCTGGGCGTCAGCAACCAGCGGCTGCTGAGAAAACTCTGTAACGAATGCAAACAAGCGTATGCTCCGAATAAGGAGCTTTTCAAAAAATACAACATCGCCGTAGAAAAAGTAAAAGCTCTTTACCGCGTGGGCAAGGTGATATACGACAAACGCGGCAAACCTACGCCCTGCGAAAACTGCCAGGAAACAGGTTTTGTCGGCCGCACCGGCATATTCGAAATGATCATCCTGAACGACGACTTGAGACAAGCCATAAAACAATCAAAGTTATTGTCTGAGATAAGCTCGGAATTCAGACGCGCCAAGATGCTTTACCTGCAGGAGCAAGGCCTGAGAAAGGTAATCAACGGAACAACGGCAATAAACGAGATGCTCCGGGTGCTGGCGCCGCCAAAGAAGCAGCCCGAGAAAACCCCGCAGGAGAAAACATAATAAAAAACCCCACGTAAAACGTGGGGCTAAATATTAATGGAGTATTTAGCCCCGCAATTTATTGCGGGGTATCCTCTGGAGATATTGTAATGTGGATAGCTAATTTATCGGTGCTTTTAATCATCGCCGGCTGTGCCGCATACCAGTATCTAAAAGGCACAGTGGTAAAGGCGTTCGCCACGATAATCATTACGATTTGCGCAAGCGTGGTTGCTTTCGGCTATTTCGAGCTCTTAGCGAGGCTTCTGGCCGGCTATGCGCCTTCCGTGGCGCTCTGGGCACAACTTTTGTCTTTTGTGCTGCTGCTTGTTGTAGTCTTTGCCATTTTGCAGACAGCCGTCAGTCAGTTGATACGCCAGCCCATCGACTTGGGCACTTGGCCCGAACGGGTCGGGCGGATCGGCTGCGGTGCCGTCCTGGGCGTTATTGTTTCCGGCCTGGTGCTTACCGCGCTTCAGATAGGACCTCTGCCGGCCAAGTATCCTTACGAGCGCTTCAGCCCGGCCCGGCAAAAAGTCCTGCTTAATGCGGACGGCCTGGCAACGGGGCTATTCAGCCTCTTAAGTAAGGGCAGCTTCGGCGGCAAAAGAAGTTTCGCCGCACTGCATCCGGACTTTCTGGACCAGATTTTCCTGAACCGGCTGTTTATCGGCGCCAACATACCGATTGTCACCGACTCTGACGCAATAGAAGTGCCGGCGAAGGCAGCAGCCTGGCCGGCTCCCGACGCCATAAGAAACCAGGTGGAAGATTTGCTGGGCCGGCTGGATTCCCTCCAGATGCCGGCGCAGGGCACAACGACAAAGCCCGTGCTCCTGCCGGGCTGGCAAAAAGGCGATTACGACCTTACAGTTGTGCGCGTTGGCATAAAGAGAGAGGCGGTAAAGCCGAACACGCCGTTAGATGGCGGCTTATTTGCGCTGCCCCAGTTGAGACTCATCTGCAAGGAAAAGGGCGGCGGAGACTCGCTGGGTGGAAAAGGCATAAATATTTATCCCATCGGGCACTTAAAATCCGCCAGCGAGCTGCAGACCAGCCTCCTGATACAACTGGCGCCGAAAGATTTCGAGGAACGAGCCAGGACAAAATATATCGACTTTGTTTTTTGTGTGCCGCGGGGTTTTGTGCCGGTGCTGGTCGAGTTCAAGCTAAATAGCGTTGCCGAGGTGCCGACGCCGGTTCCCGCCGACCAGGCACCGCAGGTAATACCTTTCGTTGCCTCCGAAGTGAAAATTGACTCGACTAAACCTGATAGTTCCTCCCGGCGGGAAAGTGACCGGCCATCCAGGCAGCCAAAGAGCTCTTCAAGACGAGACGGACTGGGCGACCTCGAATAAGACAACTAAATGAACCCTTAGCTGCACAGAGCCAATTCTTCCAAATCCAGCTCCATCAGATGCTCAAGGTAGGCGGAGAGCTCTTCTTGCGAGAAATTGGCGAGGAATTCGGGCTTGGCGGTTCTATTGATCTGGCAAATGGAGTCAATTAACTCCTTTTTGTCCATATTAAACATCCTTATACAATATATTTAGCCCCGCAATTCATTGCGGGGTTCTGTTCCGCGTTTTACGCAGGTTCGGCCTGCCAAATATCGTCAGATAGCACTATTTTCCTTTAGCCAACCAACAGAAGATTCACCCAACGCCCCATAATCCAGAACACAACATATAGGCCAATGAAACAGGATTATTTTTGTGGGTTGTTCAAGCGTCCAATAAAATCAGCACTAATACTTCAGAGAGGAAAACAGAGAATTTTGGGAATCTTTTGCCCGTATTGCATTTCAAAATTGAAAATTGGGCGACCTGGACGACCAGGCAGCGATTTCAGTAGTCCTTGAAGTGTCTCATCCACTGCGGCCAGTCTTCCGGTTTGACGCCGCCAGCTTTCGTCCACGGGCCACGCGTGTTGTATTCGCGGTGCCACTTGAGTGTCCAGAGCTCTTTCAGTCCCACTTTCCGCACCGACCAATCCATGAAAAGGCTGTTGACGTACCCATCATGCCGATTGATGCAGGGAGAAGCCACCGACGACGGGGGTCTTCGGACTTGTACGGTAGGTATCGCATCGCGTTCGGGAGGCTTCGTGGTATCATATATCCAGGCCGAAGGCCAGCAGCTATCCATATGCAGTGGTATATTGCTTGCGCCCTTGACATGAGGGGCTGTCCAGAAATATGGATCGGGCTTATGGTCAGGCCACCAATACCACCAAGACCATGCGTTCGTACCATAGCTGCCGTAAGATTCTTCCCATGCCCAGGCAATCTCCGGTGGCCAGGCGTTCTTGGGCACGAACCTGCCCCAGGCCAAGAACGTCCCGCCCGCGGGCTCGCCCTGACCGGTTGGACTTGCAGGTTTTGTGGCCATCGGGCAGCAACGTATCCCCTCGGTAGCACTGTACCAATCCCGGCCGCCATAGGGACCCCAGCCCCAGCCCCAGCCCCAACCCCACGGCCACCAACCGCTTGGCCAATCCCTGGGCAGCCGGTCGTCCGGCCCGAAGCCTGGAAAATAGCCATCGTTCTCGGCCACAGCAGTAGCGAACAGCGTGCCCCATTGCCGCAGGTTCGATTGACAAGCGACGGCCTTTGCCTGCCTCCGGACCCGCTGCAGTGTGGGCAGCAAAATCGCCATCAGTAGCGCGATGATAGCAATTACCACCAGAAGCTCTATTAACGTAAAGCCTTTTTTCCGCATGGTCGGCTCGCCTCCATTAAAGGGGCCTTTTGACCGACATTTTTCTATTTTTCAGAGATGATGATCGGCGAGTAAGTGTATCTTTTGAGATTATAGCCCGATGGGGCAGCCTGGCAAGAAATTTCGGCAGAATTTTCTTGCCCGTCAGATAAGCGATGCGCAAAGGCCGCTCTACATTGCCGATATGCCGCGGAGCCGATGGCACAAGCAAATATTGCAGGTTAAGCTCTGGAAAAAAGGCAGTCTGTTTGATATAATCTTACAGTAGTTCCGCCGCCCGTATGACGGCAATTCTGCCTGGAGACGATTATGAGAAGACTAAGAAGAGCCCAACAAAGGGACGCCCGAGAGCCCACAATCTTCAAAAGACGGGTCGTTGCTGCCGGCACGGCGGCTGTAATCACCCTGGGGGCCGGGCTGACCATCAACAAGACTCTTGGCGCGAGTGTTCCCGATAAACACCAATTGGCCGTCAAGCAGGATATGGATGGAGATTTCCTCGCCGACCGTGAGGAATTCGCCATTGGATACAAACCATTTGTTGCTGACCAGAATCGCAACGGCACACCGGATGGGCTGGAATTGGCCACACGCTGCGCCGCTATCATTGCGCAATTGCCCTGGCAGGATGATGCTGCACCTGGCGCAACGTGTAAATGGCACGCACCTCAATTCGGATTGGAAACCTGTGAGATCTGCGGACAGACCGTGAATATGGGCCCGGCAACAATAGTGAATCCGCGTTTGGGCGTGGAAGTCAAGTGCCCCCTGATTGCTATGCACTACATGGAGCACGGCTCATTCAACTATGCCGGCGACGTCCAGCGAGGCAGAATAGATGTGCCGGCATTGATGTGGGCGCTTGAGCTGCGTTTCCCCGGTGAGCCGGATGAGCATCAGCTGCCGGTAAGCGCCAATGACCTGGATGGCGATCTTCTGACCGACAACGAAGAGCTGGCGGCTGGATACAATCTTTATGATGCCGATCAGGACGAGGACCTGACGCCCGACGGAGTTGAACTGGCCAGGCAATGTGCACAGGTTATCGAGGCTTTGCCCATCCACGAACCCAACGAGCCCGGCGTTGGCGAACTATATAAGGCAAGCTTCATGCAAAGGGGCATCGAACTGTGCGAAATATGCGGCGAGTCCGTCAACATGGGCTACTGGCAGGTCATAAATCCGAAGCTCCATCTTTCTATTGAAGTGCCTGACATTGTGCGCCACTATATGCTGCACGGCTCTTTCAGCTACTGGGGTGACCGTCACGGAAAAGGCAGAATCAACGTAGCGCTTCTGGCAAAAATCCTGGAAATGCCCCGGCGGTGCGGCGATCTGGGCACCATATTTGCGCCGGCAGACTTTAATCAGGACTGCAAAATCGACCTGGCCGACCTGGCAAAACTCGCCGAGAACTGGCTGAATAGTACCGACCCAAACCTTCGGTGAAACGGCAAAAAACAAAACCCCACGTGAAACGTGGGGCTAAATATTTAGCCTCGCAACAAATGAAGGAATGCGTAAAGGCACTGAAACAAATCGACTTCGACCTGGCATATCTTGCACTGCTCACGGGCGAAGGAATCAAGCCTCTAAGCAGATGGGAAAAAGCCCTGGATAGCGGTGTGCTTGAACTACTGCAGCGAATGGGCCTGCTCACCAAACAAATCCGGCGGAGTGTTCAGACCGGCAAGAAAATTATCGAGACGATTTTCAGCCGATCGCCCGGCTATATCCAGTTATACCAAGAGCGCTTTGCGGACACGCCGATAGATAAATCGCCGGAAACTCAGCGGCTTGAAGGTTTCCTTTTTGGTTATCCCGCCTGCTGCGTGGACGCCTACATTCGCCGCCCTTACGCTCCAAACGGTTTGCCGCAACAAGACCAGAAGATTCTATTTCACTGGGCCTGCACAAACTGCAAAATCACCCCCCTACTGCTGCCCGCGTACAAAATGCTGCACGATCTGCTAAGCAGTTGTTAGAAAAAAAGCCAAATATAGCTCATTATTGCCCGAAATCGGCAAGAAAGTCCTTGTCCTTTGCACCGTTAGGAAATATGATAATTCGTTTTGCTGAATTGGAAGAAAATGGGAACTGAAAAACTAACTTCTGGAGATTAGAAAGTGGCTATTACCGCCGACATCCGTAACATTGTTCTTTTGGGCCACGGCGGCAGCGGCAAAACCTCGCTGGCCGAGGCGATCCTGCACAAAGCCGGCGTAACAAGCCGGCTGGGCAGCGTCGATGACAAAACAACCATCTGCGACTACTACGACGAGGAGAAGGAGCATCGACATTCAATACAATCCGCTGTCGTTCACGTCCAGTACAACGGCAAACTGATTCACATTATAGATACGCCGGGCTATCCCGATTTCATAGGGCCGGCCATCAAAGCGATACCCGCCGCCGACACCGCAGTGATCGTGATAAGCGCGGCTGCCGGCATCGAGACCAACACGCGAAAGCTCTTCGAATTGGCCTGCAAGGCCGATTTGCCGCGCCTTATAGTTATAAACAAAATCGACGCCGAAAACGTGGATTTAGCCGAACTGGTAAGGAATATCCAGTCCGCCTCCGGCGGATTCGGCTATCAATGCCGCTGCGCCAATGTGCCCGCCGCGGATAAGGCATCGGTCATTGACTGCATCGAAAACAACGCCGGCAAATCACCCGTGATGGATGTGGCCGCTGCGCATACGGAGCTAATAGAAAGCGTCATCGAGGCCGACGACGCCCTTATGGAAAGCTACCTTGCCGGCGAAGCAGTCTCCACTGAAAAGATAGCTTCGGTATTTGTCGAGGCGCTAAAACGCGGGACGCTGATCCCGATAGTTTTCACGGATGCTCGCAAAGAAGTCGGCGTTACCGAGCTTCTGGACATTATTGCCAAGTACACGCCGTCGCCGCTTGATGTAAAGCCGCGGCAGCTTACGGACGGCGATAAGATTACGGAACTCAAGGCAGACGCTGCCGGACCGCTTGCAGGACTGGTCTTTCGGATCGGCTTAGACCCACGCTCAAATATGAAGTACACGACCATCAGAATTTTCAGCGGCAAACTCACCTCGGATACGAGTCTGATACGAAACGATGAGAAAAGGGCCGTTCGGCCGGGACATATCTTCAGGCCCCAGGGCGGCGAGAACCAAGAAATCGACTCCGGCGCTGCGGGCGACATCGTGACTCTTGCCAAGGCGGAAGACCTCAAGCTCGACGACCTCATTCACGATGGGGCCGCGGCCGGGCGATTTAAAGTGCCGCCGGTGCCTGAGCCGATGTTCTCTCTGGCAATTGAGCCGGTCGCCCGCGGCGATGAGCAAAGAATAAGCGCCGCCCTTGAAAAGCTCAATGAAGAAGACCCATGCTTTAAGGTCACCAGAGAAACCCAGACAAAAGAATTGGTCGTCAGCGGACTGGGTGATCTGCACCTGCGGATTATGCTGGAAAAATTAGAGAAGCGATTTAAGCTTTCGGTGCGCACCAAGACGCCGAAGATCCCCTACCGCGAGACAATTACGGCCAAAGCCGATGGTCATTATCGCCATAAGAAGCAGACCGGCGGAGCAGGCCAGTTCGGCGAAGTTTACCTTCGTGTCGAGCCGGCCGAGCGCAATTCCGATCCGCCCTTGCAGTATAGCTGGGATATTTTCGGCGCCTCGATACCCGGGCAGTATGAGCCTGCCGTGTTTAAGGGCGTCAACGATGTGATGCAAGCGGGCGTAGTCGCAGGATTCCCGATGCAGGATATAAAAGTCTCGGTTTATGACGGCAAACATCACCCGGTTGATTCAAAGGAAGTGGCGTTTCGTACGGCCGGCAAGGGCGCATTCATCGACGCGGTTCAAAAAGCCAAACCTGTTTTGCTTGAGCCGATAGTGAATGTCGAAATTACCGTGCCCGCTGAGAACGTCGGCGACATCGCCGGCGACTTGGCCGGCAAGCGAGGAAGGGTTCTGGGACAAGAGATGCTGCCCGGCAACTTTTTAGCTATTAAAGCACAGGTGCCGCTGGCAGAAGTCACGCAGTACACAAGCCAGTTGAAAAGCGTAACCGGCGGACGCGGCAGCTATTCTATGTCGTTCAGCCACTATGACCTGGTCCCGCCCAACGTCCAGCAGCAGGTCGTCGCCGCCTACGCTAAGGCAAAAGACACGGATTAACACTGCATAATCTGTGAAATCTGTGGCAAAAACAAAGCCAGTAGTTACGCGCAGCAAGAATTTGGTCATAAAAACTGCGTAACACTTACAAGACTTGCACGTCTATCCATCTGTAAGACGTAACCCGGCAATCTCAACAAGGAGGCTGTTACTATGCTCAAGGACACACAAAATCTGAGTATCTCCGTAACAATAAGTAACCTTATAGTTGGCCTTTCGATAGTCACCCTGGCTGCTGCACGAGCCGAAAGTTCGGTTGCAACTGCCCAACAGGCAATAAATGCTAGCAGAAACGCTGAAAAACCGCAAGGCTCAACAGCCGCTGGTATGCAGGTTATCCACTTTCCGACAGATCGGTCGATGGGAACACTCTTTATACAAGATGCGGACACAAAAAGGCAGATCGAGACGTTCTTTTACTGGATAACAAATGAAGATACCAACTGGGAAACTCTCGGTCCAGCTACAGGTGATGTTTCTATCCCGGCAGGCAAGCGATTGCGCTTGATTATATATGCAGAGGCGGCGTTGAAGGATTTGTCGCCACTTTCAAAGTTCAGACCAGATGATCTTTATGCGCTGACCATCGGTGCGCCGTTTCCAGGCGGTCTTAAGCAAGGCGATGTATGCATGTCGTACCTTGCAGGTTTGACCGGCCTTAAAGTCTTGGACCTTGCGCAAACAAATCTCTCAAGTAAGGGCATCAAATTCATAAAAAACCTGCGCTCGCTGGAGCGTTTAACTCTACCAGAGCAAATTACCGATGAGGGATTAGCTGATATCGCTGAGTTGCCATCGCTGAAAGGATTGTACTTCAAAAACAACAGGGTCACCAATGACGGCCTGCATCACCTGGCAAAGCTAACTTCGCTGGAGGAATTATCGCTCGGCGGAGACCGCATCAACGATGCTGGCTTAGCCCATCTGTCAAAAATGCCAAACCTGCGGTATCTTATGCTGTGGGGCAATTTTACAGACGCGGGCCTGGCACATCTTAAAAATGTCGCTTTCCTACAAATTCTCCACCTCGGAAGCCTCGAGCGGATAACAAATGCAGGCCTGGCACATTTATCTGAGCTACCCAATCTGGAGAATTTGTGCCTGTACTGGGCTGACGGGATTACCGATGATGGTGTCGCTCAGCTTAAGAAAATGGGTTCGCTAAGAAAATTGGATATTAAGAAATCTCAAGTCACCGACAAAGGCCTGGCACATCTATCGCAGATCAAGTCGCTGGAATATTTGCACCTACCCGATAAGGGAATAACCGACCAAGGTCTGAGCCATCTGGCCAACCTAAAAGGACTCAAGCATCTTGTTATTACAAGGTCTTACTATGCCGACCCCAAGATGGATAAGGGCTACTACACCGACAAAGGCCTTGAGCAGTTAGCAAAGCTGCAATTCCTCGAAGAACTCTCGCTTGGCAGCAGAGGCATTACAGATGCGGGAATATCGCAGATCGCAAAACTGACCAACTTAAAAGAGCTTACTTTGTTCGGCTGCACCGAGGTAACAAACGAGGCGCTGGCAAAAATCGGTACACTAAAGCATCTGGAAAGACTAACCATAAACACCTGCCCCAAAGTGACCGTTGCAGGAATATCTTACTTAAATGCGATACCCGGTTTAGTCGAATTAGATGCGCAGGGTATGGAGCAAGACAATTCGATCCTGGACATATCGAAACTGACAAAGCTCGAAAAACTCTTTCTGATTCCTAAGACAAAACGCATAGGAAACTCAATAGTTTGTGAGCCGGTTCGAGACGAAGACTTGCTGTGCTTGCGAAATTTGAAAAGCTTGAAGAACTTTCAGATCGGCAATGCGGGAGAAATTAGCGACAGGGGATTATCTTTCTTGGCCGGTCTGACTAATCTGGAGATACTTATTATCAGCGGCCCTGATTTAACTGACGATGGGCTGAAGTTTCTCGCCAATATGAAAAACCTGGG